>Ga0102925_1002063_pt1 | contig 11085 bp, 8 predicted proteins | sample SalPonR1_A_D1_MG_FD_78216 | JGI IMG/M metagenome (GOLD analysis project Ga0102925, IMG submission 78216) | Salt pond soil microbial communities from South San Francisco under conditions of wetland restoration - Salt Pond MetaG R1_A_D1_MG | ecosystem: Environmental > Aquatic > Marine > Intertidal... | reverse complement strand
GGAGCACGCCCGTCAGCTGCAACTGGGGCTTCGATCGCGGCACGCCGATCGACCGCCTGTATATCGAGCGCTTCCTGGAGACGCATGCGGCGGACATTCGCGGCCGCGTGCTGGAAGTGTCCAGCAATGCCTACACCCAGCGTTACGGCGGCGCGCGCGTGACCCGGAGCGACGTGCTGCATCCGTGCGAGGGCAACCCCCGCGCCACGATCGTGGCTGATCTCAGCCGCCCCTCCGCCGCGCTGGAGGGCGTGTTCGACTGCATCATCTGCACGCAAACACTGCAGTTCATTTACGAGGCGCGTCGAGCGGCGTCGCAACTTCACCGTTGGCTGAAACCGGGCGGCACGCTGCTGGCAACGGTGCCCGGGATCAGCCAGATCAGCCGGGAAGACATGCAGCAGACCGGCGACTACTGGCGCTTCACGGATGCGGCGCTGAAGCGGATGTTCGGCGACGAGTTTGGCGGCGAGGCAATCGAGGTGCAGGCGCATGGCAATGTGCTGGCGTCGGTCTGCCTGCTGCAGGGTATTGCCGTGGAAGACTGCGAACGGGCCTTGCTGCTGGAGGACGATCCGCAGTTCCAGCTGCTGCTGACCGTCAGGGCGACCCGGAGCGTCCGGTCATGATGCGGGTTCCCGGCCGCAAGATCGCGCGGCGTTTGATGCGCCCCCTGGCCCGGACACTATTCCCGGGTGCCGTCGTGCTCGGTTACCACCGTGTCGCAGATACGGCCTGGGACCCGCTCGGGCTGGCCATCAGCCGGGAACGCTTCGCCGCCCAGTTGGCGGTGCTCCGGGAGTTGCGCGAAATCATCAGCCTGGGTGAGCTCGCTGCGCGACAGGCGGCGGGAGAACGCCTGGACCGCTACGCGGTGCTGACCTTCGACGACGGCTACCTGGATTTCGCCGACACGGTGGTGCCGATGGCCGCAGAGAGCGGCACGCCCGTCACGGTATTCGTCGCCAGCGGCTTCACCGGCGGCAATTTCTGGTGGGACGAGCTGGTCGCCTTGCTCGCACCCGGCTCGCATGGTGCGGCCGATCTGGAGCTGCGCATGAACGGCGGGGAGCCGCTGCGTTTTACGGGGCTCGAGCGCTCGCAGGCGCGTGCGGCCGCCGCATGCGACATCGGCGGTCGGCTGGTCGGGTGTTCTCCGCATCAGGTCGAGGCTGCTGTCAGCCAGCTGCGCGACTGGGCGGGGGATGCGCCCACGCCGTCGGGACGCCCCATGACCCGCGAGGAGCTTGCGGCCTTGGCCCCGGCGTCCGGGGTGGAGATCGGGGCGCACACGGTTTCGCATTCCTGCCTGGCCGATCTGCCGCCGGAGTCGCAGCGCGAAGAAATCGCTGCCAGCAAGTCCGAGCTGGAAGCGATCTGCGGCACGCCGATCAAGGTCTTTTCCTACCCCCACGGCTCGCTGTCGGCGCAGACGCCGGCGGTCGTCAAGTCGCTCGGATTCTCCTGCGCCTGCATGAGCCGCGACGGCATGCTCACCGCCCGGGGCGATCCCTACCGCATCCCCCGGTTGTGGGCGCCCGACCTGGATGGCGCGGAATTCCGGCAATGGCTCGGCAACTGGGTGACCGAAGCACGCTGAATTGTGCGCCGGCATGGCTTATTGAGAACTGCGTCACTGGCGCGCTTGGTCGCTGCGTGCCGCCAGCCGCTAGAATGAGCGAATGAACCAGCAAGCGCAGGCAAAGGCCGCCGCGGCGCCCCAGGCTCCACTGTCTAACACGAGCAGTTTCCGCCGCTTGCTGCGCCTGCTGCGGCCCTATCCCTGGCTGTTGCCGCTGCTGGTGGTGCTGGGCATCGCCGCCTCGCTCGCGGAAGCAATCGGCATCGGCCTGTTGATCCCGTTGCTGGGCGCGCTGGTGCAGCCGGGCGATCCCTCCACCCAGTCCGCGCTGGAGCAGGCGGTGCGGGCTGTCATGCTGGATGAAAACGGCGGCATCCGTTTCGCTCTTGTGGCGGCCACCATTTTCCTGCTGATCGTTCTCAAGACCCTGATCCTGGGCGCCTACGCCCTGGTCGGCGCCGGCATGACCGGCCGCATCGCCAAGGAGATGCGGGTCTCGCTTTGGGATCACGTGGTCAATGCGGAGATGGCCTGGTTTTCGCGCAGCGATCACGGCCGGCTGCTCAACATCATCGAGAACCAGACTTACCGCGCCACGGAGGCCTTGTCGTCACTGACCGTCGTCATCGGGGCCGCATGCACCATCCTGGTGTTCGGCACCTTCCTTTTCATGCTTTCGTGGAAGATGGCGCTGATCGTGCTGGCCGCCGGCGGCCCGATTTTCCTGCTGGTGCGACGCCTCAGTCGCAGGGCGAATCGCTACGGCCAGGCCCTCGGTGCTGCCTATGGCGTGGTAGCCGGACGCGTGATGGAGCTGCTGGCCGCGATGAAGACCATTCGCGTATTCAACCAGCAGCGAGCCGAGACGCAGCGTTTCGAAAAAGCGGCGGATCACCTGCGCGGGACCTTCCTGCGCACGGAGCTGCTCACGCGCCTGCTCGGGCCGGTGCTGGAGCTGATCTACCTGCCGGTTTTCCTGGCGGTGCTCGCCTTCGCGCTTTACATGGATGTCAGCATCCCGGTGGTGCTGGCCTTCCTGGTGCTGCTTTACCGCATGCAGGCGCCGCTGAAATATCTCGACGGGGCGCGCGTGAATCTCGCCGCCTGCAGTCCCGCGATGGAAGACGTCGACTGGCTGCTGGCGAGCGCGCCGGACGAGCGCGGCCGCAGCGACGGGCGCCCCTGCGCCGGGCTCAGGGATCGCCTGGTCCTGGACGCGCTGAATTTCAGTTATCCGGGGACCGACATCCCGGTGCTGCGCGGCGTCTCGGCGGAGATTCCCCGCGGCGAAGTCATCGCGCTGGTCGGGCCCTCGGGCGCGGGCAAGTCGACCCTGGTGAACCTGCTGTACGGACTCTACGTGGCCGACTCCGGACGCATACTGGTGGACGGTACGCCGCTGCATGAACTCGACATGTACAGCTGGCGCGACCACATCGCCTTTGCCGGCCAGGACAGCGAGCTGCTCGCCGGGACCGTGCGCTACAACATCGCCTACGGCGTCCCGGACGCGGTGGATGAGGCGGTCGAGGCCGCGGCCCGCGCCGCCAGGGCGCATGATTTCATCATGGCGCTGCCGGGCGGTTACGACGCCGAGGTGGGCACGCGCGGCATCCTGCTTTCCGGCGGCCAGCGGCAGCGCATAGCGCTGGCGCGCGCGCTGTTGCGCAAGCCCGACCTGCTGGTGCTCGACGAGGCCACCAATGCGGTGGACACGGCCACCGAGCTGGCCATCCAGTCCGCGATCGAGGTGCTGGCGGGCCAGACCACGATCCTGGTGATTGCCCATCGCACCTCGACCCTGATGAATGCCGACCGCGTGCTGGTGATGGATGACGGCCGGATCATCGAGGATGCCCGGCCGCAGCAGATGTCCGCCAGGGCGGCGCTGCTCGCCGGGGTCGGCGCGGCGACGGAAGACCTGCCGGGTGAATAGTCATGCCTGCGCCTGAACCATCAGGGGCAACGGATCCAGCCAGCGCCGGGCTGGTGTCCGTGGTCGTGTGCTTCCTCGACGCCGAACCCTTCCTTGCCGAGGCCGTCGCAAGCGTTTATGCGCAGTCTTACGGGCAATGGGAGTTGCTGCTGGTAGACGACGGCTCCTCCGACGAGAGCACGGCGATCGCGCAGCGGCATGCCGCCGCCGATCCTGCGCGCGTGCGTTACCTCGAGCATCCCGGGCACGAAAACCGGGGCGTCAGCGCATCCCGCAATCTCGGCATCGCGCAGGCGCGCGGCGAGCTGGTGGCTTTGCTCGACGCTGACGACGTCTGGCTGCCGCGGCGGCTGGAGCGCGGTGTCCAATTGCTGCGCGAGCACCCGTCGGCCGACATGGCCTATGGCGAGAGCGAGTACTGGCGCAGCTGGGAAGGGCGCCGGGCGCGGCATGCGGACCGCGTGCAGCCGCACGGCTTTCGTGCAGACCGGGTGCTGCGGGCGCCCGAACTCCTGCTTCGCTACCTGACGCACGCGGCTTCCTTGCCGTGCCCGAGCGCGCTGACCGTGCGCCGGAGGGCGTTGCTGGATTGCGGCGGCTTCGTGGACGCGTTTCGCGGCATGTACGAGGACCAGGTGTTCCTTGCCCGTTTTTGTCTCCACCATGACGTGTACGTGGCAAACGAATGCTGGGATCGTTACCGGCAGCACTCGGACAGCCTGTGTGCCGAGGCCGCGCGCAGCAGCCATGCCAGCGAGGCTCGGCAAGCGTACCTGGGCTGGCTGCGCAGCTTTCTCGAGGAAGAGGGCATGCAGGGAACGCCTGCCTGGGATGCGCTGTGCTACAGCGAGGCGGCGGCCCGTCACGCGGGCCGTGGCTGGTATGCCCGGCTGCGTCGTATCGGCCTGCGCGCGCTTACGCGCGCGAGGATGGCGCTGCGGGCCGGGTCGCGTGCGCCTGCAGTCCGCTCGGCTGGCGGTTCGGCGAAGGAGTAATCCCCGGTTCTTATCGCTAGGGGCCGATGTCGGCCGCCACCGCCGCCACATCGCGCCCCTCGATGTAAATCTCGTACCAGATCTCCAGGTTCAGCAGCAGCCAGAGCCGGTAGCTGTGATCGACGCGGCCCTGCATGTGCTCGTCCAGCAGCCGATCGATCGGGCCCTGCCGGAACACGCCGGCCGCCACCAGGCGGGATGCCCGCAGGCGCGCTTCGACCAGCCCGCTCAGTTCGCGGCGCATCCAGATGCCCACCGGGAAGCCGAAGCCCTGCTTCGGCAGGCGGGTGATCTCCTCCGGCAGGTAACGGCGCGCCAGCCGGCGCAGCAGGTACTTGAGCGAGCGGCCCTTGAGCTTCATCTCCGCCGGCAGCGAGGCGGCGAACTGCACCACCCGCGGGTCGACGAAAGGCGAGCGCACTTCGAGCGAGCAGGCCATCGACATCCGGTCGCCCATCACCAGGTTGTGATCGGGCACGCGGATCATCAGGTCGGTGTAGAGCATGCGGTCGGTCAGTGCCTCGATCTTGGGCGCGTCGAAATAACGCAGCACCCTGGCGACCGTGTCGGGATCTTCCAGCGACGCGATGGCGGCGGGCGTGAACAGCGCGTCGCGATCCTCCAGGGTGAAGCGCAGCACGCCCAGTGAGCGCGCGTGGCGCTCGCCGCCCGCGAGCCCGGACATGGAGTGCAGCCAGGACAGGCGTTGCGCCAGGCTCTTGTACCGGAAGGTCTCCGGGATGGCCCGGATCAGCCGCGGCATGACGCTGCGCCGCACCGGCGCGGGCAGCATGCAGTAGTAGTCGACGAGTTTCTCGCCAAGATAACGATCGTAGCCGGCGAAGGACTCGTCTGCGCCGTCGCCGGACAGCGCCACCTTGACGTGCTGCGAGGCGAGCCGCGAGACGAGGTAGATGCCGACGGCGTACGGGTCGGCCGGCTCGCCCAGGTGGTGCGCCATGAAGGGCAGCAGGGCGGCGATGTCGGCCTGCACGCGCTCGCCGTGGAACACCATGCCCTCGGCGCGCGCGACTTTTTCCGCCGCGGGCAGCTCGTCGAAGCTGGCCTCGTGCACGCCGATGGAGAAGGCCGGTACCGGTTGCGGCAACTGGCGCGCCATCATGGCGCCGATGGTGGTGGAATCGATGCCGCCGCTGAGGAAGGTGCCCACCGGGACGTCGCTGAGCAGGTGCGAGGCCACGGTCTCGTGCAGCACCTCGTCGAGCGCGTCCACGGCCTCGTTCTCGCCGAGTTGCAGCTTGTCGCTGAAATCCGGCGTCCAGTAGCAGCGCGTACTGAGCGTGCCGTCGGCCTCGCGGCGCAGGGTGGTCGCAGCGGGCAGCTTGCGCACCCCGCTGATCAGCGAGCACTGGTCCGGCATGCTGCGCAGCGACAGGTAGTGCCACAGCGAGTTCACGTCCAGCGCGCGCGGCACCGCGCCGCTGGCCAGCAGCGCCTGGATCTCCGAGGCGAACAGGAAGCGCGCGCCGTCCTGGTAGAAGAACAGCGGCTTCTGGCCCATGTGGTCCTTGCCGAGCAGCAGCGACTGGTCGCGCGAATCCCAGATGGCGAAGGCGAACATGCCTCGCAGGTGCCGCGCACAGTCCTCGCCGTGTTCCTCGTAGAGGTGCAGGATGACCTCCACGTCCGAGCCGGTGCGGAAGCGGTGGCCCGCGGCCTGCAGCTGCCGGCGCAGCTGGGGGCTGTTGTAGATCTCGCCGTTGCAGACCAGCACGATCTCGCCGGTCTCGTTGGCGATCGGCTGCGCGCCGCCGTCCAGGTCGATGATGCTCAGGCGGCGGAAGCCGAGCGCGACGCCGTCAGCCGCGTGAAAACCGTCGTCGTCCGGGCCGCGATGCACCAGCGCGGCCGTCATCTGCCGCGTGAGTCTGTCTGCATCCCGCCCGAGAGCGCCCGCGATTCCGCACATGAGTGGCGTTCCTGCCCTGGGCCCGTTCCCGGGCCGATGGGGCTAAAGGATACCCTGCTCGCGGTAGTGCTGGATTGTCAGCCGGATCCCCTCGCGGGTGCTGACGCCGGGATCGAAATCCAGCAGGCGGCGGGCCCTGGAGATGTCGTAGGCCGAGCTTTCGGAGAAAAACTTCAGGCTGCGGCGCGAGAAGGGCGGCTCACGGCCGGCGAGGGCGGCCGCTTTTTCGATCGCCAGGCAGGCGGCGCCCATGAACCAGGCGGGCAGCCGCGGCGGCCGGTAGTCCATGCCCAGCGCCTCGATGACCAGTTCGACCAGTTCGCGCACCGTGACCGTGTCCGGCCCCGCGGCGATGATGATCTCGCCGCCGGGCAGCTCGGTGGTGGCGGCGCGCTCGAAGGCGTCGAGCATGTCGGTGATGTAGATCGGATGGCGCCGGTTGGCGCCGTCGCCGACGAAGAAAAAGCGCTTGCGGGCGATGGTGCGGATGAGCTTGAGGGTGCGCGGGCACAGCGGGCCGTAGACCCAGGCCGGCCTGAGGATGACGGTCGAGACGCCGCCCGCGTCCGCCGCCTCGAGCACCGCCTGCTCGCCGGCCAGCTTGCTGCGCTCGTAGGCGATGTCCGGTCTCGGCATCGTGCCCTCGTCGGCGGGCAGCCTTTCGAGCGGGCCGTACAGGCCGACCGTGCTGCAATGGACCACGCGCCGCACGCCGGCCTCGCCGGCCAGTCGCACCAGCGCGCCGGTGGCGCGCACGTTGACCTCGTTGAAGTAGGTCTCGTCCTTGAGCACGTCCAGGTGCGCCGCGGCCAGATGGAACAGGGTGTCCGCACCCGGGACCAGCCGGCGCATGGCGTCGGTGTCGCGGATATCGACCTGGTGGTACTGCAGGTCGCCGGCGAGCTGCAGCGCCTCGAGCCGGCTGAGGTCGATGTCCGTCGCCACCACGCGGCGGCCGCGCGCGAGCTGGTCGCGCACCAGGTGGCTGCCGATGAAGCCGCCGGCGCCGGTGACCATGACTTTGCGGGCGGCCGCGCTCATTGCCCGCGCCGCCCCGCGACGATGACGCAGTAGCCGTCGTCGAAGAACAGCAGGTGATCCAGCTGCGATATCAGCCAGTAAAGGGGGAAGATGGCCGCGTAGATCCGGTAGCTGCTCTTGACCTTGCGCAGCTGCTCGGCGGTCGCCGGAGCGATTTCCGGGTGGTCGTGGTCGTCGTGCCGGCCCTTGTCCTTGTTCAGCACCTTGACGTACATGAAGTTGATCGTCAGCTCCAGCATCTCGGTGAAGAAGCGCGAGAACCAGCCCGTGGACACCGGCTGCACGCCGTCGGCAATCATCAGCTGCTCGATCTCGGGGGCGGTCAGGCCGACGCGCGTGTGGCCGTAGGCTTCCTTGGACATGCCGACCAGCGACTTGATGCGCACCGCCAGCTTCCGCTCGTCGCCGTTCGGCGTCGTGATGACGAGCTGTCCGCCCGGCTTCAGAATCCTGGCCAGCTCGCGGGTCACGATGCGCGGATCGTCGACGTGCTCGTGCACGTCGATCACCACGATGCGGTCGAAGCCGGCGTCCTCGTAGGGCAGGCGGTCCTCGGCGACGTGCGCCACCGGGTCGCCCAGCAGCGCGGACATCTCCGCGATGGATGTGTCCTCGAGGTCGGCCCAGGACCAGCGGCCGCCGAGCTCGCGCAGGAAATAGTTCATCGCCCCGTTGTTGTCGCCGCAGGTCAGCAACAGGCAGCGCTCATCGGGCCCAAGCGGGAGAAGCAGTTTCTTGAGCGCCGCGAGGCGCAGGCGTTTCTTCAGTCCCTTGCGAAACATCGCCAGCTGCCAGGACTCTCCGCCCGGCGACACTGGATGTGTGCCCTGAGGCATGCGCTGCGTTCCTTCCATGAAGTTCGATGCGTGGCGGAGATGCTACTCCAAACAGGATTGCTTCTAAAGAATTGAATCCTTCGGGTTATTTCACCAAGACATGCGGCGGCGGGTGGTTTATCTTGGCGACACTCGAGGTGTTCGGAGTGCGGCGACGATGGCGGTGGAACTGGAATACCTGGTCTGGACCGCGCTCCTGACGCTGTTCATCCGCATGACGTGGATGTTCGACAAGGTCAGGATGCGGGGCCTCGCCAAGGTCACGCGCTACCCGGACGACTCCGAGCCTTTGTCGGGCTGGGGAGCGCGCGCCTGGATCGCCCACGAGGATGCGATACAGAACCTGGTCATCTTCGCCGTGCTGGTGATCGCCCTGCAGCTGGCCGGGCACGGCAACGCCATCACCCACGCTGCGGCCGCAATCTACTTCTGGGCCCGGCTATGCCACTTCGTCGTTTATGTTTTCGCGGTGCCGCGCATCAAGACGGTCGCTTTCCTCGTGGCGGTGGGCGCGCAGCTGGCGCTGGCCTGGCAATTCATCCTGGCGTCCGCCGCGCCGGCATGAGCCGCGCGAGCATGCCCTGCGCGACTCATGCCCTGCGCGACTCATGCCCCGTGCGGGCGCTCTCCGGCCTCCCTGGTCGGCTTCCCTCTCTAGCTTCCCTGGCTGACGCCTAGCTCTCGATCCGCTTGCTCACCTCTGCCGACGGCGCGCTCTCGAGCCCGTCCGCTGTGCGGACCGTGACGGCGAAGAACCAGTCGCCCGGTCCGAGATTTTCCACCACGTAGCGGGTAATGCTGGGGTTGTCGATCTGGATGGCCAGCTCGTACTCGCCCGAGCTCTGGCCGTAGAGCACCCGGTAACCGGCTAGATTGCCGATCGGGGTGCCGTCCACCCGCTCGCTCGGCGGCGTCCAGCTGAGCGTCGCGCTGCCGCCCGGCGAGCCCTGCGGCAGCACTTCGATCGAGAAGGGCGGCAGGCTGGTGGTCGCCACGCCGTCCGTCACGGAGATGCGGATATCGTCATAGCGCCTGAGGTCGCCTTCGCCGGGGATGCCGGCTAGCAGCCCGGTCGCAGCGTCGAACTCGGTCCACGGAGGCGCGTTCTCCACGAAAAACTGCATGGGGTCGCCGTCGGGATCACTGGCGAAAGGCAGGAACTGCCAGCTGGAGTCGACGGTGGTCGATTCGGCGGGTGTTCCGCCAAGCACCGGGGGGTGATTGATGGCCGGCGGGGGAATGGACGGTGCCGGCGCGGTTCCACCGGTGGAAAGGTTGTGGCTGCTGTCGGCGCCGCAGGCGGACAGCATGAGGCAGGCGGCGGTCGCCCGGATCGGGGCGACAAGTGGGATTCTCGACATACGGGGGATCTATGACCTGGCTGGTGACGGGCGAAACGCCCAGGAGGGCGCGCGTTGTACCAGCGCGGATTAAGTTAAACAATCCACAGGCGCTGCGATGGGCGGCAGACGGCGAAAAAATGCCGTCTCATCGCCTGAAATGAGTCGATAATAACGAGAATAAATATAGGCTTAACGCGAAATATTAATGTGAAATATATTTCTGCTAACTGCTGAAGTTCGCGTTCCTGCAAACGAGCGCGATACAAGTAATTGATGCGGCGCGCAAAAAGAGCGGGGGAGAGTCGGACTGCTGCAGAATTGCCCGGCGTACGCACGAAAAAATGCGCAGACCGCTCGCGCGGCCTGCGCATGGGAACCGGCCTTGCGGCCGTTGCACTGCTCCCGAGACAGTTAGCCGATGGTCTTGCTGGCCACGGCGGATTTTGCGCTTTCGAGGCCGCCGGCGCAGGTGGCCGTGACCGCGAAGTACCAGGTGCCCTCGCCGAGATCGTCGAGTTGGTGGCTGGTCAGCGAGCCGTCGACCGTGACCACCGTGTCCAGGTTGGCGCTGTCCTGGCCGTAGTAGACGATGTAATGGTCGATCGTTTCCAGCGCGCTGCCGTCTTCGCGTTCGGTCGGCGGCGTCCAGCTCACCTTGGCGAAGCCCGTGACCGGCGGGGGCTCGCTCACGACCAGGTCGAAGGCGGGCAGGCTCGCGCTGTCCTGGCCGTCGCTGACGGAAATGAGGATCTGCAGGTGCGTGCCCACGTCGCCGGCGGCGGGGGTGCCGTAGAGCCGGCCGGTGGCGGCGTCGAAACTCAGCCAGGCGGGCTTGTTGCTGACGGAGAAGCTGAGCGCGTCGCCGTCGGCGTCCGAGGCGGCGGGCGTGAAGCTCCAGGCGGTGCCCGCTTCGGCGGCCGTGCCCGGCGTGCCGGAAATGGTCGGCGGGTTGTTGGCGGGCGCCGGCGCCGGGTCGGGCTCGGGGGCGGGTTCCGGATCGGGCTCAGGGGCGGGCTCGGGCTCTGGCTCGGTCTGCTCGACCGGGTCGAGCTGTTCGCCACGGCCGACGGCGTTGATGTTGTCGATCTCGGCGGTGCCGGCGAAGGCGGCGTCCAGCGTGGCCTGCTCCAGCGCATCGTCGATACCGGCGGGCAGGGCGGCGGCCAGCGTGTCGGCGGCTGCGCCGGGCTTGGTATTCAGCACCACGGCCAGAGCCTGCTCGACGACCGGATCGGTGGACACCACCCGGGCGGCCTCCAGGGCGCGCGCCGCCTGTTCCAGCGCCGTGGCGGGAATGCGCACGTCGGCCACGGTGGCCTTGCTCTGCGGGCGCACGCGACGGATGGCTTCGTCCATCGCGCCGGTGGCGTCGACGCCGTAGACGTGCAGGCGGTTGGCCAGCGCCTGCACCAGCACCGCGGC
>Ga0102925_1002062_pt1 | contig 11091 bp, 9 predicted proteins | sample SalPonR1_A_D1_MG_FD_78216 | JGI IMG/M metagenome (GOLD analysis project Ga0102925, IMG submission 78216) | Salt pond soil microbial communities from South San Francisco under conditions of wetland restoration - Salt Pond MetaG R1_A_D1_MG | ecosystem: Environmental > Aquatic > Marine > Intertidal... | reverse complement strand
TCCTCGTTTGGGGTATAATCGACAACGTCCCGACCGACGACCTGGTAGTTGAAATCTTTTCCGCGGAACGACTATAACAGACGCAGCATCGCCCGGTGGTCCTCCTCTTTTCCCGAAGCCGCACTGTTTCCCAGATGGCAGTCCACGCAGGTCGGAACTCCCGCCATCCCCACTTCTTCATCTACAACGGCAGGATCGAGGTGGAGTTGAGGGAACCCCAGCTGCTCGAGCTTTTCCTCATCGCCGTGACAACTGACGCAGCTTGAATCGGCATCGAAGGACAGGGCCGGAAAGGCACAAAGAAAAACTCCCAGGACAAGGCACAAGATGATTTTCATGATCCGCCTCCATGCGGTTTCAACACCTTTTCCTTGAAATTGGTGAGCTGCCGTCAGGCGCCCGCCAGCAAACATGAATACTCTTTAAGCTTACTAGGAAACCCTAAATCATTTTCTTCCCATTTCAATCTCACCGGTTGGATAAAAACAGGGGAATCGCATCCCGCTTCGTTGAATCTGCCCTGGAAATCATGGAGGACATTGGGGGCGAGGCGACAGGATTTTGATATACTGTGCTTTCATGAATATATCCATTCAATACATGACGATCACGTGGAAAGCGGGGACGTCAGACCGATGACCACCACGAGAAAGACGATAGTCTTCAGCTCCCTGGCACTGGTGGCCGTTCTGGTCGCTCTCTTCTTTTTCACTGGAGAGGAACAGTCTCCGCCCGGAATCCTCCGGCTGTACGGCAATGCCGACATTCGTCAGGTCCAGCTTGCCTTTCACAGTACCGGGCGGATCATGCGGATCACGGCAGAAGAAGGCGAGCGGGTGCAGAAGGGGGATCTTCTGGCCACACTCGATCCGACACGATACGAAGCTGCCCAGGAGCAGGCCCGGTTCCGGATGCTGGCTCGCATGGAGGAACTGGATCAGCTTCAGGAAGGCAGCCGGGAGGAAGAAATCCGGGCCGCCCGGGCCAGAGTGGATTCAGCAGAGGCCTCTCTGGGGGAGGCGCGCTCCCGTTACCGGCGGCTGGTCCCCCTCGCCGAGAAGGACCTGGTTTCGCAGCAGCAGCTGGACGACGCCGAGGCGCGATTCAAGTCGGCCCGGGCCGCTCTCGACGCCGCCCGGCAGGAGCTTGCCCTGGCGGTGAAGGGACCGCGCCGGCAGCAGATCGAAGCCGCCCTTGCCCGATTGAAGGCGGACCGGGCCGCTCTGCGCCAGTCGAAGGAGAGGCTGACGGACACCCGCCTTTTTTCTCCCGCGGCAGGCATCATCCGCGACCGGATTCTTGAGCCGGGAGACATGGCTTTTCCCCAGACCGCGGTCCTGACCCTGGCTCTCACCGATCCGATCTGGGTCCGGGCCTATGTGGAGGAGCCCGATCTGGGAAAGATCGCTCCCGGGATGCGGGCGGAGGTGAGCACCGACAGTTACCCGGACAAAACTTACGAGGGATGGGTCGGATACATTTCCCCGGAAGCCGAATTCACCCCAAAAAAGGTTCAGACTACGGAACTGCGCAGCAAACTTGTTTATCAGGCGCGAGTCTATGTATGCAATCCCCGGAATGAGCTGCGGCTCGGGATGCCGGTGACAGTGGATATTCCCCTGGATCAGGATCCGGAGAAAGTGAACCTGAAGTCCCCATGCGGAGAGCCGGAGCATGACAGAAGCGATTGAGGGGGAAAATAATGCTCTTGTGATTCTGGAGGATGTGTGCAAGGTCTTTCGCAGCCGTGAACGAACCGTAAAAGCCCTGGACAAGGTCAGTGCGAGGATGCGGCCGGGAATCATCACCGGTCTCATCGGGCCGGACGGGGCGGGAAAAACGACCCTCATGCGGCTCATCGTCGGGCTTCTTCGTCCGGACGAGGGGCATCTTTCGGTGATGGGCATCGATATCCAGAAGCACCCGGAAAAGGTCCAGTCGAGGGTGGGATACATGCCACAACAATTCGGCCTCTACGAGGATCTCACCGTACAGGAAAATCTCGATCTCTATGCCGACCTCAAGGGACTTCCCGCTCATCGACGCCCTGAACGGTACGAGGAGCTGATGCGGATGACCGGACTGGGGGAATTCACCCGCCGCCTTGCAGGGGCTCTCTCCGGCGGGATGAAGCAGAAGCTGGGCCTCGCCTGCACTCTTCTGTCCCCTCCCCGCCTCCTGCTCCTGGATGAACCGACTGTCGGGGTGGATCCGGTCTCCCGTCGGGAACTCTGGTCCATCATCTATCGGCTGGTGGAGAAGGAGGAGATGACCGTCCTGATAAGCACCGCCTATCTCGACGAGGCGGAACAGTGCCAAGAGGTGCTCCTGCTGCACGAAGGCCGCATGTTGGGGATGAAAGAGCCGGAGGCGTTCAGCCAGGAGAAACAGGGGCAGACTTACCGCATCCCGGCGAGCGGCGCGGAGAAACGTCGTCTGTTGAGGGCGCTGGTCGATGCGGAAGGGGTGGTGGACGCCACAGTCCACCGCTCCGGGGTTCGCCTGGTAATGGCGGACAAAGAGGAACCGCAGGCCGACAAGCTTCTCCCCGACCACCCCGAGGCGGACATCCTCCCCATTCCTCCCCGCTTCGAAGACAGCTTCGTGGCCCTGCTGCGTAAAGAGGGGAAGGCCCCCTCCGCCACGGAGATGAAGATCCCCATCGGGATCGGCCGAAGCACAGGCGAAGACGTGATCATGGTTCAGGACGTGAAGAGGCGCTTCGGGAATTTCTATGCGGTGAAGGGGCTCTCCTTCTCCGTCCGTCAGGGGCAGATCTTCGGGCTTCTGGGAGCGAACGGCGCGGGGAAATCGACCACCTTCCGCATGCTCTGCGGACTGCTTCCCGCTTCGGAAGGCACCCTGAGGGTGGCGGGAAAGGATCTGCGCACCGCCGCCGCACAGGCCCGCGGCCGCATCGGCTACATGGCCCAGAAATTCTCCCTCTACACAGATCTCACCGTGGACGAGAACCTCGCCTTCTTCAGCAGCGCCTACGGCCTGACCGGCCGCACCCAGCGCGAGCGCATCGCCTGGGCGAAAAGGGAGTTCGAACTCTCCGCCGAGGCGAGCACGACCAGCGGGAGCCTCCCCCTCGGATTCAAGCAGCGCCTGGCTTTGGCCGCTTCGCTGATGCATGGTCCGGAGATCCTTTTTCTGGACGAGCCGACATCCGGCGTCGATCCCCTGGCACGGCGGGAGTTCTGGCAGCGCATCTCCGCCCTGGCGGAGAAAGGGGTCACCGTGATGGTGACGACCCACTTCATGGAGGAAGCGGAGTACTGCGACCGCCTGGTCATCATGGCTCAGGGGGAATTGCTGGCCGAGGGAACGCCCGAGGAACTCAAAAGCCGCTTCCGCACCAGTGAGAATCCCGATCCCAATATGGAGGAGACCTTCATCTCCCTTGTGAAGAGCGATTCGCAGGAGCCTGCCGCATGAGGGAGAACCGGGACGCCATTCGGAATCCCTCTTTGATGCGCCTGAGAGGCCTGATGCGCAAGGAGATCTGGCAGATCGTGCGGGATCCTTCCAGCATCGCCATCGCCTTCGTCATGCCCCTGCTCCTGCTTTTGATCCACGGCTACGGCGTCTCTCTGGACGCCAAACATGTTCCCGTGGCTTTGGTGGTGGACCGCCCCTCATCTCTCACCGCCAGCTTCACCAGCGGTTTCGATCAGTCGGAATATTTCTCACCGCGGCGCTTCGACAGCATTGCTCAGGCCGAGGACGCGCTGGTGAGGCGGGAGGTTGATGCCCTTGTCTGGCTGCGGGGCAATTTCGAGGAACTGGTGCGCACGGGAAAAACGGCTCCCGTCGGAGTGTTCGTCAACGGCGTGGACGCCAACAATGCCCGCCTGATTTCCGGATATATCGAAGGGGTCTGGAGCCGCTGGCTGGAACGTTATGCCGAACAAAGGGGAGTCGGTCTCACCCGCCCGATCAATCTGCAGGAGCGCATCTGGTTCAATCCGGGGATGCGCAGTCGCGACTATCTGGTGCCGGGAATCATCGCGGTCATCATGACTCTCATCGGAGCACTGCTCACGTCCCTGCTGGTGGCCCGCGAATGGGAGAGGGGCACAATGGAGGCGCTGCTGGTGACCCCCGTACGCATCCGGGAAATCCTGATGGGAAAGCTGATCCCCTATTTCGCGCTGGGGATGGGAGGAATGATCTTTTCGGTGGCGATGGGTGTGTGGCTCTTTCAGGTGCCGCTGAGAGGCTCGCTGCTGGTCCTCCTGGGAACCTCCGCCCTTTTTCTTCTTACGGCGCTGGGCATGGGACTGCTCATCTCCACAGTGGCGCGAAACCAGTTCGTGGCCGGACAGACGGCGATCATCGCCACATTTCTGCCTGCATTCATCCTCTCGGGGTTCATCTTCGATATCGCCAGCATGCCCGCCCCCATCCGGACCCTCACCTATGTCCTGCCGGCACGCTACTACGTCTCCATTTTGCAGACGGTTTTTCTGGCAGGGGACGTGCCCTCGGTGATCCTCTGGAACACCGCCGCCCTGGCGTTGATGGCCCTCTTTTTTCTGCTGGCGGTGCGCCTGCGCACTCACAAGAGACTGGATTAGAATGGCTGCGATGTGGTGGCGGATAATGGCTCTGGTAAAAAAGGAGTTTCTGGCCCTGGTCAAGGACCGCAAGAGCCGAACCGTCCTGGTGGCGCCTCCCCTGATCCAGCTGATTATCTTCGGCTACGCGGCGACGTACGACCTGAACCGCATTCCTTACGCGGTCTACAATGAGGATCCCGGCATCGCGTCACGGGAACTTCTCTCCCGCTTCGAGGGGTCCGAAACCTTTCGCCTGGTGGAGAATATACAGCGCGAGGAGCAAATCGCCACCTTCATCGACGCCAAGGAGGCGCTGGTGGTCCTGCGCCTCGGCCCGAGCTTCAGCCGAGACCTGCTGTTGGGAGAACCTGCGGAGATGCAGCTCATTGTCGATGGGCGCAATTCCAATACAGCGGCAATCGTCAGTGGTTACGTGCAGGATATCGTCATGCGCTTCAGCGATCGGTGGATGGAGACCCACGACTCCTCCACTCCCGCCCGCCTGAATATCCGAGCCTGGTACAATTCCAACCTGGAAAGCCAGTGGTTTATCGTCCCCGGAATCGTGGGGCTGCTCACGCTGGTGATCACCATGCTGGTGACGGCGCTCTCCGTTGCCCGGGAGAGAGAGGCGGGGACTTTCGACCAGCTCCTGGTCACGCCTTTTCGGCCGGTGGAAATCCTTTTGGGAAAGGCCCTTCCCGGGGTCATCATCGGCTTCATCGAGGCCACCCTGATCATCGGGGTGGCCGTGAGCTGGTTTCAGGTCCCCTTGAGGGGGAGCCTGCCGGCCCTCTACCTGGGGCTGTTTCTCTTCCTTCTCTCCAGCATCGGGGTCGGTTTGATGATCTCCTCGATGGCGGTGACTCAACAGCAGGGGCTGCTGGGCGCTTTTCTCTTCCTCGTCCCTGCGATCATCCTCTCCGGGTTCGCCACCCCTATCGCCAACATGCCCGAACCGGTTCAGATCCTGACCCTGGTCAATCCGCTGCGCTATTTCATGGTCATTCTCCGGGGCGTTTTCCTGGAAGGCGGCTCCATGGCCCTGTTCTGGCCCCAGTACTGGCCGATGGCCCTCATAGGGGTGATCACCCTCGCCCTGGCCGGAACCCTGTTTCGCCGCCGCATGTACTGAGGATCTTTCGGTTTCCCTCACAAAGTCAACAGGCCTGAATCCGCACCTTTACATTCTTTTTGAATGAGGTGGAAGACTTCCGGGTTGACATTTCCGCCGTCAGCTGCCATGACAACCTGGAATTCCGACTCCGAAAATCGCGGGGAAAGAGCCGCACTGGTCTTTCTTCTCAACAAATCTGCAAGGACCTGTTTTGACTATCTTTCTTCTCGTCGCTTTTCTCCTGTTCGGCTTCGCCAACTTTGTCTTTTCACTGATGATTCTGCGAACGCTCAGAGCCGCCGGCGTACGGGTCGGCTTATTCGAGATACGGTGGCAGGTGCATCGGCACCTGAAAACCTACAGAAAGATCACTGCTGCCGAAACCGGGCATGTCGGATTGCCCTTTTACGGTTACTGGGGCTCATTGGCGGGACTGGTGGTTTGCGCGGTGCTGCTTGTTTCCTCTCTGACCCGATGAGTTCTTCACTTTGTCAGCATCAAGGTCCTCTGTCGTCTCTGGGCATAGTCGAATTCGTGGCTCATTTTCCAGAAATAGATCAGGCGACGGCGGGTTGACGGCAGACGGCTCAAAGCCACGGCACAAGCGGCCAAGGCGTAGAGGATCCCGCTTGCTCCTTCGTAATCGAACCCTGATTCCCGGAGAGTGACAGCGGTTCCGAAATAAAGCAGGGATCCGAACAGCATTAAAAGTAAGGCCAGTTGAAGCATCAGCCGCAGGATAATGTCTGTATTCACCTGATTCATGGACACCTTTCCGGCCAACCTGTTCCATCTGCCCTTGATCAGTGCGTGAAGGCAGAACACCAGGCCCGCCACGCGATCCAGAATGCGAATAACCAGATAGCCGGAGGCGACGCCCCAGAGTGTAGCTATGGTCATGATGCCGATACTCACAGGTATCTCCTTCCGATATCGGGGATACGACATCCCCTGTTGCTCCGCCTTTTGTCCCGCCCTGTGCAAGCCACTTCACATTGATTACTTTCCGACGTGGTTCTCCGGCAGGGCCTGTCCGGATACCTGAGATGGTGCTTCCTCGGCCCGGCCTGCAAGGACAAGCGCGTAAAACTCGTTGATATTCCTGCCGAACTGCTCCACTCCGTAGTGCCTTGCAAAAGCCCTTGCGTTGGCCGAATACGTCTGTCTGGTCAGGGGATCTGTCAGAAGTTTCTCGATACATCCGCTCCAGCGGGTCCGGTTCAGCGGCGTCTTGAAACCGTTGACCCCGTCTTGAACGAAATCATCGATGCCGCTGGAGCGTACTGCAACAACGGGCAAGCCTGCGGCCATCGCCTCCAGAATGACCATTCCCTGGGTTTCCGAGCGGGAGGCAAAAAGGAAGATGTCTCCCAATCTGCAGTAAACCGGAATCTCTTCAGGGGGAACGGTTCCCAGCAATGTGACGCAGTCTGCCAGATTCTCCTCCGAGATTCGCATCTGAAGTCGCTCATGCTCCGGTCCATCTCCAATGATGAGAAAGCGAAACGGAACGGTGCAACGCCGTGATAAATCTCCAACGGCATCGAGCATGAAATCGATATTCTTTTCCTCGCCGAGTCTCGAGATACTGACAAGAACTTTTTCATCTTTTAGCCCGAGCCGCCTTTTCAGATCGCGGATATCTTTTTCCTCCACCGTCTGAAAACGATCGTGATCGATACCGGTCGGCTGGACATAAATGGGCTGCCTGACCCCGAGCACCCGGAGGTAATCCGCCGTCGATTCAGTCGGCACCACAACGCCGTCGCAGCGATTTGCAAAACGACGGACAAGTGCATGAGAGACCAGGTTGCGGAACAGCGGTCCCGGGAGGGGAACATAATGCGCGTAATGCTCCAGCCGCGTGTGATAGGTGTAAACGACAGGTATATTCAGCCGCCGCGCAAGAAACACGCCGATACTTCCCAGCCAGAACGGGTGATGAACGTGTATGAGCTCAGGCCGAAACCGATAGAGACCCCGATAAAGTCCCGGCGAGAAGATATTCGCCACCCGGAATTCGCTCTGCTGACCCATAGGCAACAGCGAACCCACGCGGAGTATATCGCCTTCATCATCGCTCTTTTTCCGGTAAGACGGTGAGACGATCAGAACATGATGCCCCAACCGGGTCAATCCCCGGCGCAGCCGGTCTATGGAGAGGGGGACTCCGCCGATGAAGGGCAGATAATTGTTGGTAAACATCGCGACCCGCAAGGGTCGATGAAGGAAGGGTTCGGGATCCAGATCGAAATTCGGGTAATAGTCCCTTTTCGTGAAAATCTTGAGATACAACCAGATGGCGACAACCACCAGGGCGCTGATCACCAGCAGGAAGTTCAAATATCCCACATAAAAAAGCGAGTGGGTGAAAAACCAGAGGCTCTCAACCGTGCGCCAAAAAGAGTGTTGTCCTATATCGAGACGTTCGGGTGTTATTTCAATCTCTCCCTGGTCCACCGTCACCTGGACATAATGATAAAATCCGGAATCATTCTCAAGAACGAACCCCCCGGCTCCGCCGGTCAGGACATAGCGGGTCTCATGGTAGCGTTGATCGGAAAATAGAGGCAGATTGGCGGAAAAAACCGCTTCGACCCCGGCTTGTTCTATGAGCGATGTGAATTTTCGGCGCATCTGCGGCGCAAACAGGTAGTCCTCGTCGAAATCGGACAGGCTTTTCCCGGCAACCGGCCTGAGGGGATGACCGCTGAAGACAAAAACGTGTTCGCTGACGGTGCTCGCCAATTCATCCTCAAGCCAGTGCAATTGCCACCGGTAATCGGTCTTGCCAGTGCTGTCCAGGAATACGAAGCGGCTGCTGCCTGCGGAAAATGAAAAAAAGTAGGGCCCGAAATGGTCGTAAAAACGGAAACTTCCCAACCGGCTCTCCTCCTTTTCGCCGAAGGTGAGAAGGTAGGGCATGTCGAGATGGGACAGGGTGCGGTATATCGCCCGGTATTTGTCCTCCCCGCCGCTGTTGACCGCATTGCCGGCCGAGACGACGAATTCGGCCCCGCTGCGGTTCAACATGGGAATTATTTTACGCTCGAAAATACCTACGGAGTTCTTGATGTTGCCGACGACGGCAAACCGATAAGAGTCCCGACCCGAAAGGGCTGTCTCGATGCGCTCGACCTGAGCGGGGTGAACCGCCTGGAAGTCCTGCTCGAAAAAATCGAGGTATATTTTATAGCCGACCAGTACAACAACGAGGAGGACGTTCAGATAAAAGGCTATTCTGATCTTCCGGTTGGCTCTACGCATTGTCCGCCCCCTTTGCAAGCACAACATACAGGGTGACCGGAACGCCGATCAGCATCCCCAGATAGATGGTGAGAAAGCGCCACGCGATAATGGTCAGCAGTAAATCGTCGGGGCCGACGAGGCCGACGAAGAAGAGGCCGAACACCCCTTCTGCGATCCCGGCCGCACCGGGAGTCGGGGAGAAGTACATGATAAACGTGGTCACGACCAGCAGGCCTACGGATGTCAGATATCCGATGTGATACCCAAGCCCCCATAGCAGCAGAGCGGGAAAAGAGAACATGGTCAGCAGAAACAGACCCGTGAAGAACAGGGCAAGCAGCATGTCCGAACGGGACCCACTGAAAAACGCCCTGGCCGCACGGGAGAAACGGATCATCTCCCGGCGCACGCCGAAATGCCACCGGCGCAGCCTTTTCTGCTCGACCAGATGAAATCGGCCCAGTCTGCAAAGAATGGCGTCTACCGCAGCCATGAGCCAATTCATTCGCAACAGGATGATGGCAAAACAGGCGAGATAGACAGCTGCGAAAAGAGCCAGATAAATTGCCGCCCCCTCCGCAAGCGGATTGTCTTGAAGAGAGGGCATTAAAAGCAGGAGGAAGGGTGTCGGGATAAAAATGAACCCCACGGCCTGCAGCGTACGCAATGTTGTGGCGGCCGTCGCCACCCCCACGTGTACTCCCTCTCTCCTCAAATACCATATCTGTGCAAAGCCTCCCCCTGTGGCCAGAGGAGTGAGATTCGAAACAAGAATATTGATGAACACCAGCGGCGTCAGATCACGGAAGGGAACTTTGCGCCCAAGGGCTCTCAGAGTGTAAAAGAGACGCAGGCCGTCGCTCCCGAAATACAGCAGGAGCAAAGCGATGCAGGCACTCAAAAAAGGCCATGAAAGCCACCGCTCATCAAGCGAAGGCGGCGCCCCACCTATTTCGGAGTAGATTGCATAGGGAACCGCAGCACTGAGAACGACGAACAACGCAATGAATACCAGGAAGCGTCGCCTGCTCAAATGGAGGATAGATGCTAAAGATTTGAGATTATCCGTCATTCAGTGCCTGCACTCGATTCGAACGCCGGTTCTCCCCTGTTATCGAGGGGTGTCCCGAGAGAGAAATGTCGTTATCATAAAACATACCGTACTTCCAGCCTTCCGCTTGACATCCCTCGGCATGAGCAAACTCTGTATTTTCCTGATCTATCCTCCGGGAGTCAATAAAAAGTCCGATGAAGGGGCCAGAAAAAAATCTTTTCTGAGATATCGAGCGAAGGAGCAGAACCGGTGTTTTCCTGCGCTGTTTAATCCCCCAACCGGCCTTGACAGGACGGAAAGCTCTGCTCTACTTGCATTAGGCCGAACCAAGACAAGTGCGCTCTGAAATCCGTAGAGCGAGTGTGCCGGGGTCCCGGATCGGAAACCGGCAATCCGCAAACCTTTTGCCCAGCAGAGGAGAGAAAAGATGAAACTGAAAACCGGATTGCATTACATTGTAACCGGTGCCGTTGTGCTTGCCTGTACGGCACTGGCGAAGCCGGTTGCGGCCGGGGGGTACGAGAGTCATGAGAAGATGGGCATTCCCGAAGACGTGGACCCCATTCACGAGACCTACCTGCCTGTGATGGTGGGAGACGATTTCGCAACCATGATGGAGCAGGACGTGGAAGCCAAACCGGAATACATGGAACGGCAGAAGCAGCTCCTGGAACGGCGCTATGACCTCTCCGACCGGCCCTCCGACGTCATGATGTCCGCCGACCGGAAAGCGGTCCAGAAAGGGGTGCGGGTTAAGCTTCATAAAGGGATGAGCTGGGGTGAGCTCGCCGCGATGTCTCCCGAGGAGATCCGCGAAAAGAACCTCTTCCCCGAAGGATTCCTGCCCCTGCCCCATGCCAAGCACGAAACCGGCGGTCAGGTGATACCGCAGGACCATATCGACGAGATCGAGAAGCTGGAGAATCGCAACCTGAAGCGCTTCGACGTGGAGTTCGATCTTCCGGAGCACTTCCTGCCGGAATTCCCGCCGCCCATCTTCCTGACCACCAGGCCGGACCTCGGGGATGTTTCTCAAGGAAAGCTCCTGTCCATAAGGAACTACTACGAGATCATGCACGGCATTTTGACGCCAGTGCAGATGGAAG
>Ga0102925_1002057_pt1 | contig 11104 bp, 9 predicted proteins | sample SalPonR1_A_D1_MG_FD_78216 | JGI IMG/M metagenome (GOLD analysis project Ga0102925, IMG submission 78216) | Salt pond soil microbial communities from South San Francisco under conditions of wetland restoration - Salt Pond MetaG R1_A_D1_MG | ecosystem: Environmental > Aquatic > Marine > Intertidal... | reverse complement strand
TTATTGTTGAGCACCTTACCATTAACCACAAAATAAGGCAGAAGCTTCTCATCATCCTGATCCGGAAGGTAAGTGGTATAGAAAGTTGAAAAACCACCCAGGTGGGTATTCAGCTCATTGTTCAGTTCGCCAAAGGTATAATTCTCTGTATTCAGATCACCCAGCAGGGCAGACAGCAGTCCCATGTAAGAAATCTGTTCTTCAGAAAGCACGCGTGCATCAAACAGCATCCTACTATACAGGATATTGTTGGTGAAGGCCTCGTAGTGGAGCTCTTTTATTCCATTCACCTTTTTCTCTTCGATGGCAAAATAGTCGGCTTCCTTGTCGATCTCTTCCAGCTCAAGCAGCGGCACTTTGGCCAGCTCTTCAGGCGAATCCTTTTCTTTCTGATAGGCTATGAGTTCGTTGTTTTCCTGGATCAGGGCATCCATATCCTCGTCGGAAAGGGTAGCTTTGAAGCGGGCAAGCTCATCGGCAATCTTTTTGTTCCTTTCTGCTTGCAGCCCCTGCTTGGGTGCCAGTGCAATCAGCAGCGAATGCGGATTGTTAAGCATCTCATTGCGAATCAACTCTTCCAGCTTATTGTCTTTGATTGCTTGTTTGGCGGCAGCCAGGGGTTCCTCCCATTTAAGAGACAGGAAGGGATCATCGGCGTAAAGCCAGCCATTTCTGGCCTGGTACATATAGGTGAGACCCTTTTGTGCATTATCGCCTTCCCTCAGGTTAAACTCGTACCGGTTGATGATGCCGTTAAGTACTTCGCGATCAACACCTTCTTCAGCCACTTTCGCCAGGGTCTCGGTAACAACTTTGTGAAATCTGTCTTTGTCTTCCAGATTGGCATTTCTCACGCTAAGCTGAAAAACACCCTGTTTGTTGGATGAGAAATAAGCACTGACGTCACGGCCAATACCGGCTTCCTGAATGGCAAGCTTAAGCGGTCCGGACTCATGATTGACCAGGGCCTGGGCCAGGAAACGCATGAGGAAACCCAGCTCCTGATCCGCACCTTCGCCTATCACCCAGTCCATAGCCAGGAATGTTTTGTCTTTTATTTCTGCATCTTGACCCACAGGATAAGACTCAACCACATCCTTCATTTTGTCAAACGGCTTCTGCTTCTTGATCTTAGCCCTGGTCTCCAGTCGGTCAAACTGCGAGAGGTATTGCTCGTTGATGAAAGCCAGGTCGCTGTCCAGATCTGAATTGCCATACAAATACAAGTAGCTGTTTGTGGGGTGGTAGAACTTCTTGTGGAAATTCTTGAATTGCTCGTAAGTGAGCTCAGGAATGGCCTCAGGATGCCCTCCGGAGGAGTATCCATAGGTATTATCCGGAAAGAGGTTCTTGTCGATGTGGTAGCCAAGTTCTCTTTGGGGGCTGGAAAAAGAACCCTTCATCTCATTATATACAACGCCCTTATAGACCACAGGCGCATCTTTGGAGGTCAGCTCATGATGCCAGGCTTCCTGCTTGAAGATCCGCTCATCATCATAGATCCTGGGAAAGAAAACGGCATCCATGTATACATGCATCAGGTTACGGAAATCCTTGTCGTTCATGCTGGCAACCGGATACATGGTCACATCGCTGCTGGTCATCGCATTTAAAAAGGTGTTCAGCGAACCTTTGGTCAGCACAGTAAACGGGCTCTTAACAGGAAAGTTTTTGGAGCCGTTCAACACTGAATGCTCAATGATGTGCGGGGTACCGCAATCGGTTTGAGGAAGGGTCTTAAAAGCGGCCGAAAACGTCTTGTTCTTGTCATCATTGGCGATTTTCATCAGACGGGCACCACTTTTCTCATGCTCAAAATAGTATGCATCGGAGTTAATCTCCTGGATGAATTCCTTCTTAAGCAACTTGAAACCATGATAGGTGGATCCAACCTGGTACTTCTCTGACTGGCATGATATCAGGAAGATGGCAGCTAAACCCACACTTAGAAAAATACTTGCAAAGTGTTTAATTCTCATTTTAACAATTTTTATTGGGTGAATATTCAACGTTCTGAAAGGTATACTTTTTTTGATTAGGATGTATCGGGGGGAGCGAGTTTTTTTATTTTTTTTACCACAAAGAACACAGAAAAGTGCAATCACATAAGGCCCAGAAGGGCACTTAAGAAGATATTTTTAGAAGTTACCGGGTAATTACAGAAAATGCTTCGAAGATAGAAATTGCAGCACCGAAGAAGTGCAGACTTCAGGCTAAACCAAATATATTCTTAAGTGTACCTCTTATGTTTGTGGTGTATTATTGGAGGGCCCAATAATCATATGTGATTTATTTTTCTTCTTTGTCCTTCTGCACCTTATGTGGTTCCTTTCTTATGGAGGAGAATGTCGGTTTTTTCTGAGGTAATCATGCATCCTGTGCGGACCTTATCAAAATAGGGCAACAGGATTTCGGTGAACTGGTCGATCTTGTCGGCTTCATCCACCAATTCGACGACCAGGGGCATCTTTTCGGATACTTCCCAGAACTTGCGGGAATGGATGGTACTGCTGGTGCCGTACCCCATAGTACCTTGGAGAACGGTGGCTCCTGCCAGCTCATAGCGTTTGGCTGCATAAACGATCACCTCATAAAGGGGTGTGTGGCGAAACTTATCAGTAGAACTGATGAAGATCCGCAAAATCTTGGCTTGTCCCTGAATTTCCATAGTTAAATCATTTTAGTGATATAATGACCGAAAAAGACGGCTATGATTCCCAGGAAGATACTCAATCCGGTGTAAAAAGCAAAATGAAAAAAGTCCCCGTCGCGAAGGAGGGCCACATTTTCATGGATAAAGGTAGAGAAGGTAGTAAAGCTTCCGCAAAAGCCCACCGTCAGAAACATGCGCCATTCGGGAGTAAGGATGTTCTCTTTTACAGACAGGCCATAAAGGAAGCCAATCAACAGGGATCCCAGAATGTTTACCACAAAGGTCCCGTAGGGGTAGGGAGAAAGGAACATATTCTGCACAAAGCGGGAAAGGAGGTATCGCGAGACACCACCCAAAAAACTGCCTGTGCCAATGATCAGCAACAATCGCCACATAAAAAAAACTTTTATGATGAAAAAAGATCAAAACACACAGGAGTCATCAGCATCAAAGGCGATTCAGGGCGAACTCCATCACCCGGCACAAATTTAAGCAATCCTGATGAAGATCTAACCCAGCTGGTGGAGCTTTTCTTCATAGACGGCGTAATCCTTGCCGCCAAAAAGCACGAAACGAATCGTTCGAACCTTCCGGAGCTGCGGGATAACCTCCCGAATAGTTTGAAGGGCCACATCGGTGGCCGCTTCGATGGGATAACCGAAAGCACCGGTAGAGATGGCAGGAAAAGCCACCGAGTCGATCTCTTTTACGTCGGCCAGGTGAAGGGCGTTGCGGTAGCAGTCGGCCAGGAGTTTATCTTCGGGCTTGTCCCGGCCATAGATGGGTCCCAGCACATGGATCACATAATCGTTAGGCAGGTTGTGTCCTCCGGAAATAACGGCCTCACCGGGTTGGATGGGTGCCATCGGACGGCACTCCTCGGCCAGACCGGGGCCGGCAGCCCGGTGAATGGCACCGGCCACTCCACCACCCGTCTCGAGCCGGGCATTGGCTGCGTTCACTACCGCCTTAATGTCGGGCTGGTTGGCAATATCGCCTTGCACCGCCTCAAGATTAACCTGATCTATTTGTAAGTTCATAGACACCTCCGTAGTTTTTTCATTTTAGAAAAGGTTTATCCAAATTTAAAAATTTTGTGGGAAAGCCTGGTGGAATTTCACGGATAGATTAGCCACGGTATTTTCATCTGCCCCATCCTGTTGAACATTTACCAAGCCTTTGCTGTACCGCAGGTAGTTTCATTTCAAACCTTAACATATAAGCTTCATGAATTCACAAGACGCTTCAAATAAGTATATTGGTGCCATCATGCTTCCTTTAAGGCTGGTAGCAGGCTGGCTGTTTTTCTCAGCCTTCTGGAGGCGGGTGGTTCTGGTACCGGAGAAACACATCATGGATGCCCCGCAATGGCTCGGTCATAAAATCAACACTTTCTACCCGCATTCAAACGGGCTTTTTAAAACCATGCTGGGGCGGTTTGTGGAAAACCCGGAAGAGATGAACCTTTTCACGTACGTGTTCACCTATTCCGAGTTGCTGGCCGGTCTTCTGCTCATCGCCGGTTTTCTGTCGCGTCTGAGCGGCCTGCTGTTGGTGGGGCTTGCCGTCGGACTGATGCATACCGCCGGATGGTTAGGGCCAACGTGCCTGGATGAATGGCAAATATCCTCCATGCTCGTGGCCATTGGCCTAGTGATCGCACTGTTCGGCAGCGGCAGCTATTCGCTGGACAGCCTCATCAGCCGACGCAATCCTGCCCTGGGTAAAAAAAGATGGTGGCAGGCCCTCACGCTGCCCTTACCCGCCGCCAACAAAAATATCTTTCGAAAAACAACCTACGCTGTATCTGCCGCCGTTATCCTCTATGTGATCGGCATGAACCAGGTACATCACGGAGGTGTGTGGGGCAAGCTGCATAATTACTCCAAGATTCCTGATATCCAGGTTACCAATTACAGGGCAGTCAACGATTCAACCTTTTCGCTAACCCTCTATCGTGACAAGGGACCGGAAACCTACGGTTCGTTTCTCATTCAAATGGAGATACAAAACAGCGCCGGTCAACCGATCCACACATTTGGACAGGATTATATGAAGACCATCGGGTCGGAAAACATCCATAACAGGCACATCAACAAAATAAAAACAGGCAAACACAGCCTGGTAGTGCCACTGGGTGCAAAGGGAAAGGTTACCTTCCATCTGCCCGAAAGCAACAAGCTCAAGAAAAAGAATGATTACAGGTTTGTATTTACCGACATCAGCGGAAGGAAATTCACGGGCTCTAAATAATGAGAGATTTGTCGTGAAGATGCCCATAAACATCATGCATCATTTTCCTGGTGCGGCGTCCTTACGGGAACCTGTTAAAATGAAAAAAATCATCCTGTTGCTGGCATGGATCGTGATGGCTGGTAGCGTTCGGTCTTTAGCCCAGAACGCAAAACCTGCTGAACATCTTCTTCGAGGCCTCACCGGAATACGGGTTGACCAGTCCCCTGCCCTGCCTGGAAAAAGCAAAGCAGAAACTGGAGTCCTATTCAAACTCCGAGCAATCTTCGGAGGGTTGATGTACAGCAGCAGCCTGCTGATAGACCAGTTTAGCACCCAGGTGGCCCACATACCCGATGGTGGCTGCTCCCAGCAAATGAAGAATCAGCACGCCGGCTACCAAAAATCTTCGGATGGCGGGATACCATTTCTGCTTCTGTAACAAGCTGCCGGCAATCTCGATGATGGCTGCGGCACTAAATAGATAGGAAGCCCCAAAAGCCAGTCGCTCATGATCCTCTAACACGGTAGGATCACAAACCTCACGGCCTACTACCCCATCGGCCTGTACACCACTGTAAACGCTCACCCAGGCCAGAACGACTCCCGAAAAAAGCATCAGCAAGCCTCCCCCACGAATGGAGGCTTGGTGGCGAGGCCACAGATTAAGCCTGACCACCAATAGTGCCAGGGTAGCGAAGATCAACAAGGCAATGGGAAAATGGACGAACAGAGGGTGCATCAGCTCTGTTCGCCACATAGAAGGTAAAGATTCCATAAACTACTTGATCTTTACTTCCAGGGGATTCAGCTTCTTGCCCATCTTCTCCACCGTTACTTCAACCGGCTGGTCTTTTTCCAGCACGGAAAAATTTACATTCTCTCCATTTTGGGTTAGTTCTGTACTATCGGTAAAATACAACTCCAGGGTTTTATCGTCCGAAGTTTTTACATAGATTTCCTGTTCTTCAGCATTTACTTCGGAAATGGTGCCCTGGTAGGTACCGCTTTCAACTACGTCAGCTCCGCCACCACCACAACTGGAGAACCCCAGAAGAATGGCCGTAAACATTACCAGAAAGAATGTTTGTTTGATATTCATAACGCTTAGAATTTAAAGTGATACAACATATTAATAACAATTCAAAATGTTTTTGGCTTGATTCGGAGCCCACCAAACTCTTTGCTGGCGGCATGTTCAACAACCCCACGATCCTACTCTATATCAAAGATAAGAAACAAGCCCATTATTTGCAAATGAGATTGCTCTTTGTGAGACAATCAACAACCGGCTGTTTTCCAGTAGTACCATTCCCTCAGAAGCCTAAAGATCACCAGGGCCTTCCTGACAGCAACTTCCAACGAAACCATACAGGAGTCGCTGGAAGGCCTTCAACTGATCAAGGCCGAACGCACAGGCAAATACCTGGCCTTCCGACTAGCACGGGAAACACCCTGATCATGCATTTGGGAATGACCGGCTGGCTGGATTATGGGAAGGATGAAAAGCCGAAATACACCCGAGCTACCTTTATCTTTGATAGCGGCAACAGCCTGTATTTTGTCAACCCACGGAAGCTGGGAAGGCTCCATATCACGGACAATATTCACGCATTTATTCAGCAAATGGAAATAGGTCCGGATGCCCTGGCCATCCGGGAAGATGATTTCCTGCGGAAAATGAAAAAAAAGAAGGGTCTGCTCAAATAATAAAAAGAATCCGTTTAAGGAATCAGGCATTTCTTCATTGCTCCTCGTACTCTTCAATGATACCGCCGGTCAGACGCATCAGGGTATGGTAGCTCTGGATCACATTAAAAACGGCCCGCTGATAGTTGTAGGCAGCATCCTGATATATCTGCTGGACATCACGGAAATTAAACGAATTGATGGTGCCGTTCTCAAACTTTTCGCGGGAAAGTTCCAGGTTCAGTTCGGCAGCATTCAGGTTTTCATCGGCCACCTGCAGCAGCTGCTTGCGCACCTTATAAAGCTCATACTCCTGGGCTAGCTGGTTTTTCAGGTCCTGTTTCATCTCCTGTGTCTCCACCTGCGAGATCTCCTTCTCAATCTTTGCAGCTTTTAATGCCCGCTTGCGGTTGTTGCCATCATAGATCGTATAAGAAAGGGATAGCCCTATGGAGGCGTCGGCTCCTGAGCGGCTCTGATCCAGCTGACTCATGTTGTCGTAGTCGGTCTCTGTGTCTGAATACCCGCCTGAGGCGTTCAACGAAAGGGTTGGATAATAAGCACTCCTGGCCGAGCGCACATCCAGCCGGGCCAGTTCCAGATTCATGTATTGGTTGCGAAGGGTTTTGTTGTTCTCCAGCATTTTATCCACCAGGTTGCTGTAGGCGAAATCGCTGGTATCAGGCTGAAATCCGGAGGTAAAAGAATAAATGTTATCAAGTGGCTCAGCCATCAGGTAGTTCAACTCACGCATGGCATTGCGATAGGAGGAGCGAGCAGAGAGATAATCGGAGCTGTCGCGCAGATAGGCATTTTGGGCCTGTAACAGATCGTAGGTGACCGTGGTTCCGATCTCCTTGCTATGCTTAGCCCGCTGGTAGCGGTCGCGAGAAAGCTCCATGTTGGTGCGGGCTATATCCAGCTGCTCCTGTGAGAGCAAGATGTTGTAATAACTCAGGATCACATTGTAGATGGTATTTTCCACCACCACAGCCAGGTTGCCTTCCGAGAGCTTCTCCACCTCCTCCAGCCGCTCTTTCTGGATCCGCACACTATATCCCCGGAAAATGGTCCAGTTCATTTCCACCGTTCCGCTTATCTGGCGGGAAGTGGAGTTATCGGTATCGTTAAAACTCCGGGAGTTGCTCCCCCTGCCCACAAACCGTACGGTGGGCAGGGCGCCGGCATTGCCCCAGGTATTGTTCAACTCTGAGATGGCCTGGTTCTTCCGGGTGGTGATGATGCCATAGTTGTTTTCCAGTGCTTTGTCAATGGCCCCTTCCAGAGTCAGGTTGGTTGTGTCCTGTCCCTGCGTGCTGAAGGATATGAAAATCAACAACAATAATGGGGCTCCTATTTTTCCTATGATGTTCATATGATTCTCTCTTTATTTATTTATGGAACCCGCATGGTTTATTCATGTCCTTGTTGCGTAAGTTCATGCATACGGGATTCATGCTATGGTGTTTTTATTTTTTATTCCTTGATTCCTCTTTCTGAATGGCTTCTTCCAGTCGCTGATCGATCTGATGATTGATCACAGCAGCCTCAACCGTCTCAGGCGTCACATCCTTGTTACCAAACATTTGTTTTAACCGGTACTGGAACCGGTTGAACAACACGATCTGGATGGGCAGGGTCAGCAGGATGAAGATGCTGCCGAAAAGTATGCCGTAGGCCACAGATATGGCCATGGGAATGAGGAACTGGGCATCCGGGCTTCCTTCCAGGATCAGGGGCATCAGCCCGGAGAAGGTGGTGACGGTTGTCAGGAACAGGGGACGGAAGCGGGAACGTGCAGCTTCTATGGCCCCTTCAAGTACCCGGTAACCTGCTACCAGGTTCTGGTTGTATTTTGCCATGAATACGACCGAACCGTTAATGATGGTGCCGGTCAGTGCGATCAGCCCCCAAAGGCTCAGCATCGACACCGGCTGGCCATGTATGGCATGACCCCAGATGGCGCCCATGAAGCCCAGGGGAATGGTCAGCAGGATAATGGTACCCTGGCGGAAAGATTTGAAATAGATCATGATCACAAGGACGATCACAAGGAAGGCAATACCAAAATACCTGGCCATACTCTGTGCCTGCTGATCGGTATCTTTCTTCTGCCCCTGGTATTTGTATGACAGGCTGGGGTATTTGGCCATTATATCCGATAGGATGTTCTTTTCCACATAATCCAGAATGGGGGGCACGGCATCGCTCTTGTCTTTGAGATAGGCATCAACACGTATCTCGCGCTTGCCATTGTATCCATTGATGGTACTAAGGCTCCTGGCTTTGGTCAGTTCAGCCACGGTGGTCAGCGGATATTGACCGGCAGGGGTCTGTATCCTCATGCTCTCGAGCTGTCCCATCGTCTCGCGGTTATTTTGAGGGTACCGCACGTAGAACCAGATCTCATCCTTTCCATCCTGGATGCGCTGCGCCAGGCCGCCATAGAAGCCTTTGCGCACCTGGTCCATCAACCCGGCCTGGGTCAGTCCCAGGGCATAAGCCTTAGGCTTGAGCTTCAGGCGAATCTCCTGGCTGCCCAACTGGCTGTTGTTGGTGATGTTAAAAAGGGCATCCACATCAGCCAGACCTCTTTCCAACTCTTCCTTTGCTTTTTTCAGCTTGTCCATGTCATACCCCAAAAGGCTGACGGAAACGGGAGCCCCAAAACGGCTGGCGCCTCCTATAGTAAATTTATAAGCTCCCGGCAATTCGCCTATCTTCTGATCCAGTGCCCTTTTGACAGTCTGATCCGACACCTCGGAATCTTCCAGGGGATTCAGAAACACACGGATCATCCCGGCATGGGTGCCCGATTCTGTTCCGTTGAAAGAGCTGCCCAGGCTGACCTCGGTGGTGCGTACATAGGAAGTGGTATCCCCATATTCATCCATCAGCTCCTGGTTGGCCTGGTAAAGCTGCTGCTCTACAAAAAACAGTTTCTTTTTGGTGATATCCCGGTTTACTCCTGGCTTCAGTGCCAGATCAATGGTAAACATATCCGCGGATTGAGGTGGAAAAAATGTAAAGGGGAGCTTCCCGCTTATCAACAACCCGCCAGTCAATATCAACAAGGCCGTGACGATGGAAAGCATAAAGCCTTTATGTGCAAGAACCTTATTTAACAAGGGCATATAGAGCTGATCCCTAAGCAGGTGAATCACCCGGTTAGTAAACCGGCTGGCCCGGCTGGTCTTCTCCCGTTTGTTCAATATAGTGGGGTTGCCCACGTGGGCTGGCAATACAAACACCCCTTCAATCAGTGAAAAGGCCAGTGAGGCTATGACCACAAATCCCATGGCATAGAGTATCTCCATGTTGCCCTCAATAAAGAACAACGGCGTAAAGGCAATGATGGTAGTGGTGATGGATGTGAGCACAGCAGGCAGTACTTCGATGGTACCATCTATTGCTGCCAACCGGGGCGACTTGCCCCGTTCAAAATGAGTAAATATATTCTCGCCAATAACAATGCCATCATCTACCAATATACCAATGATCAGGATCATACCCACCAGCGAGATCACGTTGATGGTGATTCCGTAAAGCGATGCTACGATAAACATCCCCAGGAAAGAGGCAGGAATTCCCCAGGCTACCCACAAGGATAGTCTGAAATTCAAAAGCAGCGAGAGCATAACCACCACCAGAAGAACACCCAGGAGCCCGTTGTTGATCAGGATGGATAGCTGGGAGTCGATGTTTTCATTAAAATCATGCAGGGTCCGTATCCGGAAGTTCTCGTGCGACTGATTGAAATCCTGGATATACTGGTTCACATATTCGGAAATATCCCCCAGATCCTCGTTGCTCAACTTCTGAATAAAAATGGTGGCGCTGGGATTGCCTTTTACAAAACTTTCTTGTGGATCCTGCTGGTACTGCAGCTCTACTTCAGCCACATCCCCCATGCGGATAAGCCTGCCAGACTGGTTGGCCTGTACCACGATGTCCTCAATATCAATGGCTTTCACTGAGCGCTGACGGCTGACCACCTTGATTTGCTCTCGCGGGTTACGGATGGTGCCCCCGTGAATGTCGAGGTTGTTGCTTCGAATGGCATTCTGTAAATCATTAAGCGACAGATTGTAACGCCTGAGCTGGGTCTCATCAATCGTAACAGCCATTTCAATACGACTGGAGGGAAGTCCAAAGATGCTTACCTGGGAGATGACACCCGATCCCAGCAGGTCGTCCTCGATACGATTCGCCATTTCGTTCATGGCCATGCGGTCGTCGGCGCTGGAAACCAGCGAAAGGAACATGGCCGGTGCGGTGGAACGGCGCTTCGACACCACCGGCTTTTCAGCTCCCGCCGGAAAATTGGATATTCCATCCACCGCATTTTTTACATCGATCAAGAGTTCATCAATATCGTAACCAAACTCAGCCGTGATGGTCACCTGGGAAAAGTTTTCGCGGCTGCTGGATGTAAACTCCTTGATGCCGGGTAACCCGCGGATGGAATTCTCGATCAGGGTGGTAACCCCTTCGTTCATTTCCTGGGGAGTGGCTCCCGGATAACTCACC
>Ga0102925_1002050_pt1 | contig 11125 bp, 8 predicted proteins | sample SalPonR1_A_D1_MG_FD_78216 | JGI IMG/M metagenome (GOLD analysis project Ga0102925, IMG submission 78216) | Salt pond soil microbial communities from South San Francisco under conditions of wetland restoration - Salt Pond MetaG R1_A_D1_MG | ecosystem: Environmental > Aquatic > Marine > Intertidal... | reverse complement strand
TGATAAGTTTCACCATCAGTCAATCGTCTATCAATTGAAATCCAACAACCGTCCGCCACCGCACATCTTGACGGTGATGAATGACCAATTTGACTAACTGTAAGCGTACCCTTACCTAAAAACTTATTGTCTAATAAACGGTGATTTAGTTGTGATAATTCTTGAATAATTGGTGCCATTTTGTAGATTGCGTTATCGCCTCTTTCAGGCGCGCTACCGTGGCAAGAAATTCCGCTTGTCGATACTTTGATTTCCATGCGGCCTCGATGACCTCGGTATATATTCAAATTGGTTGGTTCTGTAATGACAACAAATTCCGGTTTAATTTTCTCTTGTTCAATCAGATATTGCCAACACAGACCATCACAATCTTCTTCTTGGACCGTTCCTGTAATCAAGAGTGTATAGTCTTTATCCAACTTGAGTTCTTTGATAATTTTACCAGCATATACCATTGAGGCCATGCCGCCTTCTTGATCTGAAGCGCCACGTCCACCGATTTTATTGTCGTCTTCAAAACCAAGATATGGATCAAATTCCCAATTGTTTATTTCACCAACACCTACCGTATCGATATGTGCATCCATGGCAATCAAGTGGGGACCTGATCCAATCCGTCCAATAATATTACCCATAGGATCAATGCGTATTTCATCAAAACCGACTTTTTCCATTTCTTGTTTGATTCTTTGAATAACTTTTTCTTCTTGGGCACTTTCACTTGGTATTTTAATCATGTCTCTTAAAAATTGTGTCATTTCTTCTTTGTATTTTTCGCTACATTGTAATATTTCATTAAAATTCATCTTTATGCATCTCTCATTTCTTTTATCAAGGCATCATAATGGAATACTTTTTGGTACTCTTCTTCCCAGAATGCCATTGACTTCATTGAATCTAAATACTTTTTAGAATAGCCAAATTTTAGCCAATCATTTTCTTTTTGTTTAAATAGTTTATCTTTTTGCTTTTGTGGCCTGTAGTCTGCAATATAGCGTGTATCAGCATTTAAGAAAATATCTTTAAACCATCTTCTTAATACAAAATCTTCTGTTTCTAAGTACCGGTCTTCAAGATTTTGAATAACCGTATTATAACGGTCATAACCATCTGTTGCTATAGTCACAACATTTTCACCAGGACCTAAGTGTAAGTACTTGGCCATCTTAATGGCACCGATAATATTACAAATGCCAGAAGGTCCAAACAAATCGGTCATCGATTTAGCCACATCTCTGTCAATACCAAAATCAACCAAAACATCGATACCATCATGGATAACTTTTAAACCTTGAACAGTTTCTTCATCTTTAATCATAACGATGAAATCTGTGTTAATGACGTTATGAATTAGTGTACACATCTTATCGCCAATACCCTCAATACGGTGTTGGCCGCGTCCGCCATTCATTAGTGTTGAGCATTCATATGGTTCAAGAGCTGCAACTTTAGCTTCAGGATAGAGTTTTTTTATTTGATCGCCTGCACCCAAAGTACCAGCAGAACCTGGCGCTGAAGCAAAACATGCAATACGGCCATTACCAATATCTTTCACAGCTTCAATACAAGCATTGCCTGTCACGTGCCTATGGAAACGATAATTAGGCAATAATTCAAATTGAGCCAGTGATCGATTTTTAGGATTTTTAGCCAGTTCAAATGTTTTTTCTAATGTTAGAATAACATCAGATTCTGTTCCGGGGGTTAAATCCAATTTAGCACCATAGCGTTTAATGCGATCATAGCGTTCTTTGCTCATATTGTCTGGCATAATGACAATTGAATCATACTTCATCAAATTACAAATATAAGATACGCCTATACCAAAATTACCTGTAGAAGGACCTAATATTGTATGTTTACCAGGAACAATAGTCTGATCAACACAGCCTTCTATTAAGGTTGAATAAGCTGGCCCAACTTTATGTGAGCCTGATGGAAAATACTTTCCTAGTAGCACCACTATGTTGGCATCTACTCCAGTCATTTCTTTTGGCAAAACAATTTTATGAACTTGATTATCCTCATCCTTCCAATTAATATTAAACAAGTTAATTGGATTGAGTTCATCTGATTTCTTAGCCAATGCTTTCTTTCTGATTGCTGGATCAATATGGGATGGATTTAACATCTCATCATATGTTGGTCCAAATGGAATTTTACTCATTTTTATCTCCTCTTTCTATGTAATCTATTAAATCTTCTAAATTGCTCTCTAGAAGAACTGGTTCTCCTATTGCCTTTTGTGCATTTTTTGTATCTTTCAAACCATTCCCAGTAATAATAACTGTCACAGAATCTGATGCTTTAATCACCTTTTTCTTCCTTGCCTGAATCATCCCTGCTAAGGATGCGGCAGCAGCTGGTTCAGCAAAGACACCTTCTTCTTTACCAAGGATCTTCATGGCTGATAAAATATCATCATCAGATACCTTAACAAAGGTTCCATGTGATTTCTTTACAGCATCCATACCCTTAATAGGATTTCTAGGAATGCCAACAGCAATACTATCAGCAATTGTATTTTCTTCAGTTTCTTGAATCTCTCTTTGTTCATGAAAAGCATCATAAAATGGTGAACACCCTTGACTTTGTACACCCATTATTTTGGGTATTTTATCAATCATGCCCAATTGATATAAATCATAAAAACCTTTATAGACACCACCAATGGTACATCCGTCTCCAACAGATGTTACAACCCAATCGGTTGGTTTGAATGCCAATTGTTCTGCAATCTCTAAAGCAACAGTCTTTTTGCCTTCGACCAAATGAGGATTGATTGCTGCATTACGATTATACCAATGATAATGATCAATGGCTGCTTTAGATAGGTCGTATGTTTTTTTATAATCACCATTAACTTTAATCAATTTAGAACCAAAAATCATCAATTGTGTGAGTTTACCAATTGGTGCACGCTTGGGTACAAAAATAACCGTTTTTAATCCCAATTTAGATGCATTACCAGCCAATGATGATGCAGCATTTCCTGTTGATGAACAACTGATGGTATCTTGGCCCATTTCCATCGCTTTGATACACGCAATCACAGATGCTCTATCTTTTAAGGATTGTGTTGGGTTTAATCCCTCATCTTTGAGGTACAATGCTTGAACATTATATTTTTCTTTAAGGTGTTTACTTTGATAAAGTGGTGTCCAACCGACATTCAAAGTTTCATCCACGTATTTACCATCTACTGGCAACAAGGGTAAATAGCGCCATAAAGATAAATAAATATTCTTTTTTAAATAGTTTTTGCTGAAAACACTCTTTATTTTTTTATAGTCATATTCAATGTCTAGAATACCTGAATCCTTACATTTCGGACACACATTAAGGGATTCATCATAGGCCATTGTTTGGTGACATTTTGTACATCGGTATTGTTTTACATAACTCATTTTGACTCACTTACTTCCAAGGGAATAATTTTAAATTGATCCACATCAAAGAGACCAAGATCTGTTACTTTTAATTTAGGAATCACGGGTAGAGATAAAAAAGCCAACTGAAGAAATGGATCTTCTATTTCTGGATTGATTCCCATGGCTTTGATATGTGTTTCTAAGTCATTCAATTGTTGGATGACATAATCAGCATTGTTGCTTGACATCAGTCCAGCAACATCCAATTGAATTTCTGAGACAACTTTACCTTTAGAAACCAATACGATGCCCCCACCAATCATTTCAATACGTTCTACTGCTAAGTGCATGTCCCTATCCGAATCACCCAAACATATAATATTGTGAGAATCATGCGCGATTGTCATTGCAACAGCACCATGCTTTAAGCCATATCCTTTAACAATTCCCAAACCTATATGCCCTGTTTGGTGATGTCTTTCAATAACAGCCAATTTAAGATATCCTGGATTATCTTTACAATTAAACTGATGATTGTCTAGCCAAACAGTTTCTTTTAACTTTTCAGTGCTGACATTGTTTTTTATTAACCCAATGGCCCAAACGACATTGCTTTTCAAAGTCATTGTAAAATCCATTTTCTTTGGATGAATATGAACCGTATTTAAAACTGTTTCTGGGATGTTAACTTGAACATTAAACAATGCTTTATGGTTTTCAGCAACCAATTGCCCTTTCTTATAAACACGTTTCACATCAATCGATGACAGATCATCAAATATTACCAAATCTGCAATATAACCAGGTGCAATGGCACCACGCTTGTACAAGCGATAACAGTTTGCCGAATTTATCGTCGCCATAGAAATGGCTTGAATGGGATCAATTCCAGCTTGTATGGCTAAATTGATATTATGATCAATATGCCCAGAATGTCGCATATCAAAAGGATGCAAATCATCTGAACATAAAAGAATTCGTTGGTAATAATCAGCTGACAAGCCGGGAATCAAATCAAGGACATTTTTCGTTTGTGATCCTTCTCTTAAATGTATGTACATACCACGTTTAACTTTTTCAATTAACTCTTTTGCTTCGACACATTCGTGGTCAGTTTCGACACCTGCAAGTACATAGGCATTCAAATCCTTACCCATAAGCCCAGGTGCATGCCCATCGATGACCTTATCTGAATAGTCTTGGATTTTACTCAAAACATCTTCGTGGCCGTTGACAGCACCAACATAATCCATCATCTCTCCAAGCCCTTTAACGCGTGGATGGTTTTTATAAGGTTCAATATCCCTGGCATTTAAAACAGCGCCACTGCTTTCAAAAGGTGTTGCCGGTACACAAGAAGGAATCATCATAAAAACGTCTTGGATGGATTTTTCTGATGATGAGAGCATAAAGTCTATACCTTCTTTACCCAAAACATTGGCAATTTCATGACAATCAGCAAGGACCGTCGTGGTTCCTCTTGGTATGGTTATTTGTGCATAATGTTCTGGTGTTAACATCGAAGATTCAATATGCACATGGCCATCGATAAAACCAGGTGCTATATAGGCGCCTTTTAAATCAATTTCTTCTTTGCCATTATAGTCACCGATGCCAATAATAATCCCATCAGATACAGCCAAGTTTCCTTGTTCAATCGTTTTAGTGAAAACATTCACTATGTTGGCATTTTTAAAAACCAGGTCAACAGGTTGATCGCCTCTGGCCATAGAAATATACGCATGTTTATTCAATGAAAAACCTCCCTACAATTGTATGATAAAATCTTTAATTAAATTCAAAGCGACCTGCTTGCGGTAATGACGATTTGATCTTTGGTCATCAATTGGTTTTATATATGGATCAAAATCTTTTAGTATATTATCGGCTTGATCTTTGATTGCATCGATGGTAGATCCAAGGTATTTTTCTTCAATTTCCCTATGTCTTACCACTGTAATAAATACAGCACCTAAAGCAATTCTAATGTCTTCAATGATACCATTCTTTACCCTGGCTAGGCCTGCAAATGATAACTTAGAAATCGCATCACTTTGCCTTGGCGCAACCTTTTTAAAAGATACACACGTGAATTGTTCTTTAGGTATAATAATTTCTGTAATCATCTCATCAGAAGACAAATCAATTTTGCGAACGCCCTGAATAAAATCACTTACCAATAATTTTCTGGTTTGCTTCACACTTTGAATTTCCACCAAAGAATCCATTGCATAAAGTGCAAGCAATGAATCGCCTGCCGGAGATGCATTCGCAATATTGCCAGCCAAAGTTGCAGTATACCTAATGGCTGGAGAGGCCATTTCATAAATAATTTTCTTTAAGATAGCAGGTGTTTTATTTGACCTTAAAATCGTTTCTAATCGTGTATTGGCCCCAATATAAATATGATTTTCATCATCCCTAATGTAGTTTAATGACTCAATCAAATTGATATACAAGACACTTTTTTTATAACCAATAGCCATCCCTGTGTGACTCCGATTCTGAATCAACATATCGGTGCCACCTGCCACAATTGCATGGGGCCTATCGTGTAAAGCTTGTAAGGCTTGTTGGTGTGTTTTTGCAATCACAGATTTCACCATAGTCCTTCACCCTTTTTAATGGCGATTTTGATTGCCTTTATAATTAAATTATAGCCTGTACACCGGCAGAGATTACCGGATAAACCAATCTTTATTTCTTCATCACTTGGATGAGGATTATGTGATAGTAAACTTTGTGTCGCAATAATCATGCCTGGTGTGCAAAAACCACATTGTACGCCGCCAGCTTCAGCAAAGGCATCTTTAATGACCTCATATTGTGGTGTCTTAGAAAACCCTTCAATGGTAACAATCGCTTGTTCATCCACATTGGCAAGTGGTACAGAACACGAATTAACAATGTGCCCGTTCATCAAAACAGCACATGCACCACATTCGCCTTCCCCACAGCCTTCTTTAGGACCTGTAAGTTTGAAATCTTCGCGAATAACATCCAGCAAACGTCGATTTGGATCTGTTTCAATGGTTTTCTTTATACCGTTTAGTTTAAAATTAATCATTGTCATCTTGCATCAACTCCATAATATATTCTGGTGTGACTGGTATTTTATAAACAGGCTTGTCAATAGCATTCTCAATTGCTTTAGCGACAGCAGCAGCACCGCCAATAAGTGTTAGTTCTCCAACACCTTTAGCACCATAAGGGCCATATGCATATGGATTTTCAAATAAATGCGTTTCCATATCACACATATCCATTGCAGTTGGAATAATATAGTCCGTCATATTCTTTTGCATAATCTTGCCTTTTTGATGGTTCATAACTTCCAAGTAGCCATAGGATAAACCTTGTGCCAAACCACCATCTGCTTGACCCAATACAACCCGCTCATCAATCGCTTTTCCAACATCATATACAGACCATGATTTCTTTAAGTCAACTTGGTATGTAACAGGATCAACCTCTACCTCAACAACATTCACACCCCAAGAATAGGCAGGGTAGGCATCCCCCACAAAATTCTTCTCATCATACTGGATATAATCGGGTTGTTCATATGCCTTCTCAACAGTCAAACAATCTTCTGTCCATCTTTCCTTCATTGTATTCGCTGCTCTGGCCAACAAGCCACCAACAATCATCATCGTTCGGGACGCAACCGTTGGTCCTGAATCAGGCACATAATCTGTATCAGGATTATTGAAAACAACCTGTTCAATATCTATATCAAGTATGTATGCTATGAGCTTTCTAAAGGTGGTCTTTACACCTTGGCCCATATCAACAGCAGCAACTAAGATATAGACCTTATCATATGCTTTTTTAAGTCGGACTTTGGCTTTAATAATTTCCTTTTCACCTGAACCTGTAAATCCACAACCGTGAAAAAACAAACTCATGCCAATGCCTTTATAATTTCCAGCTTGCTTATAAGCATTAAGTTTTTCTTTATAATGAGAAATATCAATGGCCTTTTCTATCATTTCCGGCATCAATATTGGGTCTCTAAAAATACCGTTTGTTGATGTTTTATCGCCTTGTTTGGCAAGCAAATTCATTCTGAATGTTAAAGGATCTTCTTGCAGCGCTTTGGCAACATGTTCGATAAACATATCTACAGCAAAAAACATTTGGGGTGCACCAAAACCTCTAAAAGCACCATTTGGTACTGTATTGGTTCTATAAACATCACCAGATACATCCAAATGGTCAACTGTATATGCACCAGATACTGCCAATAGTGCACGAGATAATACAACCCCACTCAAACCAATGGTCGCTCCAGCGTCAATCCCCACATGTGCTCTCAAACCAATCAATTGATTGTTTTTAATAGCGGCCTCAAAGTGGGTTTTAGAAGGATGTCTCTTAGTCGTAACAGACATATCTTCTTCCCGTTCGAAAATCAGTTTTATCGGTTGTTTTATCTTCTTAACAGCAACCGCTAATTGACATGCAATCAATGACGGGTATTCTTCTTTGCCACCAAATGCTCCACCAACTGTTGCTTGGATGATACGCACGTTCTCTTGTGTCTCATCCAAGGCTTGAATAACTGCATTTTTAACATAATAAGGACACTGTATGGAACCTATCAATGTCACTTTATTGCCTTCTGGATACCCAAGAAATCCCTGAGGTTCAATATAAGCTTGTTCCTGATACCCTGTTGTATATGTTTTCTTTATTACATGGTCAGCAGCATCAAATATTTGACTGCCTTGTCCCTTTTCAAAATGATAATCAAGAACACTATCTTTCCATTCAAACAATGGTTTTTCCTCTTCAAAAACAATGTGGATATGATTAATGATATCGACAATTTTTTCCTTGTTAGGTCCAATAACTAGCATCAATGGTTCGCCAATATAGTTCACTTCTTTATCGGTGAAAACTAACCAATCATCAAAAATAACTTTCACAATATTTTTACCTTGGATATCTTTATGGTCAATAATGTAATAATTTTCTGGCAACTCAGGATAATCAATTTTTATGATTTTCCCTTTTGCGATTGGAGATCGTTTTGTCATGGCATAAAGCATGTTTTCCATTTCTAAATCTGCCACATAATCAGCTTGACCAGACATCTTAACATCATTATCGACTTTATTAATTGACTTTGAAATATCTTTCATCTAATCACTCTTTTCTTGAAAACTAATGGCACCCGTAGGACATTTGGCTATGCATAATCCACATTGGAAACATTTGTTTGGATTGAAAGTAATCTTATCTTTAAAATCTATCGCAAAATATGGACATATTTTTTCGCATAATAAACATTCGATACACTTTTCCTCATTAAGTAGAGGTAAAGATCGCTTGTAAACAACATCTTTTTTAAGTGTCGAATCAATCACTTCCTGAATACTATTGAATCCATATTTTTTTAGGGTTTTTGGCAAATCTTTAATAATTTTTGAATACAATGTTTTTCCAACAAGCAATGCACTTGATAACATTTGCACACCACTGGCCCCAGCCAGTAAAAACATCAAAACATCATCTGCAGTTCTAATACCCCCTACACCAATCACAGTTAAACTTGGTTCAGCTTGTTTAATTTTATATACTGTCGCCAAAGCAATTGGCAATATGGCAGGTCCACTGGTCCATACAAAACCCTTGTCATTTCCATAAACGATTTCTCTCTTATCAATATCAATCTTCATCGTTGGTCCAAGTGAGTTGATGGCAACGACACCATTTGCCCCCGCCTCTTTTATGGCTTTTGCAAAGCCTTCAGGATTTGGTATATGAGGACTAATTTTCATATATATCGGTTTGTCTGTATTGGCGCGAATGGTCTCTACAGTTTCCTTAATGACAGACAAATCTGTTCCAACATAATGTGTTGATATTTCAAACGCATCTGCAAAACGATCAAATTTTGGTACAAGAAATGCCATATCTTCTTTTGAATAACCCAAGCTAATAATTAATGGACGATCTTTTATCCCCATAAATTTTGGCAAGAAATCTTCTTCCCAATCCTTGTAGGAATGCTCACTCCATAGCTCAGAATTCATGATGAACTGTTTATCTCCATAAATACATGGTTTGGGTATGTGAGGTGCAGCCTTTGAAATTGTCTTTGTCACAATACCACCACAGTTTTGGTTCACTAAAAATGCTAGTTTCTCAAAATCGCCATTCAATGGACCGGCTGCAGGCATCAATGGATTTTCAAATATCATACCATCAAAGTGTGTTTTTAAATTCAAGATGATCTCCTTCTTTCTCTAATATATTCCATAATTTTTTTGATTGTTTTAAGGCGTTTTTATACCATATTTCATCATCATAACATAGGGCATAATTGTCCACTACTATATTTCCATTGGCAATAATAGTTTCAGGTAAAAAACCCGGAAAAACGCCAAAGAATAAGTGGCCAAATGCATTATCAGCATGCATATGTGTATATGGCTGATATGGTAGAACAAGCAAATCAGCTTCCGCACCTTTTTCAATTTTACCCAAAGACACTTTTAATTGTTGGCTCGCAAATGCATAGGTATCTACCATGATTTGTCTGATGTGGTCCAAACCAAACTTGTTTGGTGATTCATTTTTTAAATGCCCCAAATAATATGTATTCAAATAATCGAACGCTTGCGATTGAATCAATCCATCATTACCTAAAATCACTTTAATATTTTTATCCATAAAAGCTTTTACCTTTGATATGCCAACAGCATTATTTAAGTTTGATGTGGGGTTGATTGCAATCGTAGCATCATGTTTCTTTATGATATCCATTTCATCTTCGTTGATATGGGTACAATGAACCAAGAGTGAATTTTCATTTATCAAGTCAAACGCATCCAGACGTTCAACAACCCGCATATTATATTTTTCAATACAATCTCTTTCATCCATTAAACTCTCAGCAACATGAACATGTATACCCGAATCACCAATGACTTCTTTGACTTGTTTAAGTGTCTTATCAGACAAGGATAATGAAGCATGTAAACCAAACATTCCAGCACTGTTTTTAAGGGGGTTCTTAATATAAGATAAATTCTCTTCAATGGCTTCAGATACATTGAAGCGATCACTTGTTTCAAAGGCTAGAACTGCTCTTAAATTGAGCGTATCAACCAATGCCTTATGGATGGTCGATAGTGAGCCTTTAATGGTGCCACTAGCGTGATGATCAATGAGGGTTGTTGTTCCGTGTTTTAACTGGTCGATGCCACCCATCAGGGCAGAATAATATATCATATCTTTGTCTAAAAAATGATCGATTTTCCACCACATTTGCTTTAAAATATCCAGAAAATCCTTTGGATCAAATGGTAAAGATGCACCCCTGGCAAAGGTTGAATACAGATGTGTGTGACCTGTCACAAAACCTGGAATAACTAAACGATTTTGACAATTTACTTGTCGACAATTATTAGGATTTTGATAGTTGTTCATATCACCGACATCAGTAATTTTCTGATCAAAAATGATATATCCATTATCAATGTAACGATGATAATCATATATACGAGCATTGATTAAAGCAATCATCATGTAATCTCCCTTCCAATAGGCTGGCTGATTTGTCGGTTTTCAACCACCATTTCTCCCCTTAAAATAGCGTGTCTTAATTGACCGCATTTCTTCATATGTTTGTAGACAGTATAGTCCGTTTTTCCATGATGATTTTCAATCAACATATCCTTCAATTGATAGATAAAAAGATTGGCAAAATAACCCTCTTTGATTTGTCCATACAATTCTAATTT
>Ga0102925_1002049_pt1 | contig 11128 bp, 11 predicted proteins | sample SalPonR1_A_D1_MG_FD_78216 | JGI IMG/M metagenome (GOLD analysis project Ga0102925, IMG submission 78216) | Salt pond soil microbial communities from South San Francisco under conditions of wetland restoration - Salt Pond MetaG R1_A_D1_MG | ecosystem: Environmental > Aquatic > Marine > Intertidal... | reverse complement strand
GGATTGGGAGGTGGTGTTCATGTGGGTGGTGGGGCACGCTGATTCCTGGGTGGCAGACTGAGGGATTTAACCATGATGCGAGCCATATGTAACGCCGGCGGTTCGATTATTGTAGATAGACAAGAGGTCGGGGGAGTGGTTTGGCCAGTTGGGAGCGGGTAATGCGGCAGGGCGCTGGGGCATTCGGCGAGCAACGCCATGACGAAGCCGCGGCGCTGTATGCCAGGGCGACACGGCTACGGCCGGGGCGAATAGAGGGCTGGTGCAACCTGGGGGCCGTTTTGTTGGCTTCAGGACGGCCGGTTGATGCCGAGGGTGCATGGCGGCAAGCTGCCCAGCGGCGCCCAGACCTGGCGATGGTCTGGTTGGGGCTGGGGCGAGCACTCGGGCATCAGCATCGGGCCAGGGAAGCCGAAGAGGCATTCCGGAACGCGTTGCAACGCGAGTACAGTGCCGAGATTCTCAATGACCTCGGCTCCGCCCTGCGCGACCAGCAGCGGATGAGCGAGGCCACGACCTGTTACCGGGAGGCCTGTCAGCTGGATCCCGATGCCACCCTGCCGGCGACTAACCTGGCCACTTCCCTGTTGCTCGATCTTCAGTTCGGCGAGGCGCGCGAGCATATCGATTCTCTGCTGAAACAATCATTGCCGCCGGCCCAGCGCGAGGAACTCGAGGCCAGTCACGGGGCGCTCGAGGAGTACGCCCGCTGGGAGGCGCCCCTGGCGCGTGCAATGGCCGGGGAGCAGCTGGAGTCGCTGGTGGGGGTGGCAGAGCGGCGGCCCGCCGGGTTGCTCGATCGTGTGCCGATCGAGCGCTTGCAACGCTGTGCCCGATCGCTACGTGACCATGCCGAGGATGTGGGTGAGGCGATTCGGCCGCAGTTGGGTGATCGGCGCCTCGGCGGGTCCGAGCGGAATCGGCTCGAGGCTCTGATGATGATCCCGATAGTCGAAGGCGGACCGAGTTGTCGAAACGCCATGGCCACCATGGATGTCGCTGATAGTGAAGAATGGGAGGAAACCCGCGGCATGCATGCGGCCGTCCGCGCCGCGGTCCGTCACGGCGGGCTGGTAGGCTCGGCGAGTCGGGACGAGGCGCTTCTGCGCCTTTGTCACGCCCATGCTTGCGCTGCCTTCCCGGCCATGCTTCCTGGCCAGTTCAAGCTTGTCCGCAACAAGTCGGGTGACCCCCGTTTCCCCAAGGCGCACCCCGATCGGGTGGCCGAGTCCATGCGTCACCTTTTCGAACGCCTGCTGCCCGCCGTGCCGGCCGGCATGGCGCGAGGGGCGTTGCTGTTCATGGGGGTCAGTGACATCCACCCCTTTGCCGACGGCAATGGGCGGGTTGCCCTGGCTCTTCTCAATCGGGAGCTGGAGCGGGCCGGGGAGGAAATTGTCCTCCTTGATGGTTCCCTGGGCGTGCGTGGCGCGCTGGGACGGGCATTGCAGTCCGTCCGCGTTTCCGGCGGTGACATGGCGCCTCTGTTGGCAGTTCTGCGTGACGGACAGAGGTTCGCGGCACGCCTGCAGGCGGGAATCGGCGCACTCTGAGGAGCGGGCAGAAGCCTGTGGTACATTGACCGGCTATGCGACCTGCATTCGGACAGAATTTGTCCCGGAGCGGGTGGGGAAACGCGAGCGCTTGGCGAGAATCATGACGATGCAGAAACTCGGGGAGATGCTGGTTGCAAAGGAGCAGCTGGGTGCTCGTGACCTCGAGCGAGCACTGGTGGCCCAGCAGGAGATGGGTGACCTTCTCGGAAGGGTGCTTGTCAGGCTGGGGCTGATTTCCGAGGCGGATCTCGTCCAGGCGCTTTCCGAGCAGCTCGACGTGCCCATGCTGACGGCCGGGGACGTTCCCGAAGCGCCGGTCTTTGTTGATGGTGTCTCTACGGAATTCCTGCTCGAACATGGGATTCTGCCTCTGGGTATCGAGGGAGGCGTGCTGTGGGTGGCCATGAAGTCCCCCCAGGATGCCTTCTGCCGGCGCGGGCTCGAGCTTGCCTCTGGCCTCGAGATCGAAGCACGGATCGGGCTCGAGTCCGAGATCGACAATCAGCTTCAGCGGCTCTATTCGGAGCCGGAAGACGAAGAGGGTGTCGAGGGATCCGCCGATTTCGGCGTGGTCGACGACGAGTTCGTCGAGCACCTCAAGGAACTGGCTACCGAAGCCCCCGTCATCAGTCTTGTCAACCAGGTGTTGGGCCGGGCTGTCGACCTGGAAGCCTCGGATATCCATGTCGAGCCGGGTGAAGGCGACGTGCACATCCGCTACCGGGTCGACGGTGTGCTGCAGAAAGGCAGTTCCCCTCCACCGGAGCTGGCGCCGGCCATTGCCTCCCGGATCAAGCTTCTGGCGCACATGAACATCGCCGAACGCCGCCTGCCGCAGGATGGTCGGATCATGACGCGCGTCAAGGGTCGGGAGCTGGATCTGCGTGTTTCCACCGTGCCCACGGTGCATGGCGAGAGCGTGGTCATCCGGCTGCTCGATCGCGATAGCGTGCGTCTCTCCCTGAAGGATATGGGTTTCTCGCAGGAGAACCTGTCCCGGGTCGAGGACCTGCTGGCGCGTCCGCACGGGATCTTTCTGGTCACCGGCCCGACGGGGTCGGGCAAGACCACCACCCTCTATGCCGCGCTGTCGCAGTTGAATGAGGATTCGACCAAGATCCTCACGGTCGAGGATCCCGTCGAATACCAGATCCCCGGCATCAACCAGATCCAGGTGCACGGCCAGATCGGACTCACCTTTGCTCGCGCGTTGCGCTCCATCCTGCGCCAGGATCCCGACATCATCATGATCGGCGAGATGCGCGACACCGAAACGGCCCAGATTGCCGTGCAGTCATCCCTCACCGGCCACCTGGTGCTGTCCACGCTGCATACCAACACGGCAGCGAGTGCGGTGGTGCGATTGAAGGACATGGGGGTGGAGCCCTACCTGATTACCTCGACGGTAACCGGCGTGATGGGTCAGCGCCTGGTGCGGCGTCTGTGTCCTCACTGCAAGCGCGAAGTGGATCTGCCCGAAAGTGTGCGCGAAAGCTCCGGTCTGGCACGCATAGCGCCGGCGGCTCGCTGCTACGAGCCGGTCGGTTGTGAGAAATGCTCGCACACGGGCTACCGTGGTCGGTTGGCGATTCACGAACTGCTGCTGATGGACAACGAGCTGCGCCAGCACGTTCTCGACGGCATGGATGCCTCCGGGCTCCACGATGCTGCCAAGGCGCGGGGAATGCGAACGCTTTACGAAGACGGCCTGAGGCTGGTGGGAGAGGGCGTGACCACGCTCGACGAAGTGCTTCGAGTCAGTCAGGAGTAGTGTCGTGGCGAGGTTTCGTTATCGTGCAGCGGACTCGTCCGGACGCATCGTCAGCGGCGAACTCGAGCAACCCGACCTCGAGTCGGCCCGCCGTCAGCTGATTCGCCAGCGGCTGCATCCCGTCGACATAACCGCCGACACCGCGGCAACGGTGTCCACCCCGCGCTCGCGGGGAGTCGCCAAGCGATCACGGCGACCGTTCGGGCGGCGGAAGAAGGCCGGTTCGGAGGAGGTGCTTTTCTTCACTCGCAACCTCGCCCTCCTGCTGCGTTCCGGCCTGCCGCTGGCCAAGGCGATGGATGTGATGAAAGGCATGATCACGCACCCGGAGATGAGCCGCGTGCGTGCAGACGTCTTCGAGAGAGTGCGTGGCGGTGCCGCCCTCAGTGCCGCGCTGGGAGAGCACCGCGAACTATTTGGTGACCTCTATGTCAATATGGTCCGAGCCGGGGAGCATGGCGGTACGCTGGACCAGGTGCTCGGTGAGCTGGCCGATCTGCTAGAACGTGGCAAGGAACTGCGCTCCAGTGTCATTTCGGCACTGATCTATCCGTCGATTCTTCTGGCGATTTCGGTCATCTCGGTATTGCTTCTGCTCGGTTACGTGGTGCCGCAGTTCGAGTCGCTCTTCGCGGACATGGGTGACGCCCTGCCCACGCCGACCCAGGTGGTCATCGGCATGGGAGATGCGGTTGCCGAATACGGCTGGATCGGTTTGATCCTGCTGGTGGGCGGGGTCGCCTTCTGGCGACGCATCCGCACTGTTCCGCGCGTCAAGGTCTGGCGAGATCGTCGAGTGCTCTCCCTGCCCATTTTCGGCGAGATGGCCTCCCGTTACGAAACGGCCGTCTTCTCGCGGACGCTGGGCACCTTGTTGAAGAGTGGCGTGCCTATCGTTCGCGCCATTCCCATCTCGGTAGATACCATCGGCAACCGGGAGATCAGCGCCGCAATGGCCGGCGTGCACGGCCGGGTGAAGCAGGGCGAGCCCTTGAGCGCCACCTTGGCAGAGACCGGCATGTTCTCCGACATGGCAGTCCAGATGCTGAAGGTGGGCGAGGAAACCGGGCGAAGCGACGACATGCTGCTCGACATCGCGGAAATCAGCGACAAGGACGTTCAGGTGGTCATCAAGCGGGGCCTGACGCTGGTCGAGCCCATTCTCATACTTGGATTGGGCACGGTGATCGGTGCGATCATTACCTCCATCCTGCTTGGCATCATTTCCGTCAACAACCTGGCAATCTAGAGATATCTACCTCATGCAATCGCGCAATATTCAACACTGCCTCCGCCAGACCGGCATGACGCTGGTCGAACTGCTCGTCGTGCTCGTCATCCTTGGCCTGATCGCGGGTCTGGTCGGCCCCCGGGTGCTTGATCAGCTCGGTGGCGCGAAGAGCAAGACCGCCGCAGTACAGATCAATGACCTGGAGCAGGGTGCGGAGCTGTTCAAGCTCGATGTCGGACGTTTCCCCAACAAGCAGGAAGGTCTGAAGGCGCTGGTTGAAGAACCCGCCTCCGCTCCAGGCTGGAACGGTCCGTATCTCAAGGAGCGCAACCTGCCCAAGGATCCATGGGGCAACGACTACCACTACGAGTATCCCGACGAGAATGGCGATCTGCAGATCTACTCGCTTGGAGCTGACGGCGCAGAAGGGGGCGAGGGCGAGAACGCGGATATCATGCTTCGGGATCGGTAGATCGCCGGGAGAAGCGGCGTGTTGCCCGGGATGCCGGTAAGGCGATCAAGCAGCGGTCCTGCGCAGAGGGGCTTCACGTTGCTTGAATTGCTGGTCGCGTTCGCGCTGATCGGCCTGGTGCTCGCCGTCGTGCCGGTCGCCTACCAGAAACTGCACGAGAGCGTGACCTACAAGGGGCTCGTCCGAGGGTTGATCGAACAGAGTGATCAGGCGAGGCTGCAGGCCATGTCCACCGGAGAGCCGGCGGTGCTCGAGCTGGACTTCGAGAATCGCCGCTTTCGTGTGCCTCCCGAATCCCATGGTGGCGACTGGCCCGAGGGCTACCGTCTCGAGGCCGTGGTCGCCAGCCAGGAAGCGAGTGGCGAGCGCACCGCCCGCATCCGTTTTTACCCGGACGGCTCCTCGACCGGGGGCTCGGTTCGGGTGCAGCGCCCCAGTGGCGAAGGTGTTCGACTGCGAGTCGACTGGCTGACCGGGCGCGTGACGCAGGAGCCGTTGAGCATTGATGAATGACCGACTCCCGGCAACCAGTGGCCGTTCGCAGCGGGGTTTTACCCTGCTCGAAGTGCTGGTCGCCTTTGTCATTCTCGCCTTCAGCCTGGCCATCATCTATCAGACCGCCGGCGGCAGTGTGCGCGGCACGATCAAGGGCGACCGCCAGACCTACGGTCTCACCCTTGCCGAATCGGTGCTCGACAACTACCGCGGTGTGCCCGAGGGAGGAATGGTGCGCTCCGGCGAGCTCGAAAATGGCTACCGCTGGCGATTCGAGGCCAGCCCGCGCCCCGTGCCGGAAGACGAGCGCAATCGCAACCGTTTTCCCCTCTACGACGTGCGTGTCGAGGTGAACTGGGACAGTGGCGCGGGCGTGACCCTGAGCAGCGTTCTTCCGGAGCGGACGCAATGACCCGCATCGCCCGGAAGAATGCCGGAGGCTTCACGCTGGTCGAGTTGATTCTCTCGCTCGTCCTCTTTTCGTTCATCTCGCTCGCGTTGGTCGCCGCGATGAGTACGATCGGCAAGACCTGGGAGCGCAGCACCGAGCGCCTCGATGCCAGCTCGGACCTGCGCATCGTCAGCGATTTCCTGCGACGCATGGTCGGTCAGCCCATGCAGGTGTTCCCGCGCGGCGCGATCGAGACGGATGGCAATCCCTATTTCGATGGCAGCGAAGACAGTCTCGTCTTCGTCGGCAATTTCTCCGGCCACCAGGGGCCCGGAGGCATTCACTGGCTGCGAATTCGTCGTGAGTCCCGGGACCTGCTGCTCGAAATCCTGCCCTGGCAGGAAGACCCCGAGGCCGTGCCGCAATGGTCGAACGCCGAACGCCTGGTGCTACTGGACGGCCTGGAAACTTTCGACCTGGCCTACCTCTCACCCGAAGGCGAGGATGACTGGCGCAGCCGCTGGAGTGATGCGGAAGCCTATCCGCAAGCCATCCGCCTGAGCATGAAGGTGAACGACAGGCACTGGCCGGAACAGGTGTTCTGGTTGAGGGGGCATCGTGCGACACCGTAGCGGGCCGACTCTCGCTGGCCGACCCGGGCCCTCCGGCGAGCGGGGGCTGGCCCTGGTCGCGGTGCTGTGGATTACCGCGGCGCTGGCCATCCTGGTCATGTCGCTGAGCGAAACCACGCGTACCGACACGCAAGTCGTGCAGCTGTACAAGGAGCGGGTGACCGCCCGTACCGTGGCCGATGGCGCGATCGAGGTCGGAGGACGCTGGCTCGTGTTCAACGGTGCCCAGGCGCAGCGCCCTCAGACCCTCTCGGTGAGCGTCGGCGAGCATGAAGTGGAAGTCGACGTGACCCCCGAAACCGGTCTGATCGATCTCAACCACGCCGGTCCGGCGTTGCTGCAGCAAATGTTCGTCGTCAGTGCCGGGCTGTCGGCCCGCGAGGCCGGCCAGCTGGCCGAGCGCATCGTTGTCTGGCGCGACAAGGGCGAAGTGACCGAAGAGGCCGCGTGGCCTGCCGGCGCCGACAACCCGCCGCGCCGCGGACCCTTCTACACGGTGCAGGATCTGCGCCAGATCCCTGGGGTGACCCCGGAGATTTATGATAGTGTTTCACGCCTTCTGATCGCTCACTGGAGCGCACATCGAAGCGTGGTAAACCCCCTTGCGGCCTCCACGGATGTGCTGCTGGTGCTCTCGGGCGGCGATCAGGGTGCCGTGGAGCGGCTGACGGCGGACCGCGCCGACGAAGAGCGAGAAATGGACACCTCGATACTCAATGGTGAATTCATCGGCAGGCAGGGGACGTCGGCGTTCCGCCTCGATGCGCGGGTACGCTTTCCGAGCGGCCGCGAGTATCGTCGTACGGCCTGGATCAATCTTTCCCCCCGCAGCCGCGGTGCCACCCCCTGGCACGTCTGGCAGGTCGAACCGTTGAGGAGCATGCCGAGTGACTGAATCCCGGCCCCCGGAAAATCGCTTCCAGGACAAGCAGAGCCCATGGGTGTTTCTCGGGGTGGACCTCTCGCGCCTGCCGCGTCTCTGGATGGACGGCTGGCGAGAAGCCCTTTCCTCGGCCTGGCTGTCGAAGCTGATTCCTGCCGAGCCGGTGGATGTGCAGCTGCCGGACGGATCGTGTCGGCGCTACCGTGACGGGGAATGGAGCGATTGCCCGGCTCGCCCCGGACGCTATCGTGCCCTGATGCTGGACGAGGGCAGTGTGTTGACGCGTCGGCTCGAGATGCCGCCCCTCGGTGGCCGGGATCTCGAGCGGGCCGTTTCGTTTCGCATCGGCAGCCTGACCCCGTTTGGCCTCGACGAGACCGCCTGGGGGTACGTGCATGAGACCCCGGGCCAGGGAAAGCGTGCCGATCGACCGCGTGCCGTCACCGTGGCCCTGGCCAATGCCCGTGACGTCGCCATTCGGCTCAAGGACGTCCCGGGCGATGGCGAGGGCCTCGAGGTCTGGTCGCCGACGCCGGAAGGCGTGCCGGTCGTGCTTCGTGGCTATGGTGAGCGCCGCCGATATCGTCAACGACGGGGCAAGCTGGTCCAGTCCATCCTGCTGGTGGGGCTCGCACTGGGCCTGTCGCTGGCCGTTCTCGCCGTGCCCGCCTTCGAGACGAAGGCACGTCTGGTCGAGGCGCAGGCATCCATGACCACCCTGCAGGAAAAGGCGCGCGACGTGCAGTCGGCCCGCGAACGACTGGTCCGGCTCGCCGGCCAGGCCGAACGGGTGGCCCTTCACCTGGAAGGCGCCTCCGAGCCGCTCCGACTGGTCGATCGTCTATCGGCCCTGCTGCCGCGGACCACCTATGTCGAGCAGCTCAGGGTTACCGGTGGGCATGCCCGCGTGACCGGGCAATCCGACAATGCCTCCGCCCTCCTGGGGCGGCTGGGTGACGAGCCGGGCTTCGAGAATGTCCGCGCGCCCACCGCCATCACCCGGAGCAGGGCCACCGGCAAGGACCGTTTCGTGATCGAGTTCGACTACCGGCCGAAGGTGGATTCCTGATGCGCGTGTCCTGGCTACCCTGGTTCAGTGTCGGCAGCAGCCTTGTCCTGCTGCTGGGCCTCTGGGCGGCTGGCGGATGGCTGTTCTCCCGCATGGAGCATGTCGCCGTGGCAGAGATGGACAAGCTCGAACCGCGCCATGCCCGGCTTGCCGGAATACTGAACGAGCGGGAACGCATCACGGCCGACCTGGAAGAGCAGAGCCGTGCGATCGAGGCCATGGCCTACCCCCAGGGGCGCGACCCCAATCGTGTCGGCGCCGATCTGCAGCAGGAGATCCGGCGCCGGGTGGGCAGTGCCGGGGCGGAGGTGCGTGGCAGCAGCGTATCGGTGGAAACGCCCGAGGACGGTGAACCCTTCGGTCGCGTGGCGGTCAGTCTGACCATGACCGGGCGACTCGGTGCCGTGCGTGACGCATTTTCCGCGATAGCCGAGATGCGTCCGGTCGTCTACCCCGTCCAGGCACGCATGCAGGCGCAGTCGCTGGGCAGAGGCGAGGAAGGTGATCAGATCCTGTCCCTGGAAATGCGGTTCGAGAGCCTGTATCTCGGGGGCGAGGAATGACGCTATCGCTTCGCACGGCCCTGGTTCTGCTGGTGGGCGCCCTCGGGGCGGTGGTCGCCTGGCAGGTTGTCGGCCTGGACACCGACTGGCAGCCCCCGGCGCCGGTCGAGCCGACCGAGGTCCGGACAGTGCCCCTGCCACCTTCGGTTGCCGAAGACACGCGCCTGAGCGTGCTGGCCGGCCTCGGTGCGCTGGAAGAAGCGCCGCTGTTCTGGCCCTCGCGTCGCCCTCCGCCGGAAAAGCCGGCCGAGCCGGTAGAATCCCCGCCGAAAGAAGACCCGCTCGAGGACGTGCGCCTGCTGGGCACGTTTACCGCCAGCGGTCAGGGCGGGGTGGTGCTCTCGATAGAGCCCCCCAAGGGTGAGCCGCGCGTGGAGCGCCTGACCGTCGGCGAAAGCCTTGATGGCCTCGTGCTGAAAAATGTCTCTCCGGTCGCCGTGCTTTTCGAGGACCGGCAGGGAGGGATGCACACGCTGCCGCTGGAAATCGAGCGGCCTCAGATAAACGCCCTGCCAGTCGACTAGAGCCGACAGGGCGTCGACCGAAACATGTCGTGGTCTCGCGTCGCATTTTAGACGGGAGAAACAGTAAGGACGGACGGATGAATACAGCAATGACAGCGCGTCTCGGGCTGATCCTCGTCGGAGGGCTCTTCCTCGCCGGCTGCGCCAGTACCGACTTTGCCATGGACGAAGGCGGGCAGTTCTTCCTCGGGCCCGGCGATTCGCCTGCCCGAACGGACGCCGCGGACCAGTCCGGCGCCGAAGACAGCGTGGATGAATCCCGCCCGGAACCCACCATCTTCCGTGGGAATGACGAGATGGTGCGCCTGCCCGCCATGGAAGACGGCGAGGCGCAGGTCGACGAGATCGACGGCGGCAAGGTGTCCCTGAACTTTGAGAAAGTGCCCCTGCGCGGCCTGGTGCAATCCATCCTCGGCGACCTGCTGGAAGTCGACTACAGCATTGACAAGCCCATCCAGGGAGAGGCCACCCTGCACACCGGCGGTCCCGTCCCGCGTTCGGAGCTGATTCCCATCCTGCAGTCCTTTTTGCAGGCCAACGGCGCGCTGATGGTGAAGGGCGCGGACGGCATCTACCACGTCGGGCCGGCCGAGGCCGTGCGCAACATTCCTCGCGGGCTGCAGCGTGCCGAGCGCATCCAGCCGGGCTACTCCACCGTCATCATCCCTCTCGAATACATCAGCGCCAGCCAGATGGCCGAAGTGCTGCGCCCGGTTGCCCCGGAAGGCGCCTTCGTGCGGGTGGACGACGGCCGCAATCTGCTCATGCTGGCCGGCACGCGCAATCAGCTTCGGGACTGGGTGGAGCTGATCGAAACCTTCGACGTCGACATGCTCGAAGGCATGTCCGTGGGCATCTTCCCGCTGGAGTACGCCTCCGTCGACGAGGTCGGTTCCGCCGTCTCTGCCCTGCTCAGCGAAGGCGGCGAACAGGCGCAAACCCTTTCCGGGCTGGTCAAGGTGCTGCCCATCGAGCGACTCAACAGCCTGCTGGTAGTCACCCCGAGGGCCCACTACCTGGACACGATCGAGAAATGGATCGGTCGCCTGGACCGTGAGCCGGACAACGACTTCAAGCGATCCCTGTACGTCTACCCGGTGCAGAACGGCAACGCCGGTCACCTGGCGGACATGCTCAACCAGCTTTTTGCCGGTGGCGGTATCGGTTCCGGTGGCAGTGATGGCAGCGGCGGGTCCGACAGTGGGGTCGCCCCGGGCATGGCGACTTCCACCATCAGCGGCTCGGCCTCGGGCGGTTCGCTCGGCGACAGTGCCGCCGGTGGAGCTGCCGCGTCGACGAACAACCTGAGCGAGGAAGAAAACGACAAGACCCGCGGGGGAGACATGGGGCGCGACTCCGCGCAGACCGGCTTGTCCGGCTCGTCTTCCTCCGCTGGCGGGGCGTTCGGTTCCAGCGGGGTTGGGGCCGGATCGGCCAGCGGTGCCAGTGGGGGCGGAAGCGGCGCCGTTTCCCTGGGCGAGGACATCAAGGTGGTCGCCGACGAGAACAACAATGCCCTGCTCATCTATGCGCGTCGTTCG
>Ga0102925_1002048_pt1 | contig 11129 bp, 13 predicted proteins | sample SalPonR1_A_D1_MG_FD_78216 | JGI IMG/M metagenome (GOLD analysis project Ga0102925, IMG submission 78216) | Salt pond soil microbial communities from South San Francisco under conditions of wetland restoration - Salt Pond MetaG R1_A_D1_MG | ecosystem: Environmental > Aquatic > Marine > Intertidal... | reverse complement strand
GTTGAGGTGCCATGGCATCAGGCTTTTGCAGGAATATTCTGGAGGAATAAAATTGTAAATACTACAATAACTGCGAACTATATTGGCGAATCATTTGCTGATGACCAGAATATCCTGATGATTGATGATTATTTAACGGTTGATATTCGCCTTTACAAAACAATCAATAAGAATATTTTTATAGCACTTGATGTACAAAATATTTTTGATAAAGTATATATTGACAAAAAACAACGACTATCGCCGGGTAGATTTATTCTGATGGAGCTGGCCTATAAGTTTTAATATATCAATAATTAAATATGTTGATATGCCCCGAATGGTAATCTTCGATTTTTTTCTTTTGTACAATTTTAGCAATTTTGTACCTGTTTTTAAATGAATAAAATGATGAAGATCTCCCATGAAATAGTGTCAAACTATAAAAGATGGTTTGCTAATTATATCTATCAATTTATCGAGCAATATCCTGACCTTAAGAAAAATATAAGTATCAAAGCAGACCATTGTAAAAGAGTAAGTGAAGAAATAACAGGATTAGCCCGACACTTGCAGTTAAATGAACAAGATTTATTGCTTGCTCAGACCATTGGCCTTTTTCATGATGTGGGGCGATTTAAGCAATATGTAAAATACCAGACCTTTTCTGATGATAAGTCACAAAATCATGCTCAACTGGCTATTGAAGTTCTGAATGATAATAATCTACTAAAAGTTTTATCGGACGATGAGGTTGAAATTGTCCAAAAATCGATTTTAAATCACAGTCGTGCAGAAATAATACCCGATCAGGAGGAGAAGGTTATTTTCTTTTCAAAATTAATCCGAGATGCGGATAAACTGGATATTTGGCGTTTGATTACTGAATATTACATGGTAAAAGAGATAAAGGCAAACAATGGAAATAAAACATTAGAGCTTGAATTACCCGATAGTAATGAAATAAGTGATGACGTATTTAAAGCCATTGTTAATAAACAGGTAGTTTTAAAAGAATCAATGCAGACATTAAATGATTTTAAATTGTTACAAATTGGTTGGTTGTTTGATTTAAATTTTGATTACTCGGTCAAACGGGTATATGAGAAAAAATATCTGGATAAAATATTTAAGACCTTGCCTGACAATGAAATGGTTAATCACCTGAAAGAAGTTGTGGTAAATTTTTTTGAAGAAAAACTAAAAATCCGTCTTTAGGAATAAAGAAAATCAGAATTAGAACGAGTATATATCTAAATACTTAAATATTTTCTGTATTTATTTATTATTTTTATACAAAAAATTTTGATAGTATGATTACAATTGAAAAAGCATATGATATTGTATTACAAAATGCATATTTATTAGAAAAAGAAAGAATAGATTTTATTCATTCTTTAGGACGAATTTTGGCAGAAGATGTGAAGTCGGATATTGAAATGCCACCCTTTGATAAATCTGCTATGGATGGCTATGCCTGCCGCAGAGAAGATTTAAAAAATCAATTACAGATAATTGAAACGATACCCGCAGGCAAATATCCCGAAAAGGAAATAGGGAAAAACCAATGCGCTAAAATTATGACCGGAGCCCCGGTGCCTAAGGGAGCTGATTGTATTGTTCCGGTTGAGATAGCAGAAGAGTTAAATGAGAATACTATTCATGCGATAGAAGCTCCGGGAAAAAGTAACATAAGCTATAAGGCCGAAGATGTTGGTATAGGAGATAAAGTATTAGAAAAGGGAATTAGAATAGGTGCTCAGCACATTGCTGTTTTTGCTTCGGTAGGTTATACAGATGTTTTGGTTTACAAACAACCTAAAGTAGGTGTTATATCAACGGGCGATGAACTGGTTGAACCCCATCAGGAACCTTCGCGTTCGCAAATTAGAAATAGTAATGGTTATCAGTTAATTGCTCAGGTAGAAGCCTGTGGTGCCATAGCCAATTACATGGGTATTGCCGATGATACACCCGAAGATACCTATGATAAAGTAAGCAAAGCATTAAACGAAAATGATATTGTACTGCTTACCGGTGGAGTTTCTATGGGGTCTTTTGATTTCGTTCCCAAGGTTTTAGAGGAAGCAGGCGTTAAAATTGATTTTGATACACTGGCTGTAAAACCGGGAAAACCTACCACTTTTGGAATGGCGGACCAAAAGTTTTGCTTCGGATTACCCGGCAATCCGGTTTCTTCGTTTATTCAGTTTGATTTATTGGTAAAACCGTTAATCTTTAAATTAATGGGGCAGGACTATCAGCCACTGGATATACAAATGTCTATGGGTATTGATTATACCCGACGAAGTACTAAACGGAAAGCTTATTTTCCTGTGCTTATTAAAAACGGAGAAGTTTTTCCTGTCGATTATCATGGTTCTGCTCATATTCATGCTTTATCTTTGGCGCATGGAATAGCAGCCATTGACATAGGAAAGAAGGAGATCAAAAAAGGAGAAAAAATTCATGTACGACAGATTTAATCGAAAAATAAATTACCTGCGCATATCGGTTACCGACCGGTGTAACCTTCGATGTGTGTATTGTATGCCCGAAGAAGGAGTAAAATTACTCGATCATAAAGATATTTTAACTTTTGATGAGATTGTTAAAGTAACCGAAACAGCAGTTCGTAAAGGTGTTGATAAAGTGAGATTAACCGGTGGAGAACCCTTGGTTCGGAAAGATATTGTTAAACTGGTTCGCATGATTAGTGAAGTTGATGGGATTAAAGATTACGGCATGACCACGAACGGAATTTTACTTGATCGTTTTGCAAATAAGCTGGCAAAGGCCGGTTTACAAAGAGTAAACATTAGTTTGGATACCTTGGATCCCCAAAAATATAAAAAGATAACACGGGGAGGAGATATTCAGAAAGTTTTTGATGGTATTAAGGCCGCCAGGCAAGCCGGATTAGAGCCAATAAAGATTAATTGTGTGATTAAGGAAAGCAGTCAGGAACCTGATGCTGTTGAGGTTGCTGAATTTTGCCGTGAAAATAATCTAAAGATACGTTTTATTAAAGAGATGGATTTGGAAACCGGGAGCTTTTCTGTTGTTCAGGGAGGATCTGGCGGTGATTGTGCCCATTGTAACCGATTGCGTCTTACTTCAGACGGAAAAATAAAGCCCTGTTTGTTTAGTGATTTGGGATATAGTGTTAGAGAACTTGGCGCAGAAAAAGCGATTGACCTGGCTCTGCAGAATAAACCCAAAAGTGGGCATTCAAATCATTCCGGTAAATTTTATAATATTGGAGGATAATACAGTTTACAGCTTGCCTGCCGAATGGCAGGTTTAGAGCTTACCTGCCAACTACGGCTGGTAATCCGAATGGCAGGTTCAAAGCTTTTCTGATAAACGGAAGATTTGAAGTGTAATAGTATATATATAACTTTAAAATCAATAAAAATGGGAAAGTTAAGTCACGTAGATGACAAAGGAAAAGCCAATATGGTTGATGTTGGAACAAAGCCCGACCAGGTCCGTATAGCTAAAGCCACCGGGCATATTGCCCTGCAACCCGAAACGATTGAGCTAATCCGTGATAATGCCATGAAAAAAGGTGATGTGCTTACCATTGCCGAAGTCGCAGGAATACAGGGAGGGAAAAAAACAAGCGACCTAATCCCTTTGTGTCATCCACTCCAAATTACCAAATTAGATGTTAAAGCTACCATCGATGAAACGGGTGTGCGTATTAACTCCGAAGCACGGTGTGTAGGAAAAACAGGCATTGAAATGGAAGCACTTACCGCTGTTTCAGTAGCTTTGCTTGCCGTGTACGATATGTGTAAGGCTGTGGATAAAACCATGAATATTGATGAAACAAAGCTGGTGGAAAAAACAAAATCGGATGTATAGAAGTTCTAATTTTCTTATTTTAATGCTAAAATAGCTTTTCCTTTTCGGATTCCTTCTACTTTGCATTTTATCGTTTTTGGATTGTTTTTTACGATTTCTTCAGAATCGATTGACCGAACTTTCGTCTCAATACCATAAATATCTACAACAATAATAACATATTCTTCTTTCCCCAAAGGATTTGTGTCTTTTTCTGTGCGTAAATAGTTGAATGAATAGGTTTTGCCAATTTCATAAAAAGGATGAACCGGTTCTATTTTTAAATGCGAATCGGTATTAAACTTAGTTATAATACATTCAACTTTTTGACCAATCTTGAATCCATAGTGTTGATACATCTTCTTTTTTAAGGAGTACAAATTATTAAACTCATCTTTTAGGATATAATAATCCATGTTTTTTTCCAGCGGTTTAATATCTATTATTGCAAACAGATATTTTTTACCGATTTCCGGTTGTTTTACTATCTTTTTTATTTCTGGGACCCCTAAAAACAATTGGCCTTTCTTAATTCTTAGTACTTCGCATTTTAATTTGGGGGATTTTTTATCCACTGTATAATTTTCGGGCAAAGAACAGCTATTTTCCATCCCAAATATATCTTTTACAATGGCTGCTTTTTCCTTTTTTCCTACAGAGTTTATATGGTCAGTAATTTTAACTAAATCAAACGCATAGACTTCATCCTCTTTATATTCAGGATTTTCCGGTTCCAGGAAAATTTTCCCGCTACAATTAATTTTATCAATTTTACAATTTATCGTTTGCCCCGTTTTTAAATGATAATGTTTATAAGGATTAGCTTTTAAAAGATGTTTCCCTCCAAAGGGATTTTTTAAGATATAATAGGATTCATCAGTCCCCGGAATTTCGGTAAAGCCAGTGATAGTGAATCGGTGCTTTTCCCCTTCGGTAAACTTATATTGACTTTTATTGTTATCCATACCAACGCAAAAATACTATTTTAAATCATTTTTATGATATTTGTAAGGATGAAGATGATAGGTAAAGAGATGATATTTTATTACTTTTGTTAGATAAAAAAAATATTTAATACAATAAGGGAATGACAGCAGCTAAAGTGGTTTCGGTTAATATATCCGAAAAAAAAGGAGTTATTAAAAAGCCGGTAACAGAAATTTTGATTAATAACCAGGGTGTTGAAAATGATGCCCATGCCGGCGATTGGCACAGGCAGGTAAGCTTACTTGCCAAAGAAAGCATTGATAAGTTCGAAGAGATAATAGGACGAAAACTTGCATTTGGTGAATTTGCTGAGAATATTACTACCGAAGGGATTACATTGTTCACGATGAAACCCGGCGACAGGTTGAAAATTGCTGAGGTTGAAATGGAGGTTACCCAAATTGGGAAGAAATGCCATGGTGATGGTTGTGCCATTTTTACCCAGGTAGGGAAATGCGTTATGCCTAAAGAAGGGATTTTTGCCAAAGTAATTCATCCGGGAACAATTAAATCAGGTGATGAAATTATTCATATTCCAACAATATAAGATATGCCTAAAGGGAAAGTTCTATCCGTTAATTTATCAGCTGAAAGGGGAATGAAAAAACCTGTTTCAGAATTAATACTTACCGAAAAGGGAATACAAGGGGATATTCATGCCGGACACTGGAACCGTCAGGTTAGTGTTATTGACCAATCGCATGTTCATCGTTTTAAAAAAATTACTGAAGCCAGGGATACTCAATTTGGTGAATTTGCTGAAAATATTACGGCAGAAGGATTACACGATATCGATTTTCAAACATTTGACCTGCTAAGAATTGGCGATGCAATTTTAGAAGTTACTCAGGTTGGAAAACCGTTTCACGATCAGTTTCGCGAACTGGGAAATTATGTAATGCCTCGTGTTGGGATATTCTGCAGAGTAAAAAAAACAGGAACTATAAAACCCAATGATGCTATTGAGGTTTTTCCGAAAGTATATCATGCGCTGGTAATTACATTAAGTGATCGTGCAAGTGCCGGAGAGTATGAAGACCGAAGCGGACCTAAAGTAATTGAATTTCTGGATACCTATTTTAACAAACAAGGTGTAAGATATCAGACCGAAAGAATGGTAATTCCTGACAGCAGCAAAGAACTTTCACAAATCTTAGCAAAAGCACAGAAAGACAATATTGACCTAATAATTACTACCGGCGGAACAGGGATTGGAAAAAGAGACATAACGGTAGACACAGTTGAGCCGATGCTGGATAAGGAAATTCCGGGGGTAATGGAAATGATACGAATGAAATATGGGGTAGAGAAACCAAACGCATTATTAAGTCGTGGGATTGCAGGAGTCATGGGAAATAGTTTGGTTTATACCCTGCCCGGTAGCGTAAAAGCGGTAAATGAATATATGACCGAGATTTTAAAAACATTACACCATCTTTTTTATATGTTGCATGGAATAGATGCACATTAATAAAATTACCTAAACCTAAAAAAACTTACATTTTATGGATCGAGATCAAGCAGAAAAATTATTAAGAAAGTATGTACGAAACGAGAAGATGCTTTATCACTGTTTTGCTTCCGAAGCTGTTATGAGAGCGTTAGCAAGGAAGCTTGGACGTGATGAAGAAAAATGGGGTACAGCCGGTTTATTGCATGATATTGATACAGAAATAACGAATGCAGATCCTAAAAAACATGGATTGGTTGCTTATGAGTTATTAAAAGATGAAGGGCTGGAAGAAGATATTATTGATGCTATAAAAATGCATAACGGAGAAGCTACCGGATTAAAGCGCGAAACGGAATTTCAACACGCGCTGGCTGCCGGAGAAACAATTACCGGGCTTATTTATGCAACCGCATTGGTTTATCCCGATAAGAAAATCAAGGATGTAAAACCAAAATCGGTAACCAAGCGCATGAAACAAAGTGCATTTGCTGCTTCTGTAAGCAGAGAAATTATCATGGAATGCGAGGAAATTGGAATCCCTTTGAACGAGTTTGTTGAGATCTCATTAAATGCCATGAAAGAAATTTCCGATAAAATCGGATTATAAATTAATCTTTTATAAGGTTGATTTACAATTGTTTACTTTGTTGCCTTTAAAATACTATTCTGTTATACCCTGATTTGCAGTTGAATATGTAATAGAATGCTATTATTTTTATTTAGACTTAAAATAAAATAGAAAGAAAAAATGTTTCTAATGAATTCATATTTAACAAAAAACAATAGTATTAATGTTGGAGAAATTTAATTCACAAGGTTTGTTTAATTTTTTTTTAATTTTGGTTGGAGAGTTTATCTGTTAAACTCAACCTAATCTCTTACAATTTGCTTATTAAGTGTAATAAGTAGTTCATTTAATTAACAATTGTTTGACTAAAAACAAGCGTTATGACAATTAAAAAGGAACAACACAATGTATCGGCGGTAATTTTAGCTGGTGGTGCCAACAAGCGTTTTCAAGGGAAAACCAAAGCGAATATTCAAATTAGCGGGGTGCGAATTATTACCCGTACGATTAAAATTTTACACGAAATATTCGACGATATTATTATTGTTACTAATACACCTGATCAATTTAAAGGATTTAGCCACTATACATTGGTTCCCGATGAAATAAAAAACGTTGGCCCACTTGGAGGTATTCATGCTGCCATGCAAGTAGCTAAGAATGATTCGGTATTTGTATTTGCAAGCGATATGCCATGCATTTCAAGTAAACTGGTTAAAAGCCATATCCAATTTTATCACAAACGTCGTTGTGATGCAGCTATTCCTCGCATTAATGACTTTAAGGAACCGTTACATTCTATTTACAATACCAGAATTCTTAACCAGTTAGATGAATATTTAAAAACGGCTCATGATTACTCTATCGAAAGCTTTTTAAGTGGTTTAAATATTCGTTATCATAATTTAGAAGACACTGAAGAAAACCGGAAATCATTCTTCAATATTAATACACCTCAAGATTTATCATGCATGGAATTATATTCTGAGGCAGGTTATATTTAAAGTGATTAAAAGATATTAAAAAAGCGGGTGTCGCAAAAAGTAATTGCGGAAACATTTGTACATTTTTTTTGTAAAAAACTATCCTTTCCTATTATTCTTTTTCTTAGGCTTAAATTTTTTTATCTCAATAATAGGGACAGGGTCATATCCATGGGTTCCCCAGGGATGGCAACGGGATATTCTTTTTAATCCCATCCATGAACCTTTAAACGGGCCATGAATTTTTACCGCTTCGATAAAATATTCAGAACAGGTAGGGGTGTGCCTGCACGAAGCAGGAGTGTATGGTGAAATAACGTATTTATAAATATATACGGGTATAAGAAAAATAAAACCGATAATTTTTTTTAAAATTCCAACCATGAAACCAAATTTATGGCAAAGGTAAGAAAATGTTTGAGCAATTAAACGGAGGAGTTTATATAAAAAGAACCGCCGAAACTTAATAGTTTGCGGCGGCTAAAGAGGTGTTTTTAATTTATAGATTTTTTGTTTCGTATGTTTTTTCTCGTTCGGCTGCTTTTTTATCCCAAACAGGGACAACTTCTTCCATGAATTTTTTCTTTTCAGCATTAAGCTTTTCCATATCAAGCCCAATATATTCCTGTGCTTTGTCTTTGGTTGAAATATCCGGGTAGGGAACTTTCTCATTAAAACCTAACGAGGCAAAAATTCTGGCTAATTTAAGTCTTGCCTCAGCGGCAATATTAATTCCGGTAGATAAAATTCTGGAGCATTCTATCGGGCTGTGAAACGATCCTCCGTGGCTTGCAGCAACATAGTCCCAACGCCATTGTGCATGTCTGATATCCTGAAGTACCGGGTCCATGGTTTCTTCAGACGCCCCTAATTCCCAGGCTTTTCCTGCTTCAACATGTGCGCGTACCAATAATTCTTCTAATTTGTACATACTTTCTTTAATCTTATCCTGACGCTCATAAACATTGGCAATTAATTCTTCCGTCTTTTCTCTGTGGCATACTAAACAGGTATTTTCAACATTATTTAACGGACTCTGAATTTTATGATCAGTAAATTTCTGCCCTCCTTCATTGATATAAGGCATATGGCAGTCGGCACAAGCCAGGCCGCGTTGCGCATGAATTCCAGTAGTAAAAATTTCATAATCAGGATGCTGAGCTTTTAACATGGGGGCTTTACTAATGGAGTGGGTCCAGTCAGAAAAATTATATTCATCATAATACTCTTCCATGGCATCCACAGTCATTCCTTTATCCCAGGGTAGCGTAAGGTAAGTGCCCTCGCCTTTAAAATAATATTCTACATGGCATTGTGCACATGCCAGGCTTCGCATATCCTGATGACTTACTGAATGTATTTCTTTATCTTGTCGTTGAAATGCTTCAACAAGTGCCGGCCGGGAAATTCTGAGATTCATATTTTCTGCATCGTGGCAATCAGCACATCCTATCGGGTTTACAATTTCGTGGCCCAGGGTTTCCCATGTTCCGCTATAAAATTCAGCTACACCAATTTGTTCCATCACTCTGGGTACATCAGGGCTTTTGCATGTCCAGCATGTGTTTGGCATAGGACTTACTTTTCCATCTACGGGAGCGCCGGTTCGTAAAATCTCGCGGATATCATCTATGGCATGATAATGACCTCTACCCTGATTATATTCTTTAGAAAAGCCGTATCCGGCCCACAAAACAACTAACCTGGGATCTTCAGCAAGCATATCCCTGAAAGCACTACCGTTGTGTTTACTTTTGAACGAGGTGTCAGCAGTTTTTAAAAATCTGTCGTATTGCCTCGGGAAGTTTTTACCCCAGATTTCGTTGCGTGGTTCCCATTGTGTATGTTCTACCTGGGGCGTATAAGCAAAAACAGCCTCTGCTCTTCGTTCAACAATGGATGAAGCCAATAGTCCTAAGAAAAAAACAATTACAATAGTGGCAGTAAATATGAGCCATCCTTTCCAGGGCTTTTCTTTTATTTGTTCGCTGATAGGTTTCATAGGTATCGGGGTTTATTTTAATTTTCGTTCGTAACATTATCCATCCATTCCGGTACAGGGCTTTCAGGTAATGGAGCTCTGGCATTAGGGGTTACAGATAAACTGTTGACTGTTCCGTGGGGTGTTTCTTTATGACAGTCCCAGCATAAACGGGATTCCCTGTCGGTATGAAACTCAGGATGATTAACCTGTAATGCTGCATTTTTAATTAAATTTTCATGGCAGCGTATGCAGTTTTGTTGTACAACATTTATTCCGGCCTCTTTTATATGAATAACCTGTGGTTCTGCACGTAATGTAAAAATAGTAGCGTGTCGTAATCCGTCTTTTGCTTTAAAATAATAATGCGAGAAAAAATTATCATGTGGAACATGACAATCGTTACAATGTGCTATTTCACGATGTGAGCTGTGGTTCCAGGTTGCATATTGCGGCACCATAATATGGCAATTGATACAGGTTTGCGGGTTGTCTGACAGATAAGAATGCGCTTTGGAAACATAAAATGAATAAATGGACAGGCCGACAAAAATCCCAAGGATTATAATTACTGGGAATCTCCATTGTGGAGGAGGCATTAGTTTTTTTATCAGTTGCACCATATTATATTATAAAGAAAGTTATGGTTAAGTGACTATACCAAATATATAAAATTCTTTCAGAAAAGGAGTATTTCAATACTTTAAATCTTATAATCTTTAATTAGTTTAAATAAGAGTTTTATTGATTGCCTTTGTTAAGGTATAATCAGTTTAACTTACGAACTTTCTGGTAGCTGGTTGATGCATCAATCATTTTGGTATAATTTACCTTTCTTCCGTCTTTCAACGATTCATATTCAAATCCATTTTCATTTTCAATTAATATGCACTCACCTAAGTCATAGCGGAGGGATTCGACTTTATCTCCCGGGAGTAAGGGAGCGCCCGTCAGATCTTGTAATGTCTTCTTTTTTTTATTTTTCTTAAACAGGTTGAATGCCATAGGATTAAATTTTACTATAAAATTCGGATTTTAATTTTATGAATGCAAATTTTATATCGCTGAAAAATGAGTAATTTTTTTTTATGCATAAAAAAAGAGCATTCTCAAACTGAAAATGCTCTGTCATTATTTATATTGTTTTTTAATATAATTCGGGATTTTTTTTCGGGTCAACTTCATTCATCATGGCATAGATAGCTTCGAAAACATCTTCGGCATTTGGATTGGAAAAATAGTCCCCATCGCTGGTATAAGCAGGTCTGTGCTCTGTTGCAGTTACGGTTCTTGGCTCAGCATCGAGATAATAATAGGCACTTTGATCTT
>Ga0102925_1002046_pt1 | contig 11134 bp, 11 predicted proteins | sample SalPonR1_A_D1_MG_FD_78216 | JGI IMG/M metagenome (GOLD analysis project Ga0102925, IMG submission 78216) | Salt pond soil microbial communities from South San Francisco under conditions of wetland restoration - Salt Pond MetaG R1_A_D1_MG | ecosystem: Environmental > Aquatic > Marine > Intertidal... | reverse complement strand
GCCACAGGGAGAGTCCCGAATGACAGCCACTGAGAGTATCGACGGCGAACTGCGTGCGGCGCTTGACCGCGAATCACTGCATAACCTGCTGATGGCTTACGCGCGTGGCGTAGATCGGGCCGACAGGGATCTGCTGCAGCAGACTGAGTTTTCCGACGCAACGATTGTTACCGGAACCTTCAACGGTAGCGGTAATGATTTTACGCAATTCATCAGCGCCTTTATTCCGGATAACCTGGACCGATGCTTCCACTCGATTGCCAACGAGTGGATTGAGGTGCGTGGTGACCGCGCTGTTGCCGAGGCCTACGTTATTGCCTATGTGTCCGCCGGCGGCAACGACATTCTGACCGGGGGGCGCTATGTGTGCGAGTTTGAGCGTCGCGACAAGGCCTGGGGTATCAGTGGCCTTACGTTCGTACAGGACTGGCAGAATCAGCTACCGGCCAGCTTCGAGACCGATGGTATGTACGAAGCGCTGGACTCCCGTGGCTGCTACGGCCAAAGTGATCCGGTGTACGCGTTATGGAAGCCCGCCTGAATCTTATTGAAAGCAGGAGCCACGATGAATTCCTCAACACACGGAAATACCCAGATCGTTCTCAAGCGCCATCCTGAAGGTGCAGTATCCCCGGACGATTTCGAGCTTGTCGCCACCGGGATGCCGGAGATTGCGGATGGCCAGGTGCTTATACGCAATCTGTATCTTTCCATGGATGCCGGTTTTCGGCACTGGATGACAGAGGGGGCAGGGGATAACTATCTTCCCGGGATGCAGTTGGGTGACCCGGTGCAGAGCATGGTGCTGGGTCAGGTGGTCAAGAGCCGTCACCCGGACTACGTTGAAGGTGCATATCTGAGTGCGCGCTGCGCCTGGGAATGCTTCAGTGTTCTCGATGGCAGTGATCTCGCGGCCGTTATTGAGCCGGAACCTGGCGTGCCCCTGCATGAGTACATGTCGCTGCTCGGACCCACGGGAATGACAGCCTATTTCGGGCTCATGCAGCTGGGTAGGCCGGCCGCGCAGGAGACACTGCTGGTGTCAGCCGCCGGAGGCGCCGTGGGAACGGCGGTGGGCCAGCTCGGCAAGATACATGGCTGCCGGACTGTCGGGCTTACCGGCACCGAGGCTAAGGCAGAATGGCTGCGACAGGAAGTGGGTTACGATGTGGCGATCAGCCGTGAAGCTGATCCGGATCTTGCAGCGGCGCTGTCCCGCGACGTACCCGATGGCATTGATGTCTTTTTCGATAATGTCGGTGGTGCGACGCTGGATACTGCTCTTGGGCAGCTCTCGGAGAGGGCGCGTATCGTACTCTGCGGCGCGATGTCCCAGTATGAGCAGGAACGTCCCGAGCCGGTATTCAACACCTGGGAGCTGATCACCAAGCGCGCTCGCATGGAGGGTTTCATGTTCTCCGATTACGCCGATCAGTTCAGCGCGGCGGCGGCAACGCTGGCCGGTTACTACCGTTCAGGTGCTCTGGTGAGCTTTAATCAGGTATATGCGGGGATCGAAAGCGCGCCGCAGGCGTTTTGCGACATGATGCACGGTGCTTCTCGCGGCAAATGTCTGGTTGATCTGTCCGAGGCCTAGGCCTCGGACAGGGCGGTGATCTGTGCCCTAGAACTGCGCGCGCGGCAGGCGCACGATCAGTCCGTCCGTTGCCTCTGTTAGCGTGATCTGGCAGCCAAGGCGGCTGTTGTCCTGCGGGTCGATGGCGAACTCCAGCAGTTCAGCCTCCATTTCACCCGCCGGGCCCGTTACCGCGAGCCAGTCGGGGTCGACATAGCAATGGCAGGTGGCGCATGAGCAGCATCCGCCGCACTCGCCGACGATGCCGTCTATGCCGTTATCCAGTGCCGTTTCCATGATATTGGCCCCGGACTTTGCCTCGACGACTGTTTCCTTGCCGTCATGGGCGATGTACGTAACTTTTGGCATTGTCTGTCTGTCTCCTCATATTGTGTGTCCGGGGTGTTGCACCCCGGTCAGGGCGTCAGTGTACTCAGGGCTGCTGCATATAGTCGTCGAGCACCTCGTGGAAATGCTGCACCCGCCGCTCCTGGAAGGGCATGTAGAAGCCCTGGAAGCCGACCGAGCCAAGGCCCTGTTGCTGGATGGTCGCCACGCTGACGTCCTGGTCGGCGGTGCGACCCAGTGTTTTCTCTCCCTGACGGATCAGTTCGTGCTCGGCATCCTCTACCGGCAGGTCTGGCCCACCTGCAGGTGACGGCGTGGTGTCCTGTCCCTCTATTTTGTTGACCAGCCACCAGTGATCAAACAGGCACTGCGCCGGATCTGTGGGATGCGGCCGCGGCCGCAGCAGCTGTACGCCGTCGGGGCCTACCGTAATGACATTGTTGGGAAAAATATTGTAGATCACATAGTCAGTGAGCTGGTAGTCAGCGAGATGCGTGTAGTGATGGTACCCCCGTTCCTTGGCCAGCTTGCGCTTGGCGCGCTGAATATCCACGCGCAGGGTTTTCCAGCTATCACGGCCGACGTAGTCGTCACTATCGATACCCCATGCCCTGGCCATGCTTTTCAGGGGTTCGCCGATGGTGTCGTCAGCATATTCCTGCGAGGGCAGGAACGATGGAAACCACCCGCGATTGTGGCCACCAGGCAGCATGTCGAACTGGCAGTCTTCGTGGTCGGCAGCGATATAGGGAATGAGCTCCGGATGCAGAACCTTGACGTGATAGGCCTCATTGAAGTTGTCTGTGATGATTTTCCAGTTGCATTCGACCTGAGCCGTGATGTTGAGCACGCGCAGCATTTCCTCCATGCGGTGCGACTCCAGCTCCTGCGTGATCTGTTCGCCGAGGAAGTCGCCGACGGCCGGTGCGTCGTCGTCCAGGTTGAACCAGACCAGGCCAAAGCGCTCTTCGCAGCGCACTTCTTTCAGCCCAAGGTTTCCACAGGGTGAGCCCTGCGGGAAATCCTCCTCGCTGGGTACGGCAACTACAATCCCGGTGCGGTCGAACTCCCATCCATGGTAAGGGCACTGGAAGCGCTGGGTGCTGCCTTCTTCAGCCTGGGTGACGCGGGTTCCCCTGTGGGGACAGACGTTAAAGAACGCCTTGGCGCTGCCATCGTCCTGGCGTACCAGGATAATCGACTCGCGACCCAGTTCGGTCACGAGATAATCTCCGGGTTCGCTCATCTGGTAGCTGAGTCCACCAATGTTCCAGACCTTGTGCCAGACCCTTGTCCATTCCCGCTGCAGGTAGTCATGGTCCACGTAGCGGTCCGCGCTCACCCGGTCGCCGCGCAGGACAGGTTCATCCTGTTTTTCAGGGCGCTGTAGTTGCTTGTCCAGGGACATAGTCACAATGTTTCTCCTCAGCTGAATTCTAGAAGATAAAGCGGAAATCGACGCCCACTTCTCGTGGGGCTCCCATGTTGCCGATGCCGAAGGCAGGCGTGAACCACTGCTTCTGCATGAAGTATTCCTTATCCAGAAGGTTTCGCCCGTAAAGGCCTGCCGTCCAGCGCTCACTTCCGGGTGACCATGACAGCTTTGCATTCACAAGTGTAATATCGCCAATTCGTTCCTGTGGGAACGCGGTGTAATTACTGATCTTGTCGCTGCTGTGGGTCACCTGCAGAAACAGGGCTGCATCTGCTCCAGCCACCGGGACCGAATAGTTTGCGCTGGCATTGCCACTCCACTCGGGTGCATTCATCAGTGGATTGCCGGCAAAACTTCTTGTCACCAGTTCGCCTGTAATCGGATCAGGGGCCTGCGTATCGTATTCTTCATACTCTGATTCAAGCCAGGCAACCACGAGACTGAGCGTAAGACGCTCGTTAATATAGGCATCCAGCTCGAGCTCGGCACCATAGGAGTTAGCTTGCCCCGCATTCTGGATGCTCGCGCTGTTGGCGCCGCTTGGGAACGTGACGTTTTGCACGACCTGCATGTCATCATATTCATTGTAGAAGATTGCGGCGTTGGCGCGTATGCGATTGTCCAGAAACTCAGACTTGATGCCGAACTCGACGGTATCCAGAAACTCCGGATCGAAGGGGCCGATATCCTGCGCGATGGCAATGCGTCCGGTGAAGCCTCCGGACTTGAAGCCTCGCGCATAGTATCCGTACATCATTGTTTCTGCAGCGACCCTATAATCAAGGCCCACTTTGTAGCCGACGTTGTCCCAGTCTTTCTTGCCGCTGGCTGCAACCAGGGATCCCGGGATAAGAGGATCGTTGAAGCTTGCTGCTTCCCCGGGCATCGCCGCAAAGGTATTCGCGGTTGTCGACGTCGCGTCCGTTTCCTCACGCGCAACGCGGGCGCCAACCTGTAGAGTGAGTCGCTCGGACAGACTGTAGTAGCCCTGGGCGAACAGCGAGGCAGACCAATTGTCCTGCTCCTGTGTCTGCGGTTGCCCGAGACCGGGCAGGAAGCCGTCAAGCACACCTTGCTGGTCCAACTCATATGACTGGCTAAGGAAAAATCCGCCGGCAACGACACGTAAATTGGGGCTGGGGTCGAAGCTGGCGCGCAGTTCCTGCGAGAACTGCCAGTGGTCGGTCTGCCGTGCCGTGTGCAGCAATTGTAGAGTTGTTGCATCGTCATCGCTGTACAGATCGTGGTCGTATTCGCGATAGCTGGTAATTGATACCCAGTCTGCCCCTGCTGTTTCCCAGTCCTGGGTTAGCGTCAGATTATAGCTGTCACGGTGGTTCTGGTCTGGCACGCCCGGGCTCTGTCCTCGGTCAAAACGCGGTTCTGTACTTGTCTCGCCGGGCACGAACAGGAGTTGTGTTTCGTCGGAAATATTGAGGTTGGGCTGCGCACCGTTACGTGTGCGGACATATTCTGCTATCAGTGTCGCGTCATATCCTTCTGTGGTGTATTTCAGGTAGCCGCGCAGTGAGGTAACGTCCTGGCTTCCCAGATCCTCGCCATTGAGCAGATTGGTAAAATACCCGTCATGGCTGGTACGTAGAAGACTGACCTTCCCAGCAAGTTTTTCCGTTACCGGAAAATTGTAGGCGACATTGGCATCGATACGCCCGAAATTGCCCGCAGCGATCTGTGCATCGCCACCGTATTCGCCTGTCGGCTGCCGCGTAACGACATTCACGACTCCACCGGTTGTGTTGGCGCCGAAGAGCGTCCCCTGAGGTCCACGCAATACCTCGACGCGCTCGACATCGAACAAGGACAGCAAGGCTGCGGTATTGACCCCAACAACGACACCGTCGACAACCACAGACACGGTTGTTCCGACATAAGGGTCCGCGTCGTTGACGCCGATGCCTCGAATGGTGAACACAGCAGAATCCGGTGAGTTCGAGAACTGGTTTATCTGCACGTTGGGCAACATGTTGCTCATTCCAGTCATCCCCGTGATGTTCTGGCGGGCGATGCTCTCACCGCTTATGGCGGTCACCGCAACGGGCACATCCTGAATGCTCTCTTGGCGCTTTTGCGCGGTAACGATGACTTCTTCCAGTTGCGCTTGCGCGAAGTGCGACAGCAGAACCGTAGGTAGTGCGTAATGGAGCAAGTGCGTAAGCAAGCGGGCGGCGCGCGTTCATGGCAGTTTCCCCTCGTGAATATTAGAATTATATTTAGTGCGGCATGAAGCCTTCCTAACGATACTAGTAAAAAAAGAAACAATGGTAAATGTTTTTAATGGCGCGCGCTGGTGCAGGCCTGTTGGTACAGGCATTGACAAGAACCCGTAGCCACCCTAACTTGAGATGATCAAAAGAAACAGCACAACATGTTTTTAATGGGCCGTTTAGGGCAGCAGATTATTACAATAAAGAGAGGTATGTATGGGACGTCTGCAGGGTAAGGTTGCGGTCATTCTCGGGGCTTCCGAGGAGGGCAGCATGGGTGCTGCGACGGCGCGGCGGTTCGCTGCAGAAGGCGCGAAGCTGGTTCTCGCTGCCCGGCGCAAGGAGGCGGTCGAAGCCGTGGCAGCGCCATTGGACGCGGTCGCTGTGAGTTGTGATATCACCTGCGAGGACGATATCGAGGCGCTCGCAAAGACCGCGATGGACCATTTCGGGCAGCTGGATATCGCGGTCAACTACAGCGGGTTCAGCGAGCAGTCGCCGCTTCCCGAGGTGTCAGGCGACGCTCTGCGCCGCTCCAGCGATGTGCACTTTGTCGGTACCACCCTGTTCTTCAAGCACATGGCTGCAGCCATGTCAGACGGTGGCGCCTTGATTACCGCGTCATCCATGACTTCTCTCCTGGCGCCCGCAGGACTCGCGGCATACGCAGGGGCAAAGGCCGGCGCCGATCAGGTGGCGCGCATTGCGGCGGTAGAGTACGGCAAGCGCGGTATACGGGTTAACTCGATTGCGCCTGGGTTTACCCGTTCGGCAATGACAGAAGCGTTTTTCCAGATCGACAGCGTGCCAGCGTCATTCCTCCGTGAGGTTGTGCTGGACCGACTGGTCACGGTGGATGACATTGCCAACACCGCGCTCTGGCTGGCGTCAGATGAAGCGTTCATCACTGGTCAGGTTATCGATATGTCGGGCGGGCAGACACTGCACCGGATTCCATTCGCCAGCGAAATGGGCTGACGTCCGCGCTGCCCGACAACAATCCGGTCTGCTGAATGACCGCTCTCGCAGCAACAGGAGTCAGAATGTCTGCTCTTTTAACCGTAATCACCGATTCTCGTCGATGTCTGGCGACGCGTTCACTGTCTGCACTGCCGTGCAATCAGCTGTCCTGGCGCCTCGGGCTGTACGTTCAGGCCTTCGTCATGGTGGCCGCCCTCATGCTGGCACAAGGCGCCCGGGCTCTGGAAAGCCCGGCGCTTACCGGGACCGTCAGCAGCGCCGTCGAGGGGCGCATGGAAGGTATTGTGGTGATCGCAACACCTGACAGCGGCGCGCATCGCGTTGCCGTGACCACTGACGCGGAGGGCCACTTTTCCTTCCCGGCGGATCGCCTTTCGCCAGACCAGGCCCATCGTATTGAGGTGCGTGCCGCGGGCTGGGAACTGCCGCCCCCGGGGTTTTTGCGTGACGTCCCGGGGGGCGGGACCCGCCAGCCGCTGGCGCTTGAACTGCAGCCGGTTACTGATAAGGATACGCTGGCCAGTCAGCTCAGCTCGCTGGGCTGGGTCAACAGTTTTCCCGGCACACGGGAAGAGAAAGACCTGCTGATCCGCAATATGGTCAACTGTGCCTTCTGTCATTCGCTGGAGCAGATAGCGCGATCACCGCATGATGCTGATGCTTTCATGGCGGTGATTCAGCGCATGAAAACCTATGAAACAGATCATTCGTCAGGCATGCGAATCCAGGTGGTAGCCGAAGAGGAGCCGCTGGATGGTCTTGAGTGGTACGGGCGCGATGCAAGAGAGCTGGCGGAATATCTTGCGCGGGTCAATCTCAGCGGCGGTGCGCAAACCTGGGACTACGATCTTAAACCACTGCCGCGTCCTCGTGGCGAGGGCACTCGCGCGGTGGTGACGGTTTTCCCGATTCCGCGACAGCCCAGCGTGATTCACGATCTCGATGTGGATGCATCAGGCAACGTATGGTATGGCAATACTGGCTGGGATTTTATCGGTCGCCTCAATCCCCAAACCGGTGAGTTTTCGGAGTGGCCCGCGCCGAACTTTCTGCCGCCTGCGCAGGAGGGAGTGGATCGTATTGTCGGCGTGCAGGATATACAGGTAGACCCGGAGGGCAATGTCTGGGCGGCAGTCATGGGCAACAAGCATGCGGCGTTCAACCCCGAGACAGAGCGCTGGCGCATCTTTGATCTGCCGGTAATCTGGAAGAACCCTTTCCTCAGCCCGGTTCGCGCCGGTGAAAGCAAACTCTGGGGTTCGGGTATGACAGCACCACCAGAGGGCGACAACCTCAATGAGCACGCTTTCGCGCTCGATATAAAAAGCGGCGAGGTGAAAGAGGGCGTCGCACTTTTCGCCGGTCTACCCGCTCCAACATCCCCGACGCATCGCAATCAGCGCCACTACTGCTATATGTTCGATCAGGACCAGGCGGGCAATTTCCTTTGCACGGCATCCGAGACCTCGGCGATTGTGCGCATTGATAGTGCCGGCAAGGTCAGACGTATTCCAACGCCTACCCCGAATGCCTATCCGCGTCGCGGCCACAGGGATGCTGATAATCGCTTCTGGTTTTCAGAGTTCTTTGCCGATCAGGTTGCGATGATCGACCTGGATACCGATGAAATCACGGAGTATCCGCTATCGCCGCGCTACATCTCCCCCTATTTCACCCGGGCGGATCGCCGCGGCAACATCTGGATATCGAGCACGGGATCTGACCGCCTTCTTCGTCTTGATCCCGACACCGGCGATATCACAACCTACCTGATGCCCGTTTACTACGATGCGCGTAAGCTGGTTCTCGACGAGTCCGCTGAGCAGGTGACTGTGTGGCTTCCAAACAAGAATAGGGGCGAACTCATTCGCGTGGAGATCCCTGACTAATACTGGCAGGCGTCTGTCAGTGCGTCGGGGTATCGTCTTCGGCTTCGTCGGTGCGACGCGGTTTCGCGAGAGACCATAGCAGGTGGGTATAAACGATACTGGGATCCTCTTTGTCCGGGGCGGGTCGACCACGCGTCACCTGTACCCGGTTGGTGGCGGGTATTCCCGCCCGGAGATGGCAGCTGAGACAATTGGCCTTGAGGCCATTGCCCTGGCCGGAATCGGGGAAGACGGCATCAAACCAGGGATTGAAGCAGATATTCGGGCTGCCATCGGTTTCCCTGGGATAGTCCGGACTGACGGTCATGTCACCTCGGTAGGCGTCCCAGGGAGCTGTTAGCACCTCCCTTCGGTCGTCGCTCGCGGCCTCGCTCGATTCGCGCTGTGCCTTGTGATTGATGTCCCACCAATAGGTCAGCCATACCCCTTCCTCCAGCCCGTAGTGAAGCAGGTGAAAGCCAACCAGCGCCAGCGCGTCGCCGCTCTGCATCGGCCTGCCCAGGGCGATAACCGAGGCCTGGTAGAACTGTGGATTTCGCATAAGTGCCTTCAGTTCCAGCGCTGAGGGCTCAACACGGAAAAAATCCCGCGGTGATAGAACCTCTGCATCACTGATGGCACGGCCTGCAAAAAAACCTGGGGCTGTTGCAGGGTCCTGCCGGTCTTCATCCGCCGGGGCGACCAGCGCCACACGCGGCCAGTTCAGGTATCCGTTGGCGCCAGTGGGGCGTAGCGCCGCATCTGCATCCCACAGCGGTATCGGGGTTGGCTGATCGTGAGCCAGCGGCCACCAGCCAGTCAGTGCAACCATTGCCTCCGGAGGAGGCGCAGGGAGCGCGTTTCCATTAGCCGTCATGCGCCGCCTGGCCTGCGAACGATACAGCGAGCTACTGCGGATATAGTTGTGGGCTGCCGCGTTGAAATGTGTAAAGTGAATCAGGGGGCCACCATGGACGGCATGGCCTGACCTGCCCTGGCCGGCGGGTAACGAAGGAGCTCCGGGGAACCGGCGCTCGGCAGTGTCAGGGGGCTGTTGACCAGTTGCGAAGGTGTCGTGCTCGCTGTACCAGCGCTGGAAGCGCGGTGCTCCCTCGACGAGCAAGGTGGATAGCCAGCGTTCAAGCTGTCTTTCCTGAGCAGCACGATGACTTTCCACGGCGTCCGCTTCAGGCCTTGGCTCGCCGAGTGATCCCGCGGCGCGCAGGAGGTGCTGGAAGGGATCGCTATTCCCACCGCTCGCCGGATTCATCAAGCACGTCAGCAGCACAACAAGTATCAGGCCGCGCTTGCAGCCGGCGTGCACATCAGGCGCTTTCGGGCCATCCATACCCTTGTTCGTCACATCAGCCGGCAACTGAGCTCGACCGGGGTCAGGGCCTCTCCGCGTGGCAGTCGCCGGACGACGCGGGCCCGGGCATAGGTGCTGTGGGAGCAGCGCGCTTCCACGTCAGAGGGCCTGACGTCGACGGGCAGCGTCAGGCGAAACCGGCCGTGGCGGTCGCTGACTGCGACGAAATCCATGAGGGGCGTTGCAACAATCACCGTGGCGCCGCGCACGTAATTGCCTTTGGTATCTTTTGCTGAACCAAAGTAAACGTTGGACGCGACTTCACTGTCGTCAATGGACCGGAAATCTGAGTAAAGCTGCGCGGCAACCGGCTGTGCCGTCATGCTGCCCATGAGCAGGATGAGGCAAGCAAGGGATGGACAGTATGCCGGAAACATTCAGAACACTCCGCTGGGCAAGCGCGCTCAGCCCGCGCTTAAAAAGAAAAAGTCGCGCATTAAAACCGCGCAAGCGATCATTGCGAGGGCCGCAATTGCCGGTGCTGTAGCCCGCAGCCACGCCGACATCGGCCACACCTTGGTCGCCAGCCCGGCGATCAGGGCAGGTGTCAGTGATGCAATCACGTGTCCGTACCAGGTCATTGCCGGCCCGTAATCCTCAATAACAGGAGGCAATGACCAGGTGTTTTCCAGAGGATAGTAAATCAAAAATGGAATCTCCAGCGCGAGCAGAGAGAGATATACCAGCGAGAATGTGATCAGGAACGCGGAATGGAAGGCTGGCATGACTAGATTCCACGCAGATTGTTGAGCAAGTGGCCAACCAGGAAGTTGAACCAGACCACAGACGCGAGCAGGCAGGTCAGCAGCAGCCTGGCCGGTGATGGCGGGCCGCAGCGCCACAGGTGCCTATACAGCGGCAGCGCGGCGAGCCCTATGGCAGCCCAGTGTTCCTTGATTTCGAACAGGCCAATCGCCCAGGGCAGCTGCATCTCTACCAGGGCGATACGCACGTCCAGTCTATAGCTGGGGTAGATCAGTGCGCCCAGAGCGAAAGCCAGCAGATAGGCCGCGATTACCGCATTGGCCATCACTGAGCCGTCTACGCTGCGGTACCGTTGTATAAATCCGCCGCCTGTGTTGGCCTTGCCTCTCCCTGGCACGCTCAGCGATGATGTGACCTGATGTGTGAGGCCACCAAGCAGGACGACAGAAGCAAGCCCGTGGATAATGAGCATGGCGATTGTCATGCTCTGTTTGCGCCCGCTGACATTCTCACCGCCTGATCAATGGCCTCCACCAGACTCCCCGCCTCCGCTTTGCCCGTCCCTGCCAGATCCAGCGCCGTGCCATGATCCACCGACGTGCGCACAATGGGCAGCCCGAGGGTAAT
>Ga0102925_1002040_pt1 | contig 11161 bp, 13 predicted proteins | sample SalPonR1_A_D1_MG_FD_78216 | JGI IMG/M metagenome (GOLD analysis project Ga0102925, IMG submission 78216) | Salt pond soil microbial communities from South San Francisco under conditions of wetland restoration - Salt Pond MetaG R1_A_D1_MG | ecosystem: Environmental > Aquatic > Marine > Intertidal... | reverse complement strand
ATCATTAAAATATTATTGGGAATGATCTCTTCCCTGATTTCTTCATCCGCATTTAATCTTCGCCAGCGGTTACGCAAAGCGATTGCGACGGATCTTTTAGCCTCATCCTGGCCAATAATGTATTTATCCAGTTCAGATACAATCTGCCTGGGTGTTAAGTTGTGTTCTTTGATAAGCTTCATTGTACTACTCGATTTCTAAAATGGTCAAATTATGATTTGTATAGATGCAAATGTCAGCAGCTATATTCAGGGATTTTTCAACAATTTCACGGGCTGATAAATCCGGTGCGTTTTGTTTTAATGCACGGGCCGCAGAGAGGGCAAAGGAGCCGCCACTTCCAATGGCAAGAATATCGTCGTCGGGTTCAATAACGTCGCCCTGTCCCGATATTAAAAGCGCAGAATCTTTATCCATAACTACCAGCAGAGCCTCCAGTTTTTGAAGGAATTTATCCTTCCGCCACTCTTTGGCAAGCTCAACAGCGGCTCTTTGTAAGTTACCATTGTAGCTATTTAGCTTTTCTTCAAATTTCTCGAAAAGAGTAAACGCATCAGCGGTCGAGCCTGCAAAACCGGCAAGAATTTTACCATCTTGCAGTTTTCGAACTTTCTTAACTGTAGATTTCATTACAGTCTTATCAAGGGTGGCCTGCCCGTCTCCTCCAATGGCAACTTTTCCGTTGTGGATAATTCCCAAAACAGTTGTTGCATGCAAATTTTTAAAATCTGTCATAGAGTAAAATTAATGTCTTTAATTAGATTGTCTTTGAGGCCTTTTCGGGCGCTTTTTGCGACCGCTCCGGCCAGATGAGCCATTTCTGTCATCTTTGGAATAGTAATCGAGTGTATCGGCATTTTTCTCCTCAACATCGATCTCTCTGAGTTCCCGTTCGTGCACTTCGAGAATTTTTTCCAGTGGCTGTCCCTGCACAATTACATCGGTTATTTCGAGATCCGACCCTGTAAGCGTAGCTTTAAATTCGTTTAATGAGATGGTTTCATCTGCGATAAATGTGATTCGCAATTTATAACGAATCATCCAGCGCCATCGTTGGCTGAAAATTCCTTTACAAAGGAAAGAGCGCAGGTATGGATTTACATAAATATCAACAGCACGGTACTCTGTGCTGTATTTAAATTTACTGATCCAGCTCTCGACATCAGTAATTATTGTGTCCTGGCTCACAACACTGCCTGAACCACCACACATTGGGCATACTTTTGAAACTGAATTCACCACGCTTGGGCGGATACGCTGGCGCGTAATTTGGATGAGGCCAAAATCACTCATGCCAATAACATTGGTTTTGGCCTGATCTTTCTTGAATTCCTTCTTAAGCTCGTCGTAAATTTTCTTTCGATTATTATTATCGCGCAGGTCAATAAAATCAACCACAATAATTCCGCCGATATCTCTTAATCGAAGCTGTTTTGCAATTTCACGAGCCGCCTCCAGGTTCGTTTTCAGTGAGTTGTCTTCCTGTCGCTCCTTGGCAGCATAGGGGCCTGAGTTCACATCCACCACATACATCGCCTCTGTCTGCTCAAAAATTAGATAGCCGCCGGATGGCATTCGAACACGCGGGCTAAATATGGAGTTTACGTCGTGAGCAATGTTAACGTGATCGAAAACATGATCCCGTCCCTTATAGAGCTCGACCGAAGGCAGCATTTTTGGTGCAATTTGAGAGACGTAGCTTTTTATGGATTTGTAAAGCTGGTAGTCATCAATTAAAACCCGGTCATACTGTTTTGCAAAGAGGTCTCTGATCAGACTTTCAGTAATATCCAGGTCTTTATAAAGAAGGGCAGGGGGTTTGGAACTTTCCAGCTTGTTAAGAATACGTTCCCATTTTTTCAAAACGGTTCTCATATCCTCTTCAATAGACTTCTTATCCTGGCTTTGAGCAACCGTTCTAATGATAACCCCAAAGCCTTCGGGTAGCATCGATCCCACAGTACTTTTTAATCTTCGGCGCTCTTTTCCGTTGGATATTTTCTTTGATACGGCAATATATTCGCCCATTGGAATAAGCACAAGAAAACGGCCGGCGATGGTGATATCCGTTGAAACCCGGGGGCCTTTGGAACCAATCGGTTCTTTAACAATCTGAACCAATAAGTTCTGATTGTTGCGCAGCATTTTACCGGCAAGAATCTGCTTTTCATTGTTGGAAAGCTTATCAAAGCGTTTGAGATCACTTTTAGCTGAGGAGGGAATGCTGTTTTCTCCATTCATCATAGAGATGTACGATCCTAAATGATCGCCGGCATCCGAAAAGTGAAGGAAAGCATCTTTTTCCATGCCAACATCAATAAATGCAGCACGGATACCACTCATAACTTTGTGAACCCTGGCATAGTAAATATCGCCAACGGTTCTCTGATTATCCTCCGATTCTATGAATAACTGAGCTAATTCCCCGTTCTCGAGAAGCGCAACACGGGTTTGTTTGCCCGATGAGTGTATAATAATTTGATTCTTCATGCATCATCTGAAATTTCTTGAGCAATTCGCGAAGCTTATTTTCTGCCACATCAAAAAACAGACTTTTCTTGTATAAAGAAACTTGGTCTGTCCGACAGGTTTTAAGTCTGAAAACTGTGCGAAATGCTAAATAGTTATAATTCTCGTTAAAAAAAGAGTTGTGAGTGTGAGATCTTTTCTCAGCAGAAAAGTCAAGATTGCGCTTTCGTCCCAAATGCAGGCATAACACAAACAAAATGTGGGCCGAAATGTCGCGTAAGTAATTATATAATTTAAACTTCGATATCATTAGAAAAGAATCTCTACACTAAAATTTTACCAAAAGTAATATAGTACAAAGTTAACTAATAATTAAATATTGAATGGAGTTCGAAATATTGAACGTAATTTCGAAGACTCAGATGATATTCTCTTAATTACTTATTGCTGAACACGCTTTACATTGGCTCCAACGGCATTCAGCTTTTTTTCAAGCTGTTCATACCCTCGGTCCAGGTGATATACCCTCAGTACTTCGGTTGTACCTTCGGCAATCATACCTGCCATTACAAGGCTCACACTTGCGCGCAGGTCGGTGCTCATAACCGAAGCTCCTGTTAAATTCGTTTTTCCCTGAATAGTCACTCTGTTTTTTTCTACTGAGAGATTGGCGCCCAGCCGGTTTAGCTCTGGTACATAGCTGAACCGGTCGAAATACACAGTGTCTTTCACAGTGCATTCACCATCAGCCTGTGTCATTAAAGTAGCCCACTGAGCCTGCAAATCAGTAGGAAAACCAGGGTAGATGGCTGTAGTAATGGATGTGCTTTTAACAACTTCAGGTGATATTACACGGATGCTATCCCCATCACTCGAAACTTCCGCACCGGTTTTTTTGAAAATTCTGGGAAACACACCCAGATCATCAGGCTTGCATCCGGTTAGTACAATATCTGAACCGGGATGCATGGCTGCAGCAATCATAAATGTACCCGTTTCTATTCGATCGGGATCATTCCTGAAGGTTACACCATTCAGATTTTCAACTTTGCGAACGGTAATCGTGTCGGTACCTGCTCCTTCAATATCGGCACCCATTTTGATAAGCATGTTGCAAAGAAGTACTACATCAGGCTCTTTTGCAGCATTTCGTATCACAAATTTCTTGGCACGTTTAACAGCACCCAGAACCAGATTAATCGTAGCTCCAACGCTGCTTGGTTCAAGAGTAAATTCACCTCCCTCCAGCGTTTCCGAGGCGAGGGAAGCGTATACGTACCCCTGCTCAAGAGTAATATCTACCCCCATTGCCTTAAAGCCTTTTAAATGAAGATCTACGGGCCTTGGCCCCCACGCGCATCCGCCCGGAAGTGAAACTTTTGCTTCTCCGGTTCGCCCGATGAGCGATCCAAGCATGTAAAAAGATGCCCGCATTTTACGTACAAGCTCATACGGTGCGAACGAGTTCTGCAGACTTTCGGGGTTAATTGTTAACTCGTGTCTTTCATCGTCAAAGTTAATGGATGTTCCGGTATGCCGTATCACCTCATTAAAGGTGTAGATGTCTTTAAGTTTGGGGATCAGCGATAGAACTGATGCTGAATCCCCAAGTAAGGAGGCAGCCATTAAGGGAAGTGCTGCATTTTTTGAACCGCTAACGGGAATGGTGCCATTGAGGGGTGTGGGCCCTTCGATAATAAATTTATCCACGTGGTGATATTTCTAATAAAAGTTGATTCTTTTCTACGTTGTTACCCTTCTCAACATGTAATGTTTCCAAAATTCCGTCTGCAGGCGATTTAAGTTCATTTTCCATTTTCATGGCCTCCAGAATCATTACGGGATCGCCCAGGGCAACTTCATCGCCCTCATTTACAAGAATGTCGAGTATTTTTCCGGGCATTGGAGCTTTTAAGTCGCCAATCGACGCTTCCAGCTCAGACTTGAAGCCGAGTTTTTCGAGGAGCAAATCTTGTCCATCTTTAACAGAGGCCGTTAAAAAAGTGCCGTTAAGGGAAAATGTGATCTCTTTATTGTCCCTGCTGATATTATCAATTTTATACATTTTCGTTCCCGATTTAAATAAAAACCGGCCATTCTTTTCGGAAATAATCTCGAACGATAAATCTTCCCCGTTTATGACTGCTCCTGTTTTATTTTCGTCTATTTCGATTTCAAACGTCTGATCTTTAATTGTTGATTCAAATTCCATAATCCTGAATGCTTTTAAGCCCGGTTTTAGTCGCCTTAAATGAGAACTGCTGGATTTTATCGGAATCGTAAAACGGTGAAATGGATTGTCCGCTCAGGGTATCGAATACCTCGATATAACTGTGATTTATCAGTTTTATCAAATCGTCGCGAATGGTTCCGTAGGTGTAACCCGTTTCTGTGATCAAATGCTCAAATGGTTCCTGAAAAATAAGTTCTCTTAATATGGTTTTTTCGGACTTGGTTAGTTTTTCTTTAATGCTCATACTAAAAATATAGAGCCTATTCGATCTAAAGACAATGAATTTTGAAGCTTATAGACTATTAATTTTTACTCAATCCGTACATCACCGTACGAAATTACGTTTTCGTTCGCATCGAGCAGAACAACACGATATGTTCCACGCGCACTTTCGGGCGTGGGAGTGAGATCAAGTGGATTTAGTGATACCGAAATGATTCCTGGCAGCAACGGCCGTCGCACATCATCATAGACAATACGGGGCCTTGAAAAACCGGGGTAAGAGTATACACGAAGACCGGAAACGGCGTCATTACCGGTAATGAGAATATTAAGGGTGAGTCTGTCATTTGTAAGAACGGGGTTAGGGAAAATCGGATCAACAAAAACCAAACCTGAAAAAAAAGGTGCCGTCCGCCAGTCGTCAGGATCTTCATTTTCGTCTATAATCTGACCGGAACCGTTGGTCTGGGTAATCATATCATCAAAGGTAAACGCCTGCTCTTCAAACTCTCGCTGGGCATCGTTTTGTGAACAGCCTGTGATAAAAATCAGGAAAAGCAGCAGAACCGTTCCGGATATTATTGAGTTATGTGTCTGATGTTGGGACATTTCTAAAAGAAACTTTTAGGAGTGATATGATTAAGATGGTGACAAGAAAGTTTGTATTTTTAAGACGAACTGAAAGAAGATATTGAAATGATACAAGTCTACGGAATAAAAAACTGCGACAAAATTAGAGCAACAAAAAAATGGCTGGAAAACTCAGACATTGATTATACATTCTACGACCTGAAAAAGGAGCCTTTAACCAAAGATGAACTTCGCGAATTTGTGCATCGAATAGGCCTGGATGTGTTGGTAAATAAACGCGGTACCACCTGGAGAAATTTGAAGCTGAAAGACAAAGATCTGAGCAATGATGAGATGTTCCAAATTCTGCTGGATAATCAAACCATGATCAAACGGCCGGTTTTAATAAAAGATGAAGCAATATTAGTAGGTTATGATGAGGAAGCTTTTGAAGGTTTTGTTGAGGATTAGCAGCTACCTGTTTACAACGTTTATTTTGTTTGCCCTGAATTCGTCTCATTTGTCGGCACAGGATCAGCTTACCTATGAGCGAACAGAACCACCCACCATGGAGATGATGCTTGATGCGCGCGAAGTATTCGAGTATGAAGTAAGATACGGATTTTTTACACTCGGCTGGGTAGACGTTGAACTGTTGCCGGATACAACCTACAACGGCCAGAAAGCGTATCACCTTCGTACAACCATGCGATCGAACAGCAGTGTACCGCTTATAAGTAAAAGTATTGTAAACTATGAGAACCTTTTTCAGTACAATGATAAATGGCCCTACAGTTTTGTATTCTGGAGGGATGATATCCATGATGAAGAGTACGACCGCGTTCGAATAGTGTTCGACAGAGACAGCTCAAAGGTTGATTTTTATGAGCGGCAGGAGTTTCAAACATCTCTTGAACTCGTGGAGCCAGCCAGTGGCGGAGACATCATTTTTTACTACTCCCGCATGTTCGCAGGCCTGGAAGAACCATACAGGCTGCCGGCATATATCGAAAATGAATTGGGTTACGTGGAAGCAAGGAGCAGCAGCGAAACAGAGATGCGCAGCTATGAGGCTTTCGACGAAGATATCGAAACGTATATGAGTGAAGGCACAGCCGATATCAACGGCCCATTTGGGTTTCGGGGGAAATTCAAGTCATGGTTTTCAACCGACGACCTGAGGATTCCCGTTGAGGCACACGTGAGGGTAATTTTTGGAAATGTAAAAGTAAGACTGATTTCATATGAAAGACAGGCACTCGATTAATATTCAGTTCCAGCGACTGCCCGGTTTGAAAGATCTACCGCTCCCGGCATACCAAACCAAAGATTCTGCCGGAATGGACATCGTGGCAGCTAATGAACATAAAATTGAGTTGCATCCCGGTGAGCGCTGTTTGGTTCCTGGCGGTTTTAAAATGGCTCTGCCACGAGGGTATGAAGCTCAAATTCGCCCCCGCAGCGGGCTGGCATTCAAAAATGGGATTACCATGCTTAATTCACCGGGCACTATTGATGCAGACTACAGGGGTGAGGTGAAAGTACTGGCTGTTAATCATGGCAACGAAATTTTTGCCATAAAGAGAGGTGAACGGATAGCACAAATGGTTATAGCGCCAATATTAAAAGTGTCTGCCGAAGAGGTAGATGTACTGCCTGAAACAGAACGGAATGAAGGTGGTTTTGGCAGCACAGGGGTATAAAGTTGTTCGAGATTCCCTTTTCATTTTGGGGCTGAAAATATTCGATCACAAAAAAACGAAAACCTGCAATCTTCGGTTATTCTGTTGATGGTTTTTTTGAAGGCACTCTTACCATAATTTAGAGGTCTGTATAGACACTACATCATCATAATAGTATAAAATCAAGCCAGAGCATATTTTTGCAGTATAAATTCCAGCCCTACATCGATCTTATCAGAAATAACCACAACTATCGGAGGTTGTGGCTGGCTCAGGTGGTTTCAAACTTTGGAGATTGGTTTGGTATTCTGGCGGTCTATGCTATCATCCAGGAGTACAGCGGCTCAGAACTTCTTCTTGGCCTTATTATTGTTGTTAAAATGTTAAGTCTCGCGGTATCATCGCCACTTGCGGGGTATATTACAGATCGTTTTAACCGCCGGCAGCTGATGATCGCCAGCGATTTAATCCGTGGATTATTGGTTCTTGGCTTTATTTTGATTACCTCCGCAAATCTGCTGTGGCTTGCGTATGTCATCATATCCATTCAGATGGTATTTTCGGCTATTTTTGAGCCGGCAAAAACATCCAGTATTCCAAACGTTACAACACCACAGGAACTGGTGATCGCCAATATCTTATCGGCAGCTTCGTGGAGCATCATTTTCACAACGGGAATGGCTATCGGGGGATTTGCTACCGCATATCTTGGAACCACGCTTGTTTTTCTGATTAACGGGATTAGCTATGTGCTCTCGGCCTACTTTATCTACAGGGCAGTGATTCCTCAGGAGAAAATGGCCAATAACGCAGCAGGTAAGAAAGATAAGCCGCTCGCTGGAATTGTAGACGGCTTTCGGTTTCTGATTAACAACAAGAATGTACTGAGGCCTGCACTTGCCAAGGGAACATTTACGATGTGCATTGGAGCCCTTGTATATATGCTGATTATAGTGGCTGAGGATGTACTGATGATGGGAAGTATTGGCCTTGGAATTTTATATGGAGCCCGTGGAGTCGGAACCGGATTAGGACCTGTAGTGGGCCGCCGTGTTTTTAAAAGTGAAAATGGATGGGTGCGAAGCATCGGTATTTTTATGGTTTTTTGCGGACTGATGTATGCTGTTGTCAGTCAAACAGACTCTCTGATTGTAATGAGCCTGTTTGTGATGATAGCTCACATGGCATCTGGCTCAAACTGGGTATTCAGCACGGTTTTACTTCAGCGAAGGGCTCCCGATATTTACAGGGGTCGCGTCTTTAGCACGGAATGGCTTCTGTTTACACTTTCTCAGTCGGTTTCTGTTACAGTGGCGGCGCTCATCCTTGAATTTGATATCCTTACCATTCGCGAAACGATGACCGCCTTTTCAGTATTATTGATGATTTCAGGAGTATTCTGGCTGTTTTTGATTGCACCATTCGAGGAAAACATGCCAAAATCGGTGTTCGACGGTATCAAAAAGCAGTAGGAAATCTACCAGTCAGAAAAAAGCGCCTGATGATCATGCAGCAGCGGGCTCGGGCTTTTTGCCAGCGGGCTTTTCGAAAGAATCACCGTAATTCACCCATATCATCCATAAAATAAAGATGATGATATAGAAGATAGCCGTAGTTGAGTAGTCGTGCGTAAAATCAAAAGCGGAAGGATAATATATCTGAATGAGGCAGAGAGTAACGATTCGGGCCACATTGACCAGATAGATGATTACAATTCCAAAGATGGAAAAATAGATACGAGGCATCCATGCGCCCGGATAGGCATAAATAAAGCCAAGGAACAGGCCAATAGCGGCAATTCCATTACAGCCATCCACAATTTCGACACCGGCAGCTCCCGTTATACCGACCACACGGCCATAGAGAAATATATCTTCACCAAAAAAGGAGAGAATTCCGGCACTCACCGATGCGATATTTCGGGAGAGAGGTTCATCAATGAATCCATTTGGGAGTACCCAAAGTTCATAAACAAGATACCATACCACGTAAATGGCAAAAACTTTTACCAAAAACCGGGTTATATCAGAACGAAACAGCGACATCTTTTTTTCAATAAACCATTTATGTTCAAGTTGATCGTTTATAATAAGAAAAAAGTTGATCTCGTATTAAGAAGAATGATTCTTATCTTTGATACGAATTTGATAGTGAACGTATGATTTGGAATAACAGCATATTTTTGTGGCTTCTGCTTTTACTGCCTGCATTCGCGGGAATGTACTATTGGTATGTAACGTCTCAGAAAAAAAAATTAAGCCGGTACTTTAGTGAGAGGCTTGTTCACCAGCTTCGGCGCAACTTTTGGATAACTGGTGATAAAATAAGACTATTTTCCATGCTGGCGGCTATGCTACTGTTCATTATTGCGCTTGCCGGCCCTAAAATCGGGACGGAGGTACGGGAAGTGCAGAGAGTAGGTGTGAATATGATGATAGCTCTCGACCTTTCAAGAAGTATGAATACACAAGATGTAAATCCGAGCCGGCTCGAAAAAGCAAAATTTGAAATTAATCGATTGGTGAATCGCCTGCAGGGTGACAGATTAGGGCTGCTTGTTTTTACCGATGAAGCTTTCTTGCAGGTTCCTTTAACCACGGATTACTCCGCATTTCGGATGCTTCTTGATATTTCAAATACAGAACAGATGCCATCAAGCGGCACAAACTTTAGTGCGGCAATGCTCACTGCAAAGGACGCTTTCGACTCCATTGATGATCAAAATAATAATGCTGCAAATGTACTTCTTTTTGTTGCTGATGGAGAAAATCACAGCGGTAATTTTGGCTCTGCGATGCAGGAGTTGCAGGAATCGAATGTAACTGTGTTTTCAATTGGTGTGGGCACCAGCGCGGGCGGCCCTGTACCCGTATTTAATGATTCCGGCGCTTTGATTGGGTATCACAGGGATTCATCGGGAGAAACCATCACTAGCAGACTTGGTTCAGATACGATGAGAGAAATAGCCGGAGAAGGAGGGGGAGAGTACTATGAAATATCATCCGGTAGTGATAATATTGAAGCATTTTTCTCACGTTTAGATGAGCTTGAGCGGGGTGAGTTCTCGAGCCAGGAATTTGCCGATTACAAAGATCAGTACCAGGTGCTGCTTATCCCGGGGCTTATTCTGTTTCTATTGGCTCTTTTCTTCCCTCAGTTTGAGCCTACATTTCTAAAGCGATCTAAACTGATCTCAAATAATTCATAAAAGATCTTCTATAAAAAATGATAAAGCTATTTGTCACCGACCTGGATGGTTGTATATCCTATCCATTTAAAACACCCGACTGGAAAAATATCGAGAAAATTCGTTCACTCAACATTGAGAGCAGAACTTCGGACTTTATTCCACCTCTTACTATTTGTACAGGCCGTCCATACCCCTACGCCGAAGCCGTGGCGCAGTGGCTTGATGTTCGGCTCCCATTTGTTTTCGAAAGTGCAGGTCTCTACCACTGGAACGGCAATCGAGTGGAGACGGCTCTAAACAGTTTACAGGATGATCTGGAGCCCATATTTGCCATGAAGGCATGGATTCGAACCCATGTATTACCGGACTATCCCACGGCAAATATTGAATTTTCTAAAATGATGGATGCCGGTATTGTGGCTCCCGAAAAAGAGGTGATAGAATCGATTATTCCATTGGTTCAGAAAAAAATCGAAGCCGATTTCCCACTCCTTGAGATGCACACGACAGACATTTCAGTAAATATTTTAATGCCCGGAAACAATAAGCTTCAGGGAATGAAACTTCTTGGAGAGTCGCAGGATGTTGCGCTTAGCGAAATTGCCTACATCGGAGATACAGGAGGGGATATTCCCGCACTTAAAGAGGTGAAAATGCCGTTTTCCCCCAGCAATGCAACCCGCGCAGTGAAAGATGTATCGAGAAATATCGATGCCGAAACGTCAGCAGCTGTATTAATTGCCTACGAAAAAGTGATCGAATACAACAAGAATTTATCAGAGAAAGGATAAATAT
>Ga0102925_1002035_pt1 | contig 11179 bp, 10 predicted proteins | sample SalPonR1_A_D1_MG_FD_78216 | JGI IMG/M metagenome (GOLD analysis project Ga0102925, IMG submission 78216) | Salt pond soil microbial communities from South San Francisco under conditions of wetland restoration - Salt Pond MetaG R1_A_D1_MG | ecosystem: Environmental > Aquatic > Marine > Intertidal... | reverse complement strand
TTGGCCTCAATAGACGACCACGTTTTTTCGAAAGCCTTGCGCGCAGCTTTTACTGCTTTATCAACATCTTGCTGCGTGGCTTCGGCAAAAGAGGTTAACTGATCCTCTGTTGACGGATTTATTGAATCGAAATACCGTCCCTTTGCCGGTGCTACAAATTCACCACCAATAAACAGATCATATTGTTCTTCTATCTCGACACTATCGGTACTCTGCGGAGCGTCATCATATTCCCAGAAACCGTCAAAGTTGAGTTTGGAGCTGGGAGAGCTGGGTTTAAAAGGTTTTTCCTCGATGGAATCGGCAGCTTGTTGATCGTCAGCCATAATTTAAAATCTGTGAGTATTAATTTTCATTACTCTCGCAAAAAGGTAAATATCAGTCATTGGAGAAATAATCAGCGCTTTGATAAACGCCTGTTTTCTGTTTCACAATTTGCATCAGCAGGTCGTTGGCGAGCGAACTGGCGCCGAATCGAAAGTATTCGGGCGTCAGCCAGTCGGTTCCCAGTGTTTCTTTAACAAGTACCAGGTACTGGATGGCTTGTTTAGCTTTACGGATGCCGCCGGCAGGTTTCATGCCAACCATGCGCCCCGTATCGTAGTAGTAATCTCTGATTGCTTCCAACATTACCAATGTAACGGGCTGAGTTGCTGCGGGCTTAACCTTACCGGTGGATGTTTTGATGAAATCGGCTCCGGCCTGCATAGCCAGGTCACTGGCTTTGCGGATATTTTCATAGGTTTGAAGTTCGCCCGTTTCCAGAATTACCTTCAAATGGGCTTCGCCACATGCTTCTTTAACAGAAACAATTTCATCATAGACATATTCATAATTGCGCTTTAGAAACTCACCGCGCGAAATAACCATATCGACCTCATCAGCACCATCTTCCACAACTCGCTGTGTCTCCTCCAGCTTCGATTCTAGCGTGCTCATACCGCTGGGAAACGAGGTCGCTACGCTGGCCACATTGATATCGGTTCCGCGAAGAGCTTTGCGGGCTACACTTGCCATGTTGGGATAAACGCATACGGCAGCCACTTGCGGCAATTCAGGAAGTCCGGCATAAGGCTCTTTTGCTTTTTGGCAGAGCTGTTTCACTTTCCCGGGTGTATCCATGCCTTCAAGAGTGGTGAGGTCAATCATGCTGAGCGCAAGCTTAAGCGCATGGATTTTAGATTCTTTCTTGATACTTCTCTTATTCAGACGGGCTACTCGTTCTTCTACACCCACCTGATCGATTGGGACAGTCGTGTTAAGTTCAGCCAATGGTAGACAGCATTTTGTTGTCGGATTCTTCCTCTGTTACAAATAATAAATATAGGTGAATATCACCTATTAATTAAGGGCTTTTGTGGGATTTTTCCTTATACCATTTTGTTTCAGGATTTGCTATTCTGAGTAACCAACAATTTCAAGACAGGGAGGATACCTTGAGTAAAATAGGGAGTTATGAAACAGAATTAGTTAATTTATCGCCGCGGCAGTGGACCGTATTTCTCAAAAAACACTCAAATTTGCCGGGTCCGCAGGCAAATGTTGATCTTGCTCAGGCGTTTGCCCATATCGGTACGTTGATGGATTTTAAAAAACTGATTCGTCTGGAACCCGAAGAGGCACCGGAAAATACACCCGAAGAATTTTTAACATATTGTGGAGTGCTTGGCTATGGACAATATTTGGCCAAGAATCACGACCAGGGATTACTCAAAGAACTCAAGGGACGGGCCAATGATCCTCGGGAGCGTATCCGAAACGCGGTGATAATGGCCTTGCAGAATATTGGGAAGAAAAATATGTCCCGGTTGTTGAAATATGCAAAATCATGGTCAGAAGGAACCTATTTGGAGCAATGGGCTGCAGTAGTTGCACTGTGTGAGCAAGAACTCTTAAAAACACAGGAAGCTTGTCGTACTGCATTGGATTTGTTGGATTGGGTAACTGCTACGATCGTACAAAATGATAACGATCAGAAAAATGAAGAGTACTGGGTTCTGAAACAGGGCTTGAGCACTCGCTGGAGTGTAGCTGTTGCGGCACTGCCTGAGAAAGGAAAATCCATGATGGAGCGATGGATGAAAGAAAACCACCCGGTTGTTAACCAAATTATGAGTGAAAACCTGAAAAAGAAACGATTATCAGACGTTGCCCCCAAATGGACAGAATATTGGCTGCACGAAATGGAGGGATAACTGTTCATGGATTCCCCCACACGACCAAGTACTAAAGAATTACAAAACAGCTTTGTTTCTGATTGCTAAGTCGTCTATAATGGTATTGCAGATGAAATGGAGAGAATGATTCACGAAGAACAATCTGCTTTTTTTTCTCTGGTAATTGGGAAGGTTGAATTTTAGTGTCTTACACTTTATAGAAGGTTTAGAGAGAGGATATGTTACTTCGGAGTTTTAGGGAGATGCTTTGAAGTAATGCGCTGGGGGGAATGGGTCGTAAGGCTCGTTCCCCTTTTCCTTTTTGCATATCGCCCACTACCTGAGCATCTCTTGTTTTCTTGTTTTAAAATGTTTTCTGTACCAGCTGATAGCAATTTTGGCCGCTTCATCGGTTTTTTGGGGTTCTTCGAATAAGTGTGACGCTCCTGAAACTATGGCAATATGCTTTTCTGTTGCAATCTGTTCAAAACTCTTTTGATTGATATTTAAGGTATGGAAGTCAAGCTCACCAGCTATGAGCATTGTTGGCGCTTTAAGTTGGTTAAGTTCTTTTTTAACTAAATCCATGCGACCACTTAAGCAGACAATTGCCTTAATATCGGTATTTAACCGTATTGCTGTTTTTATGGCAACAGCCGCTCCGGTGCCTGTACCAAAATAAGCTAGATTTAGATCCCGGTATTCTGAATGGTGATGCAACCAGTTGGTAGATGTTAGAAGCCCGTTTGTAAGAAGATCAATATTTTGTTCATCCCACTGCAACTCATGTTCAGGAAAATTTAAGACAACTGTCCCAAAACCGGCTTCTTGGAATTTTTTCGCAAATATTGCCTCATGCGGAACATGTTTTGAGCTCGTAAAACCATGGGAAAGTATGATTAAACTCTTAGTTTTTACCGGCAATGTAATTGTTCCCTTTACGTGAAAACCATTGAATGGCAGTTGACTGATAATTTCGTACATAATAGCAGTGTCTTTAATGAATTTTCTTTCTATGGAATAATAGTAATTTATCCTGTAAGCTGATGTAAGTTTGCGGGACTATAGTTTGTGAGGAAATATCTCTCAAAAAATTATATTTAATATTAGGTGTTTTTGTCGTTTCATTATGGGCATATCGGTAAAAGAGCACATAGAATTTATGAAACACGATAGAGCGGCAGGTAAGAATAATACCAGATTTCCTTAAAAAAGGTATTTAAATAGTCAGGGGCGGTATAGTGATCTATTTTCTAAAAAATGCCAAATAGATTGTAGGGTTATTCCCCACACTTTGTAGGGTCTTTCTACGATTGTACAGTACGGGTAGTTCTTCTATCATCTTTAAACCAATAACTGACAAAGATTTCATCCATCTCAGGAATGATAAAATTTTTATAAGGATATGTTTATAGCTGCATTATCATAGGTTTTGAAGTAATATGACTCAAAAAGAAACAGAAGTGAAAAAAAAGGAAGCAAGAAATATTTCTGAGAGTAAACAACTACTTGAACATATTACACAGTGTGTGATCAAAACAGATCTGGATGGCATCGTAACCTACTGGAACAGGGCAAGTGAAGAGATATTCGGTTATTCAAAAGACGAAATTCTTAACAAATCATTATCAAAAATCTATCCCCGCGTAGCCGAGGAACAGTTTCAAAAAGATCTAAAACAACTCAGAAAAGGTGAAGAAGTACAGGGACAATGGAAAAGTATGACCAAAGACGGTTCCATTGTCTGGATTGATGTGCATGCACGGCCTTTAAAAGATAAGGCAGGTAACCCCGAAGCAATTGTAGCTTCAGCCCACGATATACAAGATTTAATTGAGGTTGAGAAGGAATTGGAAGAAAGTAAAGCACAAGCTCAGGCTATTTTGGAAACTACTGTTGACGGTATTATTACGGTAGACAGTGACGGAATGATCCTGAGTTTTAATCAGTCGGCATCCAGGATTTTTGGATACAAAGAGGATGAAGTCCTCGGTAAAAATGTTAAAATGTTGATGCCTGAACCTCACAAAAGTGAGCACGACAGTTTTATGAGACGGTACAGAGAAACCGGTGATGAGAGAATTATTGGTTATCGTCGGGAGCTGACCGGCATACGCCGGGACGGTACTGTATTTCCCATGGAACTATCGGTAAGTGAGGTGAAGTGGAATGGCCAGCATATTTTTACAGGGGTCGTTAATGATATTAGTGAGCGTCGGCGGCTGGAGAAAGAGATTCTTCGCATATCGGAAGAAGAACGCCGTAGCCTGGGACAGGATCTTCATGATGGTCTTGGGCAGATGTTAACCGGCATCAGTCTTATAAGCCAGAACCTGGCTCGAAAGCTGAAATCAAACGGAATTCCCGGTGCTGATGAAGTTCAGGAAATATCTAATCTGATAAAAGAGGCAGATGAGTATGCCAAAGCCTTGGCTCATGGACTGGTTCACGTTGATTTTGAAACAGAGGGGCTCAAGGCAGCGCTGAAACAACTGAGTAATCAGGCAAGGAAGTTTTTTAACGTGCATTGTACATTTAACTATAACTGCGATTACAAAATTGATAGTAATACACAGGCAATGCACTTATATCGGATAGCTCAGGAATCTATAAGTAATGCCGTTAAACATGGCAAAGCAAAAAACATCGATATAGACCTCAGTAATACTGATTCAAGAATACGACTTACCGTTACTGATGACGGAATCGGGTTTGAAGAATCGGAAAAATTAAATAAGAAAAAGGGGATGGGTATCCATATCATGAAATACCGGGCCAATATACTGGCCGGCCATTTAGAAATAAATCAGGCCGACAATAAAACCAAGGTAATTTGTAGTATCCCCGTTAAAACTAATTCATAAACAGATGGTGGCTTAAAATGGGAAACAGCTTTAAAAAACAAATTGTTATCGTAGATGATCATCCCCTGATGCGCAAGGGACTCGCACAGACCCTGGAAACCGATCCGGTTTTCGAAGTGGTTGAGCAAATTGATCGGGGAGAAGAATTAATCCAAAATATTGATAAGCTCAATCCTGATCTTATTATCGTTGATGTTTCGCTGCCGGGCATGAGTGGTCTGGAACTGGTTAAGCATGTGATATCTCAGAAAGAGAATCAAAAAATGCTGGTCGTTTCGCGACACGACGAATCCTTGTATGCCGAACGCGTGATTCGTGCCGGGGCCAAAGGATACGTTATGAAGTTAGAAGCCGGCGAAGTACTATTAAAAGCGGTAAGGAAGGTTCTGAACGGCGGTATTTATGTAAGTGAGGAAGTAAGTGAGCGTCTGCTGATGGGTATGGCTAAAGGACAAAAAGAAGTGATGGAGTCGCCTATTGAAAAGCTTAGTGATCGTGAGCTCGAGGTGTTTGAGCTCACCGGCAAAGGCAACAGCACACGTGAAATTGCCGAAAAACTTCACCTGTCGGTTAAAACCGTGGAATCATACCGAGCCCGCATTAAAACAAAGCTGAATCTTGAGAATGCAACTGAATTAATGGTGCATGCCGTTAAATGGGTTGAAACAGAGCATACAGGCAACCTTTAAATCAAAAAGGTGTAGGGATATTTCCTAAAAATCATTACCACTTTAGCTTACAGCCTTCAAGAGGAACCTACTGCATTTCTGTAGTCCTTTCTGTTTTATGTTCAAGTGAAAGGGATATACCCTCATTTCACTTGAAAGTTATCATATAAAACAAACAGGAAGGTGTTAGTATGAAGCAATTAACCAGATATCCATCAACTACCCCGGTAAGCAATCTTCGTCGCGAAATGGACCGAATCTTCAATGAGCTGATTCCCTTTAGCTGGCGATTGGATGAATCGGAAGCAAATATGGGAACGTGGACCCCGACCACGGATATGATGGAAACAGACAATGAATATGTCATTGAAGTTGATCTGCCGGGATTAACGAAAAAAGACATTCAAATTAATGCTCATGATAATGTTCTTACAATACAGGGAGAGCGTAAGAAAGAGAGCAAGGAAGAAAAACCGGGATACCTCCGGAATGAGCGTTATTTTGGCACGTTTAAACGCTCAATTATGCTGCCGGCCTCCATTATGGATGAAAAGATTAAGGCCACATTCAAAGATGGTGTGCTAAAAATTAATGTGCCAAAAGCTGAAAAAAGCAAGCGTAAGTCAGTTCCAATAGAATAATTATTGATAAGAGTAAGGGGGTTGTACTGAATGGTGCGATCCCCTATAAGTATCTTAAATAACCATCAGGAAGTTGACTATAAAAAATTATTGAAAAAGGATCAGTATTAAGCGCCTTCGGTTTTCATTTATTGAATATAGACGGTGATATGTGGCGCCATACCAAAATGGAGAGGACACGGCATGAAGAAGAAATCAAATTCATTTGTACGATGGCTCAACGAAGTTGAGAATAACGATGTATCTGAAGTTGGAGGAAAAAATGCATCACTGGGCGAGATGCTAAAGCATTTGTCTCCGCTCGGTATAAATGTACCAAGAGGATTTGCTACAACCTCAAATGGATACTATAAGTTTCTATCTATCAACAATTTAGAAAAACCAATAAGAGAAATTATAGATAGATATCACAGAGGGGAGCAATCAGTTGAGGAAGCAGGCAGGGCTATCCGAAAGCTTATTGTCAACGGTATTTTTCCAATTCCTATGGCCGAAAGTATACGCCAGGCTTATGAACGATTGTGTAGTGAATATCAAACCGAAAATGTTGATGTAGCTGTAAGGAGTAGTGCTACTGCGGAGGATTTGCCGTCTGCTAGTTTTGCCGGTCTGCAGGAAACGTATCTGAATGTAAGGGGAGAAGAGGAGCTGCTGAAGGCCTGCCGAAAATGTTATGCTTCGTTGTTTACTGCGCGGGCGATTGTATATCGTGAGGAAAAAGGATTTGACCATTTCAAGGTGGCATTATCGGTTGGAGTTCAAAAAATGGTTCGAGCCGACAAGGCCAGTTCTGGTGTGATATTTACGATCGATACCGAGTCGGGTTTTCCCAATGCGATTGTAATTAACGGAGCCTGGGGACTGGGTGAAAATGTTGTGCAGGGGATCGTAAACCCTGACCAATTCCTCGTTTTTAAGCCGCTGCTCGGGCAAAAAGGCGTAACTCCAATTCTTGAAAAAAGCCTCGGCAGTAAACAACAAAAAATGATCTATGCTTCTGAGGATGATAGCCGTGTTAAGAATGTTCAAACAACAGCTGAAGAGCGCGCGCACTTTGTGCTAGATGACAAGGAAATTATAAAGTTGGCAGACTGGGCCAAGAAAATAGAAGAGCACTATGGGCGTCCAATGGATATTGAGTGGGTAAAAGACGATCGCAGCAACGAGCTTTATATTGTACAGGCACGCCCCGAGACAGTACATTCGATTCAAGCAAATGGAAAGTCTTTTAAGAACTACAAATTAAAGGAACACCATACTTCCGTGTTGCTAACCGGCCTGAGCATCGGTAGCAGCATTGTGAGTGGTACCATCAAAAAAGTGCAGAGCATTGATGATTTGGCTTCTATTACCCCGGATGATATTCTGGTTACACAAATGACTGAGCCGGATTGGGTTCCGTCGATGAAAAAGGCGGCCGGTATCATAACCGATTCCGGCGGAAGGACCTGTCACGCGGCCATTGTAAGTCGCGAGTTGGGTATTCCGGCGATCGTCGGGACCCAGTTTGCCAGCACGGTTTTACAGGATGGTCAGGAAATTACGCTTTCATGCTCTGAAGGGGATGAGGGAAAAATTTATGATGGGCTGTTGGACTTTGAAATTGAAGAAATTGACCTGGAAAATTTGCCGGACATAAATACTGACATCATGTTGAATATTGCTGTTCCGGAATCGGCATTTAAGTGGTGGCAGTTACCTGTGAAAGGAGTAGGGCTGGCTCGCATGGAGTTTGTAATTAGTCATCAAATTAAAGCTCACCCGATGGCTCTCATTCACTTTGATAAGGTCATGCGGGAGACGGATCGTGAAGTGATTCGCAAGCTTACACGTAACTATGAGGACAAGACCAAATATTTCGTAGAGCAGCTGGCACGGGGTATTGCTAAAATTGCAGCATCACAATACCCACGTCCGGTGATACTGCGCACCAGCGATTTTAAGACCAATGAATATGCTGACCTTGCCGGAGGCAAGGAATTTGAGAGAGAAGAGGAAAACCCAATGCTGGGCTGGAGGGGCGCCTGCCGATACTACAGTGATGGTTATCGGGAAGGTTTTGACCTTGAATGCAAAGCAATTAAGATGGTGCGCGAAGAAATTGGGCTCAAGAATACCATAGTAATGATTCCGTTCTGCCGAACGATCAAGGAAGCCCAAAAGGTCTTGGAGGTGATGGAACAGAATGGTTTAAAGCGAGGAGAAAAGGGATTGGAGGTATACATGATGTGTGAAATACCTTCAAATGTGATACTAGCAGATAAATTTGCAAACTATTTCGATGGCTTTTCTATTGGTTCGAACGATTTAACTCAGCTGGTCTTGGGAGTGGACCGAGATTCAGCCAGCCTGTCGTATCTATTTGATGAGCGAGACGATGCCGTTAAGACAGCCATTCGGGAGGTCATCCAAAAAGCTCATCAAGCCGGTATTAAGGTTGGCTTTTGCGGGCAAGCTCCCAGTGATGATCCGGAATACGCCGGCTTTTTGGTGGAAGCCGGCATCGATTCTATTTCCCTTAATCCCGACAGCGTAGTAAAGGTTATAAACGTAGTCCATCAGATCGAGCAAAAGCAGAAACCGGCCAATGTTTAGTCCTGCTCAAAATATCACTGAGAGCAGGACAGGGGAAAAACCCAACGAGGGTAGTGTGGTACGGGTACGAGGAAGCGTGATTGATGTGATATTTCCAGACCATTTACCATCTATTGATACGAAGCTGGAGGTTAATCTTGCTGAAGAAAGACAAGTAATCCTCGAAGTTGTGTCACACCTCAACGATCAAACGGTGCGCTGTATGGCACTCAACTCCACTGAGGGCTTGTCTCGCGGGCAGTTGGCTCTGGATACCAAGCAACCGCTTATGGTCCCTGTGGGCAGTGAATTGTTGGGACGAATCATGAATATTTTTGGTGATACTATTGACCTTGAACCTCCGCTGCGGGTTAGAACCAGGCGATCGATTCACCGCCAGCATCTACCGCTTAGTGACCATGCCAAAGGCAATCAAATTCTACGAACGGGTATCAAAGCCATTGACTTGCTAGCACCAATAGAGCGAGGGGGTAAAGCCGGTTTGTTCGGCGGTGCCGGGGTCGGTAAAACTGTTCTTATTATGGAACTGATACGGAATATCGTTTCAGAGTACCAGGGTATTAGCATTTTTTGTGGAATTGGAGAGCGATGTCGTGAGGCGGAAGAACTGTACCGGGAAGTTAAAGAGTCGGGCGTATTGCCCAATACGCTCATGCTGTTTGGACAAATGAACGAGGCCCCCGGGGCCAGGTTTAGGGTAGGCCATGCGGCGTTGACAATGGCTGAATATTTCAGGGATACGGAACGAAAGGATATTTTTCTGCTCATTGACAACATTTTTAGATTTGTACAGGCTGGAGCTGAAGTATCCGGGCTGATGGGTAAGATCTCATCCCGCATGGGATACCAGCCGACCTTGGGATCGGAACTGGCAGAGCTTGAAGAACGTATCAGCAGCACTAAAAATGGTGCAATTACCTCAGTGCAGGCCGTATATGTACCGGCTGATGATTTTACGGATCCCGCGGTGGTACACACCTTTGCGCATTTGTCGTCGTTCATCGTGCTTTCCCGAGAGCGTGCCAGCCACGGGTTTTACCCGGCCATAGACCTGCTTGAGTCGAGTTCTAAGATGTTATCGCAGGATGTGGTGGGTAATCGCCACTACGACATTGCCCAGCGCGTTAAAGAGACCTTAGCATACTATGAAGAGTTGAAAGATATTATTTCTATGCTTGGACTCGAGGAATTATCGCCGGAGGATCAGCTCTTGGTGAAGCGGGCTCGTCGTCTTGAACGATTTTTTACACAGCCTTTTGGAGTCACTGAACAATTTACCGGAAAAGAGGGCGTAACGGTATCAATGGAAGAGGTATTAACGGGATGCAATGCGATCCTGAATGATGCGTACCCGAATGCCCCGGAGCAGGCTTTTTATATGATTGGTTCAATTAATCAGGTAGCGGAGGCCCACGGATGAGTTGGAATAAGATGAAACTCAATATTATGACGCCGGAGAAAAAAGTGTTGTCCGTATCGGTTGAAAAGGTGGTGACTGAAGCTCGCAATGGATCATTTTGCCTGGAACCGCGACACATCGATTTTCTGGCAGAACTGGTGCCCGGTATTCTAAGCTACCGGATGGACGACGAGGAATATTTTATGGCTGTAAACGGAGGAATCTTGGTTAAGCAGGCCGATAGGGTATCCGTTTCGGTACGGCATGCGATAGAGGGAGAGCATTTGGAGGAGTTGCAGGATGTGGTCCGAGAAAAATTTCAGCTCCTCAATCAAAAAGAGCGCGAAACACAAATTGCACTGGAGCATCTACAGGCCGACTTTGTAAAACGTTTTGTAGAACTGCAGAAGCATCACTGACGGACAAGGCAATGGATGAACAAAATGAACAATCTGAGAAGCAGTTCAAGGAAAAGGTTCGTTCAAAGTCGGATCGTAAAATTAAAGCAAGGAGAGATAAAAAGCGCGGTGTTTGGTACGGTATTGGCATGTTTGGATTGGTGGGGTGGTCGGTTACCATCCCGTCATTGTTGTTTTTGGCCCTGGGTATCTGGATTGACGCCCACTACAAGGGTAAATATTCCTGGACGTTGATGCTGCTGGTCGTAGGTATCACAGTTGGATGCATGAATGCATGGTACTGGGTTAAGACCGAAAGTGAGGATAAGGATCAGAATAAATATTCAAACGGAGTGTAGATATGGAAATAATCACTGCAGTGATATTGAGTTTGCTGGCAGGGGCTGCATTGGGTCTCATTTTCTTTTTGGGATTATGGAAGACGGTGCAAAGGATGT
>Ga0102925_1002033_pt1 | contig 11184 bp, 9 predicted proteins | sample SalPonR1_A_D1_MG_FD_78216 | JGI IMG/M metagenome (GOLD analysis project Ga0102925, IMG submission 78216) | Salt pond soil microbial communities from South San Francisco under conditions of wetland restoration - Salt Pond MetaG R1_A_D1_MG | ecosystem: Environmental > Aquatic > Marine > Intertidal... | reverse complement strand
CGAGGTCTGTCGGGCGGTGGCGGCGTTGCGTGGTCAAACAGCGACTCAGGTCGCCGAGCGGAGCACCGAGGCCGCCCGACGACTCTTCCCATTACTCGGCTGACGAGTCTGACAACGGCACATGGGCGAAACGAAGTACCATGCTCGCCTTGCCATCGAATCGCGGATGGTCGCGGATCTCGACGGCGATGTCGCCGGCGAGGTCACTGTCGGTGCGCGTGACGGTGCCCTCAGCGACGACTGGGACCTCCGAGAGGCTGGCCGAAATCAGGTCATCGGGTCCGGCGGTAAAGGGACCAGAGTGCCCGGCGGGGAAGACCAGTTCGAGGTTGGGACCGCGGGGACCGAACGTCACGGAAAGCTGCCCCTCTGCCTCGTTGACCTCAATGGGGGTGAAGAAATTCACCAGAGGGTCGTCGGGCATTTCTTCCTGCAGCGCGGCCAGGGCGCCGGTCAGCTCGGTCACCTCGATTTCCGGGGCAAACGTATAGGGGATCTCACGGAATCGAACGGAGGCGGTGATTACCCGCTCGGGTGCGTTGCGCGGCGCCAACTCGAGATCCACGCGACCGGTGGCGGATTGCTGGTCGAATTTCTCGAGTACCAGCGACCCGCCCTGCGAGCTGTAAGTATCGGGCCGCGCCGAATTTGGATCGCGACGCTCGTGGAGGGAGAGCCAGAGCAAGCCGTTGACTGCCGTATCGTCGTTGAACGCCCCCACCTGATGCGTGCCCGCCGATAGCCCTTGAGGCAGGTTGAGGCTCAGGCTTGTGTCGACCGGGTGACCCTGCCAGCGCGCTTCGCCCCTGAAACTGAACCGCCAGGGCCCATCATCGTTAGTCCCCTCGCTGTCGCCAAGGGTGTATTCGGACCCGTTGCAGGGCGCATCGGCACGGGCCGGGCCGTATGTGCCCTCGGCAGTGCCGGAGAATTCCATCCGGTAAGCCCCCGCGGCAAGGACGCCGGCGTAGGCCTCAACGGGCAACGGGGCCATGCCGGCGGGGCGGCGGCATGCGGTAGAGTCGATCGCCTCGCCGCCGTCTCGGTCGAGCCAGACCAGCTTGTCGCGCGACCAGGGCAGCGCCCAGAGCATCTGTTCCGCACCGCTGCGTGGGTCGCCGGGCCCCTCATGGGAGATCTCGGGCGGGTTGCCGCAGATATTGGTGCCATCGCCCACGACAAGCGGCAGTAGCCCGTCGTGATAGTGCGGCAGGCGGGTTTCATTGCAGAGCGTGTGGCGACTACCGGCCTGAGGGTTGACCGCGACTCGGCCCTCGCGGTCGATCCACAGAGGACCTGGCTGCACCGCGGCGCGCCCTTCATGGAAGGATGTCCCGTTGTCTATCTCCCGGGTGCCGCCGTCGGGGAAGCTGATCTCGCGGATCGCCCAGTCCTCGGCGTCCATATAGCCGCTCTCGTCGCCGAGCCTCACCGGGGCAAGGCCATCGGCGTAAGGGCCCGCCTCGCGCAGGACGAACTTGTGCGGGAAAACCAGTTCACCGCTTGTGTCGATATAGCCCCAGTTGGTGTCGGACATGGCTGCGGGCGCGCGGCCGTCTGCGAAATCGCCGCCATCATGAAAGCTCGGCTCGATGGCCCATTCGCCATCGGGGTCGATCCAGCCTACGGCGCTGCCACCTTGACGTGCGACACGCACCCATGCTCGCTGCTCGGAGAAGCTGCCGATATCCAGGATCTCGTGATCGTTGAAACCAGGCGGGTCCCACCGAGTGCCGTCACGGCTGATGAAATGCGCAGAGCCTTGCTGTGGCGAAACGGCGCTGCAGCCCTCCGCAAACGGCTTGTAGGGTGAGAGATGATAGCGGGTGTCGTCGATGATCACCGCATCGGCATCTCGCGCGCCGGGTGGCGCGATATAGGCACCGCTGGAGTCGATGACGCCCCAACCGTCCCGGGTCTCCACGGCGGCTCGGCCCTCCGAGAAAGGGCGCGCCTGCCGCCATTCGGGCGCCAGGCGCCATTCGCCATCGGCACCCACATACCCCCACCTGTCTCCCTTGGGGAGGGGGTACAGCGGCGATGCATCAGAGGGCGGTGAGGGTTGGCCACAGGGCCCCGCCACAACAGGAGCCGCCAGCAAACTCAGCACAACGCCGGTGATGAAACGTGTAAAGCGCATTACTTCACCTCGCGGATTTCTACGCGGTCGAATTCGGCCACGGTCTGTTCTGAGCCAAGCGTGCCGGCAAAGATGGCGGGATCTCCCGTTGTTCTCAACACCTGAAGGGGGTCGGTCTCGATGACCTCGGGGCCGCCTTCCTGCATTGCCCAACCATTCATTTCCAGACGTCCTATGTAGTCGCGACCATGTTTGGCAAGGCTAAGTCGCGCCCCTTTCTCCTCGAAGTCGCTAAGGATGCGCGCCAGGTCATAGCCGCGAGTGTCACCGGCGACCTCGACGTCGGCTACCGAGGCGTTTCCGCCCGAGACGGCGCGAAGCCTGAGCCACATGTCGTCGTTGGAATTGCCCTGGCGAACGACGTACGCAGAGATGTAATTGTCGTTATCCTGATAACGACCGACCTGCACGATGGCACGACGACCGCCCAGGCTCTTCACCTCCCCGAGCCTTGCAGTAAAGTCAGCACTGATCTCCCAGTCGTTTTCGGGCAGCGCTGCACCCGTCCAGCGGAAGATGTTGGGTTGATCCGCTGCATCGCCCATATAGCCGGGCTCTACCGTCATGGTGACCAGCTTGCCGTTATCCAGAATGAAACCCGAGGGTTCGGGATACTCGACAGTCCAGTTGTTACCAAGCTCGGTTCGCTCGAAATCATCGATGAATAGCGGTCCCGTCTGGGCAGGTGCTGGCTCAGAAGCGCTGACCGTTTGCAAGGCATCCGTCAGCTCCCCGGCATCGCTCGCTGCCAGGTATTGCCCCCCGGTCGACTCCGCGAGACAGGCGAGCTGCCCGTCGTCGTCGCCGACGTCGAAGCCGATGACATGGGCGGTAAAGGCCATGCCCGACGTCTCGAGGCGCGTTCCCAGGTCGCAGAGGTCTGCTCCGCAGTTCTCCAGGCCGTCGGTCACGACGATCACCGACGTCGTCCGATCACCATGGGACAGCGCTTTGGCCGCCCTTTCGACCGAGCGACCGATGGGTGTCTTGCCACGTGGCGTGACGCCATCCATGGCCTCGCGAAAGGCAGCTCGGTCCAAGGCCGCCGGCTCGATCAGGGTCTCGATATCGCCACATTCGCCTTCCTGGCGATGCCCGTAGGCCATCAGCCCGAGAGGCGTGTCCACCGGCCAGTCCCCCAGCATGGTATCGATCGCTTGCCGTGCGATGGTGATCTTCGCGGTGCCGTCGATCTGCCCCCACATGCTGCCCGAGCCATCGAGAATCAACATCGATGAGGCCCCTTGCTGCTGAGCCTGGAGCGGAAGGGTGAGCGCTATCGTGGCGATGGCCATGCCTGAGGTGATCGAGTGCTTCATGGATCGGCTCCAACGTCATTTCATGTTTGACATACAGCCTAGGCAGCCGCTGACCATTTCTGCATGGTGCAGTTGCACCATGGCCGGCGATCGACAAGGATTGACGTATGGAGCTATCAAGCAAGGAACTCGAGCAGATCACGCGACTTCAGGAGGCGCTGCTTAACATTCGTCTCGACCGAAGGCGTATAACAGATTTGCTGGTCGAGGTGGCCGACCTGATACAGGCTCAGGCCGCGATGGGGGCCTGGCTCGATGGCGGCGTACCCATCATCGTCACGCACCGCGCTGGCCCACAGATCGAGGCCTATTTTGCGCGTGTCTTCGACGGAGTGGATTTCGAGGGGAATATCAGGGCCACGGATCCCGACCTCGACCGGATCAATCTATGCCGGCGGCGGTCGGGCTCAGGCGTCTATCACGAGAATATGTTGGCCGACCGCGAGCACGTAACCCGTGCGGCCTATTTCCAGGAGGCGTTCGCACCGGCCGGCATGCATCACGTCATCGGCATGACGGCCCGGCTGGCGGTTGGCGAGGCGCTGTTCGCGTTCGGTTTTGCCGGGGACGACGACCCCGGTTTCGTCAGTGGCAGAACGGAGGCGCTGTTGAGGCTGCTGTTGCCGTCCTTCAGCTTCGGTTTTGGCGCCATTGATCGTGCTCATCGACACCAGGAGCGGCTCGACAAGGCGATCGCCGAAGCCCGGCTACCCGCTACCTTGCGTGCATCAGCAAAACATTGTCGCCACGCGCGACACGAGGCAGCGAGCCGCCCCCTGATCGATCTGCCTCTGCCGGACCTTCCCGGGGAGGAGAACGTCGGCATGCAGCTCTCGCTGGGTGCCGTGCAACTGGATGATCTCGCCGGGTCACTGGCCGAGCGTTATGGCCTGACGCCGAGGCAGCAGGCGACGGCCGAGCTGATGTTGCAGGGGCTGGCCACACGAGACATCGCCCAGAAACTGGGCGTGCGTTACAACACCGGTCGACGCCACTGCGAAGCGGTGTTGCAAAAGACCGGTGTGAGGCGGCGCGAGCAACTGGCCTTGCTGTCACTGAGCGAGTTGGTGGAATGCTAGCCTGTCGTTTTCGCCAAGGTTTCCGGGTCGACACGCTCGATGGGGTAGGGCAGCTTCAGCAGCTTCACCGCCTGGCCATTCACGCTTAGCGGGCCGATGTCCTCCTTGGTGCTGAGCACGGCGAGAAGCTCTGCCTGGCCGTACGCGTCAAGTTCAGCGGCGAGCACCTCGCCCTTGGGCTTGTCGTTGGCATCGGTGATGGAGGCGCCTGGCGCCGGGAGACTGTCGCCTTCCAGTTGGGCACGGAACAGCCTTTTCTTGACCTGCCCGCGGAAATGGGCGCGCGCCACGACTTCCTGGCCGGTATAGCAGCCCTTCTTGAAGCTGATGCCGCCGAGGGCCTCCCAGTTGATCATCTGCGGCAGGTAGCTATCGCGCTGGTCGGCATCGAGCCAGGCCAGCCCCGCCTGGATGTCGTGCAACCGCCATACGGCGTTGCCGACCGGCGTGGCGTGCTCTTTCAGCCACGCCCAATCGACCTCGACCTGATCGGCGGGCAGGCAGATCAGCAGGCGCGGGCGGGGCCCCGGGTGAGCGAGCACCTGATACGTGTCGTTGCTCGCCTGGTGCCAGGGACGGGGCGGCACGACATCGAAGCGCACCTCGGCCAGCGCCGCGGCTTCGTGGCCGATCAACCCCAATAGTGCCAGGTCGTCGCGTTCGCGCAGCTCGACCTTGTAGAAGGGGGCGAACTTCTTAAGGTGCTCGGCCAGCGAGGCCACCAGGCTGGCATGCATGATCAGACGGTAGTGTGCCGGGGCGACGCGCAGCAGCTGGGCATTGGCCAACATCCGCCCCTTGGGCGTGCAGAAGCAGGTCAGCGGGGCGAGGTCGCCGTCGGCCAGTGAGACCTGGGCACTGGTCTGGCCCTGCAGGAAGGTCTCAGCATCGGGGCCCTCGACGTCCAGTACCCCCAGGTGAGCGAGGGGCGTTATCGCGCTGGCGTCCAGCGCGACCCGCGGCGCATCGGGCGTGTTGAAGGTTACCCGGTATCCGGCTTCCTGCCGACCGCCGGTAGCAGTGATCCAATCCCTCATGTCCGGGCTCCTTTTGGTTTGGCGTCAGGCATTTTCATGCGACCGATGTGCGGGCGGGGAGGCGATATTGCAAGCGCTGCCCGGTGCCGGGAGTGGCATGCTAGACTCGGCCCTTCTCGCTCGTTCATACCGCGTCAGGAGCACCCATGGCCCATCAGTCTCTGAGCTTTCAGGGCGTCGCGAACGCCGATCAGGTCAACCGCATCACCACTGCCCTGATGATGCTGGACGACGTCGACAGTGTCGAGGTCGGCCGCCACGGGGCCGAGGTGGAGGGGCGCGCCAGGCGTGACGCGCTGATCCAGGCGGTACGCTCTCTCAAACTGGGTATCGAGGTAACGTGATGAAGAAGACCATTGAGGTCGTCAGTGAACGCAACCATATCTATCGTCAGCGGGTCGAACTGGACGGCTTCGACGACCTGTTTGTCGACGTGCCCGAAGCCTACGGCGGCGAGGGCACTGCGCCGGATCCCCATGACTACTTCGATCTCTCGCTGGGTGCCTGCAAGGCGATCACCTCGCAGATGTACGCCCTGCGCAAGAAGTGGCCGCTGACCGGCATCAGCGTTACCGTCAACCGCGACGACAGCCAGGAGCGTCACGGCACCTATCGGCTCGACGTGGCGATGACCTTCCACGGCATCGAGGACCCCGAGCAACGCAGCCGCCTGGAGGAAATCAGCCACAAGTGCCCGATTCACCGGCTGATGACTACCTCTACCGTGGAGGTGACGACCCGCACCGTCGAGCGCACGGCCGAGGCCTGACCCCGGCCGACCTCGCCTCCCCGGGCGCCTTGCAGGCGCCCGCCCCGTCATTGGAGCCGCCATGAGCAAGTCCTTCCGCCTGCAGTCCAAGTTCCAGCCCGCCGGCGATCAACCTTCTGCCATCAGTGGCCTGGTCGAGGGGCTGGAGTCGGGACTGGCGCACCAGACGCTGCTCGGCGTGACCGGCTCCGGCAAGACCTTCACCATGGCTAACGTGGTCGAGCGCCTGCAGCGTCCGACCATCGTCATGGCGCCTAACAAGACCCTGGCGGCGCAGCTCTATGGCGAGTTCAAGGCATTCTTTCCCGACAACGCGGTGGAGTATTTCGTCTCTTACTACGATTACTACCAGCCCGAGGCCTACGTGCCCTCGTCGGACACCTTCATCGAGAAGGATGCCTCGATCAACGACCATATCGAGCAGATGCGGCTCTCGGCCACCAAGGCGCTGCTGGAGCGCCGCGACGCCATCATCGTGGTCTCGGTGTCGGCCATCTACGGCCTGGGGGATCCCGACCAGTACCTGAAGATGCGCCTGCACTTCACTCGTGGCGAGCTGATCGACCAGCGCCAGCTGCTGCGCCGCCTGGCGGAGTTGCAGTACACGCGCAACGACATGGACTTCAAGCGCGGTACCTACCGAGTGCGCGGCGACGTCATCGACATCTTCCCGGCCGACGCCGAAGACGAGGCGGTACGCGTCGAGCTCTTCGACGACGAGATCGACACCATCAGCCTCTTCGACCCGCTCACCGGCGAAGTGCGGGGCCGAGTGCCGCGCATGACCATCTACCCCAAGTCACACTACGTCACGCCGCGGGAGACCATCCTCGGCGCCATCGATGCGATCAAGGCGGAGCTGGTGGAGCGGCTCGACTGGCTGCGCAAGCATGACAAGCTGGTCGAGGCGCAGCGCCTAGAGCAGCGCACCCTCTACGACATCGAGATGATGCTCGAGCTCGGCTACTGCAACGGCATCGAGAACTACTCGCGCTACCTCTCCGGGCGCAACCCGGGCGAGCCGCCGCCGACCTTCTTCGACTACCTGCCCAGTGACGCCCTGCTGTTCATCGACGAGAGCCACGTCAGCGTTCCCCAGGTGGGCGGCATGTACAAGGGCGACCGTTCGCGCAAGGAGACGCTGGTGGAGTACGGCTTCCGGCTGCCCTCGGCGCTGGACAACCGCCCCATGACGTTTGAGGAGTGGGAGCGTATCTGTCCGCAGACCATCTTCGTCTCGGCCACGCCCGGGCCCTACGAGGCCGAGCACGCCGGCCAGGTGGTGGAGCAGGTGGTGCGCCCCACCGGCCTGCTGGACCCCGAGATCGAGGTGCGCCCGGCCTCCACCCAGGTAGACGACCTGCTCTCGGAGATCCGCCTGCGCAGCGAGGTGGGCGAGCGGGTGCTGGTCACCACCCTGACCAAGCGCATGGCCGAGGACCTCACCGAGTACCTGGATGAGCACGACGTGCGGGTACGCTACCTGCACTCGGACATCGATACCGTCGAGCGGGTGGAGATCATCCGTGACCTGCGGCTGGGCAAGTTCGATGTGCTGGTGGGGATCAACCTGCTGCGCGAGGGACTGGATATCCCCGAGGTCTCCCTGGTGGCGATCCTCGATGCCGACAAGGAGGGCTTCCTGCGCAACGAGCGCTCGCTGATCCAGACCATGGGGCGTGCGGCACGCAACGCCCGCGGCAAGGCGATTCTCTACGCAGACCGGATCACCGACTCCATGCGCCGCGCCATGGACGAGACCCAGCGTCGTCGCGACAAGCAGATCGCCCACAACGAGGCCCACGGCATCACGCCGACCACGGTGACCCGCTCGGTGGCCGACATCATGGAAGCCGCCCAGGCCCCGGGGAAGAAGAAGGGGCGCAAGGGCGAACGCAAGGTGGCCGAACGCGAGGCCCTCTACGACCCCGCGGAGCTGTCACCGAGCGAGCTGCTCAAGGAGATCTCGCGAACCGAGGACGGGATGCACGAGGCGGCGCAGAACCTTGAGTTCGAGGAAGCCGCGCGGCTTCGCGACCGCCTTCACGAGCTCAAGGAGCGCCAGTTGCTCCTGGGTTCCGCCTGACGCTCGCCCGCCATGCCCGAAGGCCCCGAGATCCGTCGCGCCGCCGACCGCGTGCATCGCCAGATCGCCGGCAGGCGGCTCGAGGACGCCTGGTTCGCCTTTCCCGACCTGGCCGGCGAGGCCGCTTCGCTGATCGGGCGCGAGGTGACGGCCGTGGACAGCTGGGGCAAGGCGCTGCTGACCCGCTTCGACGACGGTCGCGTGCTCTACTCCCATAACCAGCTCTACGGCGTCTGGAAGCTGCACGCCGCCGACCGCGAGCCGGACACCCACCGTTCGCTGCGTGTCCGCCTGGTGGCGCAGGGCAGGGCGGCAAGCCTCTACAGCGCCTCGGACGTCTCGCTGTGGGACAGGGAGAGGCTCGATGAGCATCCCTTCCTGTCCCGGCTCGGTCCCGACCTGCTGACCCATGGCGTGACGGTGGAGCAGGCCGTGGAGCGACTTCTCCAGCCAAGCGTCCGGCGGCGAGGCGTGGGCGGCCTGCTGCTCGACCAGTCGCTGTTCGCTGGGCTCGGCAACTACCTGCGTGCCGAGGTCCTGTTCTTCGCCGGACTGCACTTCAAGGTTCGGCCGGGGGACCTGGAGGAGACCGCCCTGACGCGCCTGGCGGCGTGCATCCTGGCCGTGACACGTCAGGCCTACGACCAGGCCGGGGTGACCAATCGGACCGACTGGGCCGCCGCCGAGCGTGCCCGGGGAGCCAGCCGGCGGCGCTGGCGCTTTGCCGTATTTGAGCGCGAGGGCCTGCCCTGCCACGCCTGCGGCACGGCCATCGAGCGGGTGATGGTGACGTCCCGGCGGCTCTATTTCTGTCCTCGCTGCCAGCCTGCGAGTTGATCATGGGGATAGTTTATACCGTTATCTATTCTGTAATTCACTTACACAATCTGAGACCTTCGACCACATCAATGTCGACAACCCGAGGGGTGGGGTATAATGCCCGCCGTTCAAGCCCCGCCGAAACGCCATTACAGCCACCGGCACGGGGATGCCGACAACGCCTAGGAGCTCCTTGCCCATGACCGTGATTCGCCAGGACGACCTGATCCAGAGCGTCGCCGATGCCCTGCAGTACATCTCCTACTATCACCCGAAGGATTTTATCGACGCCATGGCGGCGGCCTACGAGCGCGAGGAGAACCCGGCGGCCAAGGACGCCATCGCCCAGATCCTGATCAATTCGCGGATGTGTGCCTTCGGCAAGCGGCCGATCTGCCAGGACACCGGTATCGTCACCGTCTTCGTGCACGTGGGCATGAACGTGCGCTTCGAGGCCGACATGAGCCTCGATGACATGATCAACGAGGGCGTGCGGCGCGCCTACCAGCTGCCCGACAACGTGCTGCGCGCCTCGGTGCTGGCCGACCCGGACGGCGCGCGCAAGAACACCGGTGACAACACCCCGGCGGTCATCCACCACAAGCTGGTGCCCGGCGACACCGTCGAGGTGCATGTGGCGGCCAAGGGCGGCGGCAGCGAGGCCAAGTCAAAGTTCGCCATGCTCAATCCCTCCGACAGCGTGGTCGACTGGGTGATGGAGCAGCTACCCAAGATGGGGGCTGGCTGGTGCCCGCCGGGCATGCTTGGCATCGGTATCGGCGGTACCGCCGAAAAGGCCATGGAGATCGCCAAGGAGGCGCTGCTCGACCCCATCGACATCCAGGAGCTCCAGGCCCGCGGCCCCGCCAATCGCGCCGAGGAGCTGCGCCTTGAGCTGTTCGACAAGGTCAACCGGAGTGGCATCGGCGCCCAGGGGCTGGGCGGCCTGACCACGGTGCTGGATATCAAGGTCAAGGATTTCCCGACCCACGCCGCCAACAAGCCGGTGGCCATCATCCCCAACTGTGCTGCCACCCGTCACGCCCACTTCACCCTCGACGGTTCCGGTCCCGCCGTATTGCCCGCGCCGAAACTCGAGGACTGGCCGGAGGTCACCCGCGAGGCCGGCGACAACGTCAAGCGCGTCGACCTCGACAGCGTGACCCCGGACGAGGTGCGGACCTGGCAACCCGGTGACACCCTGCTGCTCAACGGCAAGCTGCTGACCGGTCGTGACGCGGCGCACAAGCGGATGGTCGACTTGATCGCCAAGGGCGAGCCGTTGCCGGTGGACATGAAGGGGCGCTTCATCTACTACGTTGGCCCGGTGGATCCGGTGCGTGACGAGGTCGTCGGACCGGCCGGTCCCACCACGGCGACCCGCATGGACAAGTTCACCCGCACCATGCTCGAGCAGACCGGCTTGCTGGGCATGGTCGGCAAGGCCGAGCGGGGCGAGGCCGCCATCGAGGCGATCCGCGACAACCAGGCGGTCTATCTGATGGCCGTGGGCGGTTCCGCCTACCTGGTCGCCCAGGCGATCAAGAAAGCCCGCGTGGTGGGTTTCGAGGACCTGGGCATGGAAGCCATCTACGAGTTCGAGGTCGAGGACATGCCGGTGACCGTGGCGGTGGACAGCGCCGGCACCTCGGTCCACCAGACAGGTCCCGCCAAGTGGAAGGAGATCATCGCCGAGCGCGCCTGACACGATCGGCGAGGGCCCTCCGCGACGGCCTGTGCCCCGTGCCTCGCGCTGTGACGTGATCCGGCAACCGTGCATTGCGGCCCCGCCATCTGGTGGGGCCGTCGTCATCAGGGGTAGGCTGTAGGTGGTGGCTTTTCGGACGGCGCTCCCGTCCTCCCACGGAACGGGGATTCGACCATGACTTCCTGGCTGATCGGCCTGGCCATTTTCCTGATCTATCTCCTGGGCAT
>Ga0102925_1002031_pt1 | contig 11187 bp, 8 predicted proteins | sample SalPonR1_A_D1_MG_FD_78216 | JGI IMG/M metagenome (GOLD analysis project Ga0102925, IMG submission 78216) | Salt pond soil microbial communities from South San Francisco under conditions of wetland restoration - Salt Pond MetaG R1_A_D1_MG | ecosystem: Environmental > Aquatic > Marine > Intertidal... | reverse complement strand
GCAGTGATCTTGTGACCCGATGGCACCTGCCATCGGGTCATTGCATTTTTCGCAGGCCGCATACTCCGCCCGTGTTACCCCTCGAGAGTGGCGGTTGCCGACACCTCCCGCCCGCTGGGCGAAGACCACTTTTACGGCATGATCTCGCTGCGTCGCCTGCCTGCCGGGATTGATCTTGAATTCAACGGCATATCGAGCCACCTTTTCTTGTGGTGGAAATTGGCTATTATGTTGCGCTGATTGTCCGGTTTCCTTCAGGAGAGTTCATATAAACGTCGAACTGCGGGTCGCACTCTACTCAGCAATGAGCGCCATATTACCGCTGAAAGAACGTGGATGGATTTGCACTGCCTGCGTCCCGTTATTGTTGCTCGTGCTGCTCTGCTTGGTTGTGCCTGTCAGTGCCGCCGGCGATTCCCGTGATGGCATTCGGCTTTCGGGCGTCACCTATCTTGGCGACCTTCCCACTCTGATAGCCGAGGAGGAAGGCTTCTTCGCGAGTCAGGGGCTGGATATCGACGTTATTCGCCGAGATTCAGGTAGAGATAACCTCAAGGCACTCAAGGCGGGACACACGGATTTCGCACTCATGGCGCTCTCGCCGCTGGTGCTTGATCGGCTCGCTACGATTGGGCCTTCACGCCCCAACGAGCCGGTCATCCTGGCGAGTCTGGTCTACTCAGCTCGGCTGAATCACGTGGTGGTGAAGCGGGCCGGTAGGGTTCGCCAGCCCTCGGACCTCGAGGGCAAGCGGGTAGGATTGATGAAAGGCACTAACAGCGAATACCTGTGGTGGCTGTTCAGCATCTATCATCGCCTCGACAGCTCTCGGGTGACCGTGGTCGACATCCCGGCGGCTGACCAGCCCGAGGCGCTGATGGCGGGTGAGGTGGACGCCCTGGTGACTTGGGAGCCGTGGACGTCGAGGCTCGCGAACCGCGCCGAGGGGGCGATCCAGACCCTTGCCGGAAGTGAGCTCTACGCCGAGAACTGGGTGCTGGTGAGCACCCGGGAGACGGCATCGCAGCGTGCCGATACCGTCCTCCGGATACTTCAGGCTTATCGAGACGCCATTGACTTCATCCAGACCCATCCCGTCCAGTCTCGGGAGAAATATGCTGAATTCATGGATCTCGATCCCGAGACAGCGCTCAGGGAGTCCCGCCTGCCGCACTTCGGGCTGAATCTGGACTGGTCGCTGCTCTTCGATCTGCAGCAGATGGTCCAATGGGCCGAGAAGGCTGGGAAAACAGAACGCTTTGAGGCGCCGAATATTCTCTCCTGGATTGAACCGGAATTGATGCGACGCCTATTGCCGCTGCATGTCGGCATCCCGTCGCTCGACCTGGCAGAGAGGGCGCCACCACCATGAAGCTCTCGCGGCTTTCCCTTGCCTGTATCGCCGGCTGCCTGATCGGCCTGATGGTCATTGCCCTAGCGGGCGGCATCATGCTGCAGAAGATGAGGGCGAGGCAGTCGGATATGCATTCCCTCATGGTCTTGCAGAATCATATCGACAACTTCTCTGCAGCAAGTGATGGCCTGCTCAATCAGCGGGCCGACCCTTCCCTGTGGCAGGCTTATCTCGCCGATGTCGATGTTCTTCAGCAAGAATTGGAGAAGCGGCGGGAAGCCTATCCCGCCGCCCAGCGCGCCATTCATCACATCGGTGAGATCGTCACGATACTCGAAGCCGTCTATGCCGAAGATGGCGACGGTGTGGAAAAAGACGACGTCTTGTCTGGCTCCAGTCCCATTGGTGGCTCACAGCGAGGCCAGATCATTACCACCCGGGTGGCCGGTCTGGGGATCGCCATCGACATGGCGCTGAGGGAAATCGCCGATCAGCAGAGAAGAGCCATCAGTCACAGTACCAACTGGATCGTAGCCAGTTTCGCCACGACCACTCTGCAGTTCGGCCTGTTCTGCATGCTGGCCTTTGCCTTGCTCTACCGTCGCATTCATGGCCCCTTGCAGTCGCTTATCAGGGTCGCTTCCAGGGTGGAAAGTGGCGATCGGCACATTCGCGTGCAACCCCGGGGCAATGACGAGTTCAGCGAACTGGCCAGAACCTTCAATCGCATGCGCGACCAGCAGCAGAAGGATCAGGATAGCCTTGAAGAACGCGCGCGCCTGCTAGACATCGCCGGCGATATCGCGCGTTTCGGGGGCTGGTGGGTCGATCTGCGCAACGATCAAATCTACTGGTCCGACATGGTGGCTGAGATCCATGGCATGCCCTACGACTTTTCTCCCTGCGTGGAGGATGGCATCGGCTTCTATGCGCCTGAGCATCGGCAACGCATCCGTGAGTGTTTCTTCGCCTGCATCGAGACGAGCACCCCCTTCGACGAGGAGCTCCAGATCATTACCGCCCAGGGAGAGCGTCGCTGGGTGAGAACCATCGGCGTCCCGGTTCACGATGATCAGGGCGCCGTGGTGAAAGTCGAGGGTGCCTTCCAGGACATCACGGCCCAGTACGAGATGAAAAAGCATCTTCATCACGCATTGAAGATGCGCTCTGCCTTGATCGACTCCCTTCCGGCGAACATCGCGATGATTGACAGCGAGGGCAATATTCTTGATACCAACAACCAGTGGCGACAGTTCGGCATAGAAAATGGCGCATGCGAGGAGAACCTCGGACTGGACAGCAACTATCTCGCCATCTGCCGAGGGGTCGCGGGTAATGATGCCAGGGATGCACGGCAGGCAGAGGAGGGGCTAGCCGCCCTGTTGAACGGCAGGCAGGACGAGTTCTCTCTGGAATATCCCTGTCACTCACCGACGCGACAGCGCTGGTTTCGCCTGATGGCAAGGCGCCTCGACTCAACCGAGGAGAGCGAGCTATCGCTGGGTGCCGTGGTCATGCACATCGACATCACTGAGCGCAAGCTTGCCGAACAGCAACTGGAGAAGCTGGCCTTTGAGGATCCGCTTACCGGCTTGCTGAATCGGTCCGGTTTCACCACGGCGTTCAACCGCCAGCTGCAGGAGGAGGGTTGGCAGGCCCACCACCAGGTCGTGGTGATGGACATCAAGGGACAGAGCAATATCAACGATGCCCACGGTTATCATATCGGAGACAGGCTGCTCACCCAGATTGGCCATCGCCTCAAGGAGAGGCTGGACAGCCAGCTGGTGGGCTGCATCAACGGCGACTCCTTTATCTTCGTCCTGTCAGGGGAAGAGGGTACGACGCAAGACGGCGATGAACAGTGGCACTGGTTGAGTCTTTTGCTGCATCAGCCTTTCCAGGTCGACGGCATCGCCATCGAGGTGTCCGCACGCTTCGGTTTCACCCTGCTTGGTGAGCAGCAGCGCAGTGCCGAGAGACTGTTGCACGAAGCAGAACTGGCAATGTTCGAGGCGCGTCGCCGTGGCATCCGTGACTGGGGTCAATATACCCAACGCCTGGATCAAGCGATTCATGAGCGCATCGAGTTGGCCCGTGATCTGCAGCGTGCTCTCGCCGAAAGCCAGTTCGAGCTGCACTTTCAGCCCAAGGTGAATTTGCATACCGGGAAGATGATCGCCTGCGAGGCCCTGTTGCGTTGGGTGCACCCCGAGCGTGGCATGCTGTCTCCCGGCGTGTTCATTCCGGTTGCCGAACAGAGCCAGCTGATCGGCCCGATGGGCGACTGGGTCGTGTTCGAGGCCTGCCGGCAGCTGCGTCAATGGCAGGATGCCAATCTCGACGTGGTGCAGGTGGCCGTCAATGTGTCGGTGGTCCAGTTCGAACTCGGAGGCTTTGTCGACCAGGTGCGCCAGGCGGTCACGACGCACGGTGTCGATCCGGGCAGTCTTACCCTGGAGATCACCGAGAATGTCTTCGTCCATCAGTCTGAGATGCTGCTCGAGCAGATGCACGAGTTACATGAGCTCGGCGTACGCCTGTCGCTTGACGATTTTGGTACCGGTTACTCGTCGCTGCTCTATCTGAAACGCTACCCTTTTGACGAGATCAAGATCGACATGGGATTCGTGCGTCGGATGCTGGACGACCCCTACAGTCAGCGAATTGTCGATACCGTGCTGGGGATCAGCCGGGTGCTCGGTACAGACACCGTGGCAGAAGGAATCGAGAGCCCGGAAATTCGCGACATGCTTCTCGATATGGGCTGCTTCGTCGGCCAAGGTTATTACTACAGCGTGCCGCTGGCGGCCGAGGACTTCCAATGGTTGTTGGAAAAGAAGGCCGCTCTTCCTCCGTCGTCGGGGGCGACATAGCAGCAACGCCGGTGATTCAGCCCCTCCCCGCCTCGAATTCAGCCACCAGGAGATGAGATGACGCCTACGCAAAAGGATCAGGTAGAGCTTGCGCTCGTCAAACGCGCAACGGGAATCCGCAGTCTCGACGCGGTGACCCGTGGGGGCCTGCCGGCGCGGGGAGCCACGCTGATTGTCGGCGAGCCTGGGTGCGGCAAGACGATTCTGGGATTGCAGATTCTTGCCGGCGCCCTGAGCCGTGGCGAGGGGGGCGTCTTTATGTCGTTCGAGGAGTCGAGTACCCAGCTACTGCGCAATGCCGCGACCTTTTCCTGGGGCGGGCTGTTGCATGACGCCTCGCGCTGCGAGGTGATCAATGCCAAGGGAATGAAGGGAGCCGAATTTGCCGGCGCCTTCGATATCGAGGGATTGCTCGCGATGCTTGCGAGCTGTGCCAACCGGGTCGAGGGAACCTGGATCGTGCTCGATGGTATCGATCAGCTACTGCGCCACCAGCCTGACCAGGAGCAGGCTATCGAGCAGGTCGCCCAGATCAACGACTGGTGTGAACGTCAGGGCTATACGCTGTTGCTCACCGGCAAACACAGTGGCGATCGGCTCACCCGTCCCGAGCACCTGGCCGGCATTGAATTTCTGCTGCCGACGATCTTTGTGCTGTCGAGTATTCTGGTGGATCGGCGGCTGCACCGTCGCTTCCGTATCGCCAAGTACCGTGGCACCCATCACGATCCCGATGAGCTGGCGTTGCTGATCGACGATGATGGCATCCATCTTCCCTATGCCAACACCGCCGACGAAGAGGAGGTAGTGGCAAGCTCACAGCGTATCGGCACGGGTATCGAGCGTCTCGACGATGTACTGGGAGGGGGGCTCTATCAGGGTTCCACGACCTTGATCTCCGGTCAGCCCGGGACGTCCAAGACCACGCTCGCCGCGGCTTTCGTCGAGGCGGCCTGTGAGCGAGGCGAGCGCGCGCTGTTTGTCAGCTTCGATGAACTCGCCTCACGGATCGTGCGCAATGTGGCCTCCGTGGGTATCGATTTGCAGCCCCATATCGACAGCGATCGACTCGCGCTGCAGACCCATACGTCGTGGCATTCGCTGGCAGAGCAGCACTTCATGGCCCTGCAACAGCGTATCGACGAGGTCAGGCCGCATTGCCTGGTGATCGATCCCGCCTCTGCGCTGCTCAAGGCTTCTTCGGCGCAGAGTCCCCACATTGCCCTGGAGCGCCTTCTCGACAGAACGCGACGCGACGGCATCACAACCCTGTTGACCTCGCTGTCGTCCGACGAGGACCCGAGCGATGAATCGACCCTGACCCATGTCTCGACCCTCGCCGATACCTGGATCGTGCTTCGCTACGAGATCCGCGGCGGTGAGCGGAATCGCGCGCTCTCCGTCGTCAAGTCTCGGGGTACGGCGCACTCCAATCAGGTGCGTGAGCTTGTCCTCTCCTCGCGCGGCGTCGATCTGGCCGATGTCTACCAGTATGGAACCGAGGTCCTCATGGGCACGGCCCGGGTGGAAAAGGAGAGCGAGGAGGAGGCTGCCCGGCAGCGGCAGAAGAGGGAGCGCGAGCAGCGCCAGCAGTTACTCGAGAGGCAAATCGACAAGACGCTTCTTCAGATCAGTCAGCAAGAGACCGAGCTGCAGAGGCTTCGTGACGAGCTGGAGGATGAGTCGGCTTACCAGGGAAGCAGTGACCGGGAACTGGCGCGTCATCATGAGACCATTCGCCAGTATCGCGAACCCGAACACAAGCTCACCCGCGAGAAACGGCAGGCACGGCGCCAGGAGGATGGGCAATGAGCCAGGATACGCCCCAGGCCAACCCGCTTTCCCAGTATCTCATCCTGTTCGTGACCGGTGATGCCCCGCGTACCCGTCGTGCACGCCGCAACCTGGCAGCCGCCCTCAGTGAGGCAGGTATCGATGGCTGGCCGCGTGAGATCGATCTACTCGAGGAGCCCCGTCAGGCGCTTGACTTCGGCATGTTCGCCACGCCCGCTCTGCTGCGAACCGGCGAGCAGCGGCCCAGGGCCGTGCTCTATGGGGATCTTTCCGACGAAGCGACCTTGAGCCAATTTCTTGGCGAACTGTGAGCAAGGCCTGCTTCGCACCCGGGTCCCCGGGAATCGGTGCCGACGACATCATCGTCTCCTCGCTGTACAATGGCGCCAGCCTCTATTCGCGTGCTCGCTCGGGTAGCCTCTACAGCCCGAAGGACGGGTGCGTACATGAACCGGATTATGATGCATGTCTAATAGCGAAAGCCGTAGCAAAATCAGTCACATCCGCAACTTCTCGATCATTGCGCATATCGATCACGGCAAGTCGACCCTGGCCGATCGCCTGATCCAGACCTGCGGAGGGCTGACCGAGCGTGAGCTCAAGGAGCAGGTGCTCGACTCCATGGACCTCGAGCGCGAGCGTGGCATCACCATCAAGGCCCAGTCGGTGACGCTGGATTACCACGCGAAAGACGGCAACATCTATCAGTTGAACTTCATCGACACGCCGGGGCACGTGGACTTCTCCTACGAGGTGTCCCGCTCGCTCTACGCCTGTGAGGGCGCGCTGCTGGTGGTCGACGCCGGCCAGGGTGTCGAGGCCCAGTCGGTGGCCAACTGCTATACCGCCATCGAGCAGGGCCTCGAGGTGCTGCCGGTGCTCAACAAGATGGACCTGCCCCAGGCCGACCCGGACAAGGTGTCCCACGAGATCGAGGAGATTATCGGGCTGGACGCCACCGACGCCTGTCAGGTCTCGGCCAAGAGCGGGCTGGGCATCGACGCGCTGCTCGAACGCCTGGTGCGCGACATCCCGCCCCCCAAGGGAGACCCCCAGGCACCGCTGCAGGCGCTGATCATCGACTCCTGGTTCGACAACTACCTGGGCGTGGTCTCGCTGGTGCGGCTCTTCGACGGCACCCTCAAGAAGGGCGAGAAGATCCGCATGACCTCCACCGGTCGTGACTGGCCGGTCGGCGACGTCGGCATCTTCACGCCACTGCGCAAGGAAACCGGCATCCTGCGCGCCGGCGAGGTGGGTTTCATCGTGGCCGGCATCAAGGACATTCATGGCGCGCCGGTGGGCGATACCATCACCCATACCAAGACCCCGGACGTCCCCCGTCTGCCCGGCTTCCAGAAGGTCAAGCCGCAGGTCTACGCCGGGATGTTCCCGGTCAGTGCCGACGACTACGAGGATTTCCGCGACGCCCTGGAGAAGCTGGCGCTCAACGATGCCTCGCTGGATTACGAGCCGGAGAATTCCGACGCCCTAGGCTTCGGCTTCCGGGTCGGCTTCCTCGGCACCCTGCACATGGAGATTGTCCAGGAGCGCCTCGAGCGCGAGTACGACCTGGACCTGCTCACCACGGCGCCCACCGTGGTCTACGAGCTGGCCATGAAGAATGGCGAGATCATCTACGTCGCCAACCCCTCCAAGCTGCCCGACATGGCCGACGTTGAGGAGATGCGCGAACCCATCGTGCGTGCCAGCATCCTGGTGCCCCAGGACTTCGTCGGCAACGTCATTACCGAGTGCGAGCAGCGCCGCGGCACCCAGCTCGACATGCAGTTCCTCGGCAGCCAGATCCAGCTGACCTACGAGCTGCCGATGAGCGAGGTGGTGATGGACTTCTTCGATCGGCTGAAGTCCATCTCCAAGGGCTATGCGTCGCTCGAGTACAACTTCGAGCGCTTCGAGGCGGCCAAGCTGGTGCGCCTGGACGTGCTGATCAACGGTGACCGGGTGGATGCGCTGGCGGTGATCATCCATCGCGACCATGCCCACAGCCGCGGCCGCCTGCTGGTTGAGAAGATGAAGGAGCTGATCCCGCGGCAGATGTTCGACGTGGCGATCCAGGCCGCCATCGGTGGCCAGGTGGTGGCGCGCTCCACCGTCAAGGCACTGCGCAAGAACGTGACCGCCAAGTGCTACGGCGGCGACGTCAGCCGCAAGAAGAAGCTGCTCGAGAAGCAGAAGGCAGGCAAGAAACGCATGAAGCAGGTCGGTCGGGTGGAAATTCCCCAGGATGCCTTCCTCGCCGTGCTCAGGGTCAATGACTAGGGACGGATAACCGCATGGATTTCTCTTTGATGCTGGTGGTGGCGGTTGCCGTTACCGGCGTGGTCTGGCTGCTCGATCTGCTCTGGTGGCGGCCTGCCCGTCAGCAGCGGCTGGCCACGGCTGAAGTCGGTACCACCGAAGGCCTCAATGAGCGGGCGCGTGAGAAGGCGCTCAAGGAGCCCTGGCCGGTCGACTACGCTCGTTCGTTCTTTCCGGTGCTGCTCGTGGTGCTGGTGTTGCGAAGCTTCGTGGTCGAACCCTTCCAGATTCCCTCCGGCTCGATGCGCCCGACCCTCGAGGTCGGGGATTTCATCCTGGTCAACAAGTTCGCCTACGGCCTGCGCCTGCCGGTGCTACATACCGAAATCGTCGATCTGGGCGAGCCCGAGCGGGGCGACGTCATGGTGTTCCGCTTTCCCGACGAGCCGGCGATAAACTTCATCAAGCGGGTGGTGGGCCTGCCAGGCGACCGGATCCGTTACGAGGACAAGCAGCTCTTCGTCAACGGCCAGGCAGTACCCAAGCGGCTGCTCGAGGCGGGGCCGGTCTCCGCGCCCACCGAACTGCTGCTGGCCGAACAGCTGGGCGAGCGAGAGCACCGTATCTACAATAATCCCCGAGACCCCGGTCCTCAGGTGCGTGAGCTGGTGGTGCCACAGGGGCACTACTTCACCATGGGCGACAATCGTGACCATTCCAACGACAGCCGCTACTGGGGCTTTGTGCCGGAGGCGAACATCGTCGGCGAGGCCTTCGCCGTGTGGATGCAGTGGGACGGTGGGCTACCAAGCTTTACCAGTGTGCGCCGAATTCATTAGGGCGGCGGTAGCGGTCGCCTGTGGACCTGTCACCCCGCACGGGGTGACGCGCCGCCGATATCAACACCGAAATTTGTCATCGAATAGTCAGGAGCTCCGTGAGCAACTCCCTCAACGCCTTCAGCCGCCGCCTCGGCCATACGTTTGCCGACCCCGGTCTGCTCGAGCTGGCCATGACCCATCGCAGTTACGGCGGTCAGAACAATGAACGCCTCGAGTTTCTCGGTGATTCCATCGTCAACTTCATCATCGCCGAGGCGCTCTTCCAGCGCTTTCCCCAGGCCCGGGAAGGGCAGCTGTCACGGCTCCGCGCACGCCTGGTCAAGGGTCAGACGCTGGCCGAGCTGGCCAGGGAGATGGCCTTTGGCGAATGTCTGCGGCTGGGGTCCGGCGAGATGAAGAGCGGTGGGCATCGACGCGAATCGATACTCGCCGATGCCGTTGAGGCGGTGCTCGGCGCGATCTACCTGGATGCCGGCATGGAGGTTGCCCGGGCCAGAGTGCTCTCCTGGTATGCCGATCGCCTGGAGGCCATCAGCCTCGATGATACCCAGAAGGATCCCAAGACTCGCCTGCAGGAATTCCTGCAGTCACGCCAGGTGCCGCTGCCGCGCTACGAGGTGACCTCCGTGGAGGGCGAAGCCCATGCCCAGACCTTCACCGTCGAATGTCATGTCGAGGTGCTTGAGGGCCACACTCTGGGCGTCGGCACCAGCCGTCGCCATGCCGAGCAGCAGGCCGCGGCACGGGCGCTGAGTCGCCTCGAACCGGTCAAGTCCAAGAGCACGGGGAGCCGCCCATGACCTCCACCTGCGGTTTCGTGGCCATCGTCGGCCGTCCCAACGTCGGTAAGTCCACGCTGATGAACCGGATTCTCGGCCAGAAGGTCTCGATCACCTCGCGTCGCCCCCAGACAACCCGTCATCAGGTGATGGGCATCAAGACCGAGGGGGAGGCCCAGTTTATCTATGTCGATACCCCCGGCATTCATATCATGGCCAAGGATCGCAACAAGGCGATCAATCGCTTCATGAACCAGGCCGCCGTCCAGGCCCTGCGCGACGTGGATTGCGTGGTCTTCATCATCGACCGGACCCGCTGGAGCGACGAGGACCAGGTAGTGCTGCAGCGCCTCGAGCACGTCGCGGCGCCGGTGATCCTGGCCGTCAACAAGGTCGATCGCCTGCAGGACAAGGCCAGTCTGCTGCCCTGGCTGGAGCAGGTGGGCGCGCGCCGAGACTTCGCCGCCATCGTGCCGATCTCCGCCAAGCATGGCACCAACGTGCCCGAGCTCGAGGCCGAGGTTGCCAAGCATCTGCCTGAAAGCGTGCACTTTTTCCCCGAGGATCAGGTCACCGACAAGAGTCAGCGCTTCCTGGCCGCCGAACTGGTGCGCGAGAAGGTGATGCGTCAGCTCGGTGATGAATTGCCTTACCAGATGACCGTGGAGATCGAGGAGTTCCGCGACGAGGGGCGCGTGGTGCATATCAGCGCGCTGATTCTCGTCGAGCGGGCCGGCCAGAAGAAGATCCTGATCGGCGAGAACGGCGAGCGCATCAAGAACATCGGACGGGAAGCGCGCCTCGACATGGAGCGTGCGCTGGGCGCCAAGGTCATGCTTAACCTCTGGGTCAAGGTCAAGCGCGGCTGGTCCGATGACGAGCGGGCGCTGAAGAGCCTGGGCTACGACCTCGACTGATGCTGCTGTGGCATAAGCCCTTCGGGGTCAGACCCCGGCGGCGGGCAGCGCCTCAGGAAGTGTGCACAATGACGGGCCGTGTGGCTTGGCCGGGGTCTGACCCCGAAAGGGCGGCACGGTACTGGCCCCTTGCATGACCCCCGAACCGGCATTCCTGTTGCACAAGCGGCCCTACCGCGAGACCAGCGCCCTGGTGGATCTGCTGACCCTGAACCACGGCCGTGTCAGGGCCGTCGCTCAGGGCGTTCAGCGCCCCGGGTCTCGGTCGCGAGGCCGGCTGCAGCCCTTTGCCCCGCTGCATGTCAGCTGGGTCGGCGAGGGTGAGCTCAAGCGTCTGCGGCTGATGGAGGGGCGCGGCAGTGC
>Ga0102925_1002030_pt1 | contig 11190 bp, 11 predicted proteins | sample SalPonR1_A_D1_MG_FD_78216 | JGI IMG/M metagenome (GOLD analysis project Ga0102925, IMG submission 78216) | Salt pond soil microbial communities from South San Francisco under conditions of wetland restoration - Salt Pond MetaG R1_A_D1_MG | ecosystem: Environmental > Aquatic > Marine > Intertidal... | reverse complement strand
GAGATCGACGCGGCGGTCGACCAGTTCGTCGAACACGAGGACGTCCAGGCCGTCATCCTCACCGGCGCGGGCGATCGCGCGTTTTCGACCGGGTTCGACGCCTCGACGGCGGCACCGGGGAGCGGGATCAAGGCCGCCGAACTCTCCCGGAAGGGCCAGCAGGTGTTCGGCCGGTTCGAGGAGATCGATATCCCGGTCGTCGCGGTCGTCGACGGTTACTGCCTCGGCGGTGGCATGGAACTCGCCACGGCCGCCGACATGCGAATCGCCAGCGAGCGCTCGACCTTCGGTCAACCCGAGCACAACCTCGGCCTCCTCCCGGGGTGGGGCGGCACGCAGCGCCTCTCCCGGGTCGTCGGCGAGGGCCGAGCAAAGGAGATCATCTTCACCGCCGACCACTACGACGCCGAGACGATGTACGACTACGACTTCGTGAACGAGGTCGTCGAGAACGACGCCATCGACGACCGGGCCTGGGAGTTCGCCCGTGACCTCGCCGCCGGCCCGCCGATCGCCCAGAAGTTCACCAAGCGCGCGATGGTCGCCGGGCGCGACGATATCGACGCCGGCCTGGAGGTCGAGGCCCAGGCCTTCGGCCACCTCTTCATGACCGACGACCTCTGGGAGGGGCTGGCCGCGTTCCAGGAGGACCGCGAACCGGAATTCGAAGGGAAATAGATCGGCTCAATCCGCTCGTTCCGCACTCATTTCGACGCGGGACTCCGCTTCGGTCACGTCGAAGAGCGCCGGCCGAGTGACGCTGGTCCAGACGAGCATCACCGTCAGGGCCGTGAGTCCGGTGAACACTCCGACCATGGCTCCTTCTCCGAGATCTGCGTAATAGCCGGCGCTGTTGATCACGGTGTAGAGCAACATTCCCAGCGCGACCGTGAAGACCCGTTCCGCCCATCGACGGCCGCGCCAGAGCCCCGCCCCGCTCACCACGAGCGCGATGCCGGTGAGGAACTCGGCAACGAGGTGATACCCGATCTCGAGGGGGTTCGTCTCCAGTTCTGGCACCTCGCCGGTCAGGAGCAAGGCTGTCCACAGTCCGATCATGGCCGCCCCCACGAGCATCGCGTAGACGGCCGCAATCCGTCGAATCGTCATGGTAGTGTATTGACGGGAGACGAGATAACTGTGCCCGTCGCTCGTGGATCAGCCCTCCGGCGGCCTCTGATAAAAATAATTCTTCAAAGCAAGCTATCGTCGGCGAGAATCCATCTTTTTATATATCTGTGGTGTTTTCGGTGGGCCAAGGCGGATATCGATGACAGGAGAGACGACGGCCGAGGGCGGGACGGTAACGGTCTCGCAGGTACTGGACCGCATCCCCGTCGGCGCCTTCCACCACCGATTGCTCGCGATCTGTGGGAGCGCGTGGGCGTTCGACGGCATGGAAGTGATCATCATCTCGTTCACGCTCGGGGCACTGACGGAGGCCTGGGCGCTGACCGGACTCGCGGCGGGATTGCTCGGGGCGGCGAGCCTCATGGGCATGATCGCCGGCAACTGGGGCTGGGGCTGGTTCGCCGACCACTACGGTCGGAAGGACGCCTTCCAGTGGACGGTGCTCACGTACTCCGTCTTCGCTGGCCTGACCGCGCTGGCGACCGGGTTCTACTCGGGGTTCGCCCTGCGGTTCATGACCGGCGTCGGCCTCGGCGGTGCCCTCGCGGTGGACACCTCCTACCTCTCGGAACACCTCCCGACCGACAAGCGCGGGCGCTACCTGGTCTATCTCGACGCATTCTGGCCGATCGGGAACATCATCGCCGTCGTGCTGGCGTGGGTCTTCCTCTCGGCGCTGGCGACGGGCGGGACCGTGGCGGTTCCGTTCCTGGGCGACGTGGCCGGTTGGCGACTGCTGTTCGCCGCCGCCTCGTTCCCGGCCTTGCTGGTGTTCGTGATCCGGTCGCAGTTGCACGAGACGCCGTACTACCTCGCCAAGCAGGGGGACATCGACGGCGCGAACGCCCGCATCGAGGCCATCGCCCGCGAGAACGGCCAGGAAGCAGAGACCATCGACGCGTCCGACGTCGTGACTGGCGGCACTTCGAGCGTTCGTCGACTGTTCCAGTCGGACCTGCTCGACCAGACGCTGATGATCGGCGCGGCCTGGTTCGCGATCAACTTCGGCTACTACGGCGTGTTCATCTGGCTGCCCCAGACCGTCGGCGCGGCGGGCGTCGTCGGGAACATCTACCTGTACTTCCTGATCATCGCGCTCGTCCAGATCCCGGGCTACCTGAGCGCGGCCTACCTCGTCGAACGGATCGGCCGCAAGCCGACGCTGGGGTCGTACCTCCTGCTCTCGGGCGTGTTCACCTTCGTTTTCGCTGCGGCCATGCCCGGCGTCGGGTTCGGCCTCGGGATCGAGGGACTCGTTCCGTTCCTCGGCGGCCTGCTCGCCGCGTCGTTTTTCACGCTCGGTGCGTGGGGTGCGATCTACGCCTACACTCCCGAACTGTTCCCCACCGAAGCGCGCGCGACTGGCAACGGGTTCGCGGGCGGCGTCGGCAAGATCGCCGCGGTCATCGGTCCTATTCTCGCCGGAGCCCTCCAGGCGAGTTCGGGGTACCTCGTCGCGCTCGTCCCCCTGGCCGTCGCATTCGCCATCGGCGGGGTGGTCGTCCTGGCGTTCGGTCGGGAAACGAAGGGCGAGCCGCTCTTTTGACGATATGTTGATAGTATTGCCCAGAACCGGAATACATACCAACTAGTTCGGTATAGTGGTTAAAGCCCTTGATACGCCGGATTTCGGCCCGAACTGATTGGGCTACTGGGTTATCCTTTCGGACGGGAACTGGAAGCTATCGGAATCATGACTGACTCATCGACCCCGACCCGCCGCCGCCTGTTGCTCGGTCTCGGCGTTGCCGCCACCGCTTCGATCGCCGGCTGTTCCACGACGAGCGACGATGACGACAGCGGAACCGACACCCCGACCCCGAACGACCCCGACGGCACCGCCAGCCTTCGCGTCGCACACCTTTCGCCGAACGCGCCGAACGTCGACGTCTACGTCGACGGGACCGCCGTCCTCGAGGACGTGCCCTTCGGAGCGGTCAGCACCTATATCGACGTCCCTGCCGGCTCCCGGCTGGTGCGCATCTCGCCCGCCGGCGACGTGGACACCGTCGTCTTCGAGGGCGACGTACCCGTGGCCGCGGACGGCGTCTACACGGTCGCCGCCATCGGTGAAGTCGGCGAGACCGTCCAGCAATCCTTCGAACCGCTGGTCCTGGAGGACGACAACTCCGATCCGGACGCCGAGACCGCCCGGTTGCGCGTCGTTCACGCCTCGCCGGACGCCCCGGCCGTCGACGTCACCGTCGACGGTGGTGACGACGCGCTCTTCGACGGCGTCGAGTACGGCCAGTCGGGATACGTGACCGTCCCCGCCGGCGAGTACACCGTCGAGATCCGTGGTGACACCGAGACGAACGACGGCGACGTGGTCGCCAGTTTCGATCTCGCCCTCGGCGCGGGTGGCGTCTACACCGCCTTCGCTGGCGGATACCTCGCTTCGGACGACGACGATCGCGCCTTCGACCTGTTCGTGGCCCAGGACGCGGGCGAGGTGATGGACATGGATCCCGCGTCGCTCCGCGTGGCCCACCTCTCGCCGAATGCCCCGAACGTGGACGTCTACGTGGACGAAACGGCCGTTCTCGAAGACGTCCCGTTCGGTGCAGTCAGCAACTACCTGACGGTCCCCGCTGGCGCCCACCAGGTCGCGATCACGGCCGCCGGTGACGCCGACACCGTCGTCTTCGACGAGGAACTGACGGTCGCGGCGGGTACCCACTACACGGCCGCCGCGGTCGGCGAACTCGGCGACGATGACGACGATCGACCGTTCGAAGTGCTCGTGCTGGAAGACGACGTGATCCTCCCCGAGGACGGGATGGCGAAACTCCGCCTCGTCCACACCTCGCCGGACGCCCCGGCCGTCGACGTCACCGTCGAATCCAGCGGCGACGTGCTGTACGACGGCGTCGCCTTCGGCGAGTCCGGGTACGTCACGGTCCCGGAGGGCGCGTACACGGTCCAGGTCCGCGGTGATACGATGGCCAACGACGGTGACGTGGTGGCCTCGTTCGACGTCGACCTCATGGGCGGGACCGTCTACACCGCCTTCGCGGGCGGGTACCTCGACCCCGACGACGATGACGAACCAGCGGAGAACGCCTTCGACCTGTTCGTCGCCGTGGACGCCTAGGGTCGCTCTCCGTCGCCGGCACGGAACCGCTCCAGAATCGGAATCGCCTCGATTTTCTCTTGGGGAAGCACGTCCCAGTCGAACCCCGCTGGCCGTTCGAACGGCGAGTCACACCGGACGACCCGTTCCGGCGTGACGAGCAGGTCCATCGGCACGTCGTGGGCGTCCGGCCGAATCTCGTCCTCGACGACCTGGCGCTCGTGGACCGTCGTGACGACGGCCGTTTCGTCGTCCACGAGGTCGAGTTCCCGGAGGATGGCGAACTCCAGGTCGCTGTAGCCCTCGCCCTTCCCGATGCGAGCGCCGTCCTCGGTGACGGCGACGCTCCCGGAGACGATCAGGTCGACGTGTTCCATCGCGTCCGGGTCGACCTGCTCGCCCAGTTCCGGCGCGCCCTTGATCGTCGTCGCCCGGTCGTAATCGTCGATTTCGGCCGGGTCGAGTCGAACGAAACACTCCTCGTGGCGGAGTCGGGGGACGGCCACGTAGACGGTCTTGCCGTCCGCCAGCGCTCGGCGTCGAACGGGTCGCTGTGGCGAGTCGGGATTGGCCTTGATCGCGCTGGCCGGTCCCCATTCGTCGGTCTCCGCGAGTCGGTCCGCGGCGCGGTCGGCACCCTCGAAGTTCGGGATTCGGCCGTGGGGTGGAAACGGGAACCGGGCAACCCCGGATTCCTCCAGGTCGTCCCACACCCGTTCCCGGATCGATTGCTTGTCCATGTGCACGTCCGTGGTGGCGTGGAACGCAAAAGCGTCCCGCAACCCGTTCCTCGCGTCGAGCGGGGTTCCACACCGTTCGATACGACCGACGGACACCGGCGGGCCACGAACCAAACCTTAAGGCGGATGGGTCCCGGACCCTCCCGTATGGCCGAACTCGAAGTCACGCTGTCCGACCGTCTCGACAGCGAGATCGACCGCCTCGTCGAGCAGGGCGACTTCCTCAACCGCGAACAGGCGATCGAAGAACTGCTCTCGATGGGCGTCTCCGCCTACGACACCGACGAGGAAGACGACCCCCTCGAACCCGACGAGGAGATGTTCACCCAGGCCGTCAACGAGCGCAAGGATCCCGCGATGGACGACGACCCGGGCGACGACTACTCGTTCTGATCCCCCGACTGCGAACCGTCACTGTTCCGTTCGTTCGTCGGCCGCCAGGTAGTCCTCCAGCAGCGACGGGAACTCCCGCCCGCGCAGGTACCGCAGGCCGAAGTCGTCGGCCCAGTTGATGATGCCCCGATCCTCGGTCACGACGCCCGCATCGAGTTCCCGGGCGAGGATCAGGAGGTCGAAGTCCTCGCGCGAGTCGAGCACCCCCTGTCGGAGCGTCCCGCGGTACTCCTCGCGCAGGTCCGAGATGACCTTGTCCACCTCGGTCATGTGGTCGTGTTCGTCGAGCGTCTCGTGGTTGGACTCCTCGGCCTTCCGGACGGCCTTCTCGGAGACGCGCAGGCCGCGGTTGACGCGGTCGGACATCTCGTCGATGAAGTGATACACGATCACCGCCGGGATGCGCACCTCGAACCGGTCGGGGTTCTTCCGGATGACCCAGGTGTTGAGCTTCGAGTACACCTCCTCCGGGACGTGCCGGTCGTCGAGCATCGTCGTCAACTCGTCGTGGATCGAGGGCGGCATGTAACAGGAGATGTTGAGCCGAAGCTTCGCCTCGGCGACGAGGTCGAGCAGCCGATCGGCCGCCTCCCCGACGTCCTCGTCGTCCCGACGGATCTCCTCGGTGAGAAAGACCGACGTGTCGAGCACGAACCGCTGCTTGAGGGGATACTCGGGCATTACCGGAGTTTGGAGCCCGGGCGTCAAATAGCCACCAGTCCGTCGGGGTGCAGTCGGCTCCCGAGTGGAAGCGTCGGCGAGGCGCTTTTGCGACCGGTCCGCGTACCACTGTCACATGGACACCAGGCACGAGTACCATCGTGCGCTCGGCCTCTCGAAGGCGACGTTCGAGCGGATCGAGGACGAGTTCGTGACGCGGTACTACGAGGGCGTCGAGTACCGGTCCCTCCCGGACTACCAGAAGCGCCTGGAGAAGGGGACCGTGCTCCTGGCCGGCACGGTCGTTCGCGGGTTCCCGAAGATCCCGCGGACGCTCGTCCTCGAGGAGGGCATCCCGCGGTACTTCGCCGGCGAGTTCGCCGTCGAGGAGAAGATGAACGGGTACAACGTTCGGGTCACGCGGATCGACGGCGATCTCTACGCCTTCACGCGTGGCGGGATCGTCTGCCCGTACACGACCTGGAAGGTCGACGCCGACCTCGATCTGGATCCCTTCTTCGACGAGTATCCCGGGACGACCCTTTGCGGGGAGATGGTCGGCCCGGAGAACCCATACACGCCCCACGAGTACGAGGAAATCGAGTCGCTCGCGTTCCGGGCCTTCGACGTTCGGGATCGGGAATCGGGCGAATCCCTCCCGGTGACGGACCGTCGGGCCATTCTCGACGAGTTCGACGTTCCACAGGTGCCGTTTTTCGGCATGCTGACCCCGAGCGAGGCTGCCGAGGCACTCCCGCGGATCGTCGACGAACTCGACGACGCAGGCCGCGAGGGAATCGTCATGAAGACGCCCCACGTCACCCAGCAACTGAAGTACACCACATCGAGTGCGAACCGGGGCAACCTCGAGTTCGCGTTCTCGCTCCCGTTCGACTACGGCCAGGACTTCATGTTCCGGCGAATCATCCGGGAGGCGTTCCAGTCGGTCGAGTGGAACGAGTCGCCCGAGCAAGCCCGCGAGCGCGCTCGCGACCTCGGCGAGGCCATTCTCCTCTCGATGACCGACACCATCGAGGACGTGCAGGCGGGGAAGACCATCGGCGAACGCCACGCCGTCCGGGGCGACGGGGAGGCGATCGCGGCGCTGCTGGAGCACTTCCGCGACCAGGGGCTCCAGCTGGAGATCGAGGCCGACGAGTCGGTCGAGGAAGGGCGGCTGGTCAGGTTCGTGAAGCGGACCCAGGCGACGAAGGACAAGACGGATGCCTATCTGGACGGGATGATCGTCCAGGAGTAATCATGCCCTACGAACTCCGCGAACACACGGCCGACGTGGGAATCGAGGCGACGGGGGCGACCCTGAGCGAGACGTTCGCCGCCCTCGCCGACGGGATGGCGGCCGCGATGTGCGACGACGTTCCCCCGATCGGCGATCGGTTCGACGTGCAGGTGGTCGCCGAAAGTCGAGAAGCGCTCCTGTTCGATTATCTCGACGAACTCATCTACGAGCGTGACGTACGTAACGTGCTCCCCGTCGAGAACGACGCGACCGTCAATCGTCGTGACGACGACTGGCGTCTCGACGGGAGCGCCCGGGGCGTTCCGCTGGGGGAGATCGACGCGCGCGAAGTAAAAGCCGTCACCTACTCGGAGATGCAGATCGAGGAGACGAGCGACGGCTGGCGCGCGTACGTCGTGGTGGACGTTTAGATCGGATACTACCGTCTCGGTGATACTCCACCTCCGTCGCAATCCCCGAGAGACGCTACTCGACGGAGTAACCCTGATCGCGGAGGTAGTCCTCGAGTCGGTCGGCGTGATCCCCCTGGAGTTCGATCGACCCGTCTTCGACGGTGCCACCGCAGGCGAACTGCGATTTCAGTTCGGACGACAGGTCGTCGAGATCGACGTCGCCCGGGTCGAACCCCTCGACGATCGTGACTTGTTTGCCGTACCGGCGTTCGTCCAGGTGGATGCTGATCTCCTGTTCCTCCTTCGCGACTTCCTCGCACACGCAGAGTTCTTCCGGAAGCCCGCACGTGGGGCAGACGTCCGCCATTACACTGGTACTACGGGGATGGGACACAAAATATTGATGCACTCGGCAGTCGCCATCGGTTTTCGTACCGACTGAACCCTCCTTTCGGATCGGGCCCAAGAACGGATCGATGACGGGGGCCACTCTCGTGGCAAGGTACCGTTCGATTCGCGCGAACAGTCCGGGCGGTCGCCACGCCTCGGCAAAATGCCACAACTGATATGTGGGCCCGGGGTATATCATCCGGTACCGACACGATCAACCGTGGTCCGAAACCGATCCCGGGATACAGGAGGTTGTCATGTCCGATTCCGATAGCGATGGTCCCGAAGTGCTGGTGGTAGACGACGAAGCTCGCCTGGCGGATCTCTTTGCGGCCTGGATCGAGGGCGAGTATTCGGTCGAAACCGCCTACGACGGGGAGACGGCGCTCGAGACGATGAACGACACCGTCGAGGTCGTCCTTCTGGACCGGCGGATGCCGGGGCTGTCGGGTGACGAGGTCCTCGAACGCATCCGCGACCGGGGATTCGACTGCCGGGTGGTGATGGTCACGGCCGTCGATCCGGACTTCGACATCATCGAGATGGGCTTCGACGACTACCTGGTCAAACCGGTATCGAAGGACGATCTCCTTGCGATCATCGAGAAGGTCCGGACGCGGTCGGAGTACGCGGCCGACGTCCAGGAATACTACTCGCTGGCGTCCAAGAAAGCCCTGCTCGAGGCCGAGAAACCCGAACAGGAACTCGAGGACAACGAGGAGTACCTCGAACTTCGCGACCGCGTCGACGAACTCCGGGATCGCGTCGACGAGACCATGTCCGGCATGTCAACCCACGACGACTTCGTCGGGGCGTTTCAGGACCTGCCCGGTGGCGACAGTTAAGCACGCTCGACGTTCTCGAACTCGAATCGCGCGCCACCGCTCTCGCTCTTCGTCGCATTTGTCGTCCAGTCGTGCGCGCTCGCCACTTCCCTGACGACCCAGAGCCCGATCCCGAGCCCCGTCTCCGAGGTCGAGAATTCCGACTCGAAGAGCCGGTCCCGGATCGAAGGCGGGATGCCCTCGCCGTCGTCGGCCACGTAGAACCCGAGGGCGTCGTCGCCGGCGCCGTTGGCCGTCGGATCGTCGATGAGACCGACCCGGACGTGGACGTCCTCGCCGCCGTGTTCGATCGCATTGCGGAAGAGGTTCTCGAGGAACCGGAGGAACCGCGAGCGGTCGGCCGCGATGGTGGCCGATTCCTCGACGACGAGCGTCGCCGCTTTCGTCTCGACGTTCGCCCACGCGTCTTCGACGACGTCCCCGAGCGAAACGGGGTCTGTCTCGGCCGCGGTCTCCCCGCGCCTGGCGAGTTCGAGGACGTCCTGGATGATGGCCGCCATCCGATCGAGCGACGCGTCGACGTGGTCGAGCCGTTCCAGGTCTTCCGTCTCGGCGAGCACGTCGACGTAGCCCCGGGCGACGCCGAGCGGGTTGCGCAGGTCGTGGCTGACGATACTGGCGAACCCGTCGAGGCGTTCGTTCTGGCGTCGCAGTTCGCGTTCCCGCCGTTTTCGCTCGGTGATGTCCCGGAGGACGCCGACCGATCCGCGGTACTGGTCGCTCTCCCAGAGTCCGCCGACCTTCGCCTCGCAGGGAATCCGCTCGCCGTCCTTGCACTGGAGGCGGACCTCCATGGTTTCGGGTTCGATCGGGCGGTCCGAGACGAGGTGCTCGATCGGGTCTTCCCCGGGTGCGACGCCGCTTCTATCGCCCGATTCGTCGTCGACCCGGCCGTCGATGACCAGCGAGACGTGTTCGCCCAAGAGTCCTTCCCGGGAGTACCCGGTCATCTCGACGAGGCCGTTATTGACCGTCATGAAGTGGCCGTCGGCGTCCAGGGCGTACATGCCGTCGCCGACGGTTTCGACCAGTCGTTCGTATCGGCGGAGGACGCGTTCCTGCTGTTTCGCTTCGCCCCGCAGCGCCATCGTCCCCAGGGCGTGGGCGGCCGCGTCGGCGACGTCCCGGATCGCCCGTCGTTCGAGGTCGTCGAATCCTGTCGGGGCGTCGGTGTAGACGCCCATCACGCCGAGCAACTCGTCGTCGTCCGCGTCGATCAGCGGGGCGACTGCCGTCGCCGGGGCACCGTTATCGACCGCCGCCTCCGCCCAGGGTACCGACGGGTCGTCCGGACCGAACCCGTCGGCCACTTGCAGTTCGTGCGATCGGAGTGCACGTTCGACGATCGTCTCGTGGCCCGTTCCGACCGCGAACGTCGTGCTCGTCGGCCAGTCGTCGACCGCCGCGCCGGTGACCCACGGGACGACCTGCTGTTCGCCGCGGTCGTACTCGCCGATCCAGGCGAAGCGGTAGCGGTCGCCGACGGTGAGAACGTTACAGACGGCCTCCTCGAAATCCCGCGGCGAGGTGGCGTCGACCAGTCGGTGACGGACCTCGCGAACGATCTCTTCGTGGTGCCCCGCGTTCGCGTGGTCGATGCGGTCGACGGGGCCACTCGTGCCGCCCGAAACGACGGCGTTGGCGACCCACCCGGCAAACGTTTCCTCGGCACCGTCGACGGTGTCGACGAACTCGACGACGTCGCTGATCGCGACCCCCGCGTCGTCGCCGGTCTCGTAATCCGCCAGCAGGAGGATCGAGAGATCCGGATACTGCTCGCGTGCGGCCCGGACGATCGGCGGTGTCGCGGCCGCCGTCCGGGCATCGAGGACGAGCGTGTCGACGTCGCCACCGTCGAGGTGTTCGATCGCGGCCGCCGACGAGTCGGTGTGCATGACGGTCACGTCCGGATAGGACCATTCCAGGGGAGCGACGAGGCGGTCGAGCTGGTCGGGATCCTGGCTGAAGCAAAGAACGGTGCTCGAATCGCTCATCGAGTGCCTCCCGGCCGATGGATCGCAGTTGACGGTCGGTTCGGCCCCGTCGAAGCGGTTCCTGGCGACATAGGGCGGTCCTTGTGACTCCGTTCTGCGGCGACCGTTAAGGAACCGACGGCCGATCGATCCGACCCGGTCCCGTCCTGCGATGGGGGCTTCCAGGCAGGCGACGCCGAAACCGCGCGAATTACGGGGATCGACCGGGAAACCGGGGACGATGTCGGCGATCCGCCGGAGTTTCGAGGACGTGCGCCGGTTCGATCGATCGGTCTACGTGGTGGCCGCCGGGCAGTTGATCAACGTGTTCG
>Ga0102925_1002025_pt1 | contig 11209 bp, 5 predicted proteins | sample SalPonR1_A_D1_MG_FD_78216 | JGI IMG/M metagenome (GOLD analysis project Ga0102925, IMG submission 78216) | Salt pond soil microbial communities from South San Francisco under conditions of wetland restoration - Salt Pond MetaG R1_A_D1_MG | ecosystem: Environmental > Aquatic > Marine > Intertidal... | reverse complement strand
TTGACAAATATTTTTCAAATCAGACAACACCGGAGGAGTCCCGGAAGGTGCTGGAGTGGTTTGAGACCTATGAGGGGAAAAAATATTTAGAAAAAAGGATGATTATTGATGCCGGACTGATGGATCGCAGGGAGCTTGAGGAACTGGTTCCCGAGCTTAACTCAGAAGAAATATATAGCGCCATTCGAAAAGATATCCAAAAAACACCAAATCTGTTTTCTCTGCAGAGAACGGATTGGGTTGGGTATGCAATTAAAGTTGCGGCGGTAATTCTTGTCATTGCTACGGCTTCCGTTTTCTCAAATTCCTATGAAAAATACGCAGCTGAAAAGCAAATGGCAGAGCAACAACCCGTTATTTTCAAAACACAGGATGATGAGAACAGAAATATAACCCTTGCTGACGGTACGGAGATTCGGATGAACAGCAATTCTGAAATTCGGGTCTCATCAGGCTATTTAAAGGGAACCCGTGAAATTAAACTCTCGGGGGAAGCCTATTTTGATGTTGAACACAATCCCGATCAGCCGTTCATTATTCATACGAACAGGTCAACTGTAGAGGTGTTGGGAACAGCATTTAATGTCCGTTCCAAAATGGATCAGGAAAATGTTCAAGTTGCCGTTGTTGAGGGAAGAGTGGCATTCCGTAGTGAAGAGAACAGAACCGGATCCGAACAGTTGTCTGTATACCTATCAAAAGATCAGTACGGCTATCTGGATTTAAAGAACCATTCTATGAACGTAGATGATTTGGCAGTTGAAAACTATCTCGCGTGGAAAAGCGGGCGATTTAGCTTTGAAGAGGTAACGATGGACCAGGTATGCACGCAGTTAAACCGAATTTATGATACAAAATGCAGTTTTGGAGATTCTGAAATTCGCTCAATGAAGCTCACTGCAAATTTTTCAAATGAGTCACTGGAAAAAACTTTAGAGGTGATTTCCATGACGTTAGAAGTCGGGTACGAATTCCGGGATAAAGAAGTAGACTGGAGTATGTAAATATCCTCTAAGATTTTTTAACCAAGCATAACAACCACATCAAACCATAACTATTATGTCTACAACTACTATAATTATACACAGTTTATGGAAGCGGTTCCAGAGGGGGTCTGCACTCATTCTTTTGTCCGTCATTATCTTTTTATCGGGACTGGATTTAGCGCAAAGCCAGAATGAGTCGGTTTTACAAGATGATTCAATATTGGCACAGGTTATTTCGGAGCAGAAAACATCTGAAAAGAATCTGATGTCAATTAACTTTACAAAAGTGACTCTTGAAAAAGCTTTGGAAATATTGGCCGACAGGATCAATGTTGGTTTTTCCTATAACCCGGATGTGATGCCAAATAAACTTGTGAGTTTTGAAATGTCGAATGTTAAAGCTCACGAAATTATTTACAAACTGCTTGAGGGAACAAACCTGGAGCCGGTGCTGCCTCCGAGTAAGGATGTGATAATTTTGAGGGAGAAGGAGGATCGAATAAATACAGAAATATTTCAAGATACAATTACAGGTATTGTTACGGATGCAGAAAGTGGAGAGCCACTGCCGGGTGTGAATGTGATTGTTATGGGGTCTAATGAAGAAACAGGATCAACAATTGGAACTACTACAAGAATGGATGGAACCTATCAACTCGATGTTCCTGAAGAACTAAATACATTAGTCTTTACTTTCGTAGGGTACCAACGTTTGGAGGTTAACATTGACGGAAGAACAGAAATTAATGTTCAGTTAAGTTCTGACGTTCAACTTTTGGATGATGTTGTAGTAGTGGGATATGGAACAGTGCAGAAGAGCGATTTAACGGGATCTGTTAACTCAATATCAGGAGATAAACTTAATGTTGGTTCTCAAGCCTCTGTTGACCAGGCAATTCAGGGTAGAATACCGGGGGTGCAGGTTACCCAAACAAGTGCAGAACCGGGAGGAGCTTTTTCGATTAGAATTCGAGGTACAAACTCAATTACAGCCGGTAATGAGCCTTTATATGTTATCGATGGTCTGCCTGGGGCAAATCCCTTGAATTCTATGAATCCTGCTGATATTCAGTCGATTGAAGTTTTAAAAGATGCTTCTGCGACTGCAATATATGGAGCGAGAGGATCTAACGGTGTGATTCTTATATCGACAAAACAGGGGCAGAAGGGAGCTCCATTGGAAATTAATTATAATGGTAGTGTAGGATTCCAGGAAGCAGCAAAAAAACTTGACCTTATGAATGCCCAGGAGTACATGAGTTTCTATAATAATGTGCATATAGACAGGGGTAATGAGCCACCATTCAGCCAACAGCAAATTAATTCAATTGGAAACGGAACTAATTGGCAGGATGAGGTGCTTAGAACGGCTGCAATACAGGAGCACCGTATATCATTTTCTGGTGGCTCTGAAGACACGCAATATTTTATATCGGGTAATTACTTTGACCAGAGCGGAATTGTTATGGAATCTGGTTTTGAAAAAATATCCGGTAGAGTAAATGTTATCCACTCCTTAGGTGAAAAAGTACGAGTTGGCGTTAATTTAAATAACAGTTTGGAAATGGAAAATACTGTGCCACTTGGCCTTGGGGTTAATTTACAGTCTGGTGTTGTTGCAACATCACTACAGTTGCCCCCCACTGATCCAATCAGAGATTCGGAAGGTAATTTTGCTTTTAGTGAACAGGATTTAAGTAACTCCGTTGGATTAGCGGAAACTGTTGATAATTTCGGTGAGGTTAAAAGGTTATTTGGAAATGCTTTTGCAGAAGTTAATCTGTTAGAAAATTGGACCGCAAGAGTAAATTTGGGGTACAATCAAAGCAGTTCGCAGCGTGATATTTTTTGGAATACAGAAACCCTCAGAGGAGTGTTAGAAAATGGTTTAGCAGTAAAGAATTATAATGAAGGGAAAGATTACCTGCTTGAGGTCACAAGTGAATTTGAACATGATTTTAATCAACAAAATAGAATTAATATTCTTGGTGGTTACTCATTTCAAAGATTTGAAAATTTAGGATTCAATGCTCAATCCAGGGGTTTTCCAACATCATCTTTCAGGTCTAACAACTTGGGATCGGGAGACCCAACTAGTAATGAAGTAGGATCTTTCAGATTTGAAAATACACTGCTGTCTGCATTTGGTAGGGCAAATTATAATTTTGATGACAGGTATTTGCTTACGGCCACTTTTAGGGCAGATGGTTCTTCACGATTTGGTGAGAATTCCAAATATGCATACTTCCCATCAGGAGCTGTTGCCTGGAGGATATCCAATGAAGATTTTTTCCCTTCAGAGGGATTTTTCACCAAAATATCAGATCTAAAATTGCGCGCCAGTTTTGGTGTTAGCGGGAATCAGGAAATCGGGAATGGCAGATCATTAGTATTATTAGGGACCAACTTAGGTACCAGTCAAATTGCCGTATTCGATGGAAACGAATTCCAAGCTGTTGCCCCTATACAGTTAGCTAATCCTGATTTAAAATGGGAAACAACAGAGTCTTTTGATGTGGGCGTAGATTTTGGATTGTTGGAAGATAGAATTACAGGTTCAATTGATTATTTTGTAAACAATACCAGAGACCTGTTACTTGAACTGCCAATCCCAACAACCAGTGGATTTTCAAGTTCTCTGCAAAATGTTGGAGACACCAAAAATAGTGGCCTGGAATTTACAATCACTTCAAGAAATTTGGTTGGGAACTTTGCATGGTCAACAGATCTGAATTTTGCAACACTCAGCAATGAAGTGACGAATCTTGGAGATCTTCCTAGAATATTACAAGGTGGCACAAGATTTATTTCAGACTTTACAATTCTAAACGAAGGGGACCCTGTTAACTCTTATTTTGGATACGTTTTTGATGGAGTTTTTCAGACAGAATCGGAAGTGAACAGTTCTGCTACACAGGCGAATGCTATGGTTGGTGGAAGAAAATTTAAAGATATAAATGGAGATGGAGTTATAAATGCAGAGGATAGAACGATCCTTGGTGATCCCTTTCCAGACTTTACATTAGGTTTGAATAATAGCTTTGGGTTCAAAGGATTTGAATTGGATCTATTTCTTGAAGGAAGATTTGGCTTTGAGCTTGCAAACTTCACAAATATTGATTCTGAAAATCCAATTGATGATCTAAGGAACAGACAAAGATATGTGTTGGATCGGTGGACACCTAGTAATCCAACCAATGAAAATCCATCCTATGTAAACCCATCGAGAACATTTGACTTCAATAGCAGAGTTGTAGAAGATGCATCATTTCTGCGTTTGAAAAACCTCAGGCTTGCCTACACATTCCCAAATATCAATATCACGGGCCTTAATTCGCTTTCTGTATACGGAAGTGCCCAAAATCTGTTTACAATTACAGATTACAAAGGGTTCAATCCTGATATAAACAGTCTGGGCTCATCCAACGTGAGGTTAGATTACGCTGCATATCCGCTTGCTCGAATAATTACCTTCGGCGTAAATGTGAGATTATAAATCTTAAAACTATGAAAAATACAAAACATAAGACGATGAAATATATTACAAAACCGCTGATAGTTTTTTCACTCTTAGTTGTAATCATTGCCTGTGATAATCCACTTCAGGAAAAAACATTCACCACACTGAGTCCACAAGACTTCTTCAACACAGCTGAAGATGCAGAGGTAGTACTGAACTCCGTTTACGGAGAATTAAGGTACAGTGATATAACCCGTGATTCTGTTACACTTCAGGAGGTATGCACCGATATCGCTTTAGAGCGCAGTGGCGGGATCTTTACTTTCAATCAACCCATTGAAGAGTTTACCTGGTCAACAACTCATGGCTGGTTGCAAAATTGGTGGGAGAGAAGATATCGAGGCATCTTTAAAGCTAATACTGTTCTTGACAACACTCCAGATGTAGATATGAATGAACAGAGGAAACAGGAAATTTTGGCTGAAGCAAGATTCTTAAGAGCTTTTAAGTATTATTTGTTATACGATCTTTTTGGTCCGGTACCATTGGTGACAAGTAGCGAGACTTCTGTTTTAGATCGTCCGGCAAGGGCAACCGAACAAGAGATGGTCTCGTTTATGGAGAGTGAATTTAGAGCAGCAAGTGAAATTTTGCCAGTAACTCCCCCAAGAGATCAGTTCGGCCGACCAACAAAAGGTGCAGCATTAGGAGCACTCACCAAGTTACATTTAATGACTAAGAATTGGCAAGCCGCCGCTGCCACAGCCAAAGAAGTAATGGATTTGGGTGCCTATGATCTGTTTACAGAAGGTAATAGAATAGAGCTTTTTGCACCTGAGAATCAAAGAGATAATGAATTTATTTTTGTTTCCGTAATGTCGGATACTCCAGATAACAATACAGGTGATGGATGGCTAAGCCATGTTGTGCCAAGAGGATACCAGTGGCAATATCCTCCGCGACAGATCTTTGCAGCGGAATATAAAATTTGGTCTGCTTTTATAAATACATTTGAGCCGGAAGACGAACGATTAGGTGCATTTTTATTTGAATTTGTAAATGAGGAAGGAGAAACCATTGTATTGGGTGAAGACAATGCCAGAAGCTTGAAATACCCTGAATATCCTAACCAGGGTATTAGCAGGTCTGCAGATGATTTTCCTTACATCAGATATGCGGATATTCTTTTATCGAGAGCCGAAGCACTTAATGAGTTAAATGGGCCAAATGATGAGTCCGTTCAACTTTTAAACATGGTGCGAGAAGCTGCAGGTGTTTCTACGTTTACTGTTGGAGATTTTGCAAGCACCTTAGAATTCAGAGATTTTATTTTGGCAGAACGGGGGCGTGAGTTCCATACTGAATCTCAGAGAAGACAAGACTTAATCCGGCATGGAAGGTTTATCGAAATGGCTCAAGAAAGAGGTAAGCCGGCCCAAGACTTCCATGTTCGATATCCTATCCCGCAGACCGAAATTGAAAGAAATGAAAATCTTGAACAAAACCCTGGATACTAAACGGAAGAAAAATTTTAAGTAAAAAAGGATAACTGAAGGTATGCAATTGAGATTGGAATCAGCTGCATACCTCTTTTATTGTAAGCTTAAAGAGAAAAAATTTTCTAAAAATATTTGGTTATCAAAAACAACTGAAAAAATGAACATTGGATATCTTAAAACGGTAAAATTTAATCATAACAGTATCAGCAAAGCCACTCTCTGTCTTATGATTCTATTTTCAATGGGTCTGCATAAAAGCCACGCCCAGAGTAATACATCAGTTGACTCCCCCAATATCATTATCATGTACTCTGATGATCATACGGCACAATCTATCGGGGCTTATCAGAATGTGTTGAGGTACGGACTAAAGCTTGATCATACTCCTACACCTAATATTGATCGGCTGGCAGAAGGCGGAATTAGATTTTATAATGCTTTTGTTACGAATTCTATATGTAAGCCATCACGTGCCGTACTGCTCACTGGCATGCACAGCCATAAGAATGGTGTGCTGACGAATGGAGAATCGATCTCTTTGGATCTTGAAACATTTCCTATGATTTTACAGGACAATGGGTATCAAACTGCCATGATAGGCAAGTGGCATTTGGGTACAGAACCTCAGGGTTTCGATTACTATGAAGTTCTTTATGGACAGGGGCCGTATTACAATCCCACAATGAGGACTTCAAACGGAGATGTAGATCGGCACGGCCACACCACTGAAATCATCACTGAAAGTGCTCTTGAATGGATGAGGTTAGGAAGAGAACCGGATAAACCTTTCATGATGATTTATAATCACAAAGCCCCCCATCGTAACTGGCTCCCCGGCCCGGCTTTGAATGATTATCAGGATCGTGACCTGCCTGAGCCATCTACGCTTTTTTACGACTACTCAGGCCTCGCAACTGCAGCACATGAACAGGATATGGAGATTGGTACGACTATGAGCTGGGCATGGGATTTAAAAGTGCCAATTAATCCGGCAACAGGTGAGCCAAGTGATGGATGGGAAAATCTTATAGAAAGAAATCGCCTGACGGATGAGCAGCTTCAGCGCATTATGAACGCTTACGCTGAAGACAATGAATATTTGTACGAAAATTACGATCAGATGTCTAACCAAGATCTCCTCCGGTGGAAGTATCAGCGGTATGTGAAAGATTATTTACGCGTAATACGTGAAGTGGACGATGAAGTTGGAAAGATGATAGCGTACCTCGAGCGGGAAAATTTGTTGGATAACACAATCGTAGTTTATGCCGGAGACCAGGGCTTTTTTCTTGGCGAAAATGGTTGGTTCGACAAACGATGGATTTATGAAGAGTCGATGAGGATGCCCCTGATTGTGCACTGGCCAGAGGGTATAGATGCAGGAATCGCCAATAAAAATTTAGTTCAGAACCTCGATTTAGCACCAACGGTTTTAGACCTTGCAGGAACTGAAATTCCTGACAGGATGCAGGGAAGGTCTATGGTTCCTCTTCTTAAAGGTGAAAACCCAGAAGATTGGCGAGATGCAGTTTATTACCACTACTACGAAGGACCGCCAAGAGTGCATGAAGTGGCTCGCCATTATGGTGTTCGTACAGATCGGTATACACTTGTCCATTACCCAGATCATAATGAATGGGAACTATTTGACCTTGAATATGATCCCGATCAGATCAACAGCGTTTATGGTGAGCCGGATTACGCTGAAGTTCAGCAGCAACTTAAGAACAGAATTGATGAGTTACAGGAACAGTATGAAGATTATACCTGGAATGAGTAGAAGAACACATGATTAAACTGCAAAGTTATAAGTACTCGGCAATTCTGTTTGTGACCACAATATTATTTTACGGATGTACATCCCATCAAACAGATGTAAATGAAAGTTGGGATCAACCTAACATCATCCTCATTCTCGTTGATGATATGGGCTATGGCGATATTGGCAGTTACAATCCGGATTCTAAAATCCCTACACCAAATATTGATGGATTAGCCGAAGAAGGAATGCGTTTTATGGATGCTCATGCACCCGGAGCGGTATGTCACCCATCGAGGTATGGACTTTTGACCGGCCGATATCCCTTCAGAACCAATACCAATGTCTGGCCAAATGAGCCGGTAATCGACGAAGGGCGCACAACGGTTGCATCACTGATGAAATCAGAGGGGTATAAAACCGCCATGGTTGGGAAATGGCATTTGGGGTTTGATGAATCAGGTGCCCGTGACAGGACCGGCTACAGCGGCAACGACGGAAATAACACAAGTGCAGCCTACCGGCAGTATGAAGAAGATCACGTTCTCTCCGGCGGACCGGTGGATGTGGGTTTTGACTCCTTTTTTGGAATTCGGGCGTCTACAGATATCCCGCCCTATTTTTATATTCGGGATGATAAAATAGTGGCTCCGCCCACAGACAGCGTGGATGATAACTTCAGCGGCGGGATATGGACTGATATACAGGGTGCATTCTGGCGAGAGGGAGGAATAGCTCCCGATATGGAACTGGCAGATGTATTGCCGCGCTTTACGGAGGAATCTATTGAGGTGATAGAGAAACACAGTTCTGAAGGTCGGGATCAGCCTCTGTTTCTGTATGTAGCCTATCCGGCTCCACATACCCCCTGGCTGCCTACCGAAGAGTTTGAGGGTATAAGCAATGCCGGAATGTATGGTGATTTTATGGCGATGGTGGATGCAGAGATTGGAAAGATTCTATCGGCAACAGAAAGTGCAAATATGTCTGAGGAGACAATTGTTATTTTCACCAGCGACAATGGTCCTGTTTGGTACGATAAAGACAAAGAGTATTTTGATCACGATTCTCAGGGCGGTTTGCGGGGAATGAAAGGAGATACTTATGAAGCCGGTCATAGAGTTCCTTTTATTGTCCGGTGGCCCGGTGTGGTAGAGAAGGGATCAAAATCAAATCAGACGATCTCGTTCACGGATCTGATGGCTACACTTGCTGACATCACAAATATTGAACTGCCGGATGATGCGGGCGAAGATAGTTTCAGCCTGCTTCCGGTTCTTACAGGAGATCATCCCGAAAATGAATCAATTCGGCCCCCGGTAGTCAGCATATCGAGTCGCGGAGTTCGGACGATTCAGACGAAAGAGTGGAAATTGATCGAAACCCTGGGATCTGGTGGATTTACCCAACCGGTTTCCATCGAGCCACAACCCGAAGGACCGAAAGGACAGCTATATAATCTTGCGGAGGATTTAGAAGAGAGTAATAATCTGTGGAATGAGCGGCCGGAAATTGTTGAGAGATTAAAGCAAAAGCTGTCAGAGTACGACAGAAATGGAAGAAGCAGACATACCAACATATCGAACCCATAAAATACCTATAATACCGTGCAAAATATATTGAACAAGTTATTTTTGATACTAATCATTACCGCTTTTACAGCAGATATCGTACATTCACAACCGAAAAACGTGGTGTTTATCCTGGCTGACGACCACCGCTACGATTACATGGGTTTCCACCCTAACAGCCCTGAATTTCTGGAAACACCGGCGATGGACCGAATGGCTGCCGAGGGGGCGCATATAGCCAATGCTTTTGTCAGTACATCCCTTTGTTCACCCAGCCGGGCGTCAATACTGACCGGGCAGTACCCTTTTCGACATAGTGTTGTTGATAATAGCAACATTATGCCAACTGGAACCCCTATGATTGGAGAAGCACTTCAGGAAGCGGGTTATCAAACAGGGTATTTTGGTAAATGGCATATAGGTAATGATCATGATAATCCCAAACCGGGTTTTGACCGATGGGTAAGTTTTAGGGGGCAAGGTGTCTATTACAATCCCACACTAAATATTGACGGCGACAGGGATGAGTATGAAGGATATATCACTGATTTGCTTACCGATTACACTATAGATTGGTTGGATAAAATTGAGAAAGACAAACCATTTTTCGTCTATTTGTCTCATAAGGCGGTACACGCTGAATTTTATCCTGCTGAACGACATCAGGGAGAATACGAAGATGCATATATACCGAAACCACAGTCGATGAAGAATATAGAACAAAACTACGAAGGAAAGCCTGAATGGGTTTTTGAACAGCGGTATAGCTGGCACGGTGTTGATCACATGTATCATGGACGTGATGATCACCCGCAAACGCTTGATGAAATTATTGTTGATTATAGTGAATCGCTGCTTGGTGTAGATGATAGTGTAGACAGGGTACTGCGCTATCTCGAAGATGCAGGCCTTTCAGAAGAAACCCTGGTAATCTATATGGGTGATAATGGGTTTATGCTGGGTGAGCATGGACTAATTGACAAACGACAGGCTTATGAGGAGTCTATGCGAGTACCGATGTTAGCCTGGGCACCCGGGTTCATAGAGCCTGGGACTGTTATTGAAGAAAATATTATGAACATAGATTTCACTCCTACAATATTGGATTTAGCCGGTGGAAAAATGCCGGAAAACCATGTTATAGATGGTCAGTCATTTTTACCACTCCTGGCGGGCGAAACAGTTGATGACTGGAGGTCCACTTTTGTGTACCAGTATTTCTGGGAAAATTCTTTCCCTCATACACCTACAACATATGCCATTCGTGATGACAGGTATAAATTTATATACTATCACGGAGTATGGGACAAGAATGAATTGTATGATTTGGAAACGGACCCTCAAGAAATGGTTAACCTGATTAATGTACCAGAACACCAAGAACGTGTAACCCGAATGCGTAATGAAATGTTTAACATTTTTGAGGCAAATGGCGCAACTGATGTCCGCTTCAGAAGGCCATCTGAATTTTCAGCAGATGAAAGGAAGCAATATTGATTTACAAATCATGTCATTTATTTTCATGTATTATAAAAAAACATTAAGAGTATCAAAGACCGGACTTTTCCTGTCTCTAATATTTATCGTCTTAACCAGTTGTACGAATGACGATAATTATAATAGTAAACCAAACATCATATTTGTCTTTACCGACGATCATGCCAGTCACTCAATTAGTGCATATGGATCTGACATCATAGAGACTCCCAATATGGATCGCCTGGCAAATGAAGGTATACTCTTTCGTAACGCCTTCGTATCAAATTCCATATGTGCACCTAGCCGTGCTGTGTTACTTACTGGGAAACATAGCCATGTAAATGGTCAGCTCACAAACGGGCAGGAGTTTGATGGCGGTCAGTTAACGTTCCCGAAAATTTTACAGGAAGCCGGTTATCAGACAGCTCTGATAGGAAAATGGCACCTGCAAAGTA
>Ga0102925_1002022_pt1 | contig 11219 bp, 9 predicted proteins | sample SalPonR1_A_D1_MG_FD_78216 | JGI IMG/M metagenome (GOLD analysis project Ga0102925, IMG submission 78216) | Salt pond soil microbial communities from South San Francisco under conditions of wetland restoration - Salt Pond MetaG R1_A_D1_MG | ecosystem: Environmental > Aquatic > Marine > Intertidal... | reverse complement strand
GTAGCCGGTGGTCACGCCGTAGATGAGGCGGCGTGCGGCCACCAGTTCCTCCAGATGCAGCCGGCCGGCGGTGGCCCGCTCCAGGACCTCGGGCGCCAGGGTGATCTCGGCGCCGTCGGCCACGGCCTCCACCTCGGCGAGGGTCGGCGGCCGGCCGTCCAGGAGGATGCTCACGCCGGTTGTCCCACGGCGGGCTTGCCGAGGGGGCCGCGCGGGATATCCTCGGCCAGCGTCAGGGAGACCGGTCGTTCCGGCGGGGTGAGGTTCTTCCGGATCCAGTCGCGCAGGGACGACTCCAGCTCGGCCGGGTCGATGCCCGTTTCGGGGACGATCCAGCCGGCGAGCCGGGGCTCCTCGCGACCTTCAAGATGGACCGCGGCCTCGGCGACCCCCGGCCGACCGCGCAGCTTCTCCGCGACCTGGTCGGGATGGACGTTCACCCCGGCCACCTGGACGGCGCCGTCCCGCCGCCCGGCGGGGACGAAGTGGCGAGTGCCGTGGAACTCCAGGTGGTCCGGCGGCGTCACCGCCTCCCCGAGCCCGGTGCGGCGTCGGCGGTAGAGGTAGAGGCCGTCCGACTCCCAGTGGTCGAAGAGGCGAAAGGGCTCGTCCGGAGCTTCCCGGTAGCCGATGCCCGCGGTCTCGGTGGCGCCGTAGATGGCGACGAAGCGCTCCAGCCCCCGCTGCTCCAGGTCCCGGGCCAGGGCCGGCGGGCAGGGCGCGGTGGAGGTGACGCCGGTGACCCCCGGCGGGAAGGCCGGGTAGAGCATGGCCAGCTGGCGCCAGCGCAGCGGGAAGCCGACCACGAGGTCGCCGTGGTCCAGGTCCGCCGGGGGCAGGCCGCCACCGCCCTGGTCGTGGTGGACGGGGCAGCCCAGCTCCTGCGGGAGCAGGACCCCGAACAGGAAGCCGTAGATGTGGTGGGCCGGGGCCAGGCTGACGACCCGGCGCGTCCCGGGGAAGAGGTTGGCGAGGTGGAAGACCTCCTGCTCCAGGTCGGCCAGGCTGTGGCGGTGCGGCTTCGGCTCCCCGGTGGTGCCGGAGGAGCGGAAGGTCATCCCGCCCGCCTGCCGGATCCCCTGGGCCGCGATCCCGGCCCACTCGCCCAGGCTGTGCTTGCGGAGGAGGTAGTCCCCCGCGTCGAGTTCGTGCAGGCCGAAGCGCTCGGCCGCGGCCGTTGCCAGGGTCAGTCGTTCGATGGAGTCGGCGCCGATGGCATCGCTGCCCAGCGTGGTGGCGGCATCCCAGTTGGTGGCGTCGACGGCCTCCCCGGTGTCGCCGCGCAGTCGCCGCAGTTCGTCCCGAACCAGGGAGATGACGGCGGGCAGGAGGGTATCTGCATCGAGTTTCATGTTCGGTCTCCGGGCAAACAAACGGCGGGGCCACTCCCCCGCCGGGAGGGGTCCTACGCGCGCTTGACCAGGATCCAGTAGGAGTCGCCGGTGAGGGCCTTCTTCATGTGGACCTTCACCTTGGTGGGCTGCATCTGGTAGTCGAAGGTGTACTCGAACATGGTGTTGAGGTCACCGCTCTTGACGCCCTCGCGGAAACGGCCGGCGAAGTCCTTCGAATCGGTGCAGGGGGCGACCTCCTTGAAGAAGTTCTTGCCGATGACCGCCTTGGGATCGCGGCCGGTGATGTCGCCCTCGGCGGCGTTGTACTGGAGGATCTTGCCGTCGGCGTCGAGCTGGATGGCCCCGAAGGCGAGGCTGTCCAGGTCGCTGTCCTTCATGCTGGAGAGGGTGTTCTCGATGTCGTCGGTGCCGAACTGAACGAAGTCCATGGTTGTGTCTCCACTATGCAGGGGTTGTACAAGTATCCCCATGTCACTGGCCTATCCAGCGGGTTTACGGGGAATGTTTCGGGTTTGTAATGGGGGTGTATCGGAACCACCCCGCGTTAACCCTTAAGTGGAGACTAGAAGTTATACAAAGATTGTGCAACTACCGGGGGAGGATCGGTCAAAGAGTGACCAGGCCGCGCTGCCAGGCCTCGACGAATTCCTCGATGGATTCGGCGAAGTCGGGGTCGGTGTCCGCCTCGGTGCGAGCGATGGTGGCGTGGATGACGATTCCCTCCGGCGCCGGGGGGTAGCCGGCGGTGATCGTCCAGGAGAGGGCGTTGGGGCAGTCGGTGAGGGCGAAGCGGACGCCGCCCCGGATGGGCATGCGGACCACCCGGAAGTGACCCCAGAGGGTGTCGGCGGCCCCGTGGTCGGCGTCATCGGCGGTGACGTCGGCGAAGGCGTCGCACCAGTCGGGCAGGGCGGCCACGGTGAGCTGCTCGACCAGGCTGTCGGCGGTGAGGGGGCGGTCGACGGTGGCGAAGAATTCCATGGATGTCCTCAGTCGGCGGTTGCGGTCGTGGCCCGCCGGTCCAGCCAGACCAGCATGGCCGGGGTAAAGAAGAGGGTGAGCGGCGTGGCTACCAGCAGGCCGCCGCTGATGGCGGTGGCGAGCTGGGTCCAGTACTGGGTGGACGGGGCGCCGATGTAGAAGTCCCGCCCGATGAAGTCGATGGTCCACCCCAGCACCATGGGCAGCAGCCCCAGGATGGTGGTCACGGCGGTGAGGATTACCGGCCGGGCGCGCTGGGCGCCGGTGCGCAGGGCCGCCTCCACCGGGTCCAGGCCGTCGTCGCGGCGCAGGACGTTGTAGGTGTCGATGAGAACGATGTTGTTGTTCACCACGATCCCGGCCAGGGCCAGGGTGCCGACGCCGCTCATGACGACGCTGAAGGGCTCGCCCCGGAGCAGCAGGCCGGCCAGCACGCCGGCCGTGGAGAAGAGGATGGCCGAGAGCACCAGCGCCGCCTGGGTGAAGCGGTTGAACTGGACGACCAGGATCACGACCATCAGCGCCACGGCGAAGAGGAAGGCGCGGACCAGGAAGCGGGACGACTCGGCCATGTCCTCGCTCTCGCCGCGGAAGGCGTACTCGACCCCGGCCGGGAGTTCGGTCTTGTCCAGGGCCGCCCCCAGGGCGCGGATCCGCTCGTCCACCAGCTCGCCGGCGGCGACGTCGGCCTCGATGGTGAAGGCTCGGCGGGCGTCCCGGCGCTTGATGAGACCGGTGGCCTCCACCGGCTCCAGGGTGGCGAAGTTGCGCAGCGGCACCAGCCCCTGCTCCGTGGGCAGTCGCAGGGTGGCCAGCTGCTGCAGGTGGCGGGCATTCGCCGGCAGTCGCAGCCGGATGTCCACCGCCTCGTCGGTAAACGCGGGGTGGTAGGTGCCCAGGAGCATGCCGTCGGTGAGCGTCTGCAGCCCCTGGCCCAGCAGGGCGATGTCCACGCCGTGGCGGGCCGCCTCCTCGCGGTCCACCCGCAGCTCCACCTCCACGCCCGGCGGCGGCCGGTCATCCTCGACGTCCACGAAGCCGCCCGTCTCGCTCATGGCCCCGCGGATCCGGGTTACGGCGCTGTCCAGGTCCTCGCCGTTGCGGCCGCGCACCTCCACCACCACCGGTTTGCCGGCGGTGGGGCCGCGCTCCTGCTCCCGTACCTGGATCTTCAGCCCCGGCAGGCCGCTCACCCGGTCGCGCAGCTCTGCCAGGACAGCCGAGGCGGGGCGGCGGGTCCGCCAGTCCGTGAGTTCCAGCTGGATGATGCCGATGACATCCTCGGCGAAGTCCCCCTCCAGTCGCCGCTGCTGGGAGATCAGGGTGCGGGCGTAGCGGGTCTTGATGCCCTCGGTGCCGGCGATGCGCGTCTCCACCCGGCGGACCAGGTCGTCCGCCTCCCAGACCGAGAGGTCGCCCCGCGCCTGGACCTGGACCTGGGCAAAGCGCGGTTCCACGTCGGGGAAGAAGGAGACGCCGCGGCCGTGGGCCGCCCAGGCCGCGTAGAGGACCGCAGTGACGGCGGCAGTCACCAGCAGGGTCCGTCCGGGCCGGCGGCAGGCGGCGGCCAGGGCATCGGTATAGGTCCGCGTGGCCGGGCCCAGTTCGTCCCAGCGCCCTGCCTCCGCGGCCCGGATCTGGCGGACCAGCTCCGGGTTGGTGGTCCGGCGCGGGCCGATGAAAGCACCCAGGGCGGGGACGAAGATCAGCGCCATGGCCAGGGAGAGCAGCAGGGTGATGATCACCGTGGCCGGGAGGTAGATGATGAACTCGCCCACCATCCCCGGCCAGAAGAGCATGGGAAAGAAGACCGCCAGGGTGGTGGCGATGGCGGCGGTCACCGGCCAGCCCATGCGGATGGCGGCGTCGCGGTAGGCCGCCGCCCGCTGCCGGCCCTCGGCGATGTAGCGATCGGCCAGCTCGGCGACCACCACGGCGCCGTCCACCAGCATCCCCACCACCAGGATCAGGGAGAAGAGCACCACGAGGTTGAGGGTGAACCCCATGAGATGGAGGACCAGGATCCCGCCCAGGAAGGCGCCGGGGATGGCCACCGCCACCAGCAGGGAGGAGCGAACCCCCAGGACGGCGACGATGACCAGCACCACCAGGATCACGGCGGTGATGACGTTGTTCTCCAGGTCGCCCAGGAAGTCGGCCACGTCCTTGGCGCCGTCCTGGAGGTAGCGCACCTCCAGCGCCTCGGGGCCCGCCTGCCGGGCGGTCTCGATGATGCGGCGGGCCTCGCCCACCACCTCCAGGATGTTGGCGCCGGTGCGCTTGCGGATCTCCAGGGAGAGCGCCGGGTTGCCGTCGATGCGGGCGAAGCTGTCGGGGTCCTTGTAGGTCTGGCGGACGTCGGCGACATCCCCCACGCGGACCACGGTACCGTCCTCGGCGCGCAGGGCGGTGTTCTCCACCGCCTCGGTATCCTCGATGGTGCCGGGCACCTTGATGGCGATGCGGCCGGCACCGGTATCCACCGCCCCGGCGGTGACCAGCTGGTTGTTGCGCTGGATGGCCCGGGTGAGCTCGGCGTAGGAGATCCGGTAGGACTCCATGACCAGCGGGTCCACCAGGATCTCCATGACATCCTCGCGCTCGCCGCCGATGTCCACCTCCAGGACGCCGGGGCTCGCCTCCAGGCGATCGCGCAGGTCCCGGGCGGTCTCCAGCAGGGCGCGCTCGCTCACCGGCCCCGAGAGGGTGGCGGTGAGCACCGGGAACATGGAGATGTCCACCTCCGAGACCCGGGGCTCCTCCGCCTCGGCGGGGAGCTCCGGCTCGGTCTGGTCCACCTCCTCGCGCACGTCGGCCAGGGCCTGGCGGCTGTCCCAGCCGGGCTGGAAGTCCAGCCGCAGCATGGCGAAGCCCTCGCCGGCCCAGGCGCGCATCTCGTCCACGCCCTGCACCGACTGCAGCTCCCGCTCCAGCGGGCGCAACAGCAACCGTTCGGCATCCTCCGGGGTGATCCCGGGGTAGGGGACGGTGACGAAGTAGATGGGGATGTCGATGTCCGGGTTGGCCTCCTTGGGGATGGTGGCGTAGGCCACCGCCCCCAGGATCAGGAGGATCCCCAGCAGGAGCAGGACGGCGCGACCGCGGTCCACCGCGGCGGCGATGAGCGCCCTCACGGCCGACCCTCACCCGGGGCCGGCGCCGGCTCGGCGGTCACGTCCTCGCCGGCGCGGACGAAGCCCCCCCCCACGGTGATGAGGTCGATGGCCGTTGGCGCCCCGGTCACCCAGACGCCGTCACGGTCGGCCCGGACCACTTCGACCTCGTGGAAGACCACGCGGCCGTCGGCCACGGCCTTGAGGCCCAGGCGGCCGTCGTCATCCAGGTGGAGCAGGGCCGGGGAGACCCGGTGGGCCTCCACCTCGGCCACCGGGATGACCACCTCGGCGCTGATCCCCGAGGGCAGTTCGCCCTCCGGGTTGGGGAAGGTCGCCTCCAGGCGGAAGGTCCGCGTGGCCGGATCGGCCACCGGGGCGACGAAGGTCACCTCGCCCTCGGCGGTACTGCCGTCCAGGAAGCGGATGCGCGCGGTCTGGCCCGGCTCCACGTCGCGGATCCGGTGCTGCGGGACCTGCACCACCGCCCGCAAAGGATGGTTGACCACGATCTCGGCCAGCGGCCCGCCCACGGCGAGGAAGTCGCCGCGCTCGGCCATGCGCCGATGGACGATGCCGTCCATGGGGGCGCGCAGCTCGGTGTTCTCGATGTCCTGGCGCACCGCCTCTCGTTCGGCCCGCGCCGCCTCCAGCTCGGCGCGTTTGACGTCCACCTGCAGCTCGGCGGTGAAGTCGTCCGCGGCCATGGCGCGGGTCGCCTCGTAGTCGCTCTCCGCACCGGCCACGCGCGCCTCGGCCTCGCGCAGCTTCGCCTGGCGGTCGTCCATCTTCAGCCGCGCCAGCAGCTCGCCCTCGCTCACCCGGGCGCCGCGGGGGACGGCCCATTCGGCGATCTGGCCGGCGGTCTCGGCGCGGACGACCATGCGGCTCTCCGGCTCCACATCCCCCTGCAGGACCAGCAGTTCCTCCACCGGCTCGGAACGGCGTTCGGCCACGCCCACGGTGGTGGGTCGGTCCGTACCGGCCTCGGCGGTGGTGGGGGCCGGGCGGGTGAGAAAGCCGGAGGCGATCCAGGCCACCGCCAGGACGATAATCGTAAAGATAATGAGGGGGCGGCGGGGTAGGCGTGGCATGGGGAACCTCCGTGGCACTCCCTCCATTCTTGGTCGGACTGACTGTGCGGTCAATGAACCGCTGGAGACCCGGGGCGGGCGAGTCAGTTTGACTCATGAGCGGGGTACTGATACATACTTGCAGTATACCCATAATGTCATCGGGAACGGATATGGCCACCGATGCCTCTCCCAGTCTGAGCGCCGCCCTCGCCTCCCTGAATCCCATGGGGCGGCCGGGGATGGGTGGTGCCCGGATTCCGGAGTCGGTGGAGCAGGCCGGAGACACGGCGACCCGTTCCTCTCCCGCCCGGGACCGGGCCGCCAGCGAGCAGGCGCGCGCCAGCGCGGAGACCCGCTCCCCCACGATGGAGAACCTGCGGCGCGCCGACGAGCCGCAGCGTGCCGAGGCCAGCTCGGCCCGCCTGGACGAACAGGGCCAGCGGGTGCGCGACCAGGTGGACCAGCAGCGCCGGGACCTGGCACTCCAGGAACTGCGCAATCGCGACCGCGAGGTGCGCGCCCACGAACAGGCCCACCTGGCCGCGGGCGGTTCGCATACCTCGTCGGTCTCCTACAGCTTCGTCGTCGGGCCCGATGGCAAGCGCTACGCCATCGGTGGCAACGTGGACGTGGATACCACGCCGGTGCGCGACGACCCCGAGGCCACGCTGGAGAAGGCACGCCAGGTCCGCGCCGCGGCGCTGGCGCCGGCCAATCCCTCGCCCCAGGATCGCCAGGTGGCCGCGGAGGCGACCCAGATGGCCCAGGAGGCGCGCATGGAACTGCTCCGGGAGCGCCAGGAGGAGTCGCGGGCCGAGGCCGGGGGTAACGAGGGCCGGCCATCGGGGCGCGACCCATTGGCCCCGGAGCCCCTCTATCCCGATCCCGCGCAGAGCCCCCTGGAGGCGAACCGCCCGGGGGCGCAGGGGGCTGATCGAACCGATTCCGGCGACCGGCGCGCTGATGATGGTGCCGCTGCCATGGCCGGCGTCGGCGAGGCATCGAACGCTACCGAGGGTGGCTACGCCCGCCGCGAGCCCGGCGCTGTCAGCGGTATCAACCTCTACGTCTGACGCCCCTCCTAGTCGAAGAGATCGCCCTGCCGCCCGCCGGGCGGCGTGAAGGCCGTCGTGTCCAGCACCGGCGGCCAGCCCAGTCCCAGCCGCTGGCGGGCCAGCCGGAAGCGCTGGGCCAGCAGGTCGGCCCACGGCCCCTCCCCGGTCATGCGCCGGCCGAAGTCCGGCTCGTAGTCCTTCCCGCCCCGCGCCTGCTGTACCCGCGAGAGGACGTGCTCGGCCTCGCCGGGGGCGTGTTCGGCCAGCCAGTCGCGGAAGAGGTCGCCCAGCTCATGGGGCAGGCGCAGCAGGACGTAGCCGGCCCAGCCCGCCCCGGCCTCCGCCGCCGCCTCCAGGATCGCCTCGAACGCCGTCTCCGTGAGCACCGGGATCACCGGTGCCACCAGCACCCCCACCGGGATCCCCGCCTCGCGCAGCCGCCGGATGGTGGCCAGCCGCCGCCGCGGGCCGGCCGCGCGCGGCTCCAGGCGGCGGGAGAGGTCGCCGTCCAGGGTGGTGATGGAGACCGCGACCGTGGCCAGGCCGGCCTCCGCCATGGGGCCGAGGATATCCAGGTCCCGTTCCACCAGGGCCGACTTGGTCACCAGGCTCACCGGGTGGCGGGTATCCCGGCAGACCTCCAGCATCGACCGGGTGATCCCCAGCTGCCGCTCCGCCGGCTGGTAGGCGTCGGTATTCATGCCCAGGGCGATGGTCTCCGGCTGGTAGCCGGGCCGGTCGAACTCCGCGCGCAGACGCTCGGCGGCATCCGGCCGGTAGTGGATCCGGGTCTCGAAATCCCGGCCCGGCGACTCGTCCAGCCAGGCGTGGGTGGGGCGGGCGTAGCAGTAGATGCAGCCGTGCTCGCAGCCGCGATAGGGGTTCACGGTGCGGTCGAAGGCGAGATCCGGGGAGTCGTTGTAGGTCACGATCCGCCGGGTCCGGTGCGGTATCAGCGTGGTGGCCGGAGCCGGTTCGGGATCCGGCTCGTCGCTCCAGCCGTCGTCGAAGGCCTCCCGCTGCCAGGCGGCGTAGCGGTTGTCCGGGCTGCTGACCGCCCCGCGGCCCTTGTGGGGGTCGTGCCGGCGGCCCACGTCGGCGCGTCTACCGGACGGTCTCGACCCCGCTGGAGGAGCCCACCAGCAGCACATCCGCCGGGTCCATGGCGAACAGGCCGTTGGTGACCACGCCGGGGATGTTGTTGAGCTGCGCCTCCAGCTTGGACGGCTCGACAATGGAGAGGCCGTGGACGTCCAGGATGAGGTTGTGGTTATCGGTGGTGAAGCCCTCGCGCAGGACCGGCTCGCCGCCGAGCTTGACCACCTGGCGGGCGACGAAGCTGCGCGCCATGGGGATGACCTCGATGGGCAGCGGGAAGGCGCCGAGGATGTCCACGACCTTGGTGTCATCGACGATGCAGACGAACTGCTCGCTGGCGGCGGCGACGATCTTCTCCCGCGTCAGCGCGCCGCCGCCGCCCTTGGTGAGCTGCAGGTAGCGGGTGGTCTCGTCGGCGCCGTCCACGTAGAGGCCCAGGTCGCCCACGTCGTTGAGGTTGTAGACCGGGATCCCGTGGCCCTTGAGCCGCTCGGCGCTGGCGTTGGAGCTGGCCACGGTGCCGTCGATGCGGCCCTTGATCTTCGCCAGCTCGTCGATGAAGTAGTTGGCGGTGGAGCCGGTGCCCACGCCGATCACCGTGCCGGTCTCCACGTATTCAATGGCCGAACGGGCCACCTCGCGCTTCATCTCGTCCTGGTTCATGGGCTCCTCCGCAAATTCGTGTGGTATCCCGCCGATTATAGGGGCGCATTGGCAGTGGCGGCCAGATCCGGCGCCCGGGCCGAACTGACACCCCCCGGGGGAGGTGGTACCGTAGCGGCCATGTTCGACGCCTACCTGAAGCGCATCCTCACCGCCCGAGTCTACGATGTGGCCCGGGAAACGCCGCTGGATCCGGCCACCGGCCTCTCCAAGCGGCTGGGCAACCAGGTCTTCCTCAAGCGCGAGGACCTGCAGCCGGTCTTCTCGTACAAGCTGCGCGGGGCGTACAACAAGATCATCCACCTCTCCCCGGAGCAGCGCGAGCGCGGCGTCATCGCCGCCTCCGCCGGCAACCACGCCCAGGGCGTGGCGCTGTCGGCGCGCAAGCTCGGGATCCCGGCGCGGATCGTCATGCCCAAGACCACGCCGGACATCAAGATCGAGGCGGTGCGGGCGCTGGGGGCCGAGATCGTCCTCCACGGCAGCTCCTACGACGAGGCCTTCGCCCACTGCATGCAGATCGCGGAGGAGGCCGGCATGGCCTTCATCCCGCCCTACGACGACCCCGACGTCATCGCCGGGCAGGGGACGGTGGCCATGGAGATGGCGCGCCAGGCGCCGCAGCCGCTGGAGGCCGTCTTCGTCCCCGTGGGCGGCGGCGGCCTGATCTCCGGGGTGAGTGCCTACTTCCGCGCCCTCTACCCGGGGGTGCGGATCATCGGCGTGGAGCCGGCGGACGCCCCCACCCTGCACTCCGCCCTGGCGGCCGGCGAGCGCGTCCAGCTGCCCCAGGTGGGGATCTTCGCCGACGGCGTGGCCGTGCGCCGGATCGGCGAGGAGCCCTTCCGCATCCTGCGCGAGAGCGTGGACGAGGTGGTGCTGGTCTCCACCGACGCCATCTGCGCCGCCATCAAGGACATCTTCGACAACACCCGCTCCATTGCCGAGCCGGCCGGGGCGCTCAGCGTGGCCGGCCTCAAGCAGTACGTGGAGGACCACCGGCTGGAGGGCGCCAACCTCGCCGCCGTGGTCAGCGGTGCCAACATCAACTTCGACCGGCTGCGCTACGTGGCCGAGCGCGCCGAGCTGGGCGAGCGGCGCGAGGCGCTCTTTGCCGTGACCATCCCCGAGCAGCCCGGCAGCTTCCGCGCCTTCTGCAACGCCATTGGCACCCGCTCCATCACCGAGTTCAACTACCGCTATGCCGGGCCGGACGAGGCCCACATCTTCGTCGGCATCCGCATGAACGCCGGCGCGCCGGAGAAGGATGAGCTGCGCGGCAAGCTGGAGGCCGCCGGCTACGGCGTGGTGGATCTCACCGACAACGAGATGGCCAAGCTCCACGTCCGCCACATGGTGGGCGGCCGCGCCCCCCACGCCGGCCGCGAGACCCTCTACCGCTTCGAATTCCCCGAACGGCCCGGGGCGCTGCTGCGCTTCTTGAGCCACCTCCACGCCGACTGGAACATCTCCCTGTTCCACTACCGCAACCACGGCGCCGACTACGGCCGCGTCCTCGCCGGCTTCCAGGTCCCCGAGGAGGAAGAGCCCGCCTTCCAGCAGTTCCTCCAGGAGCTGGGCTACGCCTGGGAGGAAGAGACGGAGAACCCGGCGTACGAGCTGTTTCTGCGGTGAGGGGGTTGCTCGTTTCCGCAGAAGCGCCGAGGCGGGAAATTACTCGTAATGGCTCCAGAGCCGTAGAACCTTGATTACGCCCTCACCTTCAAGGACCTGGTACACGAGCCGATGCTGGATCTTGATGCGGCGAGAGTAGGCGCCGGTAAGGTCGCCCACGATCCGCTCGTAGGGAGGCGGCTTGTGGAAGGGGTCTTCGGCGATGAGATCCAGTAGTTACGCGGCCTTCGGTTTTAGTCCACT
>Ga0102925_1002021_pt1 | contig 11224 bp, 8 predicted proteins | sample SalPonR1_A_D1_MG_FD_78216 | JGI IMG/M metagenome (GOLD analysis project Ga0102925, IMG submission 78216) | Salt pond soil microbial communities from South San Francisco under conditions of wetland restoration - Salt Pond MetaG R1_A_D1_MG | ecosystem: Environmental > Aquatic > Marine > Intertidal... | reverse complement strand
TCGGTCATCGCCCGCTCGCCGACGCCCTCGTCACCGGCGGTTTCCTCGGGGTCAACGCTCGGGGGCGGACCCGGCAGGCGGACTACCTGACCGACGCGCAGGTCGGAGGGGTTGGTCGAATCGTTGTAACGGGCGAGCACGAGAAACAGGCCCGGGTCGCCCAGGATGCGGGTGGCCAGCGCACTCCAGGAATCGCCACGCTTGATCACGTAGCGGTGCGACTGCCGCCCCAGCATGGCCTCCGGGTCCTCGGTGAGCTGGCGCAGGATCGCCCGGGCGGCGTTGTCGTCCGGGTGCTTTTCCAGGTAGCGGCGCAACGAGGCCTCGCCCTCGGCATACTTGCCCTGTTGCAGGTCGTCGAGGATCGCACTGAGCGAGCGCACATCCTCCACCGGGGCCGGTTCGGGCTCCGCCTCGGGCTCGCCGCTGCCGATGAAGCGGGACAGCAACCCACCTTCACCGCCGAAATCCTCGCGAAACTGGTCGCGGAACTCGTCCAGCTGGGTGGCACAACCACTCAGCCCCACGGCGAGCACCATGGCACTCAGCCAGTAGGCGGCAAGCCGCCCGAGCAAGGGCCGTTTCCCGATCGGTGAGCGCATGAATCTTTCTACCTCGAATGGAAATGTCGTGCCCGGCAGCCGTCATGATCGCTCGTCGGGCAAGCGGCCTCCCCCCAGCCAGCGCTTGAGCAGCGGCGCCTGGGGGGTACGCATCAGGATCATGGCGATGTTGTCGCCGGTCTCGCCGCCCCGCTCTCCGGCGCGCACCAGGCCCGAGTGCACGCCGTCGAACAGGTGCTCTGCCTGGAGCAGGCCGGCCAACTCGCGCTCGGACAACGTCTCCCAGATGCCGTCGCTGCAGAGGGCGAAGCCCTGGCCCGGCTTGAGGGCGGCGTAGCCATGCTCCACTTCGGGCGGTTCCTCGCCGCCCAGACCGCGCAGCAGCACGTGCTGGTCCGGGTCCGTGGCCAGGTCGTCCATGGTGAGCTCGCCGCGGTCCACTTTCAGTCGGGCGAGGCTGTGGTCCCGCGTGCAGGACAGACAGCGCTTGCCCTGGAAGTGGTAGAGCCGGCTGTCGCCGACGTGCGCCCAGTAGGCGTGTACACCGCGGGTCAGCAGCGCGACCACCGTCGAGTGCGGCTCGGCGGGCACCCAGCCGTTGCGCCGCCGGATTTCGGCGTGCGCCTCCTGGCAGAGCGTCTCGAGAAACAGCGCCCCGGGCTGCTCCAGCCATTCGCGCGCATCCCAGAGTTCGCGGGCGGCGTGAATGACGCCGCCGGAGGCCAGTTCCCCGGCCCCGTCTCCGCCCATGCCGTCGGCGAGCACCATCAACCGCGCATCCTCGCGGCGATCGTGAAAGCAGATCAGGTCGTCCTGCTGGGACGCCCGTCCGCCACGCGCACGGCCGCAGGCCATGCGGGCCAGCTCCCGGATTTCCATGTCGACATCCATGTCCATCGCTCTCGTCGGGTCCTCGGCTGCACGGGCGAGCCATCCGGTCTCGTGCCGCGGGAAATATCAGCAATCGAGTATAGACAGCGCGCAGCGGCACGCCAAAGCCCGTCCCTCAATCGTCCTCCTGCCGTTCCAGCCATTCGGACTCGCAAGCGTCGATCCGGGCGCGCAGTTCCTCGCGGTCGACCTGCAGGCGCGCGAGCTCCTCGTCGTGTTCGCCGTCATACAGGCCGGCATCGGCGAGTGCGGCATCGATCTCGCCGAGACGTTCACCGAGCGTCTCGAGCTCCGCTTCCAGCCGGGCCGTCTCCCGTTCGCGCTGCTTCGCGCCCTTGCCGCGCGGCTTGCCCCAGGAGGACTTGTCCACCGGGGCCTTCTTCGCGGCCTTGCCGGCCGCCTGTTCGCGGTTGTGCGCCCGGCGGCGCTCGGTGACGGCCGCGCGGTAGTCGTCGAGATCCCCGTCGAAGGGGACCGCGCCCCCGTCGCGCACCCACCAGAAGCGGTCGCAGACCAGCTCGATCAGCGTCTTGTCGTGCGAGATCACCAGCAGGGCGCCGTCGAAGGCCTGCAGCGCCTCAGCCAGAGACTCGCGCATGGCCAGATCGAGGTGGTTGGTGGGTTCGTCGAGGATCAGCAGGTTGGGCGCTTTCCACACCAGCAGCGCCAGCGCGAGACGCGCCTTCTCGCCCCCGGAGAACGGCTCGATCGGCTCGAAGATGCGGTCGCCGACGAAGCCGAAGCGACCGAGAAAATCGCGCAGCTTCTGGGTGGTGCCGCTGTCGCCGGCCACCCGCTCGAGCGCGATCAGAGGCGTGTCGCGCGGGTCGAGCTGGTCGAGCTGGTGCTGGGTGTAGTAGCCCACCTGCACGCCCGGGGCGACGAACCGCTCGCCGGAAAGCCAGGTCTCGCCGCCCTCGGCGATCGCGCGGATCAGGGTGGTCTTGCCCGCGCCGTTCGCCCCGAGCACGCCGATGCGGTCGCCGGCGCGAACCTGCAGGGAGACATCATCGATCAGCGGCTTGCCGTCGTAGCCGATGGCGACGTCCTCGAGCGTGACCATCGGGTCGGGGGCTTGCTTCGGCGTCGGGAAATAGAAGGAGAAGTCGTCGCGGTCCGCGTGACTCGCGGCGATGGTCGGCAGCCGTTCGAGCGCCTTGACCCGGCTCTGCGCGGCGCGCGCCTTGGTGGCCTTGGCGCGGAAACGGTCGATGAAGCCCTGCAGGCGTTCGCGTTCCTTGGCGATCTTGTCGGCCAGCGCGGCATTCTGCGCAAGGCGCTCGGCGCGCATCGCCTCGAAGTCGCTGTAGTGCCCGGTGTAGAGATTGAGCTGCTGGTTCTCGATGTGGGCGATGTGCGTGCAGACGTGATCGAGAAAGTCGCGGTCGTGCGAGACCACGATCAGCGTGCCCGGGTAGTTGACCAGCCAGTCGGCCAGCCAGAAGACCGCGTCGAGATCGAGGTGGTTGGTGGGTTCGTCGAGCAGCAGGATGTCGGACGGCGCGATCAGGGCGCGCGCCAGATTCAGGCGCATCCGCCAGCCGCCGGAGAAGCTGGAAACCGGGTTGTCGATGGACTCGGGCGCGAAGCCCAGCCCGTCGAGCAGGCGCGCCGCACGCGCCCGGGCCGTGAAGCCGCCGATCGCCTCGAACTCCGGGTAGAGCTCGGCCAGCCGCATGCCGTCGTTCTCCGCTTCCGCCTCGCGCAGGGCGCCGTTGACGCGCTTGTAGTCGGCATCGCCGTCGAGCACGTGATCGACGGCGGAGATGTCCAGCGCCGGCGTCTCCTGCTCCACGGTCGCCATGCGCTGCCCGCCGGCCCACTCGATGTCTCCCTCGTCCGGCGCGATCTCGCCCTGGAACATCGCCAGCAGGCTGGACTTGCCGGTGCCGTTGCGCCCCACCAGGCCCATGCGCTGGCCGGGCAGCAGCGTGAGATCGGCATCCTCGAGCAACAACTGCGTGCCGCGACGAAGGGTGACGGACTTCAACTGGATCATGGGACCTCCAATCGGAATCGACGCCGGATCAATGGACGGCGTCGGAAATGAGCGGGACGGAGGCAAGCGCAGAGGAGTCGTGAGCCGTGAGCGCCACCGCTTCGAAACGGAGGGAGTCGTCCCTTGTGTCTTGCCTCGCGAGCGAGAGATTGCAGGGTCGGGCGCGCATGGATGCGGGCCCGAGGTTCGTCGCGACGGGACGTCGCGTCGAACCGACCCGTCCGCGATTCCCCGTTCGCGAGGCTGAACGCCGCGGATGGCATCCGCGGCGTTCAGGCCCGCAGGGCCAAGACGCAGGGTGCCCTTCTTTTCGCCTCTTTTCTTGGACAAGCAAGAAAAGAGGCTCGCGCGCCCCTGGACCACGCCCGAAAAAACCACCACTCGCGAACAGACGTGCGAAATGGTCCTCTTCGCCTGGACCCGGCCGCCCCGGAACACCAACAGGCCGGAGGAACCGGAACCCCGAAACCAAAAAGGCCGGGGCCCCAAACGGGGCCCCGGCCGGGGAATCTGGTCGGAGTGGCAGGATTCGAACCTACGACCCCTACGTCCCGAACGTAGTGCTCTACCAGGCTGAGCTACACTCCGAAAGACCGTCGACGCCGTGGCGTCAGTGGTCGCGCTGAACGCTGATGTCCGCCAGGGCGGCCATCGCTCGGGAAAAGACACTTTCCGGCAGAACCGTGAGCGCCCGCTTGGCCTTTTCGGCCTCACGTCCAGCGAGCGCCGAAGTATACGAGAGTGCGTCGGTTTGTTCAACCACCTTGAGCACTTCATCGATCCGCTGGGCCGAATGCGACTCGATCGCCTCGCGCACGAGCTCCGCGTCGGACGCGCCCGCACGCGCCATGGCGACGATCAGCGGCAGGGTCGGCTTGCCCTCGGCCAGGTCGTCGCCGACGTGCTTGCCGGTCTGCACCTCGTCGCCGCGATAGTCGAGCACGTCGTCGATCAGCTGGAAGGCGAGGCCCAGCCGGTAGCCGTATTCACCGAGCGCGTCCTCCACCGCCTGATCCCGGTCGTCCAGCACGGCCGCCAGGCGGCAGGCCGCCTCGAACAGCGTGGCGGTCTTGCGCCCGATCACGTCCATGTAGCGGTCCTCGGAGACCGCGGCGTCGCCGATGTTCATCAGCTGCATCACCTCGCCCTCGGCGATGCGGTTGGTGGCATTCGCGAGGATCACCATCACGCGCGGGCGCTCGACCTCCACCATCATCTGGAAGGCACGCGAATAGAGAAAATCGCCGGTAAGCACCGAGGCGGCGTTGCCGAAGCGGGCATTGGCGGTGTCGCGGCCGCGGCGCAGGGTGGACTCGTCGACTACGTCGTCATGCAGCAGCGTCGAGGTGTGGATGAACTCCACCACCGCCGCCAGCTGTGCCGCCCCCGGCAGGTCGGCGTCTGCACCACGCAGCGCACGGGAGGCGAGCATGATCAGCAACGGCCGGAAACGCTTGCCGCCGGAGTGGACGATGTAGCTGCCCAGCTGGTTGATCAGGGCGACGTCGGATTCCAGCCGGGTCATGATCTGGCGATCGACGGCCTGCATGTCGGCAGACATCAGCTCGCGGATCTCGTTCAACTGCATGGTCATCGGCTTGACTCGTTCACTCCGTTGTCCGGCGGCATGCGCCATGGTGCCGCCAACCTTACACCATGGGTATCGGCCGCACTACCGGAACCAGCCTGGCGGCAGGGTGTCCGCCAGTCGCCCACGCAACGCCTCGACGGGAAGGCCGTCACTCCGAGCCGCAGCGAAACATGACCGATCGAGCTCAGCGACCGCCTCGATGAACGCCGTGGGGGCTTCGCGCGCCACCAGCCGGCTTTGCCCCAGGGGACTGATCGGCTCGGGAAGCCCGGCCAGCACCTCCTGCAAATCCCGGCGCAGGGCCCACGGGTCCTCGGCAGCCAGCAGCCGTCGCCGCGCGGCCCGCCAGTCGGTTCGTGCGCGGTGCCACCGCAAGAGCCGACCACCACCCCTCCAGAGCGCACCAGCCCCGACCAGGGCCGCGATCACCCAGGGCACGGCGCCCAGGAGCGCGGCCAGGCGACGCTCGGCGACCGGCACCTGCCAGCGGATGCTCCGGGGCTCCGTGGTCGTCCAGGCCAGTTCGACCGGCCAGTCACCGCCGGCGACGGGTCGCAGATACGGCAGCCGCAGGGCGGGCAGGCGCGCCTCGCGCCGGGCATCGTCACCGGCTTCGGCACTGGGCAGCAGCGGGATGCGGACATCCCAGCCGGACACCAGTTCGGCGGCCTCGTCTTCCGGGTCGACCTCCCGGACTTCCGGCTCCCCGAGTCGCAGGCCGGCCGGGGCGACCAGCTGCTCGGTCAGCATGCGCCTGACGGCCTCGGCACTCAGCCCCCGGCCGCTCACGCGCAACCGCCAGACACCCGGCTCCCCGGCGGTGAGCGCTCCGACCCCGCGATCCTGCACCGTCAGCGAGGGAGTGACCGGCAGGTATTCCGGCAGGTGCGGCGGCAGCGGGACGACCTCCAGACGACGCGCCGCCGGGATCCAGGCGAAACGACTCTGCGCCAGGCCGATCAGGTCGAAATCGATGCGGGAGTACGCCAGGACCTGCTCGCCCGCACGCAGTGCCTGCACTGCCCAGCGGTAATGGCGCCGGTGGACCTGGCGGCCATCGATCTCGACGGTGTCCTGCGCCACGGAAAGCGGGCGCACGTCGAAGCCGACGCCCTCGGGCCGGTGCACTTCCACGCCGCGCAGCTGACGAGCGGGGTCGAGGATCGTCTGGGTGACCAGGAACAGGTCCCGCTGGACGGGATCGAGGCGGGACACCTCGGTCTCGACGATCACGCCCTCCGGCAGGCGACCGGCGCCGGCGCGACTGACGGCTTCCCGAACCGGGGGGCGGGAATCGATCGGGCCGATCTCGACCACTTCGGCAAAGCGGTCCTGCTGCCGATCCCGGTCCGGACGCGGAATGTCCGCGCCCACGGGCTGCGCCAGCGCCAGCGCCAGCGCCAGCGCCAGCGCCAGCAGCACGATCCATCCGCGTCGACGCATCATCGCGCATCCTCCCCGCGCTCGAGGCGATCGTTCACCACGGCCTTGTAGGGTTGCTGACGCAGCAGGCTGCGCAAGGGGGGCTGCGGCCGGTCCTCGATGCGCTCGAGCTTCTTGCGCGCCCCCTGCAGCAAGGCCTCGTTCAGCACGAAACCCTCCCCGTCCGCGTCCGGCTGGTCGGCGACCCGTCCTCCGCGGCCACCGCCTTGTGCCTCGAGGAACTCTTCGCTCATCCGCGCCCCCAGGGTTTCATCGACCGGGTCGGGACGCTGGGCCTCGAAGCCGCGAAAGCCGGGCTGCTCCTCCTCGTTGACACCCTGCCCGGCCAGGTTCGCCAGGGAGACGGCCAGGTGCCGGTTCTGCCGGGCCGGCTCGTGGTCGGGGGCCAGCAGGAGGGCGGCGTCGTAGGCAGAGACCGCCGCCAGGTAGCGACCGGCGAGCACCAGCGCGTTGCCGAGGTCGAACAGCGCCAGCAGGCGCTGTTCCTCCGTTTGCGCCAGCCAGACGGCGGACTGCAGCCGATCGACCGCGTGCGGAAAATCGCCCCGCCGGTAGGCGGCCAGCCCGCCCCCCAGTCGTGCCGCGTAACCGGATGCCCGGTCGAAGGCGGTCTGGGCACGGACGAAATCCTCGTCTTCGAGATGGGCCTGCCCCTGTCCCAGGTAGGCCCGTTGCGCTCCGGCGTCCACCACCGGGGCGGCCCCGGCGACCGTGAAGACCACCGGGAGAAGCACGAGACCGAGCACCACGATCGCGCTCCGCACCGATCGCCCCGGCATCCCCCATTCAAGCCACAGATGAAGAGACAGCCAGACGAACGCGACCCAGAGGGGGAGTACGGCAAGGGAACGATATCCCTCCAGGCCATCGGAAGCGGGAGGGGCCGGAAGGGCGGCGATGCGCTCGGCGAGAAAGTCGGCATCCTCGCTCAGGACCCCCGACCGGCGCATCACTCCCCCGGTGAACTCGGCGATCTCGGCCACGCGCTCGAACGCCGGCGTGGAGGTGACCACCCGGTTCTCCGCGTCCCGCAACGGCTGATCCTCGCGATAGAGGGGAGTGGTCTCGCGGGCGAGCGGCACGGCAAAGACCGGAATGCCCCGCTCGGCGAGCGCCTCGGCAGCCTCCAGCAGCCGGACACCCGCCTCGCCGTCGAACTGGCGCTCGTCGGCGCTGGCCAGCCAGACCACGGCACCACTCTCGAGCCCCGCCATGGAAGCCGCCCCGCGGAAGGCGGCCGCCGGATCGGCGACCCGGGGCGGTTCGCCGGCCGTCATCCCCCGCAACTGGGCCGAATAGAAATCCAGCAGGCCCCGGTCTTCGCTCGGCGGCAGCAGCAGCCCGGCGGTGTCCACCGAGCGCAGCAGGACGAAGGCATGTCCCGGGCTCCGCTCGGCGACCAGCTCGATCAGCAGGTCGGCGCGCTCGGCGCGCGAGGGAGAGACGTCCCGGCCGGTCATCGCCGCCGAACCGTCGACGATGAACAGGACCGGCGCCTTCGCCTCCGCCGCGCCCCCGTCCTGCCCCAGCCGCGGGTCGGCCAGCGCCAGCACCGCGAACAGCCAGAAGAACCACCAGGCCGTGGCGGCGAACCCCTTCGTCAGTCCACGGCCCGCCAGGTCGCTGCCACCGGCAAATGCCCAGGGGTGCAGCTCGGCGTCGGCGTAGTCGGCCACCTTCCGGCCGCGACGGCGTCGCCACAGGGCCAGGGCCAGCGGCACGAGCAGAAGCCAGAAGGCTTCGGGACGGGACAGGGCGGCCCAGCCGTCATGGGCGAGCCACTGTGACCAGAGCACGGCGAGGCTGTCGACGGATTCGTTCATGGGCCGTCCCTCAAGCCTGCATTCGCAGATTGAACCACTGCGCCCCGGCCAGTCCGGCCAGGCCGAGCAGCAGGAAGATGGCCAGCAGCGAGTGGCGCTCGCGCCGGGTCTCGTCCGCCCGCGGGGTCGCCTCGTGCCGATCGATCGCCTGGGTGACCGCCAGCAGGGCCTCGCGGTCGCCCGCATCGATCGCGCGCCCCCCGGATAGCCTCGACAGGTCCTCCAGCGTCGGCTCGCCGTCAGCGGAACCGACGTCGCCGGGGGCGAGATTGATGGTGAACAGCTCGATGTTCTCGGCGCGCGCCACGGTCAACGCCTCGGCGGGTGTCATCTCACCGCCGGTGTTCACGCCGTCCGTCCAGACCAGCAGCCGGGGCGGCACGCGACCGCGCTCGCGACGCTCGGCAATGGTCTCCATGGCCACCGCCAGACCGTCGCCCAGCGCCGTAGCGCTGCCGTCGATCCCTGGCTCCAGCTGTTCGATCCAGAAACGCAGCACGGCATGGTCGGCGGTCTCGGGCACCACGGTGCCGGCCGAGTCGGTCACCACCATCAGCGAGAAGCGATCCTCCGGATGGGCGTCGAGAAACGCGAGCAGGGCCTCGCGCATCGCCGTCATCCGCGAGATCGAGTCACCGTCGGCATCGCGGAAATCCTGCCGGGACATGCTGGGGCTGGCGTCGACCAGCAGCATGATCGAGCGGGCGGACGGACCGGTCGCCTCCGACTCGCCGATCCACACCGGACGCGCCAGCGCGAGGACCAGCGAGACCAGCGAGAAGGTCAGCAGAAACAGGAGCCAGCGCTGCCCGGCCGGCGTGCGGCTCTCCGCCTCCGGACGTCCCAGGGCCGGATGACGCAGCAAGTGGGCCGGGGGACACTCGTTCACCCGCCTGCGCAAGGCGGGCATGGCCATCGCGACCGGCAGCAACAGCAACAGCGCCCAGGGAGAGTCGAATCCGATCACCCGGCACCTCCCCGCCGCCACAGCTCGCGTCGCATGAGCCGCAACCGCGCTACCAGCCAGTCGGCATCCAGAGCCGGATCGCCGCCGAACCGGGCATGATCGATCTCGCGCACCCAGTCGGACCAGGGCGACGCCAGACGGCGACGATACGGGGCCGGACGGCCTTGCTGCCATCGACCAATGGCGACGACCACGGCATCGGCCCACGCACGAAGCCGGGCCGGCTCGCTCCGGCGACAGGAACGTTCCAGCCGCCGCAGCTCCCGGGTCAGCTGCAAATCGCGCCGGCGACGCCACAGCCAGCCGACGGCAACAATCAGGAGCAGTACGAGCGGCAACAACCAGAGCGGCGACAGGCCGGCCTCGGCGACGCCGGGCGTCGCTTCCGCCCCGCCGGGATCGATCAGCCCCGGGATGGTGTAGACATCGACCAGCCGGTCCGGCGCGCCTTCCGGCGCCGCCCCCGGCAACGGCTTCCAGTCGCGATAGCCGCTCATGACGGCACCTCCGCGGCCCCGGCGAGAACCGCCGGCACCGTCGCCAGCCAGTCGGCCGGCTCGGCATCGGCCGCCAGCGGGAGAAACACCGCGCCCAGCGCCTCGGCGGACTCCCGCCAGGCCCGAAGACGCTCCTGCTGCCCGGAGGCGAAGGCCTCCCGCCAGCGACGATCACCGGTATCGAGCCAGCGGGTCCGCGCCCCCGCGTCGAAGGCGACCAGTCCGAGATCGGGCATGTCGAGCTCGACCCGGTCGGCGATCGAGACGAACAGCAGGTGCTGTTCGGCGGCCAGAGGCGCCCAGTCGATGGCACGTCCCGGGCCCGTGTCGGACAGGCAATCGGAGAGCACGACCAGCAGCGAACCGGGAGGGAGGCGGCGGGCCAGCCGCTCGCGCAACGCGGCCCAGTCCACGGGCTGCTCGGCGGCAGAGCCCCCGCCGGCGACGTCGGCCACCTCGGCCAGTCGCTGCAGGATCGCCGCCTGTCCGGTGACCGGGCCCGGCGCGTGGAGTCCTGGAGGAAAGCGCTCGCCAATGGGATGGATCTCGACGGCCAGATTCTGCCGCAATGCCGCGGCGGCGAAGGCATGCGCAGCAAGCAATGCCTGGCTGATCTTGAGCCGGCGGCGGGTACCGAAGCGCATCGCCGCGCCGCAGTCGATCACCAGGTGTGCCTGTCGCTGGGCGGGCTCGCGGTGGACGCGCACCACCGGCTCTTCGGTGCGCGCGGAAATCCGCCAGTCGATGCGCGCGGCGGGCTCGCCCGGCTGGTAGGCGCGTAGTTGTTCGAAATCCAGCCCCTCGCCCAGCCGGCGCGCCAGCTGGTCACCGGACAGGCGAGTAGCGGTGGGGAAGCTTTCCTGCACCAGCGCGGGCAGGCGCTCGCCGCCCGCCCAGGCAACGGCGATCTCCTCGGCGGATGGCGCCACGCCGGCACGGGGAACGCCGGCACGGCCCTCGTCCCGACCGGTCCGGCCCCGCAGGGCAGCCATCGCCCGGTTGAGCCATCCGCGTGTCACGGCGCGGGAATCAGCTCGAGCAGGCGGTCGATGACCGCGTCGCGGGTCAGGCCGCTGACCATCGCGCGCGGGCCGAGGATGATGCGGTGACGCAGGGCATCACCGGCCAGCTTGATCAGGTCGTCGGGGACGATGTAGTCACGCCCCTCGAGGAAGGCCGCCGCCCGGGCGGCCTGCACCCAGGCGAGCGCCCCGCGCGGCGAGGCGCCCACCAGTACCTGCTCGGCGAGTTCGGGGTCGAACTCGCCGACCCGGCGGGTGGCGGCGACCACGTCGACCACCCAGCGCTGCAGGGCCTCGTCGCAACGCACCTGGCGCACGGTCTCGCGCGCGGCGAGCACCTGGTCGACGGTGATGTTCTTCGCCTCGCCCACCGGGTTGCTGCCCAGCGTGCCTTCGAGCGTACGCTTGAGGATGTCGTACTCGTCCTC
>Ga0102925_1002020_pt1 | contig 11225 bp, 11 predicted proteins | sample SalPonR1_A_D1_MG_FD_78216 | JGI IMG/M metagenome (GOLD analysis project Ga0102925, IMG submission 78216) | Salt pond soil microbial communities from South San Francisco under conditions of wetland restoration - Salt Pond MetaG R1_A_D1_MG | ecosystem: Environmental > Aquatic > Marine > Intertidal... | reverse complement strand
CGCCACTTTCTGAGACTCCGGAAGAGCAGCCATCTATGGGGTCCGGGGTAAAGAGAATATCAACATATTCATTCTCCACCCGCACAAGCGGGTTTCCGAAATCCAGGAACTGCAGATGACTACAGTTACTGATCCCAACGTCTTCAACCTGGCGATTCGCGGCACCTTCGATGACGGACAACGGATCGTCAAGGAGATCTTCGGCGATGCGGAGTTCAAGGCCGAACATCGCCTCGGAGCCGTCAATTCAATAAACTGGGCCCGCATCCTCGCCCAGATCGTCTATTATTTCTACGCTTGGGGCAGAGTGCGGCAGAAAGGTATCAACAACGTCGCCTTTTCGGTGCCTACGGGCAATTTCGGAGATATTTTCGCCGGTTATCTCGCCAAGCGTATGGGTCTGCCAGCCGACAAACTCTTTCTTGCCACCAACGAAAATAACATTCTCAGCCGTTTTGTCGAAGAGGGGGTTTATGCTGCCACCGAAGTCCATGAAACATGGTCTCCCTCGATGGACATTCAGGTGGCCAGCAACTTCGAACGCTATCTTTTCTACCTTTATGGAGAAGACAGCGGCAAGCTCGTTCAAGCCATGGAGGATTTCCGGCAAAAAGGTCGACTGTCTTTCACAAAGGAAGAACAAAAGACAATCAGGACCGATTTCCGTTCCAGAGCGGTTTCCAATCAGGAAACTCTCGACGAGATCAGCCGTTTTTACAAACAGACCGGATATATCCTCGATCCTCATACAGCCGTCGGAATCAAAGCCGGCAGGGAGCTGGTGCGCCATGATGTACCGCTGATCTGCCTCTCGACGGCGCACCCGGCCAAATTCGGAGACGCCGTTAAAAAGGCGATCGGCTTTGATCCGCCACGTCCTCCCTCTCTTAAAGGGATTGAAGAGCGCAAGCAGAAAATGGAAATCATCAACGCCGACAGAGAAACGATCAAGGCCTATCTTGCGCAAAACGCCCTGCGATAATGCATCGACTCTAAAAAAATCTTTTGAAATAAAAAAAGCCCCCGGTGTTCACCGGGGGCTTTTTTTTGTCTTGTCTGCTTTCGCATTCAACAATCGAAATAGAGGTTGAATTCTTCCGGGCAGGGACGCATGCGCACCGGGTCCACTTCGTTTTCCCGCTTGTAGGAGAGCCACATGTCGATAACGTCTTCGGTGAAGACGTCGCCCTTGAGCAGGAAGTCGTGATCGGCTTCCAGGGCGTCGAGGGCCTCGGAGAGAGAGGTGGCAGCCCCGGGGATGTCCTTGAGTTCCTCGGGAGACAGGCCGTAGAGATCCTTGTCGATCGGCTGGCCCGGATCGATCTTGTTCTCGATGCCGTCGAGACCGGCCATGACCATGGCGGACATTGCCAGGTAACCGTTGCAGGCCGGATCAGGGAAACGGACCTCGACGCGGCGCCCCTTCTCGCTGCCGGCGTTGGGAATCCGGATGGCCGCGGAGCGGTTGCGATTCGAGTAGGCTAGGTTGACCGGCGCCTCGTAACCCGGAACCAGTCGCTTGTAGGAGTTGGTCGAGGGGTTGGTGAAGGCGTTCAGGGCCTTGGCGTGCTTGATGATGCCGCCGATGTAGTAGAGGGCGGTCTTGGAGAGGCCGCCGTAGCCGTCGCCGGCAAAGAGATTTTTGCCGTCCTTCCAGATCGACTGATGGCAGTGCATGCCGGAACCGTTGTCGTTGTAGATCGGCTTGGGCATGAAGGTGGCGGCCTTGCCGTTGCGAAAGGCGACATTCTTGACAATGTACTTGAACCACTGAAGGGTGTCGCCCATGTTGAGCAGGGAATCGAAGCGCATGTCGATCTCGGCCTGGCCGCCGGTGGCGACCTCGTGATGGACCGCCTCGATGGTCATACCGACGCTCTGCATCACCTCGACCATCTCGTTACGGAGGTCGATCATCGAGTCGGTCGGAGCGCAGGGGAAGTAGCCTTCCTTGTGGCGGGGCTTGTAGCCGAGGTTGCCGCCGGGCTCTTCGGCGCCGGTGTTCCAGATGCCCTCGCGCGAATCGACGTGGTAGAAGGACTCGTTGGCAGCAGAGCCGTACTGGACGTTGTCGAAAATGAAAAACTCGGGCTCGGGACCGAAGAAGATGGTATCGCCGATACCGGCGGATTTCACGTACGCTTCGGCCTTCTGGGCGATGAAACGCGGGTCGCGAGTGTAGCCTTCCTTGGTGATCGGATCGACGATGTTGCAGATCAGGCTCAGCGTCGGCACCTTGACAAAGGGATCGATCATGGCCGTCGAAGCGTCGGGCATGAGCAGCATGTCGGACTGATGAATCGGCTGCCAGCCCCGAATGGAAGAGCCGTCGAAACCGACGCCTTCTTCAAAAGTATCTTCCTCGATCTCCATGATCGGCATGGCAACATGCTGCCAGATACCGACAAAGTCGAGAAACTTGTAATCGACCATCTTGCAATTATTTTCTTCGGCAAATTGTAATGCCTCTTTTCCTGTCATCTTTGACTCCCATCTTTTGTTTATTTGATATTCTGAATTTCGCTGAAATCCTCAATCAGAGAGCATCCTCGCCCTGTTCGCCGGTACGGATACGTACCACCTCGTCGACGGGGGTCACGAAGATTTTACCGTCGCCTATACGCCCGGTTCTGGCAGCTTCAGCGATCGCTTCAACCACTTTGGCAACCAGATCGTCCCTCACAATGATTTCCATCTTGATCTTGGGAATAAAGTCGACGACATATTCGGCCCCACGATAAAGTTCCGTGTGTCCTTTCTGTCGACCGAAACCTTTGACCTCGCTGACGGTCAATCCCTGAATGCCAATCTCGTTCAGGGCTTCCTTTACCTCATCGAGCTTGAAAGGCTTGATGATGGCTTCAACTTTTCTCATGATATCATCCTCCTCGAAGGTGGTTTGGCATGCTGCCCGGCAAGTTTATCCGGCGGTGGAACCTCCTGCAAGCACTTAAGTTGCGGTAACGATTGCCAAAAGATAAAAGCAAGTAGCCTGCCGATTTTGCCTGTTTGAACAAAAATGATATAAATGACTGAATTTATGCTATTTTTTCAGCCATAAAATTTACTCGATTTTTCGGACCTTAGCTGCTTTGCCCACTATTTATGCAAAAAAATTTGTACCTGTATAACATTAAGGCATTTGTGCCTGTCCAAAAGCACATGAAAGTACAAAGCTGGAGAACTGCCTTTTATTTATTCTGACAATCTTTTATATTGGGGCAACATCCAGGATACTCATCCTGCCCGGGGTTTCAAAATGGGTAAATATACAATCCTTATTGTCGACGACAGTCCTACACAAGTAGCCTTCCTTGAAGATGCTCTGCTGCGCTGCGGCTATCATGTCGAAACATCTCTCAACGGTCAGGAAGCCATCGCAAAAATCCACAAATCCCCTCCCGACGTCGTTCTTTCCGACGTTCTCATGCCCGAACTGAATGGCTACCACCTTTGTCGTTTGTTGAAAAACGAACCTGCGACGGCAGATATACCCGTAATCCTTCTGACCAACCTCTCGGAGCAGCATGACCGCTTCTGGGGGGAGAATGCCGGAGCCGATCTTTTCCTCGAGAAAGAGACCAGTGTGGACGGGATCTGTTCTGAGGTGGCAAAAGTCATAAGACATTCTCCCCGCCGCCCTTCTTTCGCCAATGTTCCACGTCGAAAGAAGACCGTTTCCGAAATCGATGCTCGAACGAAAGTCACCAGCATCCTTGATCGACTGCTTTACGATTCGACGATTTCCAACGAAATACTCAAACTGACCAGTCACGTCAATGATCTGAAACTGCTGGCCGAAGAATATTTCAGATTTCTTGGCGCAATAAGCCGGTATACAGTCTCCGGACTGCTGATCGATCTCGGCCATGAGCGTATGGTTGTCTGCCTTCAGGTCCCAGCCACCTTTTCATCCGCAGATATCAAGATAATCAAACACAAGGGTCTTGCGTCTCTCGACTTTCCCCTTCCACCCGAAAACCACATTGAAACCATCGTCGTCGAATCCGAGGCGACGGAAGCAAAAGTCAGCGACATGGAAACTCTCTATTCGCGGTCTGTTTTCGCAGAGAACCGAAACCTCGGAGGTATCTTTCTCCTCGACCGGGATAACCATTTCCTGACAGAGGGAACACTCCACTCCCTGAATGTGGTTGCGGAACGAATGGAAATCGTCATCAGGTACCTGTTGAAAGTTCGTGAGATTGAAGCGTTCAAGGCCGACTTCATCTCGATGATGGTTCACGATCTTCGCTCTCCCCTCACCAGCATAAAGGGTTATGCCGATCTTCTAGGTCATGGCGTCCTGGGAGACGTCTCAGACGAACAGGCTGTAGCTCTCGACAACATCCAGGGTGGCTGCATCAAACTGCTGGAGCTGATAGAAGATATTCTCGATCTGTCCAAACTCGAAGCAGGCAAGGTGGATATATATCAGCAACCGACGCTGTTGCAGGACATCTTTCTTGACAACGCCAAAGTGATGAAACCCCTGCTGAACGAAAAAAATCTCTCTCTTCGGGTTAATGTCGACGAAAAACTCCCTCTTGCCAATATCGACAGAAAACAGATATCGAGAGTGTTTTGCAATCTTGTGTCGAACGCTATCAAGTTCACAGGGCCAGGCGGCAACATTACTGTGGACATTTACCCTGAAAAAAGTCGACAGGTCTCAGATATCGTCAACAGGGTCGATATCACCGACACCGGTCTCGGCATCCCTCCGGAAAAACAATCCCTTGTCTTTACCCGCTATCAACAGTTTGACTCAGACCGGCAGGGAGAAAGAGTCGGAACCGGGCTGGGTCTGGCCATCTGCAGGGAAATCGTACAAATGCATGGCGGTCAAATCTGGATGAAAAGCCCTGTTGAAGGAAGTACCGGCACCCGGTTTTCCCTGACACTGCCGACAGTATAATCTCTCCCCCGAACATCCCCCTTTCTTCGGTGCGAAGGATCACGCTCCTTTTATGAGAAGATGTAGCTCTCTTTCGATTTCTTCCGGATTACCGGTATTTAATTCCAGAAGCCTTCTCAAATGAGCAAGCGTCTCCGGATTTGCCTCGATGAATTCGAGACCCATTCGGGACTTTTCAACATGGACCGGCTGCGATCGGAAAAACATCTCAACTTCGTCACTCAGAGGAATAACCAGTCGGCATTCATCGGACCCCGAGGCCGGAATCGACGATCTTCTGCTGATCAGGGCGCCTTTGAGAGATATATCAATCAGTTTTTCTTTGTAGCAATGCCCCCCCATATGGAGAATCACATCCGTCCCGAAATAAACTCTTTCAAAATGCCGCTTGCTGGCCACAACAATTCTCCCTCCCGCTGAAAACACGCTGAAACGCAATTGAACAACCAATGAATCGAGGATCCGTTCGATCCGAGACTAATACACCTGTATTTTTATCAGATATGCAGGGGATTTCAAGCAGTTACAGAGTGCTGAATCTGTTTTCATGTCACTGAGACTGCGTTCCCCCGTACCCGTTCCAGTGGACTTTGTCATATTTAAGGGATTCCACCGGATGGCCCTGCTTCTCCTCGTCCGGATAACCGATGCCGATGACCGACTCGACCTTGTACTCTTTCGGCAACCGCAGAAGATCCTTGAGATAATCCTCGGCACTGGTGTTTGCATCGTGAGAGCGAAGGCGTATCTGGGCCCAGCAGCTTCCCAGCCCGAGACTTTGAGCCATCAGCTGCAGGAGGATAGATGCGATGGAGCAATCCTCTATCCAGACATCGCAGCGATCTGGGTCGGCCATCACGACAACAGCGAGCGGCGCGCCACCTACAAAAGTTGAGCCGTGTTCCTTGGCCTTGCCGACTCTCATCAACAACTGAGGATCGTCTATCACGACAAATTCCCACGGGTCCCGGCTGCGGGACGATGGTGAGCGCAAAACTCCTTCAAGCAGAGCATCGATCTTGTTCTGTTCAACCGGACGAGACTTGAATCGGCGAATACTGCGGCGATCCCGCAAAAGAGACAACATCAGACGAATTCTCCTTCCTGATTTCACTCTGCCCGGCAGATGCAACCGGCTTGACACCGGGCAGGGATTTTAGTTATATTGACAGGACTTATCCTGCAAACACATTAACGGAGTTCGGATGCTCAGATCAATCATAGCAGTTACATTTTTGTTTCTGGTCTCTTTTTCGGGCGCTTCGGCATGGGCAGAAAACAAGACCGAAGGGGAAACATTATTCCTGCAAGGATTGGCACCCGATTCAGACCTCGCGCTGACCATCTCCGAGAGCCTTCTTCACCAGGGTTCGACCGGGTCTCTCAAGGGGCCTTATGACTTAAATTGGACCACTCTCGCCTCCGACAAGTCCGAATCTGAATCTTTGCTCTCCTTTTCCGAAGGGAGTGGAGTCCATTATCACATAGGAGCCCGTATCGACGAAGATGAGCCGGTTCTGGAGGAGGAATCCAGGGAAATCCTTCCCTCGAAACCGGTGAAGGAGGATGGCTGGGGTGTCCAACTGGAGGCCGGTTTCGAACGGCAACTTAGCAAACGTTCCGCCATCGACCTCGGATATCGGTATACATCCAATCCCGTAGAACTCGACTTCGACACTTTTGAACTCCCTTCCGTCCAGGAACATCATCTTTCGGCAGGGATGGAATTCTACTTTTAAACCAGAAACGCAAGCCTGGGAAATCGACAATTTCAAGCTACCCCGGAGACGACCTCACCGTATGCGCGGCTTGTCGATGCTCAACAAACTTTCGATCCTGTTCCTTCCGCTGCTGATTGCCTGCACTGCCCCCGCTCCGAATGAAAATATCGATCAGATCCTGGAAAAAGCTCTTCGAAATCCGGAATCAGCCGACAATTCCGTTCAACTGCAAAAGCTCGGTTTCACCATCCAGGTCGGCGCTTTTTCCAGTCAAAGCAATGCCCTCGGCCTGGAGAACCTGTTGCGCGGCCAGGGGATAGACGCTTATTCCTTTCTCCATAAGTCCGGCCTCTACAAGGTCCGGTTCGGGGACCATGAAAATCATGCCATGGCCCGACGTCAGGCCCTTCGGCTAAAAAAGAATGGGCAGATCGATGATTTTTTCATCGTCGCCCCGACCGAGCATTCCGCCTCTCGCATCGAACGAACCGGTAAGGGCGATCTGAGGGCCGAACTGGTGTCGACTGCAAGCCGATTTCTCGGTGTACCCTATGCCTGGGGCGGGGAATCGGTGCGCAACGGCTTCGACTGCAGCGGCCTGACAATGGTGGTCTATCGTCTCAATGGCTTGAACCTGCCGCGAAACAGTGCCTGGCAGTTCGATCACGGCCGCCCCGTCGCTAGAAGAGAGTTGAAACTGGGAGACCTTGTCTTTTTTGCCACCAACGGCGGGCGGCGCGTATCGCATGTTGGGATGTATATCGGCGACGACCGGTTCATCCACGCTCCGCGTCCGGGCCGCAAGGTCAGCGTTGCGAAGCTGTCGAACAGTTATTTCCGGAAGCGATTTCTCGGGGGTCGCACCTACCTCTAGAACCGTGACCGGAGAGAAAAAATGGCCAGGAGGAACGGCCAAACGCTATTGGGGGGACGTTTTCTCGGCGACCGGGTAGCCGCCCTCCTCCCAGGCGGCCCAGCCACCGAGAAGGGCATAGGCATACTCGAAGCCTTTGTCCCTGAGCATCAGCGCCAGACCGGCGCTGGTCCCTTCGTTCGGTCAGGTACAGTAGGTTACGATATAACGATCCTTATCCAGGGAATGCATCAGGTTCTCGACGCCCAAATAGGACTGCACCCGGACAGCTCCAGGTATTTGCCTGGAAGACGCTTCCCAGTCAGCTTCGCTCCGCACATCGATAAACAGAACATCGCGCCCCGCCTTCTGCCACGATTGAACCGTTTCTGCCGTCACGCGCAAATCGTTGGCAGCTCTTTTCTCGGGGGGAATGTCTCCCGAACAACCGCCCGTAACACCTGAGAACAGCACTATCGCCAAAAAAGAATATACTCTGTGTCGCATCGTTCGCGCCTCCTTTTGATTCTCTAGACAGTACCACCGAATCACGGGCTGGCAACCTGAGGAACCAAAGTGAACGCTGTGGGCATGATGATTCAGAGATCAACGACAAAATGCATGACGAAGGATAAAAAAGAGAACCGGAAACTCTGTCGCTGCCGGGAAAATGCTAGTCCCGGAGTATGAATCAGGCAAAAATCACTCGACAGTTCCGAAGTCGCGCCGCTCGGAATCGGCGACCTGCACCTCTCCCTTTGTGAGAGAGGACAGACGTTTGTCAGGAGGTAATTCTGCGAGTCGGTCGACCTCTCTGTAAAATTGCGGCAATTTTCCGTCGAACCGGGCCAGAAGGCGCTGAAAGGACGGAACGAGCTTCTGGTATGTGCTGACGGAGGCGAGCTTGGCATTGTTCAGACCGCCGGTGAAAAACCTGTCGTATCCTTTGAATCCTCCCCACTCTTTCTTTAACGTCTCGTAATTGCCAAAAGCGCTCTCCAATATGTCTGACTTGCCCAATCTGAGACGCTGAGGGTCGGTTTCGCTATCATAAAGATTTTGAAGCTCCCTTCGCACTTCCTGCAGCAGTTCGAGGAACTTGCGTTGCCTCTCCTTTGCGGCTTGAAGGCGTGAAAGATCCCCTTGATCCCCCTCTTTTTTCAACCACCGTTTGACCCCTTCCATTTCCACAGCCCTTGCAAACCCTTCGTTGAATCGGCTGTCGTTTTCGACATAGACCAACTGGTGCGACAATTCGTGAAAGATAAGTCCCGCCAGAGAAGATTCGGAGCGGCCGAGAAATGTGCTCAACACCGGGTCGGCGAACCAGTTAAGCGTTGAATAGGCTTCAACACCGTAAAGATAGACATCGAAATCCTTCTTTCGAAGACTGTCGGCAAAAGTTTCAGCGGCCTGTTGCGAAAAATAGCCCCGGTAGGTGACACAGCCTGCGACGGGGAAGCACCACTGTTCGGGTGTCAGAGAAAATTCATTCGCTGCTACAACATTCCAGACTACGTAAGGGCGACCCAGGTCGCCGTAGGAGCGATAGCTGTCATTGTCGGGCAGGTCCAGTTCCTGTACGGCGAATTCGCGGATATTCTGAACGGTTTTCAATTTGTCCCTGAGTTCCGGGGACGTTTCGGGATCGGCGAGAATGTCCGGGATGGGGCGGCAACGGTTGATGACGCCGAGGTGGCCCCTGGCGCACTGGGCGTAATAACCGAGATCGGAGCAGGAAGCCAGCAGAACAAGGACAGCCAGAGCGGGAACTGTTGCAAAGATCAGCTTTTTCATGCCCTCATCCTAGCACAGGCAAGCCCAAAGGGGTAAAGCCTTGATGCGAATCGTCGTTTCGAGGTCTGAATCTATTTCAGGCGACAGATTGCTTCCCTGGCCAGTTCGATTGTCAGACCGTTCTCGGGAGAGGTGCGCAGGAGATGCTCGGCGCAAGGCGTCATATCGTCGCGGTCGTCGAAGATGGTATAACAGTTAACGAGGCAGAGTGAGTTTTCAAGCCAGTAGGCAATTTCAACCCCTCTTGATGCACCCTCGATCCAGGGAGTCGTACCGAGCACACGTCCGTCAGCATGAATCCCGGCGCTTTCCAGAATTTTCTCCCATTCCGGGATCGAAGCACTCAGTCTCCAGTTCGACGTCAGGACGATCCCTGCGGAGGTTCGATCGAGTACGGCGTTAAGAGCCTCGACGTTGTTCGGGTCGAAAAGGTCGCCGCGTTCGCGGCTCTCCAGGGTATTGAGTACATCGTCAATATCGAGAAAAATCACCTTTTCTGTTGATGTCATATATTCGACTCCCCCTGAATTATAACAAAGTAATAAATCAGTTTGATTTTAATCGATACCCTTCAATTGGAAAAGTAAAATCGACGCCAGCTTGTATGGTAGGTGATTCTTTTATTCAAACATTTCCTCTCTCTCCTGTCGGCGGATTCTTCCCGAGACATCTCCTGTATGTACATTTCAGACTTTTGGTCGAGCCGGCCCGGACCATCAATTGACAGCGAGATAATCTCGATTATGCTCCAGAAGTAAACTCCCGCTTCTTTTAGCCTGTCTTTCGCCAGGTCCATGCCTGAGGAAAGGAGAATCCATGAGTGACAGTTTCGGCGCAAAAGCCACCCTTGACGTCGCCGGCCGGGAAGTTGAAATCTTTCGACTCGACGCGTTGGAAAAAGAGGGGTTTGAACCGACCCGCCTTCCCTACTCGCTGCGCATTTTACTCGAAAATCTACTGCGAAACGAAGACGGACAAAGCGTGACCGCCGAGGAAGTACGGGCTTTGGCGGGATGGCATGCGGAAGCTGATGAACCGAAGGGGGAGATTACTTTTTACCCCTCCCGCATCCTTCTGCAGGATTTTACCGGGGTTCCGGCACTGGTCGACCTGGCTGCCATGCGCGACGCCATGATCGATCTCTCAGGCGACCCTCAGAAGATCAATCCCATGCAGCCGGTGGAGCTTGTCATCGATCACTCCATTCAGGTCGACGCCTTCGCCAGTCCGGAGGCCTTTTCCATCAACGAGAAACACGATTACGCTCGGAATGCCGAACGGTATACCTTTCTGAAGTGGGGACAGAAAGCTTTCGAAAACCTTCGGGTTGCTCCGCCGAACGCGGGAATATGCCATCAAGTCAATCTGGAATACCTGGCTCGGGTGGTCTTCGGTTTGAAGGACGATGTGCAGCAGAACCAGGGATTGCCCCAGGCCTACCCCGATACCCTGGTGGGAACCGATTCTCATACTCCGATGGTCAACGGCCTGGGTGTGCTCGGCTGGGGAGTCGGAGGCATAGAAGCTGAAGCCGCTATGCTCGGCCAGCCGATATCGATGCTCATCCCCAGCGTTGTCGGGGTGCGCCTCGAAGGTGAACTTCGGCCGGGCGTGACATCGACGGACCTGGTCCTGACGGTCGCGGAGATTTTGAGGGGGCATGGGGTTGTTGGCAAATTTGTGGAATTCTACGGCCCGGGCGTATCGTCCCTAACCGTCGAGGACCGCGCAACCATTGGCAATATGTCTCCTGAATACGGCGCAACCTGTGCCATTTTCCCGGTTGACCAGGCAACCCTCGATTATCTGCGATTCACCGGACGCTCTGAAGAGCGCGTTGAACTGGTGGAGCGATATTGCCGCGAACAGGGGCTGTTTCATACCGCAGACTCGCCGGAGCCAGGGTACAGCGAAACGATCGAACTCGACCTCGGAT
>Ga0102925_1002019_pt1 | contig 11234 bp, 5 predicted proteins | sample SalPonR1_A_D1_MG_FD_78216 | JGI IMG/M metagenome (GOLD analysis project Ga0102925, IMG submission 78216) | Salt pond soil microbial communities from South San Francisco under conditions of wetland restoration - Salt Pond MetaG R1_A_D1_MG | ecosystem: Environmental > Aquatic > Marine > Intertidal... | reverse complement strand
TCCTTGCGGTAGCGGGCGATAAAAGGAACCGTGGCACCTTCCCGGAACATTTCTATCGTGTTTTCGACCTGAAAGGGTTTGAGCTGCGTTTCTTCGACAATACTGGCCGCGATGGCCGCTGATTGCTCCGGCGACATCTTCAAGTCGTTCTCCGTTCTTTATTCTTCAGGGAATGTCAGGGTACAATAAGCAAAAAAAAAGAAGGTCCTCAACGCAAAGCCACATAAGATCGGGACCGAGACGCCAAGAGGTACGCGATAGGTTTTCGTCCCTCGCCCGCTTTTCGACTTTTCCGGCGTCACTGCGTTGATTGCCTTCGTCTGGAACCCTTTTCGAAAATGTAAAAGAAAAATGTTAACACGAAGGACAGGACACTGAAAAGGGTCTTCTACAACAGCGACAGGCGGCTGCGGTCTTGACCGACCCTTCATTTGTGGTTAGAGTAACGGGCTCCGGCCATCCAGACCTGAATTACCCGTGCACGGGACAGACGATGAAACCCCTTCTCGACGTCACCAACCTCATGACCTATTTCTTTTCCTCCCAGGGGCTGGTCAAGGCCGTACGGGGTATCGATTTTACCATCTCTGCCGGTGAAACGATGGCCCTGGTCGGCGAATCGGGCTGCGGCAAGTCGATGACGGCCCTCTCGCTTCTGCGGCTGGTTCCTTCGCCGGGCAAAGTGGTCAGCGGAGAAGTTCGCTTCAAGGGAGAAGACCTGCGCCTTCTGCCCGAAGAGGAAATGCAGCGCATCCGCGGCAACCAGCTCGCCATGGTTTTCCAGGAACCGATGACATCGCTCAATCCCGTGCTGCGAATCGGCAACCAGCTTGGCGAAGTCCTGCAGTTGCATCTGGGCTTCTCCGGCAGCGAGTTGCAGGAGAAGTCCGTTGAACTTCTCAAGCAGGTCGGCATTTCCTCTCCGGCACAACGGCTTCGCGACTACCCCCATCAACTGTCGGGGGGCATGCGTCAGCGGGTCATGATCGCCATGGCGCTTGCCTGCGACCCCGCCCTGCTCATCGCCGACGAACCGACCACGGCTCTCGACGTGACCATCCAGGCCCAGATCATGGATCTGCTCGCCCGTCTCAAGGAGGAACGCGACATGGCCACCCTCCTGATCACCCACGATTTCGGAGTGGTTGCCGAAATGGCCGATCGGGTCGCCGTCATGTACAATGGGCTTATCATGGAGTATGCCCCGGTCCGCACCCTGTTCGCAAACCCCGTCCACCCTTACACCCGGGGACTGATGGAGTGCATACCGAAGCTGGGACAGCGCAAGGATCGTCTGGCCACCATTCCGTCAAGACCGGGGGGGCGCGGCGAGTTCGATGAAGAGTACTCCTTTCTCGATCAGTGTTCCGAACCTTTCGCCCCCCGGGACGGAAAGCTGCCGTTGCTTCGAAACGTCGAAGAAAACCATCTCGTTCGATGCTGGAGCATTTGACGATGTCTACCCTTTTGAGTGTCCGGAATCTGGTCAAGACTTTTTCCGTCAGTTCGGGCCTTCTGGGAAAAAAACACCAGACCCTGAAGGCGGTCGACGGCCTTTCGCTGGAGCTGCAGACCGGCGAAACGTTGGGGGTGGTGGGAGAATCCGGTTGCGGCAAGTCGACGACAGGAAAGTTGATCACTGGACTTCTGCCCTGCGATGAAGGCAAGATCCTCCTTGAGGACGATGATATCACCAATCTGCCCGCAAAGCGCATGCGCCCCCTTCGCCGCAAAATCCAGATGATCTTCCAGGACCCGTACTCTTCTCTCAACCCTCGGCTGCGTATCGGAGACATCGTCGGCGAACCGCTTAAAATTCACAACCTTGGCAGCAACGTGGAGATCCGCGAAGAGGTCATGGCGCTTCTCGAAAAGGTCGGTCTCAACCCCTCGCACTATCACCGTTATCCGCACGAATTCTCGGGCGGGCAGAGACAGCGGATCGGTATTGCCCGCGCTTTGGCCCTGAAGCCGAAATTGATCATCGCCGACGAAGCGGTATCGGCTCTCGATTTGTCGATTCAGGCCCAGATCATCAATCTGCTCCAGGACCTGCAGCAGGAATTCAATCTGACCTATCTTGTCATCGCTCACGATCTTTCGGTCATTGAACACATGTGCGACCGGGTTGCCGTCATGTATCTCGGGCGCATCGTCGAGATGGCGTCTGCCCGACAGATTTACGAACAGCCCCGCCACCCCTATGGCGAGGCCCTGCTCAATGCCGTTCCGATCGCCGACCCCCGGCACCGCAGCCGACGGGTGGCTCTCAAAGGAGAGCCTCCCTCCCCGATCGAGCGCCCTGCCGGCTGTCACTTTCATCCTCGCTGCCCCTATGCCCGTCCAATCTGCAGCGAACGCTCGCCTTCCCTCGAAGACAAAGGTGACGGGCATCTTGCAGCCTGTCATTTCAGCAACGAAGTCGGGCGATTCCGAACATTCTGATCGCATTCTCCGATCGTCGATTTCCAATCAGGCCCGAAATTCCTAGATGGCTTTATGTCCCCGTTGACTCCTCGTGCCACCGATGGCACAATCATCGGAATTCATTTCAACTGCCGGGGGGATGTCGAACATGGGTCCGATTCAAACCATTCACGAACGTTGCCGCAAATGCTACGCATGCGTGCGCAATTGCCCTGTAAAAGCGATCAAGGTTGAAGCCGACTGGGCGGAAGTCATCCATCAGCGCTGCATCGGCTGCGGCATCTGCGTCAAGGTCTGTTCTCAGCAGGCCAAGGTGATCATCGGATGCATCGACAAAACGCGCCGTCTGCTCGAAAGCGACGTGCCGGTCGTTGCCGTTCTCGGCTGTTCCTTTCCGGCTTTTTTCAGCGACATCCGTCCCGGCCAGCTTGTCAGCGGAATCCGGCAACTCGGTTTCTCCGAGGTACACGAGGGGTCGGCCGGCGTTGAAATGATCCGGCAGCAGTATGCCGACCTGATCGGCTCCGACAACGACACTCCCCTTATTTCCAGCCACTGTCCGTCGATCGTCGACCTCATCGAGCGTCACTACCCCCAACTGCTGCGCAATCTCATCGGCGTTGTTTCCCCCATGGTGTCGATAGGCCAGTTCATCAAGAGGTCCTATCCCGGCAAAGTCAAGGTCGTCTATATCAGTTCCTGCATCGCCGGTAAGTTCGAAATCGAATCCGAGGAGGTGGACGGAGCCGTCGACCTGGTGCTGACTTACGAAGAACTCGGCACAATGCTGTCCCGGAACGGAATCGACCTGCCGCGATTGCCCGAAAAGCCCCTGGACAGCCATTCCCCATCCAGCGGACTCCTGTTCGCCATTTCCGGCGGCCCTTTCCAGGCTTTCGGAATCCGCAACGAATTCCTCGAAGCCAAATTCATTTCGACCGAAGGGGAAGAAAACACTCTCGAAATTATCAGGGACCTTGCCGCTGGCCGCATCAGTCCCCAAATCGTCGACCTGCGCTTCTGCAAGGGCGGATGCATCGGCGGTCCGGGAAAAAACAACCGCCTGACCACATTTTCCAAACGGAACATCATTCTCGACTTCTTCCGCAACAGCCCGGTCATCTCGCAACCTGCGAATCATTATCCGCAAGAAATCACCGACGGTTTCAACCTCTCGCGGCGTTTCAAAAACAAATTTCACCGATTGGCCACGCCGAACGGGGAAAGCATCCGCAGAATCCTGCAATCGACCAACAAGTTTGTCGAGCAGGACGAACTCGACTGCGGTTCCTGCGGCTACAACACCTGTCGCGAACATGCCGTCGCCGTCTATCGCGATCTTGCGAAACCGGAGATGTGTCTGCCCTACTCATTCAAGCGTCTGGAAGAAGACAACGTCACCCTGACCCAGAAATACGACCTCGCCCGCCGTGCCCTGGCACAGGAGTTCGGCGATACCCTCATCATCGGCAACGATCCGCGCACGCTCGAAACGGTAAAACTTATCCGACAGGTGGGACCGACGCCGACGACCGTCCTGATCCGCGGCGAAAGCGGCACCGGCAAGGAGTTGGTGGCCCGCGCCATTCACGAACAAAGCCAGCGGGCGGACAAGACGCTGGTCACAGTCAATTGCACCGCCCTGACCGACAGCCTGCTGGAAAGCGAACTTTTCGGCCACCGAAAGGGCTCCTTCACAGGCGCAGTAACGGATAAGAAAGGCTTGTTCGAAGCGGCGAACGGCGGTTCCGTCTTTCTCGACGAAATCGGAGACATCACGCCCAAACTGCAGGCCGAACTTTTGCGGGTTCTCGATACGGGCGAAATCCGCCCGGTCGGCGGTAACCTTACCAGGAAAGTAGACGTCAGGCTGATCGCCGCAACAAACAAAAACCTCGAGGAAGGGATCAGCGAAGGATGGTTTCGCGAAGACCTTTATTACCGCCTCAATGTCTTCACCATCACCAACTCGCCACTGCGAAGCCGTCTCGAATCGATCCCGGGGCTGGCACATCATTTCATAGAAAAGGCCTCCAAACGGCTGAACAAGACGATTCGAGGCATCGAAGACCGCGCTCTTGCCGCCATGATGCAGTATCAATGGCCCGGTAATATCCGAGAGTTGCAGAACATTATCGAGCGTGCGGCCGTACTGAGCCAGGATGCCGTTATCCGTCTGGAAAACCTGCCTGTCATCTTTACCGAACTGGCCGTTCAGGATGAAGATCCGGATAGGCATAAACATGCCAGCACCTTCCGTACCCAGCGGGACAAACATCTTGATCAGGTTGAGAAAGGACTGCTGAAGCACTACTTGCACGAGGCGGGAGGCAATGTTTCACAGGCCGCTCGCGCGGCGAAAATCCCCCGGCGAACCTTTTACAGAATGCTCTCGCGGCACAGTCTCCGAGGAGACGATTTTCGCTCATCAGCTGACTAGAGTGTGCAAAACCTGGCACATGCCACACTTGACCTGCGCCATCGCCACCCCTTTCAACGCTGCTTCTTCCTCCAAACTGAAGTTTTTCGCCACCTCAGCGGCCATACTGTGCCTGCCCTGACACACTTCAGCCGCAAGTTTTTTGTGAATACTTCCGCCCGCGAAGGGCATGAATTAAAAAACCCTTCAGTCTGATGCCTTACGCTTGACTCCAGGAACATGGCACAGACATTGCTTATAGAAACAAGCGATATGTTGGGGCTTTCCAGAGTTTCTGTTGAACGGAATACATCCCCCTTTTGCGCCGTGCCGGGCTCTCTCCCCCGGCCGGCGTTTTTTTTATGGTAATGGCAAGAATGTTTCGATATCATAACGAGAATAATCTTATACTTAACAACTTTTCCCTTTCGGGCCGCATCTTTCCGCGCCCATGACCTGAATCCAGCTTTTTCCGTATCCAATTATGGGCAGACAGAAGCGAGACAACTTCGGCATCACCACCCTGGAGGACATCAGCACCCTCATTCTTCAGTCGCACGACCTGAACGAAACCTTGAACAATATCAGTTCACTCGTCGCACGCAGGATGCGAACCGAGGTCTGCTCAATCTATCTCCTCGACAGCGACGGGAAGACCCTGCGTCTTCGCGCCACCAAAGGGTTGTCCCGACGCGCCATCGGAAAGGTTGAGATGGGTATCGATGAAGGGCTTGCCGGCCTGGTTGTTCAGGAAGGCCAGCAGATCGCCATTCAGGAGCCACAGGACCACCCCCGTTACCGTTACTTCAAGGAAACGCGCGAGGAGCGTTTCCATTCGTTTCTCGGAACCCCCCTCTTCGACCGGGAAGAACCGCTCGGAGCTATCATCCTGCAGACCAAAGAGCCACGCGAGTTCAGTCAGGAAGAAACCAGCGCCTTGTCGACGATCGCTTTTCAGGTCTCTTCAATCGTCGTCAATGCCCGCCTTCTCGACTCGATTCGCCTCAAAGAGGAAGAGTCGAACCATATCGCGAGGCAGCTCGAGCAAACACGGCAGACGCTTGCCGCCCATGAAGAGACCGAAGACCGGCAAACGGCTAAACCGACTTACAGGGGAATTGTCGCCTACCCCGGCGTCACCTCCGGACCGGCCCACATCCTCGACGAGAGCCTCGGTTTTTCGGAGATGATCGAGGAAGGCGCCCTGTCTGCCCGGGACGAGTTAAAAAGGCTCGACGATGCCCTGGAGAAGACGCGCATCCAGACCATTTTTCTGGAAAAACGTGTGGCCGATCGCCTTTCGAACGACGACGCATCCATTTTCCACACGCACCTGATGATTCTGGAAGACCGAAGTTTCCTGAAAAAGGTCCGGCGGGACATCAGAGAAGGTCACAGCGCCAGCTACGCCCTCCTGCATGTGGTGACGGAATATATCGAAGCTTTCGGGCGCATGGAGGATCCGTACCTGCGCGAACGCGCAGCGGATATGAAAGATATCGGCCGCCGCATCCTTTCGCACCTGACGGGCAAAACCCACCACAAACCTGTTCTCAGACACCCCGGCATTCTGGTAGCCAGGGAGATCCTCCCCTCCGACATGGCTGCCCTCGATCACGAAATGATCAAGGGGATCGTTACGGAAACCGGCGAGAAAAATAGCCATGCCGTCATTATGGCCAAGTCCCTTGGGATCCCGGCTATTGTCGGCGTCAAGAAAGCCCTGGGCCACATATCACCGGAAGATCATCTGATTCTCGATGCCAACTCGGGCTGTCTCTACATTTCACCTCCGGACCATATTGTCGAAGAATACAAGAGGCTGGAGGAGGACTGCCGAACAGAGCTTTCAAGGCTCGCAGAGAACAGGGATCTGCCGGCTCTCAGCAAGGATGGAGTCAGGGTGACCCTGCGCTCCAACATCGGCTTGATCAGCGACATCGATGTCGCCCTGCGCAACGGCGCCGAAGGAGTCGGCCTCTACCGGACAGAATTCCCCTACATGGCGCGCTCGAGCTTTCCCGACCGTGACGATCAGTACCAACTCTACCGCAAGGTGGTGGAAAGATTCGAAGGTCAGCCCGTCACGATCCGCACACTCGACATCGGCGGCGACAAGGGCCTGCCCTACTTCCAATTGCCCAAAGAAGAAAATCCGTTTATGGGTTGGCGTTCCGTGCGGGTTTCACTCGACAACGCAGATATTTTCCGAACCCAGATCGAAGCGATTCTCATGGCGGGAGTACATGGGCCTGTGAAACTTCTGTTTCCCATGATCTCGAGTCTGCAGGAGGTCGAAGCCTGCAGGAACATTATGGAAGAAGCCCGTTCAAACCTGGAACGTGCCGGGCTGCCGTTTTCAGGGACCATTCCCATCGGGGTCATGATCGAGGTTCCCGCAGCCGTTCTTATTACCGAGGAACTGACCCGCGAAGTCGACTTTTTCGCGTTGGGGACCAACGATCTGATCCAGTACCTGCTGGCTGCCGATCGCAACAATCCTTTCGTGTCCAAATACTATGACCCGCTGCATCCAGCTGCTCTCAAGGTTCTTCAGCAGGTCACCCGAACGGCAACAGATCGGGGAAAAGACGTCTGCCTGTGTGGTGAAATTGCCAGCGATCCGATGATCTTCCTGGTTCTGTTCGGCATGGGGATCACCGAATTCTCCATGGCCGCTCCCTTCATCCCACGTGTCAAAGACTTTCTGCAAAACATGCCGGCCACTGTTGCCAGGGAAGCGGCCCGGGACGTTCTCACCATGTCCGATCCTCGTCAGATCCGCCAGCATCTGGAGGCTGTACTCCAGGATCTTGACGGATTCTTCAGCTGCCCTGAAGGGTCCTGACACCCCCTCCAAAAACGAAAGGGCTCTCCCGAAGCGGGAAAAGCCCTTTCATCGACTCAAAGCCAATTCAATTTAAACAGTTACTCGAAGGTCACCAGAAGATCACCCGGGTTGACCTGGCCTCCTTCGCTGAAAAAGACTTCCGACACGACGCCGTTGCGCGGAGCCTTGACATTGGTCTCCATTTTCATCGCTTCAGTGGTGAGAAGGACTTCGCCCTCCTTCACTTCATCCCCCGTATTGACAAAAATCTTGAACACCTTGCCGGGCATCGGCGCCCCGACCTCCTTGGGATTCTCCGGATCCGCTTTGCGGTGAGCGGCTTCCTCGCTCGCGACCGACAGATCTTTCACCTGAACCACCCGCGGCTCGCCGTTGAGTTCATAGTAGATATTGCGGGTCCCATCGTCCTGGATTCTGCCGATGGCATTGAGCTTGACGATCAGCGTCTTGCCGGGTTCGATCTCGACACTGACTTCGTCGCCCGGATCGAGTCCGTAAAAGAAAACGGGTGTCGGCATGAACGAGGTATCGCTGAATTCCTGACGGTGACGATCGAATTCCTCGAAAACCCCAGGATAGAGAGTTGCAGAAAGCACGTCCCGGTCGGTAATCTTATGACCAACCTTTTTCTCCACTTCCGCTTTTTTTGCCTCAAAGTCAACGGGCTCCAGAAGTTCGCCGGGTCGACAGGTCAAAGGGGTCTCGTCCTTGAGGATGATCTTCTGCAGCTTTTCGGGAAAGCCGCCATAAGGCTGTCCGATCATTCCCTTGAAGAAGTCGACGACGCCCTGGGGAAAGGCCAGTTCGTGGCCGCGCTCATAAACATCTTCGGGTTCGAGGTCGTTCTGGATCATGAACATGGCCATGTCGCCGACTATTTTCGAAGAGGGCGTTACCTTGACCAGGTCGCCGAACATATCGTTGACCTTGCGGTACATCTGCTTGCATTCCTCCCAACGATGGCCAAGACCGAGACCCTCGACCTGCGGCTTGTAGTTGGAATACTGCCCGCCGGGAATTTCATGATAATAAACCTGGGCGGTGCCGGAGCGCAGCTCGGATTCAAAGGGTGTGTAATAGGGACGAACCGTCTCCCAGTAATTGGCAAGTTTCTGCAGTCCCTCCTCGTTGACCTGGGGATCCCAGATGGTGCCCTTGAGCGCCGCCACCAGGGCATTGAGGTTCGGCTGGGCCGTCAATCCGGAAATGCTGGACAAGGCGCAATCGACGATATCCACTCCGGCCTGGGCGGCGACCAGCAACATGGCACCGCCGTTACTGGATGTATCGTGGGTATGCAGGTGCACGGGGATGCTTATTTCCTGCTTGAGAGCCCGGATGAGCTTTTCGGCGGCGAAGGGCTTGAGCAGACCGGCCATGTCCTTGATCGCCAGGATATGGGCACCCATCTTCTCCAGTTCCCTGGCTAGTCCGACGTAGTATTCGAGGGGATACTTGTCGCGATTGGGGTCGGTGATATCACCGGTGTAGCACATGGCCGCCTCGCAGACGGCCCCGTTTTTGCGCACCGCCTCCATGGCCACCTGCATCCCCTTTGCCCAGTTCAGAGAATCGAAGACCCGGAAGATGTCGATACCGCTCTGGGCGGACTTTTTGACGAACTCCTGGACGACATTGTCCGGGTAGTTGGTATAACCGACAGCGTTCGAGCCGCGCAGCAACATCTGGAACAGGATATTGGGGACCTTTTCGCGCAATCGGTCCAATCGCTCCCAGGGATCTTCATTGAGGAAGCGCATCGACACGTCGAAGGTCGCTCCGCCCCACATCTCCAGTGAATAAAGGCCACCGCCCAGATGGGCCGTCGCTTCGGCGATCCGATCCAGGTCGAAAGTCCGGAAGCGGGTCGCCATGAGCGACTGATGGGCATCTCGCATGGTCGTGTCCGTCAGTAGCAGATGCTTCTGCTTGAGGGTCCACTCCGCCAGGCCTTCAGGGCCTTTCTCCTGCAGAATATCCTTGGTGCCGCGCGGGTGGGCCTGCCCATAGGGGATGACCGGGATCTCAGGCTCCCTGAAACTGCTGAACTTCTGCGCCTTCTCGGGAGAAATGCCCGGGTAGCCGTTGACCACGGTATGACCGATGAACTGAAGGATCTTGTTGGCGCGGTCCCGCTTTTGAGGCAGCTCGAAGAGTTCGGGGTGATTGTCGATGTAGGAGGTGTCACACATGCCCTTGAGAAATGTCGGATGGTTAACCACGTTTTCGAGGAAGCCGATATTGGTTTTGACGCCCCGTATCCGGAACTCTTTCAAGGCCCTGTCCATTGTCCTGGCAGCATCGGGGAAGGTCAGGCCGTGGGTGGTGATTTTTACCAGGAGGGAATCGTAAAACGGGGTGATCTGGGCTCCCGCATAACCGGCGGCGGCATCGAGACGCACGCCGAAACCAGCCGCCGTCCGATATGCCTTGATCGTTCCGAAATCGGGAGCGAACATATTCTGAGGGTCTTCCGTCGTCACCCGGCATTGAATTGCATAACCATTAAGGTTGATGTCTTTCTGGCTCTTGATACCGATTTCAACATCGGAGAGCCTGTATCCTTCGGCCACCCGGATCTGGGCCTGCACCAGGTTGCGGCCGGTAACCATCTCGGTCACGGTATGCTCCACCTGGATACGCGGATTGGTCTCGATGAAATAAAAATTCTCCTCCTTGTCCATGAGGAATTCGATCGTCCCGGCATTGACGTAATCGACGGCCCGGGCGAGTTTCATGGCGTGTTCGCAGACTTCCTTGCGTTTCTTCTGGGAAAGGGAGAGCGAAGGAGCGGTTTCAATCACCTTCTGGTGCCGTCGCTGAATAGAGCAGTCGCGCTCATACAGGTGGACGATATTGCCGTGCTTGTCGCCAAGGATCTGAACCTCGACATGCTTGGGGCTTTCGATATATTTTTCCAGAAACACCGCGGCATTTCCGAAAGCGGCCTGCGCTTCCGAGGCTGCGCTCTTGAGTCCTTCGAGAAGTTCCTTTTGATCCCGCGCCACGCGCATGCCCCGGCCCCCACCGCCGGCCGAAGCCTTGACGATAATGGGGTATCCGGATTTTTTGGCAAAGATCAAAGCCTCTTCCTCAGTCGTTACCGGCCTTTGCGTTCCCGGCACCACCGGAACGCCGGCTTCGATGGCCACCTCGCGCCCCGATACCTTGTCCCCCAGACTTCGCTGGATTTCCGGAGTCGGGCCGATGAATGAAATACCTGCTCTCTCGCAGGACTCGGCGAATTCAGGGTTTTCGGAAAGAAAGCCATAGCCTGGATGGATCGCATCGACCTCATTGCGGCGGGCCAGGTCGATGATTTCGTCAATTCCCAGATAGGCGTCGATCGGCCCCTTGCCTCTGCCGACCAGATATGCCTCATCGGCTTTGTAGCGATGCAGAGAGAGTTTGTCCTCTTCTGAATAAATCGCCACGGTGCTGATGCCCAGTTCGGTACAGGCACGGAAAATCCGGATGGCAATCTCGCCGCGGTTGGCCGCCATAATTTTCTTGAATTTCTTTACTGCCATGAAACGT
>Ga0102925_1002018_pt1 | contig 11238 bp, 9 predicted proteins | sample SalPonR1_A_D1_MG_FD_78216 | JGI IMG/M metagenome (GOLD analysis project Ga0102925, IMG submission 78216) | Salt pond soil microbial communities from South San Francisco under conditions of wetland restoration - Salt Pond MetaG R1_A_D1_MG | ecosystem: Environmental > Aquatic > Marine > Intertidal... | reverse complement strand
TCAAAGGATTGTCCAAATTCATTTTCAAGGACAAGCACAGAAATATCGTTGATGTCGGATTCTCGGCTGACTCCTGTGGATGCGACATTCTCAAATCTTGTCCCGTCTTCCGAAACCATGTAGAAAACGCCCATTCCGGATTCGGTTATTTTTGTAAGCTTCTTAACCAGTGCGCTGGCGAAATCCCTGGTCCCCTCGTGGGTAACTGCTGTGCTTACCACACCGGTTATGCCGTCCTGTATGTGAATAAGTGATAAAAGGGAATCCGCCATGGTGTTAATTGACCTTGCAAGAATTCCAAGTTCATCCACCCTGTCCACCCTGTTTCTCGCGCTAAGTTCTCCCTTGTCGATCTTCTGGGCCACTTCCGTTATTTCGGAGATAGGCCGGGAAATGCTCCTTGATATCAGTATTGCAAGTGCACAGGCGCCACTCACTGAGAAAGAGAAAATTATCAGTATTATGTGAAGAAGAGAATAAACCGGGGTGTCTACTTCAATAAGGTCCTGTTTAACAACCAGTCCCCATCCGGTTTCAGGTATTCCGGTAAATGCAGCGAGAACTTTCTCTCCCCGGTAATCAGTAGTCTTAGTGGAGCCGGATTCTCCTGCGATGGCCTTCTTTACCGGATCAGTTTCAAGATCCCGGGAAAGAGCACTGTGCCCCTCCCAGAGGAGGGAATTCATATTCTTTCCATCTGATGTAACGAGAAGGGCCTCCCCTGTGTTGCCAAGTCCTGTTCTGTTGTACAGAAGATTAAATATGGATCTGTTCAGAGATACACTTATCGAGAGTATACCCTTAATTTCTGATGTGCTGTCATTATTGTCAGCAGGGACAGGTACCGCAAAGGATTGGATGATCTCTCCATCCTCAGTTTTTCGGGGTTCCGAAAAGTAAAGGGATTTTTCTCTTATAGTGTTCTGGAAAAGTTCTGCATCTTCCTGGTTCCCATCAGGTATATTGCTTCCTGTTGACAGTAAAATATCTCCGTTACTGTCTTTCAGAGTTATTCCCATTAAAGAGGGATTACTTTCATCAAAGTCATTTAAAAGACCAGCTAAACTGGCAAGACCCCGGCGGTCAAAATTTTCCTGGGATGCGGTTTTTGTAAGAAAATAGATGTCGTTAGTAATATTCTGACCCCAGGAGGATATCTGGATTTTCTTCTGGGTTGCCAGTGATACCAGTTTGTCAGCAGCTTCCGTTCTTATAGATTTTATCCTCTGGTCGTAAGTAAGGGCTGTCATTATAACCAGCGGAACGAGGGAAACCACAAGAAACCAGAGTATAAGCCTGTTGTTCATGTTTTTGAATCTGAATCTTCTCATAGCCCTCCTCCGATCATTATGCCAGTCTTAAGGGGGAAGATAACATCTGAAGTCAGCTTTTCCGCCGGAGACAAAGTATCCCAATGAACATTAAAAGCATTCATAAGGTCTTCCAGGATAATAATTTTTTCTTTTAAGGATACCAGCCGTGTCATTGGAAAATTTCGGGCAAGGGGAGATTCCTTGAGGCTGTGGAGAATAGAAGTCTCAAAACAAGAGGTTACAAGCCCAATTATGACTGGAAAAACAAGGCTACAGGCTGCCATTTAAATCCGTCCGATCTTCGTAAAAATAAGTGATGTACAGTATAAAAAGGTAAAAGAAAAGAAAATCTTTCAATATTCATCACTGTTGTTATGAAAAATGTATGAAAACAGATTGAAAAAAATACAACAACCCATGAAAATAGTAGAACAAAGAGTCTTTTATAGCAAGGGAAATAATTGAATATCAGTGAAAGGAAGGGGTCTTTACGGAACCAAAACCAGTGGATCGAGGTCTTGAGCTTGTCGAATTTCTTTTCTCAGTCGGATTCCCTTCATGGCTGGTGGGGGGGATCGTTCGTGATCATCTTTCGGGTCGTATCTCCCGTGATATAGATGTGGCTGTCCAGGCTGATCCCGGGGATCTTCGTACACTGTTCCCCGCAGTCTCAGAACGGGGTAGTGGAAAAAGGCGCAGCTTTGTCATCAGTTACAGGGAATGTCCCTTCGAAATCGTCCCACTTTGGGGTAAAACCCTCAATGAGGATCTGAAAAGAAGGGATTTTACAGTTAATTCAATGGCCATGGACCGAAAGGAAAATATTATAGACCCTTTCGGAGGCAGGAAGGATCTCCATAATTCTCTCCTGAGGTTTACAGATGATCCTGTCCAGAGGATCCGGGAGGATCCCGTGAGGTTGTTAAGGTTTTGCAGGTTCACTGCCACTTTGAATATGGAACCTGAAGGCAGTTCTTCCTCAGCTGTAAGGGAGATGGGCATTGAACTTATAAGAGTTCCGGCTGAAAGGAAAGGTTATGAGGTCTTCAGGGCTTTGACTGAAGGAAAGCTTGGCTCTTTTCTCATGTGTGCTGTGGAGCATGGTCTTTTCCCCTTCCTGGATCCAGGAAGGGGAAAAGTTGCTCAGCCGGACAATGTTTTATATCTTGTTGGAGAAGCCGAAAAAAAGTTTCTGCCTGATTATGGGGTTGCTGCTGCTTTTTTCGCTCATGCAGAGAATTTCCGGGAGGTTATGGAAAGGTGGAGTTGGCCAGTATCAGTCAGGAAAAGGTCAGCCTTGATACTTAAGGGGTTGAACCTGCTGGAAAAAGCCGATCCGGATGAAAGAGAATTGGCTCTTTACGCTTTTACTTCCGGCTTGGAAATATGTGAGGTAACAGCGGATCTGGCCGGCTGCAGTTCTGGAGATACACATAAAAGGGGTCCTTCGGCAGGGAATGTATCCCTGTTACTTCGTTTCGCAGTAAATCTTGAAAAAAGCCCCAGACTTCCCGGAGGAAGAGAAATTATGGAAGTCCTGGGCATAGGACCAGGAAAGATACTTGGAGAGATCAAAAAGGATCTTGTCCTGGATAAAGCAAAGGGGAACATTATTTCGGAAAAGGATATTTACAATATCCTTGAGGGAAAGATACAGGGATTCTGACCCTATTGCCTTACGCCGGTATCCCAGACAGGAACTCCGAAGGTCACTCCAAAGGTCCAGTCTTCATCTTCGTTATATACTGCGATAACTTTGGCGTTAAGCAAAGCCCCAGGAACAGATAGGGCTATTCCTGTTTCCCAGGGGTCTTCAACAACATTGAAGGAATTGTCCAGAAGATATCCCTGGCCCAGGAACAGGTCTGCATTTATGGTTCCCCACCAGTTCTTGGAGACAACTCTTCGCATTGTAGCCCTCCACCAGGCCATGTTCTCTCCACGGTAGGGATGGTCCGCTATGGAATAAAGTTCCTCCCTTGCTCCGAGATAGGCAGAGTAATAGGGGTTTTCAACACTGCCAATGTATCCTCCGCCTCTAATAATGAACCTTGTCTTCCCGTCCTTCGATGAATGTACGGTTCTGTAGTTCATCCTTGCGACAGGCTCATCTGCATCGGGCCACCACAGGTCAAGTCTTGCAGATGTTCCTTCTGAAGGATCAATGTTATCGTCAAGGCTGTTATACATCAAAAACAGAAGTGGAGAGATGTAAGTGTCGGAACGGTTATCGCTGTCGTAGTATTCCGCGGCAATTCCAAGTCCAGCCCTCAGAGGCCCGACAAAGAACCTTTCGGTGTAGGCTCCGGAAAATCTGTACCACTCTGTCTCCCGGGCGTTCCTTGGTTCAATGATTCTTCTCCTTATAGAAAAGGCAGTTTCAGTGCGTTGCTTCCAGAGGTTTCCCGGGTCAAGGTATTCAGCACCGATTCCCCATTCTTTTCCTACCATTATACTGGAGGTAAGTGTATCGTCTTTTTCCAGGAAATCCCTTGTTATCACATCTGTATAAAGCCAGTTGTGACCGTGAAAACTGGAGTAGCTCCCTCCTATGACAGTTTCATATTTGTAATCTTTGGCTGTTTTTAGCCTCCTGTCGTCAGGTTTCTGGAGATTTTTGCTTGCTCTTTCATCCAGGTCCGGTAGTATTTTGTCTACCCTTTTTGTAATTCCCGTGCTGCAGTAGGGTGCATCAGCGGCAAGGTCCCTTATATCTTCCCTCTGTGAAGAGGCTGTTTCGTAGCCTGTTCTTAGAATGGCATCGAGGTTTGATGTGTCCAGCATAGGCATTTTCGAAACGTTCGGTTTAATTACCAGGTCAGCAGCCTCAAGGTTCTTCTTGTGTTCCCATGATGTCATGATGTTGATGCACTGATCGATTACGTCAACCGCCGTATTGATTTCTTCCTCGGTTTTATTGGCTGCCGTTATGTCCACAGCTATAACAGGGTAGCCGGGAAAGATCTTCTTGGCTATCCAGACAGGCATATTTGCCACAAGCCCTCCGTCCACCATCATCCTCCCGTCTATTCTCCATGGTTCAAAAAGCCCTGGTATCGACATGGAGGCTCTCATGGCATCTGCAAGCCTGCCTTTACGTATTATCACGGGTTTTCCTGATAACAGGTCAGTTGCGACAGCAGCAAAAGGTATAGGGAGCTCGTCAAAGTTTGAGGCGTCGCTGCAGGGTCTTACGATCTCCGATAGTTTGTCATAGAGCCTGAGGCCTGTAAGGCCTCCCATTGGGCCTACTATGTTTCCTTTCTCGTCCATAAGAATCCTGTAAAAGGACCACTGTTCTATGCTGTTTTCCCTTCCGAGGGGGGATGCAGACGGTGCTTTACGGTCGGAGAAAAGACTTCTGAAATCAAGGGAATCAACTATCCTTTCGATCTGATCCGAGCTGTAACCACAAGCTGCAGTTCCGCCTATGATGGCTCCCATGCTTGTTCCAACTATCCCTGCTATTGGAATACATTCCTCTTCCAGCACTTTCAGTACTCCCACATGAGCAAGGCCTCTCGTGCCGCCACCGGAAAGAGCAAGGACAACTCCTCCCGGATTTTTTTCCAGGGCATGAGCGGAGGCCGGAATAAGAAGGAAAAGAGTTAAAAGAACAACAGCGACAAATCGGATATTTCTGATGCTGACCACCTCTGTAGAGGACTGTTATACGTCCAGGTTTCTCACCTCTTGGGCGTGGGATTCGATAAAAGCCCTTCGAGGTTCCACCTTGTCACCCATAAGTATCGTGAAGTATTCATCGACAGCCATGGCATCGTCGACCTCCACCTTTTTGACGATCCTGTTCTGGGGATCCATTGTGGTTTCCCACAGCTGGGTGGGGTTCATTTCTCCCAGTCCCTTGTATCTCTGAACAGAAGCGTTTTTGAGGTTCTCTTCTTTTATGAGTTTGCGCAATTCCTTATCACTATAGCAGTATCTTAAATTTTTACCTTTTTGTACCATGTAAAGGGGAGGGTGCGCAAGGAACAGATGGCCATTTTCAATCAGTCCCTTCATATAGCGGTAGAAAAAGGTAAGGAGAAGGGTGCTTATGTGGGCACCGTCGACATCTGCGTCGGTCATTATTATGATCTTGTGGTATCTGAGTTTTGAAGCGTCAAAATCCTCGCCGATGCCACATCCCAGCGCCTGAACAATGGTCTTGATCTCGTTGTTGCCGAGAATTTTGTCGATGCGCGCTTTTTCGACGTTGAGGATCTTACCCCGCAGGGGCAGAATGGCCTGGAAACTTCTGTCCCTTCCCTGTTTGGCACTTCCTCCAGCGCTGTCTCCTTCGACAATGTATATTTCGCTTATCTCTGGATTTCTGCTCGAACAGTCAGCAAGTTTTCCAGGCAGATTCATCCCGGAAAGAGCAGATTTGCGGACCAGTTCACGGGCCTTCTTGGCAGCGTTCCTTGCCTGCCTTGCCCTCAGGGCTTTTTCTACAACTGGTTTTACCAGTTGTGGCTGGTCGTCCAGCTGTTGAAGCATCTCCTCGTAGATTATAGAATCCACGATTCCCTTGACCTCGCTGTTACCCAGCTTTGTTTTGGTCTGACCCTCGAACTGTGGATCAGGCAATTTGATGGATATAACCGCTGTTAGACCTTCCTTCAGATCCTCACCTGTAAGGTTGGTGTCTTTTTCTCTGAGGAGCTTGTTTCTTCTCGCTATTTCGTTGATGGACCTGGTAAGGGCCGTTCGAAATCCTGAGACATGGGTACCTCCCTCTATTGTATGAATGAGGTTGGCAAAGGCAAAGATCTTTTCATGATAGCCGTCGTTGTACTGGATACCGATATCAAGTGTAACGCCTTCCTTCTCACCAGTGATAAGAATAGGTTCGGGAAGGAGGGTGCTGTTTTCCTTGTTGACGTAATTGACAAAGGCTTTTACTCCGCCTTCATATCTGTATTCAATTATCTTTTCGGTTCTCATGTCCTCCAGGATTATCTTGAGTCCTGGATTTAGAAAGGCCATTTCCCGGAATCTTCCTCCAAGGAGATCAGCGGAATATGTGACTTCCTCGAAGATCTCCTCGTCGGCCATAAAATGGATCCTGGTACCGCTTTTGTCGGTGTCGATACCGCCTTCCATATCTGTAACGGCGATACCCTTCTCAAATCTCTGGGACCATTCCTTGCTGTTTTTATAAACGGTAAGTTCCAGCCATTCTGACAGACCGTTCACGACGGAAATACCCACTCCGTGAAGTCCTCCGCTTACCTTGTAAACATCGTTGTCAAACTTGCCTCCGGCATGGAGGGTCGTAAGAACTACTTCAGCGGCAGGCCTTCCGTTGGATGGATGGGGATCAATGGGAATACCCCTTCCGTTGTCGATAATGGATACGCTCTCATCTGGATGTATCGTCACGTGGATCTCAGTGCAGAATCCGGCCATAGCTTCATCTACGGAGTTGTCTACAACTTCGTAGACAAGGTGGTGAAGTCCCCGGGGACCAGTATCTCCAATATACATTCCAGGTCTTCGGCGTACAGCCTCAAGACCTTCAAGAACCTGTATGTCATCTGCAGTGTAAAGACTGGCGGATGGTGTCATTTAAAGATCTCCTTCCTGTTGAAGTTCTTTCAGATTTCTCCTTGCTTCTGCGCCAAAGGTGCGATATCTTTTAGCGAGGGTCTCGGGCTTGAATCCAGTGGCAAGGAGAGAGCCGTTTTCAAGATATATTGCAGTTTCGTTTTCTTCCCTTACAAGGGCGATAACTCTGTTTATGGATACGATACCTTCTCCTTCAAGGGGAATGAACAAGTCCGTCGACCTCCAATTTTTATAATGTATATAACCTTTATATTATAACAGAAGACCCCCCGTAACGTCTCCCTGTTACTCACTTTGGGGAAAGTGGCGGGGACTATTTGTGACTGGAGTGAGATGCCTTGAAGAGGTTTAAAAGAATAAATAAACTATTTAATATCCTGACTTCTTTCTTTATAGAAGAATGGCCGGTATTTGTCAGTGCCACCCTGGGTACTTTGCTGAGTGCTGCAGCAGTTGTTATGTTCGTGATGCCCAACAGGTTCCCCGATCTCGGAGTTACCGGAATAGCTGTTCTGACAAATTACATATGGGGGATTTCTCCCATATGGGTAGTTGCCTCTATCAACGCAGTACTCCTTTACTGGGGCTGGAAGAACCTTTCCCTTCGTTTCGTCCTCTGGTCTCTCTACATAGTAGTACTTTTTACCTTCCTTCTTGGATATCTCAAATTTCTACCGGTTCCTGATATTGACGATCGTTTCATGGCAGCCGTCATAGCCGGTGTCCTTAAAGGATTTGGCGCAGGGGTTATCTATCGTTACGGCGTTTCCGGAGGAGGAACTGATATTCCAGGAATGGTACTGAGAAGGAGAAAAGGAATAGAGATGGGAACCTTCAATATCTATATAAACCTCGTTATCCTGGGTTTTTTCTTCTTTGTAGTCGGCCTGGAGTCGACCATATACGGACTTGTAAGTGTATATGTCATGGGGATAGTGTCCGACAATACTCAGCGTTCTTTCGACAAAAGAAAACAGGTAATGATCATAACAAATTATCCTCGAAAGGTGTCCAGGTATCTCATAAAAAATCTCAACAGGGGAGTAACAGAGATAGAAGGCAGGGGAGGATACAGCCGGCAGAAAAGGCCCGTTCTGATAGCACTTCTTGCGCCAAGGCAGACGGCGAGCCTCAAGAATTATCTCTCCGAGGTCGATCCGTCCGCCTTTATGTCAGTAACAGATGCATCCGAAGTAGTGGGAAGGGGATTCAAGACCTGGAAATCCCTTTAGGGTCAGTTGTGTTTCAGCTTATTGACCACTGTTGAAAAGGTCCACGAGGAATTCCAGATAATCATCCTTTTCCATTGGGCGGGGATTGTCCCTGTTGCTTCCGTTTTTAGCGGATTTTATTGCTATTTCCTCGAGGTCTTCCTCTTTTGCGCCCAGATCCCTGAAGGGTGGGAGTTCCACGTCCCTTGCCAGTTTAGCAACTTCCTCTACGGCTATCTGGCATCCTTCCTCCTCGTCTTTAAAGCTGAATCCCATAGCCTTTGCCACAAGGGCATATTTCTCCCTGCAGTAGTCCATGTTGTATTTCATCATCGGAGCCAGCACAACGGCGTTGCAGACTCCGTGGGGCAGGTCATATTTGCCTCCAAGGGCCTCAGCTATGCAGTGTACTGAGGCTACGTCGGAATGGCTGAAGCACATTCCTGCAATGATACTTCCGAGAAGCATTCCAGACCTTGCCTCAAGGTCATCTCCCTGGTTATAAGCCCTTCTGAGATATTTTGAGATAAGCTCTATAGCATAAAGTCCCAGTGCATCACCAATGGGTTCTGCGTTTCGTGCAGTGTATCCCTCCACTGCGTGTGTCAGGGCATCCATTCCTGTGGCCGCAGTCAGGGCAGGTGGCATCGTAACCGTCATTTTGGGGTCAACAAGGGCTATAGCCGGTCCGATAAGGGGGCTTTTGACTGTAAATTTGAAGTTTTCCGATGTGTCAGTTATTACTGAGCCAAAAGTGATTTCACTGCCTGTTCCTGCTGTGGTTGGTATAGCGATAAGAGGCAATCCTTTTGTAATTCGCGACGGGTCCTGGTAGTCACGTATTTTGCCTCCAGTTGCTGCAACAAGGGCGATCCCCTTTGCACAGTCGATGGGGCTTCCTCCACCGACTGCTATGATACAGTCAGTTCCAAGATGTTGTGCTGCCTCGGCACCATCATGGACATTGTGGTCCTTCGGGTTAGGTTCAACTCCACTGAAAACAACGGATTCAAGTCCCTTGTTCTTAGTAGTATCCAGGACCTGTTCTGCCAGCCCGCTTTGAAGAATTCCCTCGTCAGTTACTATCAGGATTTTCTTTGCGTCAAGATCGTCAAGACAGTCCCCCAGTTTTTCCACAGCCCCGATCCCGTATTCAATACGGGTGGGCAGCTCAAAACTGAAGGGATTCATTATTTCCATTTATACTTTTCTCCTCTCGATGTTATGGATGTTAAAAGATTTGAACTTAAGATTATAAAGCATTTTCCGCAATAACGGGTTTTGCTCTTATAAAAAGACCTTTTATGGATTTCTCTGAAATTCCTGTGAGGTAAACAGGCTATTGTAGTTAGTTTTCATCCCATCTTCTGATCTCTTCCATTAATGCACCGGAAGAGAATTTCACAGCCCCTATGGCCTCAAGTTCGGCCATGCCTCTGGAATACATATTGGATATGCCGTCTTCTGCAAAGACTATTCGATAATCACGTTCACTTGCCTCATAGATTGAACTCCTTGGACAGTTTGGGAAATTGAATCCCGTGAATACAATGGTATTGACACCCTTTCCCGTCAGAAATTCCTCCAGTGGAGTATCGTAAAAGGCGCCAAAACGGGGCTTGTAGATAATATATTCGTTATCATTGATCTGTTGAAATTCTCCTCTTAACAAAAGATCAGTGTCGAGATCACAATCCTGTTCAAGAATACTTTCGACAACCTTTGCGCCTTCACTGTCGGGCAGAACCCTTCTCAGTTTTCCCAGTTCAAGCTCTTCCCTTCGGCACAGGTCAGCATTGGAGCCGTCTTCCATGTAAAGTCTGACAATATGTACCACAGGCCTTCCTGTCTGCCTGAACAGTCTGGCCAGACGTGCAGCTGCATTTACAGCTCTTTTTCTGTCGTATCTGTCTTCACCGTCCGGATGCAGAAAATCGATCTGCATGTCTATTGTCAGAAGTGCAGCATTTTCATAGTCAGGTTTGGTGTACTTGTTCATTTACTGTTTTTGATCTCCTTTGCCCTTTCTTCAGCTTTATCCATAAGGGTTATCCTGTTTACAACGACTCTCTCGAAAGATCCGTCAAGAACCTTACCTTTTCCGTCCCTGGCTGAGAGCTCAAAATATAGACGGTTGCCTGAAATTTCTGCCAGCCTGGCTTTGAAGCTCACGCTGCTACCGAGAAGTGTCGGAGCGAGATGGGTAATGTTTACGTTATAACCGATAGTGATAAAACCCTCCGGTAGTCTGTCAGCAACCAGTTCGGTGCACGCCTGGACGAAAATGTCAGTACAGGCAGAGGTTGAGAGGAGCTGGTTCAGATGTACTGAGTGATTGCCTACAGTGTCCTCTACTTCAACAGTTTTGTTGATCTCCCTTGATTCTCCAGGTTTGAAATATTCCTTGAGATCGAACATAAAAAGCACCTCCTTGAATTCTTCTCTTTCCTGTAATTTTCAGATGTTCCTTTACAAAAGTCTACCACTCTCAGTAGTGTAACGTACAACTTTTTCGAAAAGGACATATACCGCAGTTGTTCAGTGCAGGAGGGTACAATTTTTTCGCTGCGGATTCGCCTGCTTCTCGAACTTTTTCTTTGACAGCAGCAATGCTCTTGCTGTCCGTAACAAGAGGTTCTGATTCTTTTCCTTCACGGAGATGATAAAGCCTTACATCCTGCTTTAGATGGGGAAGCCACAGAGAAAGAACAAGGCTGTAAAATCCCATCTGTGACGTGTATAGATTATCCGGAGTGTTCCTTTCTGCAGTAATCTTGTAATCCCTCAGGTGAACCTCTTTTTCATCCGACCACATAACATCTATGGATCCGGTCAGTCTTATTCCCCTTTCAGTTCTTATATTGAAGGCAAATTCTCTTTTCAGCCTTCCTGACAGTGTTTTTTCTGCCAGGGTTTTGCCGAGATCCGAAGAGGCCAGAACATGGAACCACTTCCGGAGTTCCCTTCGGAAGGGATCAGTTTCCCAGGCTGCGTGAAGGTTAAAGGGAATATCCTCTTTGATGGCATTTGCCTCGCTTCTGTCTTCCGGGACAAGATCGTCGAGAGTTTCAGTTCTGAAATCCCAGTGCTGGAGTAGCCAGTGGGCCAGCGTGCCAAGGTCGCTTCCTCCGGCGTCTCCTCCG
>Ga0102925_1002017_pt1 | contig 11239 bp, 11 predicted proteins | sample SalPonR1_A_D1_MG_FD_78216 | JGI IMG/M metagenome (GOLD analysis project Ga0102925, IMG submission 78216) | Salt pond soil microbial communities from South San Francisco under conditions of wetland restoration - Salt Pond MetaG R1_A_D1_MG | ecosystem: Environmental > Aquatic > Marine > Intertidal... | reverse complement strand
TGATATAGGTCAGCGAGGGGATGGTCAGCAGGTAGAAGATCACCATCACATCGCCTTCGAAACCTATCTGGAGGTTGAACAGGGGTACGAGGATAAAGACCCCGGCTGCAGTAGCTCCAAACAGACCGAGTACAGGAGCGACCAGGAAGGTGATCGGGGCGCCGCGGGCCGGCAGAAGCGTCTCCTTAACCAGCAGCAACTTGAAAAAATCATAAAAAGGTTGCAACACCGGCGGACCCTTACGGAACTGTACCTGGGCGGTGACCTTCCGGTCAAACCAGGACAACAGGCCTCCGATCACGCCAGCGAAAAGCAGTCCGGGATAGACAAGGAAATAAAATAGTGTTTCAGCCATCGTTCTGTTGTTTTAATTTGTCATAGGGTACATCTTTCACCAACACATGATCGTTTAGAGCGTAAATGTTTTCCTCGGGGTTTTCCTTCATGTCGACGATTCTGACTGCGCCCCCGGGATTGTATTGGACGAATTTTCTCAGTTCCTGCTGATCGTTCAGGTCGAAATAGTTTTCCCGGGTCCGGTGATGCTCGAAGAAATCGCTCATCATGGTACCAAAAGGGCAGATCGTGACGCACGATTTGCAAGATATGCACAGGTTGGTGTGGCGCTCGATCATGCCATCCTTGTTTTTTTCCAGGGCTTCGGTGGGGCATACATCGATGCAGGGGGCTTCCTCGCATCTGCGGCAGGTAAGATGGAAGACCGCCAGTTCCCGGATGGTTTTCAATCCGTTGGTATTGGGGTGATCGCTCAGTATGCCGTCGAGCCGGGGTTTATCGCCTCTTCCTGCAATGTGGTGATCCCTCAACTTGCTCAGGTCGATCAGTATCTTCTTATCCATAGAATTCTTTTTTTATTTCCATATATCGGGCTTGTCCTTTATTTCATCGTAACTGAAGACAGGCCCGTCTTTGCAGACGAAATATTCTCCCATCATGCAATGTCCGCATTTGCCCAGGCCGCACGACATGTTCTTCTCCATCGACAGATAGATTTTGTTTTCGGGATACCCCATTTCCAGGAGTTTCTGTACGCTAAATTTCATCATGATGGGAGGGCCCACCACCACGGCCACAGAATTGGGGATGTTCACTTCCACCTTATCGAGCAGCACGGTAGCCACCCCTACTTCCTCGGTCCATGTTTCATCGGCTTCGTCTACGGTACGCATGACTTCAAATTTAGGGAAGCTCCTGAGTTCTTCGATATAGGGTTCATAGATACATTCCCGCGGGCTTTTGGAGCCATAGCAGAAGGTGACTTTTTTGATGCGTTCCTGTTCGGCCTGCAGGTTGTAGAGTAGCGAGCGAAGGGGTGCAAACCCGCATCCTCCGCCCATCACCAGTACTTCCTTGTCGTAAAGTTTTTCCAGGGGATAGCCCCTTCCGTAGGGTCCCCGGATGCCCAGGGTTTCTCCTCCCTTGAGCTGATGGAGCCGTTGGGTAACAAACCCGGTTTTCATTACGGTGATGTCGAGTTTCTCTTTCACCAGTGGGGATGAAGAAGGTGTAAAGGGGGCTTCGCCGACGCCTTCCAGGATCAGTTCAATAAACTGTCCGGTGTGGAAGGAAAATTTCCGTTCGGGCTGGAGCACAAAGGTTTTGATGGTGGGTGATTCCTCGATCACCTCCAGCAACTTGGCTTTGATTGGTTTATAAATGTTTCCGTTGTCCATCGGGAGATGATTTTAGGCGTTTGCCAGCTCGAGGAAGAGCTCGTTTTTACTGATCTTGCCAATGCAGGCCTCAATACACCGGCCGCAGCCGGTGCAGGCGATGCTTTCAAATTTCTCCGGCTTCCATACATACTTACACATGTATCGGTTGTAGAAGCGCTTGTATAAGGGCCTCAGGGGATCCTCCCCGGCCGCGACTTTTTCAAAGCCCGGGTATTGACAGGCATCCAGGTGCCGGACTTTCTCGAAGCCGGGTTTCTCCATCAGGAGGAAGCAGGTACAAGTAGGGCAGATGGTAGCGCAAGCTCCGCAGGACACACAGGTTTCGGCGTATTTTTTCCAGATGCCGGGGTCCGAACGTGCTACCAGCTCACCGGTCTTCTTATAGTCGGGTAACCCCTGGTTCTTGTGATTGAGTTCCTGTTCAACCTGGCTGCGCTTATCCAGGAGATGTTGTATTTCATTTTCGGTGGGGTCTTCCAGCGGGGCGATCTCCCGAATAGCTTGTGCCAGGGATTCTCCCATGGGCGAGTTGATGTAGAGGTAGATGGTGTCTTCCACCAGGCTCAGGGTCAGATCATGGTTGGTTTGCGGGTAAGGTTTGATGCCATAAGAGGTGCAATGGCAGTGTTCCTGGGTGCTGTGGCAATCGGTCCCAATCAGGATCGCAGCTTCCCGGTTTTTTTTGTAGGCCGGATCCACATAATCGCGGTTCAGGTACATCTCATCCTGTATGTGGACTGCTTCCAGGTCGCATGCCGGTACACCCATGATGACCCGGGTGTGGGTTGGCGGCTGAATGTTCACCACATTTTCCTCAATGGGCAGGAAGAAAGTTTTTAGCGGTGTCGCGGGCTTGGGGCGGTTGTAGACGATCTGGGAAATGCTGTCCTGGTCAATCAATTCATAGTCCTGATGTCCATTGTAGGACAGGGGCGCATAAATATGATATTGATTGATTAGATTTGCCAGGGTTTTCTCCCAATCCTGCCGGGATAAGGTATAATATTTGTTCATGGTTTTTGTTATGGAATTCACAATTCAAGATAGGAAACATGTGAATTTGTGTCAATGTTTTGGGGTACAACTTCACAAAAATCAGGCTTATATGGAATTAGATTAAGTAAACATTGCTGGCTGTCACAGGCATGATAGCGCCTTTGATATTTTGGAAAAATAGTTATATCTTTCACAATAGAATTTATTTTTGAGATCGTATTCACAATAACCTATGAGTTCATTTACGCAAACCAAACGCCTGCTTCGCTATCGCATGGGGCTTCTTCGACTCAAGAGGATGGGTCTGGAGAAGGTCTTTTCCTACACCCTGGGCAAGGAGACGGGCGTCAGCGCCGAGCTGGTGCGCAAAGATTTCAGTACTTTTGGCATCAAGGGCCACCGCCGGGGAGGGTATGACATCGACAACCTGTTGGGCTCCCTGGAAAAGATTTTCGGAAAAGACCGGGTTCAGAATGTGATTGTGGTGGGGATGGGCAATATGGGCAAGGCCCTGTCGCTATACAGGGGCTTTAGGGACAACAAGATGAACATTGTGGCCGGTTTTGATATTGACCCGGCCAAGCTGAATAAGAAATTTCACATACCTGTTTATCCCCTTGAAAACATGAGGGAAGTTGTAGAAGCTTTTCAAGTGTCGGTAGGGGTGTTGGCGGTCCCCGAAGTATCGGCACAGGAATCGGCCGATTATATGATAAAAAGCGGCATCCGGGCCATCCTCAACCTGGCACCGGTTTTGCTCAAGACACCCGATGACGTGCTGGTCAATAATGTGAACATGATGGTAGAACTTGAGCGGCTCATGTATCACTCAGGGGTACTTAAATAAAGGAAGCAGTATGCAGCTGATATATAGTGAGTAGAAAATATGCAGTAAGTAGGAATTAGTATGCAATATGTAGTAAGAAGTTGACAAAGAGCGAGTAAAATGGATCGGTTGACTTATGGAGGTTTGTTAATTGAGCCGAAATTAGCGAATTAATGTCTTTTCTCGGATTGCCTGCTGCCTGCTTACTGCATGCTGCATACTACATACTTCATACTACATACTGCTTACTTCTTCGTTGCGGCTCTTTACTTTCTTGTTGTTATACCTTAAATTAGGAAGAAAAAATTGGCAGTACAATCCGCATATAAGATACACATCCAGGGGTTGGTGCAGGGTGTTGGATTCAGGCCGTTTATTTACCGGTTGGCGAACCATCATCGTCTGAGCGGTTGGGTGGTTAACCGCAACGATGGGGTAGTGGTTAAGGTGATGGCCGGAGAACAGGAGGTACGGGATTTCATCTCCCGGATTCGGGCCCAGGCTCCGGGTACTTCTCGTATCACCTCTATCCATTGGCAGGAAAGTGAGGCAGAGGATCTATCCGGGTTTCAGATTGTCTCCAGCCAGGATGCTTCCCGGGGGGTGACCCAGATCAGTCCGGATATTGCTGTTTGTGAACACTGCCTGGAAGACATGCGCCGCCAGCCCCACCGCATCAATTATCCTTTTATCAACTGCACCCATTGCGGACCGAGGTTTAGTATTGTCCGGGATTTGCCTTACGACCGGGTCAATACCACTATGGCCGGCTTCAACATGTGCGCGCGTTGCAAGGAAGAGTACCATGATGTGGACGACCGGAGGTTTCATGCCCAACCCATTGCCTGCAACCAGTGTGGGCCCCGCTATGAATATTACCAACAGGGTCGTCTGATCCGTGATATGCAGCGCATGATGGAAGAAGTGGGGAAGGCTCTGGAAAAGGGCCGCATTGTTGCTCTCAAGGGCATCGGAGGTTTCCATCTGATGTGCGATGCCACCAATGAGAAGAGTGTTGCCCGTCTGCGGCGCATCAAGAGGCGGGATGCCCGTCCTTTAGCTTGTATGTTTGCCGACATGGAAACCCTGAAGCACTATGCCCATCTGGAGGAGCCTGAGCAGAAAAGCCTAAGTTCGTGGCGCCGTCCCATCGTGCTGCTGGAGAAAAAAAAGGACCTGGCCCCTTCCGTAACCCTGCAACTAAACACCCTGGGCGCGATGCTGCCCTATATGCCCCTGCATCATATGCTTTTCCAGGAAATAAACCTGCCGGCCCTGGTGATGACCAGTGCCAATATCAGCGATGAGCCCCTTATCGTTCAAAATCAGGTGGTCCACGAGAAGTTTGGGGATGCAGTGGATGCCTTTGTTTTTCATAACCGCCCCATTCACAACCGGGTGGATGACTCGGTTGTTCGGGTCATTAATGAGATAGAACGGCCGATTCGTCGTTCCAGGGGATATGCACCCGAACCCATCGACACCGGCCTCGAGGTGGACGGCATCCTGGCTACAGGGGGTGAGCTGAAAAATGTGTTTTGCCTGGGCAAAGACCAACAGGCCATTATGAGTCAGCATATTGGTGACCTGCAAAACCATGAGGTCTATGAGTTTTATATGAATACCATTCGGCAATTCCTGCATCTTTTCCGTGTTGAGCCACGGGTGGTGGTCTCGGATATGCATCCCGACTACAGGTCGACTCGTTTTGCCCGCAGCTTTGCCGGGCAGTACAACCGCACCACCAAAGCCAGGCGCAACGGACATGTGCAGCAACTGCAGGTGCAGCATCATCATGCCCATATTGCCTCCTGCATGAGCGAGCACGGGCTGGATGAAAAAGTTATCGGGATAGCTCTTGATGGTTCGGGTTATGGAGACGACGGCCGGGTATGGGGAGGAGAATTTTTGGTGTGTGATCTTTCCGGTTATGAGCGCTATACTCACCTCCAATATACGCCTATGCCGGGTGGTGATAAGGTTACCGGGGAGCCCTGGAGGATGGCTGTCTCCTACCTGTATCAGGCATACGGGGAGGGCCTTTATGACCTGGATCTGGATTTCATGGACGATATGGCTCAGGAGGACATCAAGCTGCTCGTGTCCATGGTGCGAAAGGGAATCCGGTCGCCTGTGACCTCAAGTACCGGCAGGCTTTTTGACGCGGTCGCGGCCTTGCTCAATGTTTGTACCCGTGCCCGTTTTGAAGCCGAAGCAGCCATGCGGCTGGAATCCATCACCCGCGAGGATGAGGATGCCAGCTACACCTTTGAATTAACCCCCGATGGTATTCGTTTTGTCCCGATGGTCAGGGAGATGGTCGGGGAGTTGCAGGATGGGGTATCCCCCGCTGTGATCGCAACCCGGTTTCATAATACCCTGGCTCTGGCATGTGTGGCCGTTGTTCGGGAGATCCATGATCAGACTGGTCTGACGAAGGTGGTGCTTTCCGGCGGTACTTTTCAGAACCGGTATCTGAGCGAAGCCCTGGAAGGGATGTTGAAGGAAGGGGCTTTTGAGGTCTATCGGCATACCCGGGTGCCGGCCAATGACGGGGGATTGGCCCTGGGGCAGTTGGCCATTGCGTCAAAGATGATCCATTAATCTATATACTATGTGTTTAAGTATCCCTGCAAAGATCCTGGAGATCCATGGCGAAACGGCCACCGTTTCGGTGGGAGGCAACCGGTATACGGCCGGCCTTCAGATGCTCGAAGATGCCGCACCGGGCGATTATGTGTTGCTTCATGCCGGCTTTGCCATTCAAAAGATCAGTGATCAGGAAGCCCGTGAGACCTTGGCATTGCTCAGAGAGATGGGAGAGCTGCCATGAAACCTGCATCCAGTGTCCTTCACAACAAAGAAATGATTATTTCATGCGGGTTCCATGGCAGAGGGTTCCTCAATCCTCAAATAATGCGAGACTATCTGGCTTAAATACAGAACGTTAATAGAATTTTATACGAATGAAATACGTGGATGAATACCGCGACTCCACCCTGGCGGACAACCTGGTACGAGAGATCAAAAAACGGGCCAGCCGTCCTTATACGTTTATGGAGGTTTGTGGCGGCCATACCATGGCCATTCATAAGTTTGGCATACCTTCGCTTTTGCCCGGGGGCCTCCGGTTGAAATCGGGACCCGGTTGTCCGGTATGCGTTACCGCCAAGACGTATATTGACCGGGCTGTAGCTTATGCCCGGGTGCCTGACGTGATTGTCTGTACCTACGGAGATCTGTTGCGAGTGCCGGGCAGCGGGGGTTCTCTCTATGATCAGCGGGCGGAAGGAGCGGACATCCGGATGGTCTATTCTCTTCTTGAAGCCCTGCGGGTGGCCAGGGATCATCCCAACCGGCGGGTAGTGTTTCTGGGTATCGGCTTCGAGACGACCGCACCCGCCAGTGCGGTGGGCATTGTGCAGGCGGACAGGGCAAGGCTTAGCAACTTCTTTGTGCTGAGTTCCCATAAATTGATGCCCCCGGCCATGGATGCCATTGCAGAGGATGGGGGGGCCATTGATGGATTCCTGTGCCCCGGTCATGTGAGTACCATCACCGGCAGTGCTATGTACAGACATATAGCGGAGGATTATGGACGGGCCTGCGTGATCAGTGGTTTTGAACCTTCCGACATCTTGCAGAGCATCCTGATGCTTGTCACCCAGCTGGAGGAGGAACGACCGACAGTGGAGATCCAGTATAAAAGGGCAGTGCGCCCCGAGGGCAATGTGAAGGCCCGCAAGTACATGGACCAGGTTTTTGTGCCCCGGGATGAATGGTGGCGGGGACTGGGTATACTGAAAAATAGCGGCCTTGCCATTCGTAAAGAGTATCGTCACCACGATGCGGAATATACCATGCCGCTGGAGGTCGTCACCCATGAAGAGGATCATGGGTGTATATGCGGAGAGATATTGAAGGGATACAGCGAACCTACCGACTGTCCCTTGTTTGCCTCTTCATGCAGTCCTGTTCATCCTATAGGAGCCTGTATGGTAAGTTCAGAAGGTGCATGCCATGCTTTTTATAAATACAAGCGTTATGAGTGAACGAATTCTTCTAAGCCACGGTAGTGGAGGCGAATTGACCCACCGTCTCATTGAAGATCTGTTTGTCGCTTGTTTCGACAACGATCCGTTACGGAAGCTTTCGGATTCTTCCATCCTGGGCCGGTGTAGCGGTGAAGCACTGTTCACCACTGACTCATACGTGGTCGATCCCATCTTCTTTCCAGGGGGTGATATTGGCAAATTATCGGTATGCGGCACAGTGAATGATCTGGCCGTAGCTGGCGCGCGGCCTGCTTTCCTAAGTGCCGGCTTCATCCTTGAAGAGGGGTTGCTCATGGATGATCTGCAGCGTATTGTGGAGTCAATGGCGCAGGAAGCCAAAAAGGCAGGCGTTCAGATTGTAACCGGGGATACCAAGGTAGTTAACAGGGGGAAAGCCGACAAGATTTTTATTAATACCTCCGGCGTTGGTTTTTTGCATCCTCATTTCGCAGGCTCTGCTAACGGGGGTGGGGTCCGGGAGGGTGACAAGGTCATCGTCAATGGGAACCTGGGCGATCACGGCATAGCTGTGCTGGCTGCCCGCGAAGAGCTGGAGATCTCCTCGCAACTCCGCTCCGATTGTGCCAGCCTGAACACCCTGATCGACACCCTCCTGAACCAGGTGGAAGGGGTTGGTATGATGCGTGATTTGACCCGTGGCGGACTGGCGACGGTGATGTGCGAGTTAGCCGGTCAGGGCAATGTCGGTATACACCTGGAAGAGAAGGATATCCCCACCGATGATCAGGTATAGGGGCTGTGCGAGATGATGGGGCTCGATCCGTTGTACCTGGCCAATGAAGGCAAATTTGTTGCCATCGTGGATGCCCGCTCAGCCCAACACGTGATGGATGTGATGCACGACGATCCGTTGGGTAAAAATGCGAAGATCATTGGAGAGGTGGTGAAAGAACATCCTGGCCGTGTGGTCATGAAAACTCAGATAGGGGGAAGGCGCATCATTGATATGCTAACGGGGGAACAACTGCCCCGCATATGTTAGTGCGACAAAAGCAGCTAAGATTAAACAGCCATTTACCATGCATGAGATATCTATTGTTAACGATATGTTTCGGATCGTAATGGACGTAGCCGAAAAAGAAAATCTTTCGCGGATCGATAAGGTACATTTTCAATTGGGCCGCATGTTGCAGGTGGTGCCTGAGATGTTTCGCTTCGCCTTTGATGCTGCTAAGGCAGGCACTATTGCCGGTGAGGCCAACCTGGAGATCGAGTTTTTGCCCGTGATGATGACGTGCAAACAGTGCGGGTATGAGTTTGAGGTGAAACAGGATGAATATAGTTGCCCGCACTGCAACGGCGCTGATTTGGACCTGTTGCAGGGGAAAGAATTATTCATCAAAAGCATAGAAGGAGAATAGCCATGGAAATTAAAGTCATGAAACGAGTGCTGGACCGCAACCAGGACAAGGCAGAGGAGATTCGTCACCTGCTAAAAGAAAAGAACATTCGCATGTACAACCTGATCAGCTCTCCGGGCGCAGGAAAGACCACTCTCCTCGAGCAGACCTGCCGTCATCTGAACGGTTCACTTAAGGTGGGCATCATCGAGGGGGATGTCTATACCGACCGGGATGCCCAACGCCTGAAACAATATGGTTTTCCCATCGTGTTGATTAATACCGAGGGCGGTTGTCATCTGGATTCAAACAGCATCGACGGGGCTTTGAAAGAATTCGATCTGGATGAGATGGATGTTTTGTTTGTTGAGAATGTGGGAAACCTGGTATGTCCTTCTCACTTTGACCTGGGCGAGACGGCCAAGGTTGCAGTGGTCAGCACCAGTGAGGGCGATGACAAGCCCATCAAATACCCCATGCTGTTCCGTGATGCCCGGGCCGTGATCCTCAATAAGATCGACCTGCTGGAATACACCAACTTCAATTACCAGGCATTTATGAAGGACCTTCGACAGGTCAATCCTACCGTGCCTTTGTTTGAGACTTCCTGTACCCGCGGTGAGGGGCTGAAGGGGTGGTTTGAGTGGCTGGGGGAAGAAGGAGCGAGTAGTGAGTGAGGAAGTAGATTAATTAGTAAGGAGGAAGAAAAGAATGTTGAGATAATATGTTCAATCAGGCTTCAGCCTTAGAGTTTTGAAACCCGAAACTCGAGATCCGGGGCTCGAAACACACTTGCTTCGCATATGTCTTGCTCATTAACAAGTCACTACTCATCACTCATCTCACTACTCACCCCTCATCACTCGCTGGTTCTTTCTTATTCTCCTATAACCTTCACCAACACCCTTTTCCTGCGTTTGCCGTCGAATTCGCCGTAGAAAATCTGTTCCCACGGACCGAAATCGAGCTTGCCTTCGGTGATGGCTACTACCACCTCGCGGCCCATGATGGTTCTCTTCAGGTGAGCGTCGGCATTGTCCTCGGCGGTGTTGTGGTTGTATTGGTCGTAGGGCTTCTCCGGGGCCAGACCTTCCAGCCATTTTTCAAAATCCTGATGCAACCCGGATTCATCATCGTTGATAAAGACACTGGCTGTTATGTGCATGGCGTTTACCAGCACCATTCCTTCCTGTATGCCACTTTTGTCGACAGCCTCCTCCACGGCGTGGGTAATGTTGATTAGTTCCCGGCGATGGTTGGTGCTGAACCACAATTCTTTTCTGTAATATTTCATGGATGGATGTTTTTAAAGTTCTACATTGATTTTAAGATGAGCCGCAAAAGGGCTGCCTATTTAATGTTCAGGGCATTGATGATGTTATCGATGCGTTCTTCCAGCATCTTATCTACCTTTTCAAAATTTTCCCTTTTATCGAGCTTGTCGTTGACACTGAAATAGAATTTAATCTTGGGTTCGGTGCCTGAGGGGCGCAGGGAGATCTTGGAGCCGTCTTTTAGGATAAACTGCAGCACGTTTGCTTTGGGCAGTTTGATATCATAGCGCAGGTGGCTCATCAGGTCCATGGTTTTCTGCTTGGTGTAGTCATGGATCAGCATCAGGTCCTGTCCGTTGATGGAGTCGGGCGGGTTGTTGCGGAACTGATCCATCATTTGCCGGATCTCTTCTTCGCCTTCTTTTCCGTGCTTGACGATTGAGAGGAGTTTCTCTTTGAAGAATCCGTGTTCCATGTAGATATCGATCAGCTGGTCGAACAGCGAGTTGCCGTTTGCCTTGGCAAAGGCGGTTGTTTCGGCCAGCAGGGCGCAGGAGATCACCGCATCCTTGTCACGGACAAAATCGCCGGCCAGGTAACCGTAACTTTCTTCTCCTCCGGCAATGAATGTTTTGGATCCTTCCAGTTGTTTGATCTTATGGGCAATGTATTTGAAGCCGGTAAGGGTATCGTAGTGATCCACGCCATAGGCTTCCGCTATATCGGCCAGCAGTTCGGTGGTAACAATCGTTTTGACAATATATTCCTTACCGCTGAGCTTCCCTTTGTTTTTCCACTGGGAGAGCAGGTAGTTGATCAACAGGGAAGCGGCCTGGTTGCCATTGAGGATCTCCAGTTGGCCTTTTTTGTTTCGCACGGCTATACCCACGCGATCGGCGTCCGGGTCGGTTGCCATCACCAGGTCGGCGTCGGTTTCTTCCGCTTTATCCAGGGCCATCTTGAGTGCTGCATGCTCTTCCGGGTTGGGTGAGTGTACCGTGGGGAAATCCCCGTTTATCTCGTCCTGCTC
>Ga0102925_1002014_pt1 | contig 11250 bp, 10 predicted proteins | sample SalPonR1_A_D1_MG_FD_78216 | JGI IMG/M metagenome (GOLD analysis project Ga0102925, IMG submission 78216) | Salt pond soil microbial communities from South San Francisco under conditions of wetland restoration - Salt Pond MetaG R1_A_D1_MG | ecosystem: Environmental > Aquatic > Marine > Intertidal... | reverse complement strand
GCATGCGCGGCGGCCAGCGTGATGCCGCTGTGGCAGGTCACAAGAAAAGCCCCCGGCATCGTGGCGCTTTCCTGATAGATGGGCAGCCCGTCGGGCGACAGCACCCTCAGCGCGCCCCAACTTCGGACCAGCTGCGCCTTGGCCAGCGCGGGGTAGGCGGCGATCGCCTTTGCGGCCAGACCCGAAAGCCCCGGCTGCGTCACCCGGTCGTCCAGCCCGACCTCTTCGTTGGTGGCGCCGATCTGTATGCCGCCCTCGTCGACCTGACGGGCAATCAGCGAGGGGCGGTTGATCAGCTTGGGCAGTTTCTCGGTGATCAGCACCTGCCCGCGCTGCGCGCGCACCGGCGCCTTGAATCCCATCCGCGGCCCGAGCTCTGCCGCGCCAAGACCCGCCGAGAGGATCACCTTGCCGACCCGGACGATCGTTCCGTCCGCACAGGCGATGCGAAATCCGTCGGGCTTGGTCACGTCAGTCACGGTCTTGCCGGTCAGCACACGGCCACCCATGCGCCGGACATCGGCGGCCAGCGCCATGAGCAGCCTGAGCGGGTTCGCATGACCATCCTGATGATGCAGGATCGCCCCCACCACCTTGGGGCCGATATGGGGTTCTTCCTTGCGCAGCGCATTATGACCCAGCACCTCGTAAGGGTAATCGCCTCCCAACTGCGCTTTCAGAGTCTCGTATTTGGCCAGCTTGGCTTCAAGCGCCTCCTCCGAGAAATGCAGATCGTAACCGCCCCTTTGTTCAAGCGGCACGTCCTGTCCGGTATTGGCGCCCAGTTCCTTGGCGAACTCCGCCCAGATCGCGGCGGATTGCTGTGACCAGCGGGCATAGCGAGGCTGGTTCATGCCCTTGGACTGAACCCAGACCAGACCGAAATTCCCGCGGCTGGCACGGAACGACCCGTCATCGCCATCCAGAACCGTCACCGTCAGCCCGCGCCTCAACAGGCCCCAGGCCAGCGAGAGGCCGACGACCCCGCCTCCGATGATGGCATAATCGGTTTCCATGTCCGCGCCCCGATAGAAAGGAAACGGGCGGGGCGGCCTGAACCGCCCTGCCCCATGCTCGCTCAGTTGGCTGCGGTGGCAACCTTGTCAAGGATCGCCTGGCCCCAGTCGGCCCCGACATCCTCCAGAACGGCGGGCCATACATCGGCGCGGGCTTTCGCGGCCATCCCGGCCAGTTCCTCGTCGCTCAATTCAACGACGGTGGCGCCCAGTTCGTCAACCAGACGCTGCTCGTTACGGCCCTGATCGGCCTGGGCCACCTCCCAGCGGGTCGCCTCGAAGGCCGCCGCCTGCTCTTTCAGCGCGGCCTGGTCCTCGTCCGAGAGACCAGAAAGGCTCTCGTTCGAGATGATCATGTACCAGACCTCGAAATGCGTGTTGGCCGGGATATAGGTCTTGGTCACGTCACGGAACGAGGCGTAGTACCCTTCGGCGCCCGACCCGATCACACCATCCACCACACCAGTCTGAACGGCCGTGAAAGCCTCCGAGAACGGGATCGGCGAGGGGATGTAGCCCAATGCTTCACCGGTCAGCTGGAATGACTTGATCCCCGGCACACGCACCTTGATGCCATTCGGTTCGACCGAGCCCGCGCCGGGATGATCGACATTGAGCGCGATACCTCCGAAATAAACGGGGTAGGCCGCGAGCATGGTAATGTCCTGCTCGGCGTAAAGCCCGGCCATCACCTCGCGCACGACACCGCCGGGGCCATAGACCGCGCGGGCCTGCTCCCAGTTTCCGGCCAGATAGGGGAAAGAACTGATCTGCATGCGCCGGTCGGCGGCCGTGGCGGCAGGTTGCGTCGCCATGTCGATGGCGCCAACGCTCACGCGCTCCTACACCGTGGTGTAATCGCCAAGCGCCGAGGCCGGGAAAATATTGACGTTGACCTCCCCGTCCGTGGCCTCGGCCACGGCTGCCGAGAACGCGCGCAGTTCCACGTCGATGGTGGCGTCCTGCGGGCGCACATGGCTCATCTTCAGGTCTTGCGCCTGCGCAAAGGATCCAAGCGCCATCAGCGCCGTGGCAGCGGTTGTCAGGAATGCATGTTTCATTTGGGTTTTCTCCTTGTTGAACTTAATTGCTTAGGATTGATCAAGGCGCCACGTCGTAGCCGAAAAGACGCGGCAAAAAGAGCGACAGATCCGGCCAGAGCGAGGTCAGAAAGACCACCGGCACATAACCGAACAGGATCAGCTTCATCGCGGGCGGGATGACCTTGGTCACCTTCACCTGGCCGATCCGCGCCCCCAGGTAGAGGATCGAGGCATATGGCGGCGTCACCCCGCCCATCGCGGTATTGACCCCCATGATCGCCGCGAATTGCACCGGGCTGACGCCGATCGCGTTCATCAGGGGCAACAGCAGCGGTGCGATCAGGATGATCGCGGTCACGTCATTGACCACCATGCCCACCAGGAACAGCAGGATATTGATCATGATCAGCAACAGGACCTTGTTCTCGGTGATTGCGAAAATCCCCTGCACCAGTTGCTGGGGGATGCTTTCATAGACGAACATCTGCGACAGGATCATCGAGAACAGGATCATCATCATGATCGCGCCCACTGCGGTGGCGGCTTCCTTGCCCGCCGAAAGAAAGTTGGACAGCCTCAGCCCCTTGTAGATCAGAAACCCCACGGGCACGGCATAGATCACCGCCACGGCGGCGGCCTCGGTCGGTGTCATGACCCCGCCATAGATGCCGCCCAGAATGATGACCGGCATCAGCAGCGCGGGAAAGGCGTGAATCCCGCGTCGGGCGACCTCGCCCGAAAGTTCCGAGAAAGAAGGCTTTTCATCCAGCACAAGGTCGAACTTGCGCGACATCACCAGGTTGATGACCGAGAACGCGAACATGATCAGCAGGCCGGGACCCAGCGTCGCCAGGAAACAGGCCAGGATCGAGGTGTCGGTGACCCAGCCATAAACGATCATCGTCACCGATGGCGGAATAAGCAGGCCAAGGATCGACGAATTGGCGATCAGCGCGGTGGCGTATTCGCGCGGGTAGCCGCGCTTTTCCATTTCGGGGATCAGCAGCGGGCCGATGGCGGCAATACCGGTGAGACCCGAGCCCGAGATCGCCCCGATCACTGCGCAGGAGACGGCTGCAACCACGCCGAGACCGCCCCGGACATGGCCGATGAAGGCATTGACGAAACGCAGCAGGGACGCGGCGATTCCGCTCTCGGACATGATGGTCCCCGCCAGCACGAACAACGGAATTGCCAGCAGAACGGGGTTGCCAAGCTGCTGGACACCCCAGAGCATCATGCCTTTCATGGTCACGTCACCGATCATGTACATGACCATCAACGCGGCGCCGAAACAGTATGGCAGCGGCACGCCCAGCGTGAGGGTGATCACCAGAATGGCGATGGCCAGAAGCGCAATCTCGATCATGCCGCTTCTCCCCTGCCGCTCAGGCTGCGGATATGGCGCCACAGGTGCCAGGCCGTATAGGCCATCATCAGCCCAAGCCCGATCAGCAACGCGATATCGGAATAGAATGTCGGGATATAAAGCGTCGGGCTTTCGCGCCAGACGCGCCAGGCATAACGCGTGTAATCCCACGCCCAGGTCAGCAGCCAGAGGCCGACAATCAGGCTGATGATCTCGCCCAGGATGGCAAGGATCGTGTGGCCGCGCTCGGTCGTGATGAAAATCTCCAGCACGTTCGCGCGGATATGCGTGTTCTCGCGCGATGCGTTGACCGATCCCAGGATGTAAAGCCACATGGTCGGATAAAGCATCGTCTCTTCAAGCCCCATCACGGGCACCTGCAGCACGTAGCGCGTGATGACCTGCACGAACTGGCCCAGGGCCACGATGCAGATCAAACCCGTCAGCAAATATTTGGCGAAAGCGTCCATCAATCCCCCTAACCCGCGCGTTCCCCGCGCTGAGCCGTGACTCATAACACTGGACAGCTGCCATAAAATCAATTTCATAATATCTTTAAAGCCATCAATTGAATTGATACCCCATGCATCTTTCCCTCCGCCAACTCGCCACCTTTCGCGAAGTCATGCGCTCAGGCTCGATCAGTCAGGCCGCGCGCGCCGTCGGGCGGACCCAGCCAGCGGTTTCGACAATGGTGCAGTCGCTCGAGGGGCAGCTTGGTTTTGCCCTCTTCGTGCGCGAACAGGGCAAGCTCACGCCGACACCCGAGGCCCATTTCTTTCTGGAGGAATGCGAAGAAATCCTCAGCCGGGTCGAACGCGCCGAGCGCACGCTTGAACGGATCGGCGCGATCGAGTCGGGCAAATTGCAGGTCGCGTGCCACCCTGCGGCCTCAAGCGTGCTTCTGCCCAAGCTCATGACCCGGTTTCTCGACGGGCGCGACGATCTTGACGTCTCCCTGATCATGCGCTCCTCGGACATCATCGAGGATTTGATCGCATCCCAGCAATTCGATGTCGGCTTTTCCGAAACGCCCCGGCCCCGCGCCTCGATCCGTCAGACCGATTACGACCTCGAATGCGTCTGTATCCTGCCCGCCGATGATCCTCTGGCCCGATCAGACACGATCACCCCCGCCGATCTCGACGGGCGCCCCATGGCCGTGCTCTTTGATGAGCACCCAACAGCCGTCCAGACCGAGGCCGCGTTTCGCACCGCCGGATGCCGGTTCAAGAAACGGCTGGAGCTGCGCACCTTTCTGCCCGGCCTTCAATTCGTAGCGGCGGGTGTCTGCGTGATGGTCTGCGACATGATCACCGCCTATAGCCACCTTCTCGTGGCCCCCGAAGGCGCGCGCCTCGCGATCCGGCGTTTCAGGCCACGCATTTCCAACAGCGTCTCGATCCTGACACCCGGTTACGCAACCCAATCAATGGCCGGACGCGCCTTCATCCGCGAGTTGGAAGCCGCCGTGGACCGCATGCAGTCCGAAATCGACCGGGTCCTGACGCACGGCTGACCCCGCACCGCACTAAAGCGCCAGCAGCAGCGGAACGAAGGCGATGAGAATGTAGACCACGATCAGCACCAGCAGATAAGGCAGCACCGCACGGGCGATCCTTTCGATGGGCACATTGGCCGTGGTCGAGGCCACAAACAGGTTGATCGCCACCGGCGGCGTTACCATGCCGATGGCCAGACCCACGACGATGATGATCCCGAAATGCACCGTGTCGATCCCCAGTTGCGCCGCAAGCGGCAACAGCATCGGGGTCAGGATGATCAGCGCGCTCGCGGTCTCAAGGAAGACGCCGGTGATCAGGATCAGCGCCATGATCAGAATCAGCAGCACATAGATATTGCCCGACAGCGACAGCGCAAACGAGGCAATCGCCCCCGGTACCTGCCAACTGGCCAGCGCCCAGCTCAGCACCGACGAGGCCGCGATCACGAACATGATGACAGCCGTGGTCACGCCAGCGCGCAGCACGATCCGGTAAAGCCCGCTCAGCGTCAGGTCACGGTAGATGAAGAACGAAACGAAGACGGCATAGTTCACTGCCACCACCGCCGCCTCGCTGGGGGTGAAGAGGCCCGAAAAGATGCCACCGAGAATGATCAGCGGCGCCATAAGGCCCCAACTCGCCGAAACCAGCGTGCGCCCGATGGTGGCCAGCGACAAGGCCGTGCCGCGCGGATAGGCGCGCCTGTGGCCCTGAATAAGCGCGACGGCGATCAGCCCCACACCCATGGCAAGGCCGGGAATGAACCCGCTCAGAAACAGCTCTTTCACCGATTCCTGCGCGATCACAGCGTAGATGATGATCGGCACCGAAGGCGGGATGACTACCCCGATCGTGCCCGACGCGGCGATCAGCGAAGCCGCCGAAGCCGGGTCATAGCCCTTGCGCTTCAACTCGGGCACAAGGCTTGCCCCCACAGCCGCGGTCGTCGCCGCCCCCGAACCCGAAATTGCGGCAAAGAACATGCCAGCCAGCACCGAAACCACCGAGAGACCACCCTTGATGAAGCCGAACATGCTGTCGGCAAAAGCCACCAGCCGCTTCGAGATCTCACCCTGCGCCATGATGTCCCCGGCCAGCACGAACATCGGCACCGCCACCAGCGCAAAGCTGTTGATCCCCGAAAACATCTGCTGTGGTACCACCATCAGCGGCACGCCCCCAAGGTTCAGCGCGCTCATCGCCGCCGCGCCGATGACGATGGCGACGGGCAGGCCCATGAGCAGAAACAGGATGAAAAGACCGGCCAGCACCAGGCTCATTGCGGCACCTCCGGCGTCGCGGCGACACTGCGTGGCTCCTGCCCCGCCAGCAGGCGGACAAGATCGATCACCGACAGCCCCGCCATGATCGCGGCGCAGACCGGCATCACCGCATAGACAAGCCCCATGGACATGCGCAGCGATGGCGATTTCTGAAAACTCTGCATCCCCATGTAACGCCAGCCTATCACCGCCAAGGTCGCCAGAAACGCAATCGCCACCAGCATGCCTGCGCCCGACACGATCCGGCGCAGGCGGTCCGGCAGGCTGTCACGCAACAGTGTGACAGCGATATGCCGGCCCTGCTGATAGGCCAGAGTCGCGCCCAGAAAGGTGATCCAGATCAGCAAGAAACGCGCGACCTCCTCGGTCCAGCTGACCGAGGTGAACGCCACCCGCGACACGATCTGCAACGTGATCACACCGGTCAGCGCGACCATGCCCACGAACACGACGGGGCCCAGTATCGCGCCGACCATCCGGTCGATCCACTCCAGCACCTTCAGCATCTTACTTGATCGCGTCCTGAATGCGCGTCAGGTAATCGCCGAACTTCGTGCCATACTTCTCGTAGACCGGCGCGACCGCTTCGGAAAATGCCGTGAGGTCGGCATCGTCCACGATCTCCATTCCCGAATCGCGCAACGCCTGAAGCTGCTCGCTCTGCTGCTCGGCATTGAGCGCGCGTTCATATTCGGCGGCGTCCTGCGCGGCCTTGACGACGATCTCCTGCGCCTCGGGCGACAGTTTCTGCCAGACCGGCATACCCATCACGAAAATCGCCGGCGCATAGCTGTGGCGCGTCATCGTCATGTTGGTCTGGGTCTCGTTCAGCTTGAAGGAATAGACCACGCCAACCGGGTTTTCCTGCCCGTCGATGGTGCCTTGCTGCATCGCGGTCAGCGCCTCGGTCCAGGCCATAGGAATGGCATCGGCGCCCAGTTCGCGGAACGTGTCGATATAAACGGGGTTCTCCATCACGCGGATCTTCAGGCCCTCGATATCCTCGGGGCTGCGCACCGGTCGCTCGGAATTGGTCAGGTTGCGAAAGCCACGCTCGGCATAGGCCAGGCCCTTGAGGTTCACTTCCGACAGCCGGTCCAGCAATTCCTGCCCGATCGGCCCGTCCAGCACCTCATAGGCTTTCTCGGCCGAGGGGAACAGGAAGGGCAGCTCGAAAACCGCCATATCCTCAAGGAAATTGGACACCGGGCCATTGGTGATCACGCCCATATCGACCGTGCCGATCTGCATGCCCTCCAGCAGCGTGCGCTCATCGCCCAGCGTCGCGTTGGGGAAAATCTCGACGCTGATCGCCCCGTCCGAGCGTTCACCGACCAGTTCCTTGAACTTGGTGGCGGCAGCGTGAAAGCCATCCTGCTCGTTCACCACATGCGCAAGGCGCAGATTCACCGGCTCGATTTCGGCCACCAGCGGCAAGGCGCTGACCGCCAGACCAAAGCCCGCCACAACAGCGGAGCGGACCATCGTTTTCAAATTATTCATCTTGTTTCCTCCTGAAACCAATCGCAGACGGCGCCTTTTGCGCCCGGGTGCTGCGCTCCGGGATCAGAGAATTCGGCCAAGCCCGGATCAGCGTCTGTGAAATGCTGAAACCCTATGCAAAACGCAGCTTTCTTGCGCTTAAACGTGAAAGCTGGCGGGGATTCAAGGGGCTCTTGCGGGGGCTTGAAACCGCGCTCGTCTTGCCTTGCACCGCCTTTGGCACGCCGCGTTCAAAATGCCTGAGTCGCCGTAACAGCGCGTTTCCAGGCGTCGTATTTCCGCGCACGCTCGTCCGCTTCCATCGCCGGGGTGAATTGGCGCTCCAGCGCCCATGTCTTGGCGAATTCCGCCGCATCCGGGTAAAGCCCGGATTGCATCCCCGCCAGCCACGCCGCGCCCAGCGCCGTGGTTTCAAGAACCTCGGGGCGATCCACCGGCGCGTCGATGATGTCCGACAGAAACTGCATGGTCCAATCCGATGCGCTCATGCCGCCGTCAACCCGAAGGGTTGCGACTTCGCTGTCCCGAAGGGTTGCGACCTCACTGGCACGCAACACCGCATCGCCCTGTCCGACCCAATCGCTTCGCATCGCCTCCACCAGGTCGCGGGTCTGGAACCCGACGCTTTCCAGCGCGGCGCGGGCGAATTCCTCGGGGCGCGAATTGCGCGTCAGCCCAAACATCGCGCCCCGGCATTCGGCGTTCCAATAGGGCGCACCAAGCCCGGTAAAGGCCGGCACCAGCACAACATTCTGGCCAGGATCGGCCTGTTGCGCCAGTGTCTGCGTTTCCTTGGCGTGGCGGATGATTTTCAACCCGTCGCGCAGCCATTGCACCACCGCCCCCGCGATGAAAATCGAGCCCTCCAGCGCATAGGTCGGCTTGCCGTCAAGCTGATAGGCAATGGTCGTCAGCAGGCGGTTCTGAGATATCACCGGCAAATCCCCGGTATTGAGCAGCGCGAAACAGCCCGTGCCATAGGTCGATTTCATCATTCCCGGCTCGAAACAGGCCTGTCCCAGCGTCGCCGCCTGTTGATCCCCCGCGACCCCGCGAATGGGAATCTCGCGCCCGAACAGATCGTCGCGGGCCATACCGAAATCGCCCGCGCTGTCGCGCACCTCGGGCAGCATGCCCATCGGGATATCCAGCATCTCGCAAATGGTGCTGCTCCAGCGCCCCTTGCGGATGTCATAAAGCAGGGTGCGCGCGGCATTGGTCGCATCCGTCGCATGCACCTTGCCGCCGGTCAGCTTCCAGATCAGGAAGCTGTCGACCGTCCCGAACAGCAGTTCGCCCTTTTCGGCGCGCGCGCGGGCGCCCTCCACATTGTCGAGTATCCATTTCAGCTTGGTCCCCGAGAAATACGGGTCCAGCAAGAGCCCCGTGCGTTCGCTCACCGCCGGTTCATGCCCGGCATCGCGCAGATTGCGGCACAGTGCGGCGGTGCGCCGGTCCTGCCAGACGATGGCGTTGTGAACCGGCGCGCCGGTTTGCCTCTCCCAGACCAGCGTGGTTTCGCGCTGATTGGTGATGCCGATGGCGGCGATATCCGCCACGGTCAGCCCGGCGCGCTCGATCACGGCGCGGCAGGTTCCCGCGGTCGTCGACCAGAGATCATTGGGGTCATGCTCGACCCAGCCCGATTCGGGATAGATCTGGCGGAACTCCTCCTGCGCGGTGGCCTTCAGGCGCATTTGACCGTCGAAAAGGATGGCGCGGCTCGATGTGGTGCCCTGATCGATGGCAAGGATATGGCTCATGTCTCTCCTCCGGCGGCGGCTGGCTCATTATGACGCGGCGCGCGCCGCTCGGCCATCCATGCGTCCAGCGCGGCGATTTCGCTTTCGCTCATGCGCAGCCCCAGCTTGCTGCGCCGCCAGACCACGTCCTCGGCGCAGCGCGCATATTCCCGGCGCATCAGCCAGTCCACCTCGCGCTCATGCAAGCTCGCGCCGAAATCACGGCCCAGATCGCCCGCCACGCGCGCATCGCCCAGCATCTCGCCCGCCTCGGTGCCATAGGCCCTGATCAGCCGCCCGGCCCAGGCCGCCTCTAGAAAAGGATAGGTGTCGCACAGCGCCTCGGTCAGCCGCGCCACGGCATCGACCTCGAAATCACCGCCCGGCAGCGCGACCCCCGCCGTCCAGTCGCCTTGCAACCCCTTGAAGAACGGCGCCAGCCTGCCCATCGCCGACTCGGCCAGCTTGCGATAGGTGGTGATCTTGCCGCCAAAGACATTGAGCAACGGCGCGCCGCTGTCACCCTGCTCAAGCTTGAGCACGTAATCCCGCGTCGCCGCCGTCGCCGATACCGCACCGTCATCGTAAAGCGGCCTGACGCCCGAATAGCTCCAGACGATATCTGCCCGCGTCACCGGCCGCGCGAAATATTCCGACGCGAAACGGCACAGGTATTCAGCCTCTTCCGTTGTGCAGACCGGCGGGGTCGCGACGTCCTCGTGTTCGGCGTCGGTGGTGCCGATCAGCGTGAAATCCCCCTCATAGGGGATCGCGAAAATGATCCGCCCGTCGCTCCCCTGAAAGAAATAACTGCGGTCGTGATCGAAGAGCCGCCTTGTCACGATGTGGCTGCCCCTGACCAGCCGCACACCCTGCCCGGCATCGCCATCCCGCCCCAGCGCGTCGTGGATCACCTCGCCCACCCAGGGGCCGCCCGCATTGACCAGCGCGCGCGCCCGCGTGGTGCTCACCTCACCGGTCTCGCCATCCTCAAGCGTGACCGTCCAGACCCCGCCCTCGCGGTGCGCCGACACCACCTTGACGCGGGTGCGGATGACCGCCCCCCGCGCCTCTGCATCGCGCGCATTCAGCACCACAAGACGGCTATCCTCGATCCAGCAATCGGAATACTCGAAGGCGCGCTTGAACTTGCCCTTCAACGCAACGCCCGCCCGATCCATCGTCAGGTCCACCACCCGCGTCGCCGGTAATATCTTGCGCCCGCCCATATGGTCATAGATGAACAGCCCCAGCCGGATCATCCATGCCGGTCGCCGCCCCTTCATCCAGGGCATCACGCGGTTGAGCAACCCGGATGCCGGCGTCTCCCCCTCAAAACGCATGCCATCATGCAAGGGCAACACGAAGCGCATCGGCCAACTAATATGGGGCATCGCCCGCAACAGGGTCTCGCGTTCGATCAACGCCTCTCGCACCAGCCGGAATTCGAAATACTCAAGATAGCGCAGCCCGCCATGAAACAGCTTGGTCGAGGCCGATGACGTGGCCGAGGCCAGGTCGTTCATCTCGGCCAGTTCGACGCTCAGGCCCCGCCCCGCCGCGTCGCGCGCGATACCACAGCCATTGATCCCACCGCCGATCACGAAAAGATCGACCGGATCCTTGCCCCGCGCTGGTTCCACCTGACGTCCTTTCGCTGCCATGCCGATGCGCCGACGCAAGCACGGCCCGCCTGACAGAGTCAATCCGAATCATTCGTTTATATTCGTTTTGCTTAAAATTATGTTCGAAATTTCCCCAACTCGCCCGTTTTATCAATCTTTACTTG
>Ga0102925_1002013_pt1 | contig 11250 bp, 10 predicted proteins | sample SalPonR1_A_D1_MG_FD_78216 | JGI IMG/M metagenome (GOLD analysis project Ga0102925, IMG submission 78216) | Salt pond soil microbial communities from South San Francisco under conditions of wetland restoration - Salt Pond MetaG R1_A_D1_MG | ecosystem: Environmental > Aquatic > Marine > Intertidal... | reverse complement strand
GCGATGCCCTCATCGATCACCGTGGATTCCCCGCGGAAGGAGCCATAGTGGGCGTATCGTGGGGTAGGGCAGTGGCCCACTACGGTTTCGGCGATCGTCGCGCAGCCGGGTCCTGAGAGACGGATGATGCTCACTCCGCCACGCCCCGGCGGTGTGGCCAGGGCGGCGATGGTGTCCTGATCATGGAGACTGGCAGTCATCGACGGCTCCTATGCGGGAAGGGGGTATTGTCCGGGGCGGACCCAGCAAACGCTAGACCCCCGCCGGGGCGGGGGTCTGGAGAGGGATGAGACGGGTGGCGCTACTTGGTCTTCATACCCTTGCCGATATTCGGATCAGCTTCGATCTTGCGGGTGATCATGTACTGCTGAACGATGGACGTACAGTTGTTGACCACCCAGTAGATGACCAGGCCGGCCGGGAACCACAGGAAGAAGAAGGTGAAGACGATCGGCAGCATCTTCATGATCTTCGCCTGCATGGGATCCGGAGGCGTCGGGTTGAGCATCTGCTGGACGAACATCGAGCCACCCATCAGAAGCGGCAGAATGAAGTACGGATCCTTCACCGACAGGTCCTGGATCCAGAAAATGAAGGGCGCGTGACGCAACTCCACGGATTCCAGCAGCATCCAGTAGAGGGCGATGAACACCGGCATCTGTACCAGGATCGGCAGACAGCCACCCAGAGGATTGATCTTCTCCTTCTGGTAGAACTTCATCATTTCCTGGGACATCTTCTGGCGGTCGTCGCCGAACTGCTCCTTCAGGCGCTGCATCTCGGGACCCAGCTTGCGCATGCGGGCCATGGATTTGTAGGCCTTGGCGGAGAGTGGCCAAAGGGCCAGCTTCACCAACAGGGTCAACAGCACGATGGACCAGCCCCAGTTGCCGATCAGGTCGTGAATATGGTCCAGCAACCAGAACAGCGGGTTGGCGATGAACCACAGCCAGCCGAAGTCCACCGTCAGCTCCAGGTTGGGTGCCACGGCTTCCAGGCGCTCCTGTACCTTGGGCCCCATGTAGAGGGTCGCGCCAAGTGTTGTCTCACCATTGGCGGCCACGCTGCTGGTAGGACCGGCGAAGGCGGCGACGTTGCGGCTACGTGAATCGGTGGTGGCGTAGAACAGGTTCTGCTGGTTCTGCGGTGGCACCCAGGCCGACGTGAAGTAGTGCTGGATGATGGCAACCCAGCCACCCTCGACGTCGCGGTTGTTGAAACTGCCTTCCTGGATTTCCTCGAAGTCGACCTTCAGGTAGCGATCCTCCGGGGTGGAATAGGCGGCACCGAGGAAGGACTGCATGCCCAGCGCTGGGCCGCTGGAGGGGTCGCTGCTGTTGTCGCGAGCCAACTGGCCGATGAAGCGAGCCGTGACCGGCTCCTCGGTGTTGTTGGCGAGGAAGTAGTTCACGTCGACCGCATAGCTGTCACGCTCGAAGGTAAGGCGCTTGATCACTTCCACGCCGTTCACTTCGGCGGTCAAATCGACCTCGAGACGCTCGTCGTTCTCGCCAAGACGATATTCGGTCGCCTCGGGAGAGAAGGTGATGCGGCCCTCGTGGCCCTCCAGCTGTAGCCCGGAGCGTGCCACGTAGCTGCGACTTTCGCTGTCGGAGAGCAGCACGTAGGGCCGTTCGGAGTCGAGGCTGAAGCGATGCTGGGGCAGCGCCGCGTAGACGATGTCCCCCCCTTGAGGGTCGATGCGGACATCGAGCACGTCGGTGACCACGGCCACCAGGTCGCGACTTCCCGACATGGAAGCGGCTTCGCCGGGAATCTCCCCGGTGATGTCGTCTGGTGCACCGGCGCTTGCGGGGACCGAGAGGTCATCGCTACCCGAGGATGCCGGGTCCTGTCGAGCGCCTTCCGGGGCATTGCTGGTGATGCCGGGAGCTTGCGGCTCAGGGGTTACCTGCCCGTAGTCCTGATTCCACTGGACGATCAGCAGATAGGCGAGAACCGCCAGAGGAATCACGAGGAGAAGTCGTTTTACGTCCATGAGGAGTCTGCCCGATGGGTAGTGAACATTCCGATGGCGCAACGCAGGTCGCACGCCCGAGACATACGAAAGCCTGCCGGTGGCAGGCTGTACAACGCGTGCTGGTTGGCTGCATCCGAGGCATCAGCAAGGAGGGGCCCTGCGGGGAGGGCGGTGGTGGGGCCCATGCTGGCACCGGTTCGCACCGATACGCTGAAGCGCTGGTCATCGTGCGCGGCCCGCGTCACCGCTATCCATGCTGGACGCGTCTCCTCCGCAGGACGCTCTGCGCGTCTCTCGCTCCAGGCGACGCCACATCCCGTGGAGCTGGCGATGCACGGTGGCATTGTCCAGTTCATGGACTCCTCGTCTTGCCAGTACCACGATATCCACCGAAGGCAGGCGATGTTGCTGAAGACGGATGGACTCTCGCACGATGCGCTTGAGGCGGTTTCGGTCGACGGCTCTGCGGACATTCTTCTTGCTGAAGATCAGGCCGAGGCGTGGATGATCTCGCTCATTGGGCGAGGCGAGGGCCATCAGCCCTTTGCCGTGGATCTTGAATGCAGCCGTTTCGAAGACACGTCGATAATCCCCGGCAGTCAGCAGTCGCAGTTGCCGGGGATAGCCCTGATTGACCACGTAAGAGCCGCGGTCAGGCGCTCAGGCGCTTGCGGCCCTTGGCACGACGACGTGCCAGTACAGCTCGACCATTCTTGGTGGCCATGCGCGCACGAAAGCCATGCACGCGCTTGCGCTTGAGTACGCTGGGTTGAAAAGTACGTTTCATAACTCGTTATTCCCACATGGTTTTTGGAACGAATCGATCATTCGGAGGCATCCGGATGCCGCTGACGGACCCGGGGGTATTCGGTTCAAGACCGGAAATTGTAGTGATTTCAGCGTCGCGGTGCAATTCTTCCCTGCGTCTCGATGCGGTCTGCAAGGTATGTGGCCCAGCTTCTCAGTCCACTGTCGTCGCGGCAGGTTCGCTGCCATGGATTGGGACCCTGTTATCACTATTGGGGACAGATATTGTGGAAAAGTCTTTTATATAATTTAATATCAATGATTTGTGGCTATGTCCTTGCTGTGTACAAGGTGGGGATGTGGTGGGGATGGCCGGCAACGGGGTCAGTCACAATGGAGGCATGGTCTGGCTTGGATCTTGAGGCCTGTGCCCACTTCAGGGTTGCCGAAAGGTTTTCCACAGGTAGTGTGGCTGCCGGTGCCATGTGGATAACCCTGCCGCTGAACGATACAATAGGCGGCCGTTTTCGATGCAATGGTGAGGTCGCGTGTCACTGGCTCTCTGGCAACAATGTCTGGATACCCTGCAGGATGAACTGAATTCCCAACAGTTCAATACCTGGATCCGCCCGTTGCAGGCGGAAGAAGGGGACTCCAACCAGTTGCGCCTGCTGGCGCCTAATCGCTTTGTGCGTGACTGGGTCAGCGACAAGTATGCCAAGCGAATCAATGAGCTGATGCGTGAACTCTCGCCTGCCAAGCCGCCCAAGGTGGTGTTGGCTGTCGGCAGTCGCCGCGCTGCTCCAAGCCCGCAGCCTCGAGAGCTGGGCAATCCCGTCTCGGCAGCACGGAGCCCTGCCGCTCCGGCGGTCCAGGTACCTCCTCGGGGAGACGTGGCAGACGAACGCGAGATCGATCAACTCCGCGAGGAAGGCACTAACCAACGGCGGGGCGGCGAGCGCCAGGTGCAGGTAGAGGGAAGCCTCAAGCACAGCAGTGGCCTCAACCCCAACTTCACCTTCGAAACCTTTGTCGAGGGCAAGTCGAATCAGCTGGCCAGAGCGGCTTCCCGCCAGGTGTCCGAGAATCCCGGGGGTGCCTACAATCCACTGTTCCTCTACGGTGGGGTGGGGCTGGGCAAGACCCACCTGATGCATGCGGTAGGCAATGCCCTGGCAACGCGCCGCGAGAATGCTCAAGTGGTCTACCTGCATTCCGAACGTTTCGTGGCCGACATGGTCAAGGCCCTTCAGCTCAATGCCATCAACGACTTCAAGCGCTTCTATCGCAGCGTCGATGCGCTGCTGATCGACGATATCCAGTTCTTCGCCGGCAAGGAACGCTCCCAGGAGGAGTTTTTCCATACCTTCAATGCGCTGCTTGAGGGCGGCCAGCAGATGATCCTGACGTCTGATCGATATCCCAAGGAAATCAGCGGAGTAGAAGAGCGTCTGAAGTCACGTTTTGGCTGGGGGCTGACGGTAGCGATCGAGCCGCCCGAATTGGAGACCCGAGTCGCAATCCTGATGAAGAAGGCGGATCAGGCCAAGGTCGATCTTCCTCACGATGCTGCCTTCTTTATTGCCCAGAAGATCCGCTCCAATGTGCGCGAGTTGGAAGGCGCCCTGAAGAAAGTGATCGCTGACTCCCACTTCATGGGCAAGACGATCACTCAGGATTTCATCCGCGAATCCCTCAAGGATCTGCTGGCGCTGCAGGATAAACAGGTCGGCGTGGATAACATTCAGCGTACCGTGGCCGAGTATTACAAGATAAAGCTTGCTGACCTGCTCTCCAAGCGTCGCTCTCGCTCGGTGGCCCGGCCTCGTCAGGTTGCCATGGCCCTGGCCAAGGAACTGACCAACCATAGCTTGCCGGAGATCGGTGACGCCTTCGGTGGTCGGGATCACACCACCGTGTTGCATGCCTGCCGCAAGGTGAAGTCGCTGCAGGAGGAGAGTTCGGATATCCGCGAGGACTACAAGAATCTGCTGCGGCTGTTGACCAGCTGAACGCAATACCTGCGGTCGGGTCGCCGGCCTCAACCTCTCCAGGACAAGTAGTGGAGCCGACATGAAATTTACCATCTCCCGAGAAGCGCTGCTGCGCCCGCTGACGCTGGTGGCCGGCGTGGTGGAACGACGCCAGACGCTCCCGGTACTCTCCAATGTGCTGATTCAGGTTGACCAGGATCAGGTGTCTCTTACGGGTACGGATCTCGAAGTCGAACTGATCGGCCGTACCGCCGCCAGCCTGGTGGAAGAGCCAGGGTCCGCTACCTTGCCGGCTCGCAAGCTCATGGACATCTGCAAGTCACTGCCGGATCAGTCCGAGATACAGCTTTCGGTCGAGGAGAGCAGGGCGGTGTTGCGCAGTGGTCGTTCGCGTTTCACCCTTTCGACCCTCCCGGTGGCCGAGTTTCCCAATATCGAGGACGATCCCGGGAAGGTAGAGCTCAGTCTGCCGCGAGGCACACTGAAGCACCTGATCGATGCGACGTCATTCGCGATGGCTCAGCAGGATGTCCGCTATTACCTCAATGGCATGCTTCTCGAGATGGGCAACAACCTGGTGCGCACGGTGGCTACTGACGGCCATCGTCTTGCCGTCTGTTCACGCTCAGCGGACATCCGGGTGGAGCCTTCTCAGAAGCTGATCGTGCCGCGCAAGGGTGTCCTGGAGCTGGTGCGCCTGCTCGATGACGGCGAGGAACCCGTCAGTCTGACGCTCGGTGCCAGCCATGTGAGGGCCCACACAGGCGACTTCACCTTCACCTCCAAACTGGTCGATGGCAAGTTTCCCGACTACGAAAGGGTAGTGCCGCGCGGCGGTGACAAGGTCTTCATCGCCGATCGCGCCGAGTTACGGCAGGTGCTGTCGCGCACGGCCATCCTCTCCAATGAGAAGTACCGCGGGGTACGCCTGAATCTCGAGGAAGGCAATCTTAGGGTAATGGCCAACAACCCCGAACAGGAAGAAGCCGAGGAAAATGTTGCCATCGAGTACAGCGGGCCGGCCATGGAAATCGGTTTCAACGTCGGCTATCTCGTCGATGTGCTCAGCGTGCTGGACGAGGATCGGGTGCAGATGACCCTGGCCGACCCCAATAGCAGTGCGCTGATGGAAGAACCCGGCGGTGGCGACGCCATGTATGTCGTCATGCCGATGCGCCTTTGAGGTGTCGGCAGGTGGTACCCTCGCCGGGTGCCACCGGCATGATGGTCGTTCCTGTCTGATGTCTGTCGAACGTCTCTCTTTCCATGGCCTGCGCAACTTCGAGGCTGTGGACCTCTCCCCGGGTCCACGCATTAACCTTTTGATTGGCGCTAACGGCAGTGGCAAGACCAGTCTGCTGGAGGGTATCTACGTTCTTGGCATGGGGCGTTCCTTTCGCGTTCGCCAGCTTCGTCATGCCATCGCTCACGATGCCGAGGCCATGACGCTTCATGGCCGCCTGGTCGGCGATCCGCCGACGACCATCGGCATACGCCGCTCTCGCGAGGGCAGCGATCTTGAAATGCGCTTGGGGGGTGAGCGTCTGGAGCGAGTCTCACGCCTCGTCGAGACCCTGCCACTTCAGTTGATCAACCCAGATGCCTTTCGTCTTCTCGAGGGGCCTCCGTCCGGACGACGGGAGTTTCTGGACTGGGGTGTGTTTCACGTGAAACATGGTTTTCTCGATGTCTGGCGGCGTTTTCGACGCGCGCTGAAACATCGGAATGCCCTTCTCAGGCATGGTAGAATGGACGTTGTTTCTCTGGATGCCTGGGAAAAGGAACTGGTGCTCTGGAGCACCCGACTGGATAGCATGCGTCGCGAATGGGTCGAGGCATTTATCCCGGTGTTCGAGGATACGCTAGCTGAGCTGATCAGATTGCCCGGGCTGAAGCTACGCTATGCTCGCGGCTGGGACCGAAAGCGAGAACTCGTGCATATTCTTCGCGATGCACGTGACACCGATCGACAGATGGGCTTTACCCAGCAAGGGCCGCAGCGCGCCGAGCTGGGGATCCGTCTCGGCAAGCGACCGGCGGTGGAAGTACTGTCCCGGGGTCAACAGAAGCTGGTGGTGAGTGCCCTGAAGCTGGCCCAGGGACGTCTGCTGGAGCAGGCCACTCGACGTACCTGCATCTACCTGATCGACGACCTTCCTGCCGAACTGGACCTGGAACATCGCCGGGTTTTTTGTGATTGGCTGGAGCGTATGCGCTGCCAGGTGTTCATTACCAGCGTCGATCCCGATGCTCTTGCAGGTCTCTGGCAGACGGACACCCAAGTGGCGATGTTCCACGTGAAACATTCCGAATCGGGGCAGGGGCAGCTGCTGCCAATGGACAGAAAGACTTCATGACGGAGTGGTCAATGAGCGAACAGGCTTACGACTCATCGAGCATCAAGGTTCTCAAGGGGCTGGATGCCGTACGCAAACGGCCAGGCATGTACATCGGGGACACCGACGACGGCACGGGCCTGCACCATATGGTGTTCGAGCTGGTGGACAACTCCATTGATGAAGCTCTGGCCGGATACTGCAGCGAGATTCGCGTCATTATCCATCCAGACGAATCGGTTACCGTGACCGACAACGGCCGGGGCGTTCCGACCGATATTCACGAGGAAGAGGGTGTGTCGGCAGCCGAAGTGATCATGACGGTGCTGCATGCCGGTGGCAAGTTCGACGATAACTCCTACAAGGTGTCCGGCGGCCTCCACGGCGTGGGGGTCTCCGTCGTCAATGCCCTGTCCGAGGAGCTGAAACTGACCATCTGGCGTGCTGGCCAGGTGTATGAACAGCTCTACCATCACGGTGTTGCCGATGCACCGCTTTCAGTGGTGGGCAAGACGGAGCAGAGCGGAACCCGCGTTCACTTCCGCCCCTCCGCCGAGACCTTTCACAATATCGAGTTCCATTACGATATTCTGGCCAAGCGCCTCAGGGAGCTCTCCTTCCTCAACTCTGGCGTGGCCATCCGCCTGATGGACGAGCGGAGTGGAAAGGAGGAACTGTTTCATTACGAAGGCGGTCTCAAGGCCTTCGTCAACCACCTGAATACCAATAAGACGGTGCTCAACCCCGTCTTTCACTTCAACGCTGAGCGTGAGGATGGTGTCGGCGTTGAGGTGGCGATGCAGTGGAACGATACCTTCTCAGAGAACATTTTCTGCTACACCAATAACATCCCCCAGCGGGATGGCGGGACCCATCTGGCCGGTTTCCGCGCGGCTCTGACGCGCTCGCTCAACCACTACATCGAAGCCGAGGGCCTGCTCAAGAAGGCCAAGGTCAATACCTCAGGAGACGATGCCCGCGAGGGGCTGACGGCGATCATCTCGGTGAAGGTGCCGGATCCGAAGTTCTCCGCGCAGACCAAGGATAAGCTGGTCTCCTCGGAGGTAAAGACGGCGGTAGAGCAGGAGATGGGACGGCTTTTCTCGGAATACCTGGTCGAGAAGCCCAACGAAGCCAAGGCCATCGTCAACAAGATGCTGGATGCGGCTCGAGCCCGCGAGGCCGCGCGCAAGGCACGTGACATGACCCGGCGCAAAGGGGCTCTAGACATCGCTGGCCTGCCGGGCAAGCTGGCCGACTGTCAGGAGAAAGACCCCAGTCTCTCGGAACTCTTTCTCGTCGAGGGCGACTCGGCCGGCGGCAGTGCCAAGCAGGGCCGGGATCGACGCACACAAGCCATCCTGCCGCTCAAGGGCAAGATTCTTAACGTCGAGAAAGCCCGCTTTGACAAGATGCTCTCCTCGGCCGAGGTTGGCACGCTGATCACCGCCTTGGGCTGTGGTATCGGGCGAGAGGAGTTCGATCCCGACAAGCTCCGCTATCACTCCATCATCATCATGACCGATGCGGACGTGGACGGATCACACATCCGGACCCTGCTGTTGACCTTCTTCTTTCGCCAGATGTCTCAGCTCATCGAGCGTGGTCATGTCTTCATCGCCCAGCCGCCGCTCTACAAGATCAAGCGCGGCAAGCAGGAGCTCTATCTTAAGGATGAGCAGGCGATGATCGATTACCTGACGACCACCGCTCTTGATGGAGCCCGTCTGCATGTCAACGCGGATGCCCCCGGCATCGGTGGTGCCCAGTTGGAAGCCCTCGTCAATCAGTATCGTGATGTGATGAAGCGTATCGATCGCCTGTCGCGCGTCTACCCCAACGTGGTGCTGCGCAAGATCGTCCACGCGGCACACCTCGATGGCGAGCAGAGTCTGCGCGATCGCGTCACCATGGAGAACTGGATCGAGTACCTCCAGGCCGAGATGGATGCGCTCGTCTCCTATGAAGGAGGGCCGCGATACACTTTCCGCCTCGAGGAGGATGGAGAGCGCGGCATCTTTCTGCCGGCGGTGACGCTGACGGCACATGGCGTCACCACCGACTATGTCTGGGGGATCGAGTTCTTCACCAGCGTCGACTATCGTGCCATGGCGAGTCTCGGCGAGACCCTGGATGGTCTGCTCGAGGCTGGAAGCTACGTGGCCCGTGGGGAGCGGAAGAGGTCCGTGGCAACCTTCTACGATGCGCTGGAATGGCTGATGGCCGAGGCCCAGCGGGGTCTTTCCATCCAGCGCTACAAGGGCCTCGGTGAGATGAACCCCGATCAGCTCTGGGAGACGACCATGAACCCGGACACTCGGCGCATGCTGCGGGTGTCCATCGAGGATGCGGTTGCCGCCGACATGATGTTCAATACCCTGATGGGTGACGAAGTTGAGCCCCGGCGCGACTTCATCGAGCGCTTTGCCCTGGTGGCCAACCTGGATATCTGATGGCGTAGACAGGATGTTCCACGTGAAACATCACAGCGCCTGAGAGGCATCACGACGACAAGGCCGGCCATTGAGGCCGGCCTTGTTTCATGTGTGCCAGGCATGGCGCGCAGCGCCTAGCCGTCTCGGCCATTAAGACCCATGTTACCGCCGGCCACCGCCGGGTGGTCGACCTCGACCTGGAAGCCTTCTTCGACCGAGTGAACCACGACCTGCTGATGGCGCGGATCGCGCACCGCGTCCGCGACAAGAGGCTGCTGCGCCTGATGCAACGTGTCTGCGAGATCCTCAAGCGTGGCAGGGGGCGTAACTTCCGAGGGTGATCAAGGAGTTGACCCCTGTCCCCCGGGGCTGGGCCAGCACTTCGCCCTCGTCGACGTGAAGCGCCCGCTGGAAGCGCTAGATCAATAGGTACGGCGCCGACCGCGTTGCGTGATCTGGCGGCAATGGAAACGTCCGGCGACTCGGCGCCGCAAGCCTCTGGCGCTGGGTCTGGACGACCAGCGTGCCTGGAAATCAGCGGGGAATGGGCGGCCCCTGGTGGAATGCCGGCGCTCTGCATATGCGCCATGCCTTGCCTAACCGCTGGTTCCGTCAGCAGGGAATGGTCTCGGTACTCGGGACGGTAAGAGGGCTTCGTCGTTCTTCATGAACCGCCATGGTACGGAACCATATGCCCGGTGGAGTGAGATGAGGGGGGAAGCAACTCTCCCTCCTACTCGATCCAGCGAGGGGTTTTCCCGAGAGTAGTGTCTGGCGTGTTGCTGCTGTTCTTCGACAATAGCCATTCTACGAAGGCAGCCAGGTCATCGAAGAGCATCGCGCCTCCGAGTCCATCTCCCTTCTTCTCCGTCCGACGTCCCTTGCCGGTGCGAACCAGTACCGGCCGGCATCCCATTGCCTTGCCGGCCTGCAGGTCTCGCAGGCTGTCACCGACCATCCAGCTGCCTTCAAGGCTGTCCAGTGCCAATGCCTCCTGAACCTCTTTCAGCAAGCCGGGCAGGGGCTTGCGACATTCACAGCCGTCATCCGGGCCATGAGGGCAGTGGGCGATGTACGCTATTTCTCCGCCTGCTTCGTGAACCATCTCTGTGAGCCGATCATGAATCGCATGCAACGTCTCGGTGTCATAGTAGCCGCGGGCAATGCCGGATTGATTGGTGGCCACGGTCACCGTCCAACCGGCACGGCTCAGCCTGGCGATGGCCTCGATGGCGGCAGGATAGGGGATCCATTCATCGAGAGACTTCACATACTCGTCCGAGTCTTGGTTGATGACGCCATCACGATCAAGGATAACGAGTCGGTCGGCTGTGAACATAAGGGGCAGACTCCCTGGAAATGTCTTTTCTCCAGGGGAGGAGTGTTTCACGTGGAACATACCCTGCCAAGCGGCCAAGCGGCCAAGCGGCCAAGCGAGGCCGGGAAAGGGAAGTAGAGAGCGAAGGGAGAGTGCCGCGTAAGCCCAAGGCCGGCTTACCTCGCACCGAGCTGAGTGCCGCTGTCCCTTGCACGTACAGATGTTCCACGTGAAACATCAACAATCGATATGAAAAAGGCCGGCGATCGCTCGCCGGCCTCGATCTCACCAGACCCTGGGTTATTGCTGCAGCAGGGCAATATCCGCGACTTCCAGGAAGAGGGCCTGAAGGCCGGCGAGCAGGGCCAACCGGTTACAGCGAACCGCCGGGTCCTCGGCCATGACCATGACTTGGTCGAAGAAGGTGTCCACTGGCTCG
>Ga0102925_1002010_pt1 | contig 11257 bp, 7 predicted proteins | sample SalPonR1_A_D1_MG_FD_78216 | JGI IMG/M metagenome (GOLD analysis project Ga0102925, IMG submission 78216) | Salt pond soil microbial communities from South San Francisco under conditions of wetland restoration - Salt Pond MetaG R1_A_D1_MG | ecosystem: Environmental > Aquatic > Marine > Intertidal... | reverse complement strand
GGCATCATCGGCGCGGCGTTCGAGGTTGGTCAGGTTATTGCGGGCGACCTCCGCCTCCCGGGTGGGCTCGTTGAGGGCGGCGTTGAGCCGTTCCCACTCCTGCTGCCACTGGCGCCGGGCCTCCTCCGCCGCCGCCAGGGCCTCGCCGGCCTCGGCCTCGGCCGCGGCCAGCCGTTCCAGCTCCGGTTCTCCCTGGCTCAGGGTGGCGTCCAGCTCCGCCAGCCGGGCGCGATCGGCCTCCAGCCGCTCGTCGGTCTCGGCCAGGGCGGTATCGAGCTGTTCGCGCTCCTGCTCCTGCTGGCGCTGGCGCGCCCGGGCCTGCTCGATGGCCTCCTCCAGCCGCGCGATATCGGCGCCCACGGCGTAGTAACGCTCCTGGACCTCGCTGAAGGCATCCGAGGCCTCGGCCTGCTCCGAGCGCCGCTCTTCCATCTCCGCCTCGATCCGGCGCTGGCCGGCGATCTCCGCCTCCAGCGCCGTCTCCTTCTCGGAGACGGCGCGGTCATGGGCGGCGCACTCGCCATCCAGGATCCGCCAGCGCAGGGCATGGAGCTGCCCGCGCAGGGTGTGCTCCTCGGCGCGCAGCTCCTTGTAGCGCTCGGCGGTCCGCGCCTGTTTCTCCAGGTGCTCCAGATGGCGGTCGAGCTCCTCGCGCAGGTCCTCCAGCCGCTCCAGGTTCTCGCGGGTATGGCGGATGCGGTTCTCGGTCTCGCGCCGGCGCTCCTTGTACTTGGAGATCCCGGCGGCCTCCTCCAGATAGGTGCGCATCTCGTCGGGCCGCGCCTCGATGAGCCGGGAGACGGTGTTCTGCTGGATGATGGCGTAGGAGCGCGGCCCCAGGCCGGTACCGAGGAAGATGTCGGTGATGTCCCGGCGGCGGCAGCGGGTGCCGTTGAGGTAGTAGGTGGACTGACCCTCGCGGGTGACGGTCCGGCGGACGGCAAGCTCGTTGTAGTGGGCGTACTGCCCGGTCAGGCCGCCCTCGCTATTGTCGAAGACCATCTCGATGGAGGCCTGGCCCACCGGCTTGCGCGAGGAGGAGCCGTTGAAGATGACATCCGACATCGCCTCACCGCGCAGGTGGCGCGCGGACGACTCGCCCATGACCCAGCGCACGGCGTCGATGACATTGGACTTGCCGCAGCCGTTGGGTCCGACCACGCCCACCCGGTTACCCGGGAGCGGGATCGTCGTGGGGTCCACGAAGGACTTGAACCCGGCCAGCTTGATCCTGCTCAGCCGCATGCGCCTGCCTGCCGTTGCCGTACCGTGAGGGGCCTGCCGGGATCCCCGGAATCGGTCGATTTTGCGTTAAAATGCGCCCCATTCCAAGCCAACCGGAGAGCGGTTCATGACCACCCAGCCCAGCCGGGATCTGGAGACCTTCCCCAACCCCACGCCGGAACGGGATTACACCATCCGCTTCGTCATCCCGGAGTTCACCTGCCTCTGCCCCAAGACCGGCCAGCCGGACTTCGCGACCTTCTACATCGACTACATCCCGGAGACCGCCTGCGTGGAGCTCAAGTCGCTGAAGCTCTACATGTGGAGCTTCCGGGACGAGGGGGCCTTCCACGAGGCGGTGACCAACCGGATCACCGATGACATCGTGGCCGCCATCGCCCCCCGCTTCCTGCGGGTAACCGGCCGCTTCAATGTCCGTGGCGGGATCTACACCGACGTCACCACCGAGCACCGCGCGGCGGACTGGCAGCCGGCACCGCCGGTGCAGCTGCCACCGCGCGAATAGCCGGGGGCGCCGTGGGCCTGCGCCTGGGTATCGACATCGGCACCTCCGGCTGCCGGGCGGCCGTCATCGACGAGGCCGGCACCCTGCTGGACAGCGAGCGGGTCGCCGTCGCCGAGCCGCAGCGGGACGGGTCCGCGGTGAGCCAGGATCCGGCCCTGTGGTGGGAGGGCACCCGGACCGCCCTGCGCGGGCTGCTGCAACGGGTGGATGCGAACGCGATCACCGGCATCGCCGTGGACGGGACCTCCGGGACCGTCCTCGTGACCGATGCCGCGGGCGAGCCGCTGGCCCCCGCCCTGCTCTACAACGACACCCGCGCCGGCAAGGAGGGGGCGGCCATCAACGCCGTCGCACCGGCCGACAGCCCCGCCCGCGGCGCCGGTAGCGGCGCCGCCCGCGGGCTGTGGCTGCTCGCCCGCCACCCGGAGGCCGCCCACCTGCTCCACCAGGCCGACTGGATCACCGGCCGGCTCACCGGCCACTTCGGCCACAGTGATCCCAACAATGCCCTGAAAACGGGCTGGGACCCGATCTCGGGGAACTGGCCCGCCTGGATCGCCGACACGGGCCTGGCCCCGGACCTCCTCCCCGCCATCCACCCCGCCGGGACCGACCTGGGGCCGCTGGAGCCGGCCATCGCCGCGGACCTCGGCCTTCCGCCCTCGGTGCGCGTGGGCAGCGGGACCACGGACAGCACCGCCGCCGTCCTCGCCGCCGGGGCCGACAAGCCGGGGGATGCCGTGACCATCCTGGGCTCCACCCTGGTGCTCAAGGTGGTCAGCGCCGAGCCGGTGGCGGAGGCGAAGACCGGCGTCTACAGCCAGCCCTTCGGCCGGTACTGGCTCGCCGGGGGCGCCTCCAACAGCGGCGGCACCGTCCTTCGCGCCTTCTTCGACGACGAGCGGCTGGCCGCCCTGACCGGAGAGATGGAACCGGAGCAGCCGACCGGCCTCGACTATTATCCCCTCCCGGCCCCGGGCGAACGCTTCCCGGAGAACGACCCGAACAAGGCCCCGCGCATGGAGCCGCGCCCGGCGGACGACGCCCACTTCCTCCAGGGGCTACTGGAGGGGATGAGCACCATCGAGGCGGCCGGCTACGCCCGCCTGCGGGAGCTGGGCGCCCCGGCCCCCCGACGGGTGCTGACCCTGGGCGGCGGCGCCCGGAATCCGGCCTGGACCCGGATCCGCGAACGGGTACTGGGGGTGCCGGTGATCGCCCACCCCGAGGCCGAACCGGCCGCCGGGACCGCCCGCCTGGCCCCGGTTTGACCACCAGGGGTCGGGCCGGTATTATTCGCCGCTGTAAGATGATTCCCCGGTAGCTCAGTTGGTAGAGCGGGTGACTGTTAATCACCTTGTCGCTGGTTCGAGTCCGGCCCGGGGAGCCAAACAATCAGGGGCTTACGGATAGGCCCCCTTTTCCCGCCCTGCTCAGGTCACGGCAGCGTCACCGCAGGCAAGGGAAGCGAAAGTAAAAGGCCACTCCTCCGGGGGTGGCCTTTTTTCATTGGCGGCCCGGATACACAGACACCGGATCCTGGTGACCTTTTGCCCACTTGCCTCCATCACCGCTGGATTCCGTAAAAAAATTGCGCTATACGGGTACCTTTTCGGGAATATCCGTCCGGCGCGGCCTTCCCTTGTACCAATCCCGCTAACACCATCCGCATGCCTCCTTCGCGGCGCCTGTCCCGCGAACGTGATTCCCGAGGACTGCTCATGCTCAAGAACCTGACCATCAAGCACAAGTTCACGGGGATGCTGCTGGGGTTGCTCATCACGCTGATCCTTATCAGCGTGATCGTCTACGCCAGTCTGCTCCCGGTGCAGAAGGGCTGGCACCAGTATCACGACCGGATCGCCGCTCGCGAGGAACTCCTCGCCGACATCCGCGCTGCCCTGGGCTTCGGCGGCCTGATCCAGCACTACCAGGAATACCGGGCCTCGGGCGACGACAGCGCCCGCGAGGCGGTGGCGGGCGACCTCGACCGGCTGGAGGCCGATATCGTCGCCTACCGGGAATTCCCTCAACTGGCTGCCACGGAAGTCCGCTCCCTGGACCGCATCGCCGAGTTCACCGCGGATTATCGGCGCCGCCTTAGCGAGGCGAACCACGCCCCCGCCGATGGCCTTGAAGCGACCGTGCTCGAGGCCCTCGCCTCCCTCCAGCACGCGTACGAGCGCCGTGCCCGGAGCGCCGAAACGGCCATCACCGCCGGCTTCAGCGACACCCTCTTCAACCTCCTCGCCATCTCGATCCTGGCGCTGCTGACCGGCGGCTTCGTCTTCACGCTGGTCTCGCGCTCCATCACCGGGCCGATGCGGGAGATGCAGAACCTGATGAACCATATCGAAGCGGAGAACGACCTCACCCTGCGCTTCGAATACGACCGCAACGACGAGATCGGCTCCACGGTCCGGGCGACCAACCGCATGCTCGACAAGTTCGCCATGATCACGCGCCAGGTTCACGGCTCCGGCGAGCGCCTGCTCACCGAGATCGAGCGGGTCTCGCGCACCTCTGACGAGGCCGAACGGAGCATGGAGCAGCAGCGCTCGGAGATCGACCGCGTAGCCGGGGCCATGAAGGAGATGAGCGGCACCGTCCAGGACGTCGCTCGCAACGCCGAATCCGCCGCCCAGTCTGCCCGTTCGGCCCACGAGGATGCGGCCGAGGGCAAGCGCGTGGTCAACGAGACCGTCACGGCGATCAACCGCCTCGCCGGCCAGGTCAACGAAGCCTCCGAGGTCATCCAGAAGCTGGCGGCGGACAGCGAGAACATCGGTTCGGTCCTGGACGTGATCCGCGAGATCGCCGATCAGACCAATCTGCTGGCCCTCAATGCGGCCATCGAGGCGGCCCGGGCCGGGGAGGCCGGCCGTGGCTTCGCCGTGGTCGCCGACGAGGTGCGCTCCCTCGCCTCGCGCACTCAGCAGTCCACCCAGGAGATCCGGCAGATGATCGAGAATCTGCAGACGGCCGCCAGCCAGGCCGTGGACGTCATGGGGCGAAGCCGGGAAGACGCGGAGGAGACGGTGGGCCACGCCTCCCACGCGGGGCAATCCCTGGAGGCCATCGACCACTCGGTGGAGGCCATCAGCGAGATGAACCAGCAGATTGCCAGTGCCGCCGAAGAACAGACCTCCGTGACTGAAGAGATGAACCAGAACCTGGTCAGCATCAGCGACATGGCGGCGCAGACCACGGAGGGTGCCGACCAGACCGCGCGGACCAGCGAACAGGCGGTCCGCCAGGTCGAGGGGCTGCGCGCCATGGTCGATCAGTTCCGCATCGAGCAATCGGGAGCCCTCGACCTGGCCTCGTACAAGGCGGGCCACATGGCCTGGATGCCCCACCTGCGCCACTTCCTCGACGGCGATCGCCGGATCCCGGACCACCAGACCATGAGCGAGCATGAGTGTGCGCTCGGCCGCTGGTACAACGAGGAAGGCAAGGCCCGGTGGGGCCACCTCGAGGCCACCTCCGGCTTCGAGGAACGGCACGCCCGCCTGCACGCGGCGGTCAACAACGTCATCACCCGGGGCAATGCCGGTGATACGCCCGCCGCCGAGAAGGCGTACGAGGAGGTGGAGCCGCTGGCCCGTGAACTGGCCGACCAGCTCGATCACATGGAGCTGGAGGCCAGCACCGGATGAGGCTAGCCCGATCCGGCCGATTCTTTCCGAACCGGCCTAATCCGGGAGGTTGATCGAGAGGCCCAGGCCGGCCGTCCAGCCCTCGTCCATGGTGAGGTCACGCCCGCCATGCAGCGCAATACCGAAACCGGAGTGGAAACTCATCTCCAGGCCTGCCCGGACCCGGAGGACTCCGTGGTTGCGGGCGTTCCGCAGCGCCGTGCTGGCGTCCTCGTCGGCAAAATCGTCGATGCCACCCACTTCACGGTAGCCAACCCCCCCATCCATACCGATCCAGGGCATGATGGCCACATCCCCCAGATTCGGGGGAAGCGAGGGAGAGCCGAAACGGGTGAGCTGCAAGCGCAGGTGGAAGACCCCCTCCAGCGATTGGGAGTCCGTGCCCTGAGCGGCCCGGACGCCTGCCCCGTAGCGTAGGTACTGCCAGTTCTGCAGCCACAGGGCCTCACCCCCGTAGAACGAATCCCCTCCGTCCCCCCAGTCACCCTCACCGGGGCTGTAGAGCAGCACAGAGCCCTGCAGTGTGGATCCGGACTCGCGACCCTGGGCGACACGATCGAGATGATCCTGCTGTTGCGGCGAGAGGAAGTTCGCGACAACCTCTTCGGTCTCGCCGGGCATAAGGTCGACACTGCCGGACTCCACCTGCCCGGCGTATTCAAACCGGTAGCTGACGGCCTCTTCACAACTCCGGATGACCTTTTCCTGCCCCAGTTCGAATGAGTCACCGGCAACGGTCAGATCGATCCGGTGTTCCGGTTGGTTGGCGCGAAAAACGACGCGCGGATAGGCGTGGTCGGCCATGTCCACAGAGACCGAATGAACCTCACCCGGCTCCAGGGTAAAACGCCCCTGGGCCGGGCAGTGCTCGGAACCCGTCACCCGATAGGTATGAACGCCTGCATCCAGCGGGATCTCGCCATCGGTCCGGCTGATCGGCGCGCCATTAACCCACAGTTCCTGGTAATCACCCGTAATACGGATTGTAACGGCCTGTTCCTTCAGGCCATTGCGCTCCTCACGCAACTCCTGTTCGAGCTGCTCCAGTTCTTCCACCCGCGAGGAACCCACCTCTTCGGGGCTGAAATAGACAACCAGGGGCCACACCTTGTCGACCTGCGCCAGCTCCGCGTCGAGGGTCTCGATGCGCTGGCCCCGTTGGGCCGGCAGGGCATCAAGGGAGACGGTGCCGAGGAGATGGTCGATCCGGTTCCGGGTCAAATCCAGCAGGTCGGCGCTACAGACCGTGGCACAATACTCTCCGCCATCCTTGCGGACCCGGACGCCCTCCAGGAAGACGTTGGTCTTCTGGATGCTGGAGGCCTCGAACCGACTTTCCGCACCGTTATCCCAGAAGCTCAAGGAACTCAGAAGACCGTTATTTGATTCCCTTTTCTGATAGGTTTCTTCCTCTGCCCGGATCTCCACCGAGATCCGTTTTGCCAGGGCCTCACGCGCAACCGACTCATCCGAACGACAGGCCTTGAGTTCCTCGTTATCGGGCCCGGGACAAGCCTCCGCCCCCAGAGCCGGCCCCGCCAGACCCAACCCGGTCGCCAGCAGGGCCATGCGGACGTTTCTCGAATACATGAATACTCCTTGGATACCCCGCACTGGAAAAAGGGGCAATATTGAGAAAGGCGGTATATTGCGGATCTCGGTGGTCGTGCGCAATGCCCGAAAGGGGAACACCGGACATTCCCGTCGGGACAAGGCCGGAGATTCATGCACAAAAAAGGCTGGACGTTACCGTCCAGCCCCTTTCCCTTCCCAGCGGCAGAACCGCTGCGGATGGGCTACCTCAGCCGGCGGAGGCCCAGGCGGTGCACCAGCCCTGGGCGTTGACCTCGCGGCCGCCGAAGATGGAGCAGCCGCCCCAGTCGGCACTGCGGTCGCCGGTGTAGAGGGCGCAGTTGGCGCAGTGCTCACCGTCGCCAGCGGCGCTGGAGTTGGCGGCGTCGTGGACGTACTTCATGGCCTTGGCCTGGGGGTCGTCCATGGTCAGCCGCTCGGCGGCGAAGGCGGTGCCACCACCGACCAGGGCGGCCACCGGGGCGGCCGCGACGGCGGCGGCGCCGGCCTTGAGGAACTTACGACGCGAAAAATCGCTGCTGTTGGACATGGTTGGTTCTCCCGTTTGCATTGCAGTGGACCACTGTCAGCCTCGAAGGCCTTGCTCTTCTGGCCCGGTGTGGAGTCGTTACCTTTCCACCCCCCGAACCCCTCCCGGGGTTTGAACTCATTCTAGATCATCGACTCGACCGGCGTCGCCCCGAGAGCGCGATGGTTTCTTGAGCAGCGTCAAGGATAGTGCCCCTCCGTCCATTCCGCGCTCGTTACTTTAAGCCGCTGCCCGGCACCACCATAATGACCCCGGGACCAACCATCGAAGGACTGGACATCCATGCCCAACCAACGTCGACTGACCAAGGCCGTCTTCCCCGTCGCCGGACTGGGGACACGCTTCCTCCCCGCCACCAAGGCCAATCCCAAGGAGATGCTGCCGGTGGTGGACAAGCCGCTCATCCAGTACGCCGTGGAGGAGGCCCTGGCCGCCGGCATCACCGAGCTCATCTTTGTCACCTCCAGCGCCAAGCGCGCCATCGAGGACCACTTCGACAAGAACCACGAGCTGGAGTCGGAGCTGGAGAAGAAGGGCAAGACCGAGCTGCTGGAGATGGTCCGGGGGATCGTCCCCAAGGGGGTGGCGTCGGTCTACGTGCGCCAGCCGGAGGCGCTGGGACTGGGCCACGCCGTCCTGTGTGCCAAACCGCTGGTGGGGGACAACCCCTTCGCCGTCATCCTGGCCGACGATCTCATCGACCCCGAGGGCAACGAGCCCACCCTCAAGCAGATGAGTGATATCTATCGCTACCACGGGGGCAGCGTGCTCGGCGTGGAGGAGGTCCCGCCGGAAGAGACCCATAAGTACGGCATCGTCAGCTCCAGCCCCGTGGACGACCGCGTAGGCCGCGTCCACGACATCATCGAGAAGCCGGCCCCGGCCGAGGCGCCCACCAACCTGGGCGTTGTGGGGCGTTACATCCTCTCCTCGCGGATCTTTGACCGGCTGGAGCAGACCGAGGCCGGGGCCGGCGGCGAGATCCAGCTCACGGACGCCATTGCCGATCTCATGCGCGAGGAGCAGGTCCTCTCCTACCGCTTTGCCGGCACCCGCTATGACTGCGGCAGCAAGCTCGGCTATCTGGAGGCGACGGTCCGCCACGCCCTCAAGCACCCGGAGCTGGGGGACGACTTCCGCGCCTACCTGCGCGACCTGGCCCTCTGAGCCACGGCCCGGACGGGCCGGTGGGGAGCACGCATGCCGCATAGCATCGCCGACCTCATGCACCGGACCGGCGTCGGCTTCGGCAATGGCGGGATCCGGGCCCCGGCCTCGGAACTCGGCGATGCGGTGGTCTACGCCTTCACCCACGCCTTTCTCGATCACCTGCGCCAGGCCGGCCACCTGGAAGGGGTCCGCCAGGTCCCGGTGGGCGGCGACCTCCGGCCCTCCTCCACCGCGATCATGCGGGCGTCCGCGGCGGCCATCGCCGACGCCGGCCTCTTCCCGGTCAATGCCGGCCGTCTACCCGCCCCGGCACTGGCCTGGCACGCCCTGCAGCACCGTACGCCTGCCGTACTGGTCACCGGCAGCCACATGGTCGCCGAGGCCAACGGACTGAAGTTCTTCCGTCCGGATGGAGATGCCGGCCGCGCGGACGAGACGGCCCTGCGCCGGCAGCCCGTCATCCTCCCCTCGCAGCGTTTTGACCAGCAGGCCGGCATGCACGGCGGTGTCCCGCTGGGCGAGGCCGACCACACCATCGAGGCTGGCTGGCGCGAACGGCTGGCTGCCTTCCTCCGCCCGGAGGGGCTGGCCGGCTGGAAGGTGGGCGTGGTGGAGCAGAGCACCACCGCGCGAGAACCCCTGGTTGCGCTGCTGGAAGGGCTTGGGGCGCGGGTCATGCGCCTGGGACGGCGCGAGGCCTTCCTGGCCCTGGATACCGAGGACCTGCCCCGGGCCTGGGAAGAGGCCGGGCCCCTGTGGGCCCGCAAGCACGGCCTGGATGCGCTGGTCTCCGCCGACGCCGATGGGGATCGACCGCTGCTGGCGACGGACGAGGGGTTCTGGCTTCGCGGTGACCGCATCGGTGCCCTGGCAGCCCGGGAGCTTGGCGCTTCCGCGGTGGTCACGCCGGTAACCAGCACCTCCGCCATCGAAGCCAGCGAGTGGTTCGAGGTCGTCCACCGCACCCGGGTGCCCTCCCCGGAACTCGCGGCGGCACTCCATCAGGAGGCGGCCCAGGGGGACGGCGCGGTGGTCGGGTTCGCCGCTCACGGCGGCCTGCTCACGACCAGCCCCCTCCAGAGGGAGGGCCGTACCCTCCCCCCACTGCCCAGCCGGGATGGGGTCCTCCCCGCCCTGCTGGTGCTTCAGGCAGCTGCCCAGCGCGGCTGCTCGCTGACGGCGCTGGACCAGGAACTACCGGGCCGCCACACCGACAGCACCCGACTCACCGGCTTCACTCAGGAGTGGGTGGCCGAGCTGGCCGAGGACTTCAAATCGGGCAGCGACGAGGCGCGCCAGCAGCTCGCGGCCGCCCTGGACCTACCCGCCCGCGTGACCACCATCGATACCTTCGACGGCATCCGGGCGACGCTGGGCGACGGCTCCCTGGTCCAGCTGCGCGCCTCGGGTAACGCCCGGGCACTGCGGATCTACGTGGAGGCGGACAGCCGCGAGGCCGCACGCACCCTGCGCGATTGCGTCGCCGCCAGGGCAGCGGCCACGTGGTCCGGGTAGCGCTCAGATCACCTTGGAATGCCGGCCCTCGGCCCGCTCCAGGTAGGCATCGAAGACCATGCAGATATTGCGGATGAGAAGCTTGCCCGGCTCGCGCACCCGCAGAATGGTCCCCTCGCGCTCCACCAGCCCGTCCGCCACCATGGGCTCCAGGGCGGCCCGCTCGGCGGCGAAGTAGTCGTCGAAGTCGATCCCCCACTGGGCCGAGACCCGGGCCGTATCCAGCTGGAAATGGCAGATGAGGTCGGTGATTACCGCCCGGCGCAGGCGGTCGTCGAAGGTGAGCTCCAGCCCCCGGAAGATCGGCAGCCGGCCGGCGTCCAGTGCGGCGTAGTAGTCATCCAGCTCGCGCACGTTCTGGCTGTAGGTATTCCCCACCTGGCCGATCCCGGTGGCCCCGATGGCCACCAGGTCACAGGTCGCGTGGGTGGAGTAGCCCTGGAAGTTGCGGTGCAGGGTCCCGTTAGCCTGGGCGCGCGCCAGCTCGTCGTCGGGCCGGGCGAAGTGGTCCATGCCGATGTAGACGTAACCGGCGCCGGTGAGCCGATCGATGGTCTCGTGGAGGATGGCCAGCTTCTCCTGGGGGCTGGGCAGGTCCTCGTCCCGGATCCGCCGCTGCGGCTTGAAGTAGTGCGGCATGTGGGCGTAGTTGAAGACCGCGATCCGGTCCGGGCCCGCCTCGATGATCCGGTCCAGGGTCCGGGCGAAGCGCTGCCGATTCTGAAAAGGCAGGCCGTACATCAGATCCACGCTCACCGAGCGAAAGCCCTCGGCCCGGGCGGTATCCAGGGCGCCGAAGGTGTCCCGATCCGGCTGGACGCGGTTCACCGCCTTCTGCACATCGGGGTCCAGGTCCTGGATGCCGATACTCAGCCGGTTGAAGCCGAGCTGGCGCAGGAGGTGGAGGGTGTCGTTGCCCACCTCCCGCGGGTCGATCTCCAGGGCGTACTCGCCAGTGTCGTCATCGCGCAGCCGGAAGTGGCGGGCCGTGGCCTCGATGAGCCGCTCCATCTCGCCGTGGGAGAGGAAGGTGGGCGTGCC
>Ga0102925_1002003_pt1 | contig 11274 bp, 10 predicted proteins | sample SalPonR1_A_D1_MG_FD_78216 | JGI IMG/M metagenome (GOLD analysis project Ga0102925, IMG submission 78216) | Salt pond soil microbial communities from South San Francisco under conditions of wetland restoration - Salt Pond MetaG R1_A_D1_MG | ecosystem: Environmental > Aquatic > Marine > Intertidal... | reverse complement strand
CTGGGCATCGCGGTGCTCTTGACCGACGGCGCGCTCGCCGCGCTGGCGGGCGAGGCGGGCACGCTTCCGGGCGTGCTTCTGGCCACCGGCTGCGCGGCGCTCGGCTCGTTCTACGCCGTGCTTGTCAAGCCGGTGATGGGCCGCCACGGGGGCCTTCGCATCATCGCGCTGACCATGATGATCGGCGGGATCGGGCTGTGGCTGCTGGTGGGGGTGGCCTGGGGGGATTGGGTCAACCCGGCCAGCATCGTCGAGAAGCCGGCGCTGGCGGCGTGGTCGCTGGTGATCCTGGCGCTGTGGAACACCACCATCACGCAATTGCTGTGGTTCGGCGGGCTGTCGGCGGCGCCCGACATCACCCGCGCCTCCTACCTGTTCTTTCTCAAGCCGATCATCGCCGCGGCGCTGGCCATCGTGATCCTCGGCTCCTGGCCCACGCCGCTGCAGGTGCTGGCCATCGCGCTGGTGACGGCCTGCGTGCTGGTCGAGCTTTACTGGCCGCGCCTGCGCGCGCTGGCGGGGCGGGGGTAGGCACGACAGCCGGGAGGGGCATTTCTGGCCTGTATCTGCCGTTCGGATGCTGGCACCAATGCCCGAAATCGAGGTGCCGCAAGGCACCGCCGCAAAACCGTCTCCCGCTCCGGCACGGCATCGTCTAGGCTGCGCGGCGCAACGCAGGAGGCAGGTCATGACCCATCGCTACCCCGTCCATGTCCATTACGAGGACACCGACATGGGCGGCATCGTCTATCACGCCAATTTCCTGAAGTTCATCGAGCGTGCGCGCAGCGCCTGGGTGCGCGATATCGGCCTCGACCAGAACGCGATGCGCGACGCGGGCACCGTCTTCGTCGTGCGGCGGGTCGAGGCGGATTTCTTCGCCCCCGCCCGTTTCGAGGACGCGCTGGAGGTCGAGACGCGCACCCTGCGGGTGACGCCGGCACGGCTGGAGATGGCGCAGACGGTTTGGCGCGGCGAAGAAGCACTCTTTCGCGCGGCGGTCACCGCAGCCTGCCTGAACACATCGGGACGGCCCGTGCGCCTGCCCGCCGCCATCCTCGACCGGGGGCCGGATCAGCCCGCACCCGTCACCCGCAGATAGGGCAGAAGCCGCTCGGAACCCGTGCCGAACTGGCGCATCACCTCCTGCTCGGAGCGGTTGTCGGGGATGATCACCATGTCGTCGCCCTGCCAGTCGGCGGGCGTTGCCGCGCCGGTCTTCGCCCGCAATTGCAGGGCGCGCACCACCCGCAGCACCTCCTCGACATTGCGCCCGATGAAGATCGGGTATTCGAACAGCATCGCCACACGCATACCCGGATCGATGAGGAAACTCTTGCGGATGGGCCAGGTCGCGCTTTCCTTGTCGTGCATCATGCCGAAGAGCCGCGACAGGTCCAGCCGCGGGTCGTGCGCGCAGGGAAAGTCGATCTCCAGCCCGAACAGCCGGGCGATGTCGTCATGCCAGGCGCGCTGGGTCTCGAGGCTTGAGCCGCTGAGCGCGAGGTGCCTCACGTTGACCTCTCGCCAATCCTGCGCCATCGCGGCGATCGCCGCCATCTCGGTGGTGCAGACCGGCGTGTTGGCCGCCGGGTGGCTGAACAGATGGATCCACGAGCCTTCGGCCCATTCCCAGAAATTCAGGTCGCCCTGCGTCGTCTCGACGCTGAAATCGGGGAACACGTCGCCGATCTGCGGCAGCCAGCGCACCGTTCTGCGAAAGGCGGCGGGCAGCCGGATCATCTCGTTCCGCGGCCCGCGAGGAGCGAAGAACTGGATACTCATTGTCTTACTCCCTCATTGTCGGTTTGCGTGATCCGGCATGTTTCGTCCGGAGGTTGTGCGCATGTCTTCGATGCAACGTTAATCGTATTTCCTGCAATCATGTCCGAAATGCGGCAAGGTTGTACAAGCTTGTGCGAGCGCCCGTCTCCGGACCGGGAAACCGGGATTGCAGGAGGTGCGATTGACGCATCAGAGGCATTATTGTTACTTTCGGATACATATTTTCAGACAGCACGGATATCGGCTTGCCCGATCTCAAGGCCCTCATCCTCGACGACGATCACGAACATGCCGCGATGCTCGCGGGATGCCTCGGCAGCGAGGGCTTCTGCATAACGCCCTGTCCCGACGACGCGAACCTGACGGACGCCGTCAAGCGCGAGGCGGTGGATATCTGTCTCGTGGGCGACCGCGCCAGGGGGCGGGACGGGTTCGAGGTGGTGCGCGAATTGCGCAAGGACTCGCCCGCCGGGATCATGATGCTGCGCCAGGGCGGCGACGAGATCGACACCGTTCTCGCGCTGGAAATGGGGGCCGACGATCACATGGTCAAACCGGTGCGCCCGCGCGAACTGTGCGCGCGCATCCGCACCATCCTGCGGCGCACCGTCGTCACGCCCAAGGATGCAGACGGCGCGCGGCCCGTGCCCGGCGGCTTTCTGCGGCGGGTGGACGACATCGAGATCTGCGGCGTGCTGCGCCTCGTGAGCGTGAGCGACCGGCCGGTCGATCTCAGCCCCGGCGAGTTCGACGTGCTGATGGTGCTTTCCACCAGGACAAACGTGGTGCTCTCGCGCGAGCAGATCATCGCTGCGGCGCGGGGCGGCGGCGATGCCATCAACGACCGCGCGGTGGACGGCATCATCAGCCGCCTGCGGCGCAAGCTGTTCGACAGCGCCGAGGAGGGTGCGCGGCGCATCCGCACCGTGCACGGGCGCGGCTACATGCTGACCGAGGGCGGCTGACCCGGGCCCCGCACAAGCGAATATCCGCCGCGCGCCCGCCCCGCCCGCTCAATCGTGCGTGACGGCACGGATGCGCATGGCTTTCCCCCCGGAAATCGGGTAGTTTGCCCCTGCATAAGGCCGGGAAACGGCCATCAGAGGCAAAAGGCAGGCAAATGGAAGCGCAAACCCTCGCATTGGCGCAGGAGATGGATTTCTCCATGTGGTCGCTCTTCGCGCGCGCAACGTTCATCGTGAAACTGGTGATGCTGGTGCTGATCCTCGCGTCCTTCTGGGCGTGGTCGATCATCATCCAGAAACTGATCACCTATCGCCGCGCGCGCCGCGAGGCCGCCGTGTTCGACCGCCGCTTCTGGTCGGGAGAGCCGCTCGACGGGCTGTTCGACGAGATCGGCCCCGACCCCGAAGGGCAATCCGAGCGCATATTCGCCGCCGGGATGACGGAATGGCGGCGCAGCCACCGCGATGACGGCGATCTGATCGCCGGTGCCACCGCCCGGATCGACCGGTCGATGGACGTGGCCATCGCCAAGGAGGCCGACCGCCTGCAGGGCGGCTTGCAGGTGCTGGCCACCGTGGGCTCCACCGCGCCGTTCATCGGGCTGTTCGGCACGGTCTGGGGGATCATGCACGCCTTCGTCGAGATCGCGGCGCAGCAGAACACCAGCCTTGTCGTGGTGGCACCGGGGATCGCCGAGGCGCTTCTGGCCACGGCGCTCGGCCTGCTGGCGGCGATCCCGGCGGTGATCTTCTACAACAAGCTGAGCGCCGATGCCGACCGCATCGTCGCGGGCTACGAGGCCTTTGCCGACGAGTTCGCGACCATCCTCAGCCGTCAGCTGGACAGCTAGGCCATGGGCGCGGGGGTCATCCAGAACCGGGAGAGCGGCGGACGCCGCAGGCGCGGGCGCGGGCGCTCGCGGCCGATGTCCGAGATCAACGTCACGCCCTTCGTGGACGTGATGCTGGTGCTGCTCATCATCTTCATGGTGGCCGCGCCCCTGCTTGTCGTGGGGGTGCCCGTCGAATTGCCCAGAACCGCCGCCAACGCCCTGCCGGGCGAGCAGGAGGAGCCGCTCACCGTGACCGTGGCTGCCGATGGCCGGGTCAGCATCCAGACCACCGAGGTGCCGCGCGGCGAGTTGCTGGCGCGGCTCCGGGCCATCGCCGCCGAGCGCGAGAGCGCGCGGGTCTTCCTGCGCGCCGACGGGGGGGCCCCCTACCGTATCGTGATGGAGGTGATGGGCGCGCTCAACCGGGGCGGATTCGCCGATATCGGGCTGGTGACAGAGACCGGCGGCCCCGCGCTCGACGGGCGGGGCGGCTAGGCCGGGGGTGCCGCGCGTGAACACCGGGCAGATCATATCGGGGGCGGCCCACCTTGCGGTGATCGGCTGGGTGTTCCTCGGCGGCGTGTTCCGCTCCGACCCGCCGCAGGTCGAGGTGGTCGAGGCGGTGGCCGTGTCCTCCGAGGAATATGCCGCGATCATGGCAAGGCAGAGCGCGCCCGAGGCGGTCGCCGATGTCGACACGCCCGAGCCTCCCGCCGCGGGCGAGGCCGCCCCTGCGCTGTCGTCGGGGGCCGATGCGGCCCCCGAGACGCGGCCGCCCGAGGCCCGCGACACGCCGCCCCCCGACAGCGTGCCCGAAGTGCCCGCACGCCCCGCCCCGGCCCCGTCGGAGGTGACCGACTCGGCCCCGGCGTTGAGCGTGCCCGCCGAGGACACGGCCGCGCTGGTGCCCGAGAGGTCGCTGCGCCCGCAGCCGCGCCCCGCGCCGCGCGTCGCCCCCGAGCCGGTGGCCCCGCCCGAGCCGGATGTGCGTGTCGATGACGTGACCCGCCCCGAGGTGGCCCCCGACGAGGGGGCCGAGGTGGCCGAAGAACCGCAGGAGGCGACCGCCCCCGAGGAAGCCGCCACCGAAATCGTCACCGAGGCCGAGGAGACCGGCGCCCCGGCCCCCGCCGCCTCGGTCCGCCCGCGCGCGCGCCCTGCGCGGCCCGAGGCGGCCGAGACCGAAACCGCAGCCGCCCCGGAACAGCCGCCGGTGCCCGATACCGACCGCGACGCGGTGAGCGACGCGCTCGCCGCCGCACTGAACGACGACGGCACCCCGGCGCCCCGCCGCGCCGCCGGCCCGCCGCTGTCGGCGGGGGAAAAGGACGCGCTGCGCGTGGCGGTGCAGCAATGCTGGAACGTGGGCAGCCTCAGTTCCGAGGCGCTCGCCACCACCGTCGTGGTGGCGGTCGAGATGGCCGAGACCGGCCGGCCCGATATTGCCAGCATCCGCCTGCTGCGCCACACCGGAGGCACCGCCAGCGCCGCGCAACAGGCATTCGAGGCCGCGCGCCGCGCGATCATCCGCTGCGGCGCCGACGGCTATGACCTGCCGCAAGAGAAATACGCGCGGTGGCGCGACATCGAAATGACATTCAACCCGGAGAACATGAGGATCAAATGATGCGTTTCTTCCTGAGCCTCCTCGCGGCGTGCGCGCTCTGGGCGATGCCCGCCGCCGCCCAGCAGGACAGCGGCCCGCTGCGCCTCGAGATCACCGAGGGCGTGATCGAGCCGATGCCCTTCGCCGTCCCCGACCTCGTCGCCGACACGCCACGGGCACAGGATTTCGCGCGCCGCCTCGCCCGCGTCATCGCCGCCGACCTGAGCGGCACGGGGCTGTTCCGCGAAATCCCGGCGCAGGCGCATATCGGGCGCATCACCAGTTTCGACAGCCCGGTGCAGTTCGCCGACTGGCGGGCGATCAACGCGCAGGCGCTCGTGACCGGGGCGGTGCGCCTCGACGGCGCGGGCCGTCTGGTGGTCAGGTTCCGCATCCACGACGTGTTCGCCGGGCAGGAGCTGGGCCGCGGCCAGCAACTTGTGGGCGAGCCGGACGGCTGGCGGCGGATCGCGCACAAGGTGGCCGATCAGGTCTATTCCCGCATCACCGGCGAGGGCAGCTATTTCGACAGCCGGGTGGTGTTCGTGGAGGAAAGCGGCCCCAAGGACCGCCGCGCCAAGCGGCTGGCGATCATGGATTACGACGGCGCGAACCTGCGCTACCTCACCGATGCCTCGACCATCGTGCTTGCCCCGCGCTTCTCGCCCACCGGCGACCGGGTGCTGTATACCAGCTACGAGACCGGGTTTCCGCGCATCTACCTGCTCGACGTGGCCGATGTGGGCCGCCGGGTGCTGCCCACGACGGACGGCACGATGAGCTTTGCGCCGCGGTTCTCGCCGGACGGGCGCACGGTGGTCTATTCGCTGACGCAGGGCGGCAACACCGATCTCTATACCATGGACATCGCCAGCGGCCGGAGCACCCGCCTGACCAGCGCCCCCTCGATCGAGACCGCCCCCAGCTACAGCCCCGATGGCAGCCGCATCGTCTTCGAGAGCGACCGCTCGGGCAGCCCGCAGCTCTACATCATGGAGGCGCGCGGCGGCGACGCGCAGCGCATCAGCTTCGGGCAGGGGCGCTATGGCACGCCGGTGTGGTCGCCGCGCGGCGACCTCGTGGCGTTTACCAAGCAGTCCAAGGGCCGCTTCCACATCGGGGTGATGCGCACCGACGGCAGCGAAGAGCGGCTGCTGACGGCGTCCTTCCTCGACGAGGGGCCGACATGGGCCCCCAACGGGCGCGTCATCATGTTCACCCGCGAAACCCGCGGCGAACGCGGCGAGGCGCGGCTCTACACGGTGGATATCAGTGGCCGCAACCTGCGGCAGGTGGCAACCGGGGGCGGCGCGAGCGACCCCTCCTGGGGCCCTTTGCAAGAGTGAGCGGGCGCGCAAGACAGCGCGTTTTCTCGGGCCGCGGCCTGTGCTATGACACGCAGAACCAGAAGGGAAAGAAAACCATGACCTGTCCGGGCAAGACCATCATCGTCGTGCTGGCCGCGCTGAGCCTCGCCGCCTGCACCAACCCCGACCGCTTTGCCGATGGCAGCGGGCTCGGCGCGGGCGGCGCGGGCCTGTCGGGCGCGGCCTCCGATCCCGCCTCGCCGGCCTATTTCGAAGAGGCCGTGGGCGACCGCGTGCTCTTTGCCGTCGATCAGTCCACGCTGTCGCCGCAAGCGCAGGCGACGCTCGACGCGCAGGCGCGGTGGCTGATGGAGAACCGCGATTTCACCGCCACCGTCGAGGGCCATGCCGACGAGCAGGGCACCCGAGAATACAACCTCGCGCTGGGCGCGCGCCGCGCGAGCGCGGTGGAGGAATATCTCGTCAGCCGTGGCGTCGCCGCGAACCGGCTGCGCACCGTCAGCTATGGCAAGGAACGGCCCATCGAGCTCTGCAGCGAAGAGGCGTGCTATGCCAAGAACCGGCGCGCGGTGACGGTGCTCGCCGCCGGGCCGACAAGCTGAGGCCGGGCGGATGCGCGCGACGCTCAAGGTGATCGCGGCGGCGCTGCTGCTCGCCCCGGCGGGCGGGGCGGCCGCGCAGGATGCCGGCACGCTGGCCGACATCCGGCAGGAGCTGGCGGTTCTGTTCGTCGAGTTGCAGAAACTCAGGCGCGAGCTGAGCACCACGGGCGGCGCGGCACGGCCGGCGGGCGGCGGCCCGCTGCTCGACCGGCTCAACGCCATCGAGGCACGGGTGCAGACGCTGACCGCCAACACCGAGGAGCTGGAATTCCGCATCGACCGGGTGGTGCGCGACGGCACCAACCGCATAGGCGATCTGGAGTTCCGCCTTTGCGAGCTGGAGCCGGACTGCGACATCGCCGGGCTCGAACCGGGCGACACGCTGGGCGGGCTCGCACCCGGAACCGGCGGCGGAACGGCATCCCCGGCACCCGATGATACGGACGAGGCAGAGGGCCCGCAGCTTGCCGTCGGCGAGCGCGAGGATCTCGAGCGCGCGCAGGCCGCCTTCGAGGCGGGCGAACATGCCGAGGCCGCCGACCGGCTCGCCAACTTCCTCGCCGATTACCCCGGCAGCCCGCTCGCCGGGCAGGCCGGGCTGCTGCGGGGCCGCGCGCTCGAGGCGGACGGGCAGCAAAGCGCGGCGGCGCGCGCCTTTCTCGACACGTTCAGCGCCGCGCCCGAAGGCCCCGAAGCGCCGCGCGCGCTCTACCTGCTGGGCCGGGCGCTGGGGCGGCTCGATCAGACCGAGGAGGCCTGCGTGACGCTGGGACAGGTCGCGGCGCGCTATCCGGGCGCGGCGGCGGTGGCCGAGGCGGATGCGGAGATGGCCCGGCTCGGCTGTTCGTGAGCGGCGCGGCGGCGCTGCGCGCGCATTTCGGCGCGGCTCCGCCCGACGCCCTGGGCATCGCGGTGTCGGGCGGCAGCGATTCGCTGGCGCTCCTGCACCTGCTGAACGACTGGCGGGGCGAGGGGGGGCCGGCCCTGCGCGTGGCCACCGTCGATCACGGCCTGCGACCCGAGGCGGCGGCCGAGGCCGCGCAGGTGGCGCGGCTCTGCACCGGGCTGGGCGTGGCCCACGACACCCTGCGCTGGAGCGGTCCGCCCGCGCGCGGCAACCTGCCCGATGCCGCGCGGCGCGCGCGCTACCGCCTGCTGACGGGATGGGCGCGGCGGCACGGCCTCCGGCACGTGGCCATCGGCCACACCGCCGACGACGTGGCCGAGACGTTCCTCATGCGGCTGGCGCGGGGCTCGGGGGTCGACGGGCTGGCGGCGATGCGCGACCGCTGGCAGGAGGGGGAGGGCGTCACCTTTCACCGCCCGCTGCTCGCGCTCCGGCGCGAGGCGCTGCGCGACGTGCTGCGCGCGCAGGGCGTGGCCTGGTCCGACGATCCGACCAATGACGACCCCGCCTATGCACGCACCCGGGCGCGCGCGGCGCTCGCCGCGATGGCCCCGCTGAACCTCGGGGCCGACACGCTGGTCGCGACCGCCCGGCGGCTGCGCGACGCGCGCGCCGCGTTGGAGGATTGCGCCCGCCGCGCAGCCAAGGCGATCGCGCGCGAGCATGGCGGCGACCTGCTGTGGCGGCGCGACGGGTTCGCGGACCTGCCCGACGAGATCGCACGGCGGCTGCTCGTGGCCGGAATCGCCTGGATGACAGGGCGGGACTATCCGCCGCGGGGCGCGGCGATGGCGGCGTTTCTCGACGCGGCGCGCGCCGGACGGCGCATGACCTTGCAGGGCTGCGTGCTGAGCGCCGGGCGCGATCACCTGCGATTGTCGCGCGAATACCGCGCAGTGGCCGGGCTGCGGGCACCGGCGGGCGCGGTCTGGGACGGGCGCTGGCGCGTCACCGGCGGCACCGGGCGCGCGACGGTGGCGGCGCTCGGGCCGGCGGGCCTGCGCGCCTGCCCCGGCTGGCGCGCGGGCGGTCTGCCGCACGCCTCGGCGCTGGCGTCGCCGGGGGTGTGGCGCGGCGACGCGCTTGTCGCCGCGCCGCAGGCGGGCTGGCCCAACGGGTGGCGGCTGGAGTTGCTGCGCGGCTTCGGCGATTATGTCGAAAGGCTCGTGGCATGAGGCGAGTGGCATGCGGCGAGCGGCCGCCGGCGGGCGCTTGCCCGCGACAGCACGTCCCGGTCGCGGGCCATTCCGCGGCCCAATCTTTCATTGAACCCGGTCCGGCAATATCTATTTAAGAAATCAAAGCCCCGTGCTAAGGGCTGTCAGACCTCATTTCGGGAGATCTCTTTTGGGTAACGCGCGCAATATCGCCTTCTGGCTGATCCTGTTCCTGCTGATCCTGGCGCTGTTCAACCTGTTCAGCGGATCGGGCGACACGCTTCAGAGCCGGTCGGTCCCCTATTCGGAATTCGTGGCCTCGGTCGATGACGGCGCGATCAGCGAGGTCACCATCGACGGCGAGACCGTCCGCTATCGCGGCACCGACGGCACCGAATACACCACGGTGAAGCCGCAGGACGCCGAGATCACGCAACGGCTCATCGACAGCGGCATCGCCGTCAAGGCCGAAAGCCAGGAACAGTCGGGCTTTCAGTCCTTCATGATCTCGCTCTTGCCGTTCCTGCTGCTGATCGGCGTGTGGATCTACTTCATGAACCGGATGCAGGGCGGCGGCAAGGGCGGCGCCATGGGCTTCGGCAAGTCCAAGGCCAAGATGCTGACCGAAAAACAGGGGCGCGTCACGTTCGACGATGTCGCCGGCATCGACGAGGCCAAGGAGGAACTCGAGGAAATCGTCGAGTTCCTGCGCAATGCGCAGAAATTCCGCCGCCTGGGCGGGCAGATTCCCAAGGGCGCGCTGCTGGTGGGCCCGCCGGGCACCGGCAAGACGCTGCTCGCGCGCGCCATCGCGGGCGAGGCGGGCGTGCCGTTCTTCACCATCTCGGGCTCCGACTTCGTCGAGATGTTCGTGGGCGTCGGCGCAAGCCGCGTGCGCGACATGTTCGAGCAGGCCAAGAAGAACGCGCCCTGCATCGTGTTCATCGACGAGATCGACGCCGTCGGGCGCTCCCGCGGGGCCGGCTATGGCGGCGGCAACGACGAGCGCGAGCAGACGCTCAACCAGCTTCTGGTGGAGATGGACGGCTTCGAGTCGAACGAGGGCGTCATCATCGTCGCCGCCACCAACCGCAAGGACGTGCTCGACCCCGCGCTCCTGCGCCCGGGCCGCTTCGACCGGCAGGTGACGGTGCCCAATCCCGACATCAAGGGCCGCGAGAAAATCCTCGGGGTGCACGCCCGCAAGACGCCGCTGGGCCCCGATGTGGACCTGCGCCTGATCGCGCGCGGCACGCCCGGCTTCTCGGGCGCCGACCTTGCCAACCTCGTGAACGAGGCGGCGCTGATGGCCGCGCGGGTGGGCCGCCGCTTTGTCACCATGGTCGATTTCGAGAACGCCAAGGACAAGGTGATGATGGGGGCCGAGCGCCGCTCGATGGTGCTCACCGACGACCAGAAGGAAAAAACCGCCTTCCACGAGGCGGGCCACGCGGTGGTGGGGCTCACGCTGCCGAAATGCGATCCCGTCTACAAGGCGACGATCATCCCGCGCGGCGGCGCGCTGGGCATGGTCGTGAGCCTGCCCGAGATCGACAGGCTCAACTGGCACAAGTCGGAATGCGAGCAGAAGCTGGCCATGACGATGGCCGGCAAGGCGGCGGAAATTCTCAAATACGGCGCGGACAACATCTCGAACGGCCCGGCGGGGGACATCCAGCAAGCCAGCGGGCTGGCCCGCGCCATGGTGATGCGCTGGGGCATGTCCGACAAGGTCGGCAATGTCGATTACGAGCAGGCCCACGAGGGCTACATGGGCAATGCCGCCGGCGGCTTCTCGATCTCGGCCCACACCAAGGAACTGATCGAGGAAGAGGTGCGCCGTCTCATCGACGAAGCCTACGAGAAGGCGCGCACGATCCTCGAGGACCGCCGCGAGGAATGGGTGCGGCTCGCCGAGGGGCTGCTGGAATACGAGACCCTGACCGGCGACGAGATCGCCCGCGTGATGGCCGGCGACCCGCCCGAATCGGGCGACGCCGACGGCGGCGCGCCGGTGACCGAGAAACCCTCGCTCATCTCGGTGCCCAAGACCAAGCCGAAGCCCTCTCGCGGCAAGGGCAGCGATGGCGG
>Ga0102925_1001994_pt1 | contig 11283 bp, 8 predicted proteins | sample SalPonR1_A_D1_MG_FD_78216 | JGI IMG/M metagenome (GOLD analysis project Ga0102925, IMG submission 78216) | Salt pond soil microbial communities from South San Francisco under conditions of wetland restoration - Salt Pond MetaG R1_A_D1_MG | ecosystem: Environmental > Aquatic > Marine > Intertidal... | reverse complement strand
TGCCCGGCGCCATCCCCTTCCAGCCGCCCGGATCCCTTACGGTGACCCTGGAGGCGCCCAATGCGGGGCCGATTTATGGCCTCGGGATCCCGCGCGGGATCACCCTGCTGGTGGGCGGCGGCTTCCACGGCAAGTCCACCCTGCTCAACGCCCTGAAGGTCGGCGTCTTCGACCACCGCCCCGGCGACGGTCGGGAGCAGGTAGTGACGGCCGCCGACGCCGCCTGCATCCGCGCCGAGGACGGCCGCGCCGTGACCGGGGTGGACCTCTCCCCCTTCATCCATGACCTGCCGCTGGACAAACCCACCGAGGACTTCTCCACCGACCTGGCCTCCGGCTCCACCAGCCAGGCGGCCGCGGTGATGGAGGCGCTGGAGGCCGGCACCTCCACGCTGCTGGTGGACGAGGATACCTCGGCCACCAACTTCATGATCCGCGACCGCCGCATGCAGGCGCTGGTCGCCCCCGAGGACGAGCCCATCACCCCCTTCCTGGACCGGATCCGGGAGCTGCGCGACGACCACGGCGTCTCCACGGTGCTGGTCATGGGCGGATCCGGGGATTATCTGGATCACGCCGACACGGTGATCCAGATGCAGGCCTACCGGCCGCTGGATGCCACCGAGCGGGCGCGGCAGGTCACCGCGGACCACCCCGCCGGGGACCGCGCCCTGCCCGAACGCCCGCTCAACCGGCCCACGCCTCGGCGCTTCCGGGCCGACTCCCTGGATCCGCGGGACCGCAAGGGCCGGATCCGGATCAAGGTTCGTGACGACGATACCCTGAGCGTGGGCGAACATACCCTGGATCTGTCGGCGGTGGAGCCGCTGGCCGACCGGGCCCAGCTGCGCGCCATCGGCCAGATCCTGGCGCGGCTGGGCCAGCAGGGCGGGACCATCGACGAGGCCCCGGCGGCCATTGCGGACTATCTGGCGGCCGGCTGGGAGGCGATCAGCGATCGGCCCGACGGTGACCTGGCCCGGCCGCGCCTGCAGGAGGTGGCCGCCGCCCTCTCCCGCCTGCGCGGGCTGGCCCTGGCCGACTAGGTCTGGCCCGGCCGGGCCGACCCGATCAGGTGTCGTAGCCCCAGATATGCCCCAGGTGGAAGGGGATTCGGGTCGGTGTGGCCTGCAGGCCCTTGATGGCGTGGCGCTCGGTATTGGTGGGGCGGTGCAGGGGCTCCATGTAGGGCTGGCCGTCGGCCCCCCGGATCACGGCCACCTCCGGGGCGGAGACATCCCCGGTCCGGCGGACCACCAGTCCGCACTCCCCGCTGGCCAGGGTGACGAAGGAGCCCGGCGGGAAGAAGCCCAGCTCCTTGATGAAGATCTGGGCGAGTTCGTTGTCGATGGCGCCGCCATCCTCCATGAAGAGCTTCTTGAGCGCCGAGCGCGGCACCAGCCCCTCGCGGTATTCACGGCCGGAGACCATGGCGTGGTAGCGATCGGCGATGGCAACGATCCGGGCCTCCACCAGGAAGTCGTCCCCGGCGATCCCGCGCGGGTAGCCGGCTCCGTCCAGGCGCTCGTGGTGCTGGAGGACGATCTCCAGCCACGGGTCACTGGTCACCCCGGAACGGCGCAGGATCTCGGTGCTCACCAGCGGATGACCCTGGATGGACTTGCGCTGCTCCTGGGTCAGCGGCTCGGCCTGGCTGACCAGCTCCTGCTGGAGGCGGTGCATGCCGATATTCGAGGTGAGCGCCGCGGCCATCATGGTATCCCGGCGCTCTTCATCGAGCCCCAGACGCTTGCCCACCAGATCGGTAAGCAGCGCGGAGTAGAGGGCATGGCTGTAGACGTAGTGGTAGTCGTCATCCAGGTGGCTGGCCCCCAGGGTCGCGTCGGCATCCCGCTCCACCAGCTCGCGTAGCGCCGCCGCCAACCGCAGCCCACGCACCTCGGCATCGTCCACCTCGCCGCTGGCGAGGCGATTGAGGAAGCCGTGCAGCCGCTGCATGAGTTCCGAGACCCGGCCGAAGGGATTGGTCGCGTTCCCGGTGATGGGGTCGCGCCCGGCAGAGGTCACGCTCTCCCGGCTGGTGGGCCGCAGCCGCCGGTAGAGCCCCTCCTCCAGCAGTCGCTGGAGCTGCCTCTCGTTGGAGACGACGGTCCCCTCCTTGAGGAGGAGATTGTCGTGATGGTCGAAGACATCCCAGGGCAGGGGCTCGCCCACGCGCGCCTCTCCCTGGCGCACCTTGATGTAGCGTTCATCCTCGCCGGCGAGTTCGGCGATGCTCTGGGCAGCCACGGGACTAGCCCGCGGTCCCGGCGCGATGGAGGGCGGTGGCGGCTGCCCGGTCCAGGAGGCCCTCTTCCAGGGCGGCCCCGGCCAGGGTGGAGGCCGGCGCGTCCGGTTCGCCCAGGCTGTCCAGGACGGTCACCGCCCCGGAAAAGTCGTGGTCCCGGGTATAGTCATTGACGGTGACCACCGTGGGCAGCCGCGCCCCGGCCGCCGACCGCACGCCGTTGGCCGAGTCCTCGAAGGCCAGCGCCTCGTCGGGGGTGAGCCCCATCTTCTCCAGGGCGTAGTCATAGATATCGGGGGCCGGCTTCTTGGCCGGCACGATATCCCCGGCGGCGATGACCTCGAACCAGTCCACCGACTCCGGTCCCAGGGTGGATTCCAGCAGGGCGGTGACATTGGCGGGCGTGGTGGTCGTGGCGATGCCCAGGCGCAGGCCGGCATCGCGGGCCTCGCGCAACAGGCGCTCCACGCCGGGCCGGAGAGGGATGGCACCAGTAGCCAGGAGCTCGGTGTAGTGGCGGGTCTTGGCGGCGTGGAGGTCGGCGATGAGACCGTCCAGGTCCGCCGGCAGATCCTCGTCCGGGCGATGCTGCGCCAGATAGTGGCGGATCCGCTCCTTGCCCCCGGTGATGGCCAGGAGTTCGCCGTAGAGGGGTTCATTCCAGTGCCAGTCGAGCCCCGCGTCGGCAAAGGCCCGATTGAAGGCGACCCGGTGGCCGTCCCGTTCGGTATCGGCCAGGGTGCCGTCCACATCGAAGAGTAGTGCCTTCAGTTCCGCCATCAATGCCTCCTCACCACCGGAGGCGCAAGCATACCGTGGACGACACCCTTCTGGGCAAATTTTTTACAATTGTCTCAGCCGCGCTGGCGCTCCCGGATCTCGTCCAGGGTCTTGCAGTCGATGCAGAGCGTGGCGGTGGGGCGCGCCTCCAGACGACGGATGCCGATCTCGACGCCGCAGGCCTCGCAGTAGCCGTACTCGCCCTCGTCGATGGCGGCCAGCGCCTCGTCGATCTTCTTGAGCAGCTTGCGCTCCCGGTCCCGGGTGCGCAGCTCCATGGTGAACTCCGACTCCTGGCTGGCGCGGTCGTTGGGGTCGGGGAAATTGGCCGCCTCGTCCTGCATGTGGTGGACGGTCCGATCCACCTCCTCCATGAGTTCCTGACGCCAGGCCCGGAGGATATTGCGAAAATGCTCCTCCTGGGCCGGATTCATGTACTCCTCGCCTTCCTCCGGCTGGTAGGGGGCGATCTCCTGGACGGCGGCGCTGGTCTTCTTCTCGGTTTCCGGCATGAGTCCCCTCCCTGATGGGACGCAGTCTGCAAAGCCGGCATGTAATACCAGAACCCCGGTTCAGGGCGCAACCAAAATCGTCACGGAACGGCGCGGCGAACCCACGAAAGCCCCGTCACACGGTAGAATGCCGGACATGGATGATGCGCCGGCCCCCGCCCCCTATCGCGGCCGCTTCGCCCCCTCCCCCACCGGTCCGCTGCACTTCGGCTCCCTGGTGGCGGCGGTAGGGAGCTATCTGCGCGCCCGCACCGCCGGGGGCCAGTGGCTCCTGCGGATGGACGATATCGACACCCCGCGCAACGTCCCCGGCGCCGCCGACGGGATCCTCCGCGACCTCGAGGGGCTGGGCTTCGAGTGGGACGGGCCGGTGGTCTATCAGAGCGAGTGCCTGCCGGCCTACGCCGCCGCCCTGAGACAGCTGCTGGCTCAGGGGCTCGCCTACCCCTGCGCCTGCTCCCGGGCCGAGGTCCGGGCCACTGCCGCCGCGGCCAACCTGCCGGCCGGGGTCTATCCCGGGACCTGTCGACACGGCACCGGCGGCCGGGCGGAGCGGGCCGTTCGCCTGCGCACCGATGGCACCCCGATCCCCTTTATCGATGGCCTGCTGGGCCCCCGCGAGCAGACGCTGGAAGAGGAGGTGGGGGACTTCGTGATCCGCCGGGCCGACGGGCTCTTCGCCTACCAGCTCGCCGTGGTGGTGGACGATGCCGCCGCCGGGATCACCGAGGTGGTGCGCGGCAGCGATCTCCTGGACTCCACGCCGCGCCAGATCCACCTCTACCGCCAGCTCGGCCTCCCGGAGCCGGCCTGGTTCCATCTGCCCATCGCCGTCACCGAGGGTGGCGAGAAGCTCAGCAAGCAGACGGGGGCGGCGCCCATCCACGGGCCGGACGCCCCGCGCGCCCTGTGGCAGTCACTGGACTTCCTGGGCCAGGCCCCGCCGGCCGAACTGCTGGGCGCCCCCGGGCCGGAACTCCTGGCCTGGGCCCATGCACACTGGGATCCGGCCCGGCTCCCCGCCCGACCTGTTCTGCCCGCCCCGAAACCGCGGCAATGACGGCCGGAATATGACCATGGCCGGCCTCGATGTTACGCTCCGTAACGCATCGGCGGGCAGCTCGGGGACCACATGGCGGACGGCACAGGCAGCGGGCGGGACCGCCCCCTCATCGCCACCGTCATCGCCGTGGCCCTGCTGGCCTCGCCCCTGCTGGCCGTCTGGGCGCAGCCGGACTGGGGCTGGCTGGCCCCCTACGCCGTCTGGGCCGCGATCCTGGGCGTAACGGCGCTCCTCCTCCACACCGGCAACGGGTGCGGGGACAGCGATGACGCTTGAGGCCGGCTGGCTCCTGGCGGCGGCCACGGGCTACCTCTCCCTGCTCTTCCTCATCGCCCTGGCGGCCGAGCGCGGCTGGCTACCTGACCGACTCCTGCGCCACCCGGCGGTCTACGTCCTCTCCCTGGGCGTCTTCGCCACCTCCTGGAGCTTCTACGGCAGCGTCGGCTTCGCCGCCAGCGACGGCTACCAGTTCCTGACCATCTACCTGGGGCCGACCCTCGCCTTCCTGCTGGCGCCGGTGCTACTCGCCCCCATTCTCCGCCTGGTGCGCGAGCATCAGCTCACCTCCCTGGCGGATCTCTTTACCTTCCGCTATCGCAGCCAGGCGGCCGGCGTGGCGGTGACGCTGTTCATGCTGGTGGGCAGCCTGCCCTACATCGCCCTGCAGATCCGGGCGGTGACCGAGTCGGCCCAGGTGCTGACCCGGCAGACCCCGCCGCATCTGCTGGCGCTGGGTTTCTGCGGCCTGCTCATCCTCTTCGCCACCCTCTTCGGCGCCCGCCACGCCGCGCCGGGGGAGCGCCACGAGGGGCTGGTGGCCGCCGTGGCCTTCGAGTCCCTGGTCAAGCTCGCCGCCCTGCTGGCCGTGGGCGCCCTGGCCCTGTTCGGCACCTTCGGCGGGCCTGGGGGGCTCAACGAGTGGCTGGCCGCCCATCCCCAAGCCCTGGAGCGGATGTACGAACCGGTCCACTCCGGCTCCTGGACCACCCTGCTGCTGCTCGCCTTCGCCGCCGCCTTCCTGCTGCCGCGGCAGTTCCACATGGCCTTTACCGAGGCCACCGACGCCCGCGGCCTGCGCATCGCCGCCTGGGGCTTCCCCCTCTTCCTGCTGCTGCTCAATCTGGCCATCCCGCCCATCCTGTGGGCCGGCCAGGAGCGCGGCCTGACCGGCGCCCCCGACTACTTCGTCCTCGCCCTGCCCCAGGCCGAGGGCCGGGCCGGGCTGACCATCGCCGCCTTTCTCGGGGGGGTCTCCGCGGCCAGCGCCATGGTCATCGTCACCACCCTGGCCCTGGCCGCCATGGTCATGAACCATCTGCTGCTGCCGGCCAGCCTGGCCCGCCGCACGGCGGAGGGCGGCAATCTCTACCGCTGGCTGCTGTGGATGCGGCGCGGGGTGGTGGCCCTCATCATCCTTGCCGGCTACGCCTTCCACCTGCTCCTGCAACAGCGCGCCGGCCTGGTGGAGATGGGGCTGATCTCCTTCGTCGCCGTGGCGCAGTTCCTGCCCGGGATCGTCGGTCTGCTGCTCTGGCCCCGGGCCACCCGCCAGGGCTTCGTGGCCGGCCTGCTGGGCGGCGGCACCGTCTGGGCCGCGCTGCTCCTGCTCCCACTACTGGAGCGGGCCGGCTTCCTGGCCCTCGGCTTCGACCCCACGGCCCTGTTCGGCCCGGTGGCCACGGAATCCCCCTGGTTCACGGCCACCACGGCCTCGCTGACGGTAAACGGGGCGCTGTTCCTCCTGGGCAGCCTGCTGACCCGGCCCAGCGAGGCCGAGGCGCAGGCGGCCCAGGCCTGCGTACGGGCGGCCCCGCCGGCGACGGGCGTGGTGGCAGCGGGCTCGGCGGAGCAGTTCAGCGAACGGCTGGCCGAGGCGGTGGGGCCGGAGGTGGCCCGGCGGGAGGTCCGGCGCGCCCTCAAGGACCTGGACCTGGCCCCGGACGAGGACCGCCCCACCGAACTCACCCGGCTGCGGGAGCGCATCGAGCGCAACCTCTCCGGCCTCATGGGGCCCCTGCTGGCCCGGATGATCGTGGACGAACGGCTGCGCCTGGAGCCGCATACCCGCCAGGCGCTGGCCGACACCGTCCGCCACGTGGAGGCGCGCCTGGCCGATTCCACCATCGAGCTCCACGGCCTCTCGCGGGAGCTGGACTCCCTGCGCCGCTACCACCGCCAGGTCCTCCACGACCTCCCGCTGGGGGCGGCGACGGTGGCGCTGGACGGCGAGGTCATCCACTGGAACCAGTCCCTGGCCGCGCTCACCGGCATCCCCGAAGAGGTCGCCACGGGCCGGGCCGTCGGGGAGCTGCCGGCCCCCTGGGGCGGTCTCCTGGCCGGCTTCCTGCGCACCGACGACCGTCGGCTGCGCAAGGTCCAGGTGGGCCAGGGCGAGGCCACGCGCTGGCTCAACCTCCACAAGGCCGCCATCGAGGCCGACCGGGACGCCGCCGGCACCGTGGTCCTGGTGGAGGACCTCACCGATCTCCAGCGGCTGGAGGCCGAGCTGGCCCACAGCGAGCGGCTGGCCTCGGTGGGTCGGCTGGCCGCCGGCGTCGCCCACGAGATCGGCAACCCGGTGACCAACATCGATGGCCTGGCCCAGGCGCTGGATCCCGCCGATCCCGACGCCGTGGGCACGGGCCTGGACCAGATCCGCTCCCAGACGCGCCGGATCAGCGACATCCTCCAGGCGCTCATGCGCTTCAGCCACGGCGGCGATGCCGATACCCGCGCCAGCGAGCCCGTGGCCGTCGCCCCGCTGGTGGAGGAGGCCATCCGCCTGGTCGCCGTCTCCGGCTCCGGCAAGCAGACCCGGTTCGACCGCCACGTGCCGGAGGGGCTGGCCATCCTCGGCGACGAGCCGCGCCTGCTCCAGGTGCTGGTCAATCTGCTGGGCAATGCCGCCGACGCCTCCCCCCCCGGCGGCACGGTGGAGATCTCCGCCGAGGCCGAGAATGATGCCATCGTCCTCGACCTCATCGACGAGGGGGCCGGGATCGAGCCCGACCACCTGGAGCGGCTCTTCGAGCCCTTCTTCACCACCAAGGCCCCCGGCGAGGGGACCGGCCTGGGGCTCGCGGTGGTCTACCACATCGTCCAGGCCCACTTCGGCCGTATCGATATCGAGAGCCGCGCCGGCGAGGGCACGCGGGTCAACCTGCGCCTGCCCGCCGCGCCGGCCACCGCCATCCGTCACGAGGAGTCGCCATGAGCACCATCCTGGTCGTCGAGGACGAGGCCATCACCCGCGACACCCTTACCGGCGTGCTGGAGCGCGCCGGCCACCGGATAACCGCCGTGGAATCCGCCGAGGCCGCGCGCGCCGCCGACCCGGCGACCTTCGACCTGGTCCTCACCGATCTGCGCCTGCCCGGCGCGGCGGGCACCGACCTCATCGCCGCTGCGGCGCCGACGCCGGTCATCGTCCTGACCAGCTACGCCAGCGTGCGCTCGGCGGTGGACTCCATGAAGCAGGGGGCGGTGGACTACCTGGCCAAGCCCTTCGACCACGACGAGCTGGTCCTGCTGGTGGAACGGACCCTGCGCACCGCCGATCTGGAACGCCAGAACGCGGCCCTGAAGTCCCAGGTAGAGGCCCACTACCCGGTGGGCGGGATGATCGGGGAGAGCCCGGCCATGCAGGCGGTCTTCGACCGGCTCCAGCGGGTTGCGCCCACCCAGGCCACCGTCCTGGTCCTGGGCGAATCGGGCACCGGCAAGGAGCTGGCCGCCCGTGCCATCCACGATGGCAGCCCGCGCCAGGACGGCCCCTTCATCACGGTGAACTGCGCCGCCATCCCCGCCGGCCTCATCGAATCGGAGCTCTTCGGCCACGAGAAGGGCGCCTTTACCGGCGCCGACCGCCAGCACCGCGGCCTGGTGGAGGCCGCCGAGGGCGGTACGCTCTTCCTGGACGAGATCGGCGAACTCCCCGCCGAGGCCCAGGCGCGGCTGCTCCGCGTCCTCCAGGCCGGCGAGGTCCGCCGGGTCGGGGCCACCGGCGCGCGCCACGTGGATGTTCGGCTGGTGGCCGCCACCCATCGCGACCTGCGCAGCCTCGTGGCCGAGGGCGACTTCCGCGAGGATCTCTACTACCGCCTGCAGGTCATGGAGATCCGCCTGCCGCCCCTGCGCGAGCGCGGCAATGACGTCCAGGCGCTGGCCGAGACCCTGCTGGAGCGTGCCTGCCAGCGGCTCAACCGCCCGCCCCTGGCGCTCACCGATGCCGCCCGCCGCGCCGTGCGCGAACACGACTGGCCCGGCAATGTGCGCGAGCTGGAGAATGCCATCGAGCGCGCCGTAATCCTCGCCGACGGGGAGGCCATCGACACCCCGGCGCTGGGGCTCGAGACCGACCCCCCGCGGCGCGAGGCCCCGGCGGGCGACCTCTCCCTGGACGAATACTTCATCCACTTCGTGCGCGAACACGAGGGCGAACTCACCGAGACGGAGCTGGCCCGGCGGCTGGGCGTCAGCCGCAAGACCCTGTGGGAACGGCGTCAGCGACTGGGGATTCCCCGGCGACCCGGCTAACCCGCCCTATCCAGCGGGGTCGAATTTCGATAAATTACCGAGTTGAATACCCTCAAGGTGGTGGCAGCGGTCAATCATGTCCGATTCCTCATCCGAATCCGCCGAAGAAAAGGCCATGGGGCGCCAGGCCGCCCGGCTCATCGGCCTCAACGCCTACGCCGACTACCTGGTGAAATCCCCCGTGGAGATCACCTCGGTCCTGCGCAGTCTGCAGAAGGGCGCGCGGCAGCTCACGGCCTACTTCGACGACTCCGCCAGCGGCTTCCTGGCCACCACCATCGTGCACGTCGATCCCAAGAAGAACATGGTGCTGCTGGAGCGCGGGGCCAACGGCTCCGCCGATGACCGGATGCTGGAGTCCGGGGAGATCCTCTTCGACACCAAGCACAACAACGTCACGCTCCAGTTCATTGCCGACTCGGTCCAGCCGGCGCGCATGCAGGGGGAGCCGGTCTTCCTCATTCCCATGCCGACGGAACTGCTGCGCCTGCAGCGGCGGCAGGCCTTCCGTGCCCCGGTACCCCGCGCCACGGACGACCCGGTCACCTGCTCCTTTACCGACCGCCACGGCGATATCCAGACCCTGCCGGTCCAGGATCTCTCCATCGGCGGTCTCGGCATGGCCGACGACCAGTGCGAGGTGGAGGTCGAGCCCCACACCATCATCCCGGAGGCCACCCTCCACCTTCAGGACATGGGCGAGGTCTCCATGGAGCTGGAGGTACGCAACACCTTCGACACCACCCTGATGAACGGCCGCGACATCCGGCGGATCGGTTGCCGCTTTACCCGGCTGAGTAACGCCACCGAGGCCATCCTCCAGCGCTTCATCCACCGCCTGGAGACCGAGGCGCGCAGCTGAGCCCGACACGCTCTCTCGGCGTTACCTTGCGTAACACGTCTCGTTACTGGCCGTAACGGGACCCCCTCCCTCTCCGCTCCGCCTCCCGCCATGGCGCTCCCCCCGTGCTGGCACGGCACCTGCTTACCCTTCGGGGAATACGGCGGCCCCCGGGCCGTCCCACGGGCAATGCCGACCGGACCCCGATGAGCGAGACCGACGCCCTCCAGCCCACCGTCGACTTCCTGCGCCGCCACGCCCCCTTCGCGGAGATGGGCACGGCGGAGCTGCAGAGCCTGGCGACGAAGGCCAAACTGGCCTTCTTCCCCCGCGGCGAGGTGATCACGGCCCCCGAGCAGGGGCCGGCGGAGTACTTCTACATCATCAAGCAGGGTCGGGTGCGCGGCGAGACCGGCGGTGACGGCGAGGCGTGGGAGCTGGTCACCGGCGAGAGCTTCCCCATCGGGGCGCTACTGGGCCACCGGCCGGTGCGCACCCGCCACCGCGCCGTGGAAGACACCTTCTGCTTCGAGCTGCCGCGCTCGGAGTTCGACCGCCTGCGCGAGGCCAGCCCCGTCTTCGGCGACTTCTGCGCCCGCCGCCTGGCCAGCCTGCTCGACCAGGCCCTGCGCCGCGGGGCGCCGGCCTCCGGCACCCCCGCCTCCTCGCCCCTGGGCACCCCCCTGGGCGATCTCACGCCGACCCCCGCCGTCCTTGCCACCGCCACCACGCCCCTGCGCGACGCCCTGAGCGAGCTGGAGGCGCGGGAGGCCGAGGCCATCGCGGTCATCGACGAGCAGGGGCGACCGGCGGGACTGCTGACCCTGCGCGATATCGTCACCCGGGTCACCCTGCCCGGTCGGGACACGGCCACGCCGGTGGGGGAGCTCGCCGGCGGCGAGACCCTGGCCCTGGAGGTGGATGCCCCCGCCTGGGAGGCCGCCCGCGCCCTGGCCGAGTCCGGCCGGGGTCACGTCCTCCTCACCCGCGACGGGGTCGTGACCGGGGTGGTGGCCGAGGCCGCCGTGGTGGGGGGCGACGCCGGCCTGGTGCGGCTGGCGCGGGCCATCGCCGACGCCCCCGACATCGCGACCCTGGCGGCCCTCCAGGCGGAGGTCCACGCCTTCATCGGCCGGCTGCTGGCCCAGGGGGCCGGCGCGGACGCCATTACCCGGGTGGTGGCCACCCTCAACGATCGCCTTACCCGCGCGGTCATCCACCACGTCCTGGCCGAGCACGGCCGGCCCCGCACGCCCTTTACCTGGCTCGCCTTCGGCAGCGAGGGACGCGGCGAGCAGACGCT
>Ga0102925_1001991_pt1 | contig 11286 bp, 12 predicted proteins | sample SalPonR1_A_D1_MG_FD_78216 | JGI IMG/M metagenome (GOLD analysis project Ga0102925, IMG submission 78216) | Salt pond soil microbial communities from South San Francisco under conditions of wetland restoration - Salt Pond MetaG R1_A_D1_MG | ecosystem: Environmental > Aquatic > Marine > Intertidal... | reverse complement strand
TAAACCGCGTCTATAGCTTTTGCTAAATTAATATCTTTTTCGGTGACTTTACCGCCCGCATCATGCGTGGCAAGGCTGATCGATACTGAATTATAAACATTAAAAAGCTCGGGATGATGACCCTGGTCTTCTGCATCAAACCCCACCCTCACAATAAAAGAGAGCGCTGTTTTAAAATCATTAAATTCAAAGTCTCGTTTAATTTTATCACCGTCGCGAGCCCAGCCGCTAAGGTTTGAAAGTTCGCTCGTTAATTGATCGTCTGTTAGTGGATCCATAATGATTAGTCTCGGGTTACAAATTGCGATTCTAATTCTGATTCTTCTTTATAGTAGATGGCCGCTGTCCAATCAGGCAGGTTTTCAAAATTTGCCTGTTTGAGAACAGCAACACTTTTATCTTCTGAGGTGCTGATATAATTTTCAGTCCAGCCTTCTGAGTACACAGTAAAGTCTACCGGACGAACGCCGATCCAGATCATAAAAACAACAAGCGGAATCAACAAACTGACTTCTCTCGCATTGAGGTCGAGCATTGCTTTATTCTCTTCTTTCTCAAGCGGTCCGAACATTACACGCTGGTACATCCACAACATATAAACTGCGGCCAGAATTACGCCTGTTGCTGCAAGAACTGCAAATGTAATATTATCATATAAAACTGAGTTATAAGATCCGAGCAGGATGAAAAACTCTCCAATAAATCCATTAAGTCCCGGCAGTCCGATTGAGGCCAGCGTTGCTATCATAAACATGACGGCGAGTACAGGAACTGACCGGGCAATACCGCCAAAGTCTTCTATCATACGTGTATGACGACGATCATATATCATCCCGACAATAAGGAATAGTGCGCCGGTTGACAACCCGTGGTTTACCATCTGTATGATGGCACCCTGAACAGCAATTGTGTTAAACGCAAAAATTCCAAGTACTACAAACCCAAGGTGGCTGACCGAAGAATAGGCCACTAGTTTCTTCACATCTTTCTGTACCATCGCAACCAGTGCGCCGTAGATAATTCTAATAACGGCGAGACCTGCCATCCAGGGCGCGAACTCCATAAACGCATTTGGAAATACCGGCATACAGATTCTGAGCAGGCCATATGTTCCAAGCTTCAGCATAATGGCTGCAAGAACCACGGAACCGGCCGTTGGCGCCTCGGTATGAGCGTATGGAAGCCACGTGTGAAACGGAAACAGCGGCACCTTGATACAGAACGCAAGCGCAAACGCAAGAAACATGTAGGTCTGTTCTACCAGGCCAATAGTATAATCAGGGCCGGCTATAAAGCGCCAGTCAGCCGTAAATTCATAGACTCCTGTTGCCGCTCCGGCGTGGAAGCCAAGATAGAGCAGCGCAACAAGCATGATCAGGGATCCCACCAGCGTATAAATGAAAAACTTGACTGTTGCCTGGATTCGCCCGCTCCCGCCCCAGATTCCTATCAGGAAGTACATTGGGATAAGTGAAAGCTCAAAAAATACATAAAAGACAACAAGATCCAGGGCAGCGAATGTACCAAGGGAAGCTGTCTGAAGGATCAAAAGCATGGCGTAATACCCTTTTATACTTTTGGTTACCGAATTCCAGGACGAAAGAATAACGATTGGTCCCATCAGCGTAGTAAGCATAAAGAGCAGGAGGCTCAGTCCGTCAAGACCAACCAGATATTTTACATCCATGGTCTCCAGTATCGGCGAGCCTTCGGTTACAAACTGCGGCAGTGCCGAGCTGGTGATATCGAAGTTCATCAGAAGCGGCAGTGAAAGCAGAAATGTAGCTGAGGTCGCGATAAATGACGTCCATTTGACTGCGGGCCCCTCCTTCATCAACAGGATGGCCAGCACGCCAAGCAGGGGCAAATAAATAACGATGTTTAAAAGAAACTCCATAGTCTGTGTTTACCCGTTTAAAACAATAACATTGACATTACAAGGATTACGCCTAAAATAAGGAAGAGAGCATAGCTGCTGGTTACACCAGTCTGTATATACCGAACCAGGCTACCAACCAGCCTTACGGTGCCTGCAACGGCATTAACCAGCCCGTCAACGATCTTCATATCAAATACTGCGAGTACGCGGTCTGATATATTCACAACCGGGTTAATCACCGTTGCCTCATACACCTCATCGAGGCTATACTTATTTTTCCACGTATCATAAAGGGCTCCAAATCGATCAGAAATTGCGGCATCTGACGCCTCTTGCTGATTATTTCCATACATTTTAAAAGCAACATACGTACCTGATACAGCCACAATAATTGAGATAATCATCAGCGCCCACTCAGCCGGTACAGATAATGTTAAAGAAATGTCCGCCGCAATTGGTGAAAGCCATTCGTGAAGCCAGTTGATGTGGCCGTATTCACCCGTAAAAGTTTTATACAGGAAGTTTGGCAGCCCGATAAATCCACCTACGGCCGACAGCACGGCAAGCGACCAGAGCGGTATTGTCATCGTGGCAGGACTTTCATGCAGGTATTTTTCTGAATCTTCAGCTCCTTCAATAAGCTTTGGCAGCTTAAAAGTGCCGTGGAATGTGGTAAACGTCAGTCTGAACATGTAGAAAGCGGTCAGGAATGCAGTTATCATACCAACACCCCACAATGTGAAATACATCACACCGGCAAACTCACCAAGCCCCATATTAAAAGCGTGCATCAGGATTTCATCTTTTGAAAAGAAACCGGCCAGTGGCGGAATACCTGCTATGGCTATTGTAGCAATCAGGAACGTCTTATAGGTAGATGGCATCCATTTTTTAAGCCCACCCATGTTTCGGATGTCCTGCGGATCAAAATGCACATCCTTGCCTTCATCATGAAGTTCATGCTCAACATGCTCCATTGTATGAATTACCGAACCAGAACCGAGGAAGAGACACGCTTTGAAAAATGCATGAGTTACCACGTGAAAGATTGCAGCCGTAAATGCGCCGGAGCCAAGTGCAAGGAACATAAACCCGAGCTGGGACACCGTGGAGTAGGCAAGCACACCCTTAATATCATTTTGCGTGATGGCGATCGTGGCCGCAACAATTGCTGTAAGTGCTCCAATCACCGCAATAATCATCATCACTTCAGGCGACATCACAAACATAGGTGAAAGCCGGGTGATGAGATAGATTCCTGAGGTAACCATGGTAGCCGCGTGAATAAGTGCGGATACAGATGTTGGGCCAGCCATGGCGTCCGGCAGCCAGACAAACAGGGGAATCTGCGCGCTTTTACCTGTTGCACCAATCAGCATCAGCAGCCCCACCCCGAATACAGCACCTGATGTAAACAAATCGAGATTATTCAGAATTACATCAAAATCCAGGCTTCCGACTGTTCCGAACACGATAAACATCGCAATCAGAAATGCGAAATCCCCTACCCTGTTGTATAGAAATGCTTTTTTAGCCGCATCGGATTTAGCCATGTCGGTATACCAGAATCCGATAAGCAGGTATGAGCAGAGCCCAACACCTTCCCATCCAAGAAACAGGAGAAGCAGGTTATTCGCCAGAACCAGGTTTAACATTGCAAAGATAAACAGGTTCAGGTAGGCGAAGAACTTCCAGTAGCCGGGATCATGGTTCATATACCCTATTGAGTAGAGATGAATCAACGACCCTACCCCGGTAACCACTAGCGTCATAATCAGGGATAGCTCATCAATCCTGTAGGCTACATCCACCGAGAGCGACCCAACCGTGATCCAGTTAAACAAAGTGACTATAATTGCATCGGAACCGGACGTGTACCCAAGAAAAAGAGTTACGGTAATCAAAAACGGGATAAACACAGCAAGATTTGCCAGAATACCAATTAGTGATTTTTTTGACCGGTAGTTTTCAGACGAGAGACCTGCGATTCCATTCAGCAGAAATCCAAGCAGTGGTAAACCAATAATTAAACTGACTAACGCAGTAGGTGATTCCATTCAACAGGCTAATTTATTTCACACTTCCAATTCGGCATTGCTGAGTGCCATTTATTGCAGGTGGCAAAGATACAAAAATCTCCCTCAAGATAAACTCAAAACCAAGGATAATTGTATCAAATTTTGACTGAGATAGTGATTTGAGTCGTATTTATCTTATTACGGCTCATACGTCTCCATAATTTGTAACATTGTCGATTTAAAATTCCATCAAAAAATTGTTTTTACAAATTTCCTTGAACTATTATTGCAGGTGACTCATGTTTTTTAATATGTTTGTGGCTTATCAAAAATTAAGCTCAACCAGCTCAACAATCTTAAAATAAGCAATGAATAAGCTGTCGTTTTTTACACTTACGATGTCTTTTATTTCGCTGATGGCTTTCTGGATCGCAATGAGCGGTTTTTTAGATGCTATTCACCTCGCCATGGGGGTTGTGTCAGTAGCTGGTGTGATGATGCTGAATTATCAGTTAAAAAAGCAGCGGTTTTTTGAAGATGACATGGACAACCTAAATGAACTCAGGTTTGGCAAGTCCTTCTATTATTTTTTCTGGCTCATTTATCAAATTCTGGTATCAGGGTTTCATGTTCTATTCGTAATTATGCGCCCGTCAATGCCGATTGAACCAACGATGGTCACCTTCAAGGTTGATTTACCGAGTTCCCACGCAAAAGTAATACTTGGAAACTCCATCACACTTACTCCCGGAACTCTTACAGTAGATATTGATGACGATACCTTTACCGTACACGCTTTAGACAGTAATTCTTATGCAGGTATTGTTGATGATTCAATGCCAAGAATGGTACTCTCCCTATTTAGCAAGGAAGACCGGCCCGTTGTGCGGGATTTCAAAATTATTAACCCTGACGTTTAAGGAATGCATTACTTCTTTCTTTACAGCGCGATAGCTCTTACGATTATTATCGCCATTCCGATGGTTCGGGTTGTTAAAGGGCCCACCCTTTTTGACCGTATTTTGGCTACGAACGCCATCGCAACAAAAACGATCGTTCTGATTTGTCTCACCGGCTATATTTTTGGCAGAATCGACATGTTTATCGATATCACGTTAGCATATGCCATCCTTGGTTTTCTCGGATCGATCGTAATTGCCAAGTATCTCTCCTCTTATAAAGTAAGACGGCAGCGTGAGCAGGAGGAGTTATGATACAGATTTCATTTAGCGTACTATTTATTATTCTTGGCATTATTTTCATACTGATGGGGAGTATTGGCATTGTTCGGCTTCCCGACTTCTATTCCCGTTCGCATGCGGCAAGTAAAAGCGACACGCTCGGGATAATGTTTGTTATCGGCGGGCTGATGGTATATGAGGGATTTTCACAAAGCAGCCTGAAACTTCTTTTCATTATTCTGTTTATTTGGCTTTCAAACCCTATCGGCTCGCATGCACTTGCCAGAGCTGCATTAAAAAAAGGAATCAAACCCGTGCTGTATAAACGGTCATCTAAGAAGGAGGAAGGATGATCTGGGAGCTTGAATTAGTACTTTACATATTTCTGATGATTTCGGCTATCGTGGCGCTTGAGTCAGACGACCTGCTGGTATCAGTTGTTATGATGACCATATTCAGCTTCATAATAGCCCTGCTGTTTACGGTAATGGGCGCCATTGATGTTGGATTTACTGAAGCCGTGGTTGGTGCCGGTGTTACCGGTGTCTTGTTTATAGTCGTTATCTATCAAACTACAAGAAAAACAGTCGATTGAAGGTTTTTAAACTACTCATACTAGTGTTGTTTGCCGGCATTTTACTCTACGCCTCGCTTGATCTGCCCTATCGCGGCGATCCGGATAATCTGATGCATGCTGAAGAGAGCATCACAGGCACTCGCGTTATTGGTAATTATGCCATACAGGAGGCGTATAACGACGCCCACACGCCAAACATGGTGACGGTAATACTCGGAGATTACAGGAGTATTGATACCTTTGGTGAGCAGATTGTTATTTACACAGCCGGGCTGATCACCCTGCTGGTGCTGCGGCGAAGACGACGGAGGATATCAACATGAGAAATCAATTTCACAGTCCGATCGTGCTTCTGGGAGCGCGGCTGCTGAGTCCCTACATCATGGTGTTTGGCTGGTATGTTATTTTTCACGGACACTACAGTCCGGGAGGTGGATTCCAGGGCGGCGCACTGCTTGCTGCATCTGTCCTTTTAATTCGTGTGGCGGGCGGACGGCTTATTTCCCGAAAGCAGCTGCAGGAATATATGAACACGCCATTTGCAATTATTGGTGTTTTAATCTACTTCCTTACAGGCCTGACTGCCATGATTGCCGGAGGTTACTTTCTCGATTACGGAGAACTGCCCATTCCCGGAATGGAGCCCTACTGGCTGCGATATACGGGCATATTAATTATAGAAGTTGGAATTGGCCTTACGGTGATGTGTATACTGGTCATGATTTACGACAACATGGTAAAGGGGGAAGATTATGGTTGATTTCTTTACAGGCCACTATGCCTACTGGTTTACGCTGATTCTGCTCTGTGTGGGGCTATACGGCATTATATATAAACAGAACCTGGTCAAGAAAACGATCGGGCTTGCCATTCTTCAGGCATCTGTTGTACTGTTTTTTGTATCCATCGCCTCAAAGTGGGATGCCACAGTAACGGTGCTTGACAAGAACATTCCCGTTGAGCAGGTCGAAAGTTATCTTAACCCACTGCCGCACACACTCATGCTTACCGCTATTGTTGTGGGCGTAGCCACATTGGGCGTTGCCTTTACGCTGCTGATTGCGATTTATAACCGCTATGGTACACTTGATGAACAAGAACTGTTAGACGAAATTCAATGATCGAATCGCATCTACCAGCAATCATTGCGCTGACATTTGTTTTGTTTTCTCTCCTGATTCCGCTTATTGGTATCTGGACCAAAAAGACAGCGCACCCTCTCGCCGTTCTTGGAACGGGATTGGCCACTGCTTTTTCGCTGATGTCGTTCATTACCTATATGAATACAGGCAGCATCCGCTATTTCTTTGGCGGATGGGAACCTCCTGTCGGTATCGAATTTGTTTACGACGGGCTTTCAGGATTTATACTGCTTGTCATAAATTCTGTTGCCTTCCTGGCGCTCATTTATGCAAGGCGGCCCGGGCATATGGAATTCAAGGGCAAAGAAACCGCTTATTACGCCCTGGCCATGCTGATGATGCTTGGGTTCAACGGCATGGTACTGACCGGCGACCTTTTTAATCTTTATGTATTTCTCGAGATTTCCTCCCTTTCTTCCTATGCACTGATCTCAATAGGAAGAAAACCTGCACCGTTTGCCGCTTTCAGATATCTCATTATTGGTACCACAGGCGGTACACTCTATTTGCTCGGTGTTGGGTTTCTGTACACCAATACAGGCACGCTTAATATCATTGACATGTCTGCTATGCTTCCCATGCTGGTGGACAATTCATCCGTCGTTACGGCTCTGATTCTGATGATTGTGGGCATTGGCGTAAAAGCGGCCATTTTCCCGATGCACGGCTGGCTTCCAGATTCGTATACCTATGCATCCACCCCATCTTCTTTACTGATTGCACCGATTGGCACCAAAGTAGCAGCCTACGTGCTGTTCCGGGTGATGCTTTACCTGTTTGGAGTTGATCTGACCGATGCTGTCGTACCAATCTCTTACATCGTGGGGGTATTTGCATGTATTGGAATTATTTACGGATCGGTGATGGCCATCGCACAGACTGAAATGAAGCGAATGCTCGCCTACAGCAGTGTGTCTCAAATCGGATATATCATTATGGGGCTGAGTCTTGCCAATCCATTTGGATTTGCCGGAGCTCTGCTGCACGTTCTGAATCACGCTGTCATGAAAGCCTGCCTCTTCATGATTACAGGTAATTTGCGCTACAAAGAAGGGCACTCGAACATCAGACTGTTTAACGACAGCTACCGAAAAAAATATCCCTGGACGATGGCCTCTTTTAGTGTGGCAGCCATCAGTATGGTGGGACTTCCGCCGCTCGCCGGATTTTTCAGCAAGTGGTACCTGGCACTGGGAACGATCGATAACAGCAACTGGCTGTTTCTCGCCGTGATTATTGTAAGCTCTCTGCTCAATGCGGTTTACTTCTTCAGAATTCTTGAAAAAGTGTATATGAAAAACCCTGATGCAGATGCGCAGGCTGAACCAGCAAAAGAGATTGAGTATGACGATGTACCGGCAAGCATGATGTCACCCATGGCGGTTCTGGCCATTGGCCTGTTTGTGATTGGCTTTGCCAATGCCGCTATTGTGACGATTCTTCTTGATATTTTCCCGATGTAATATGATTAACTTAAATTTTTGAACCACGATTGATGGATTTATCTATCGTACCTTTATTAGCAATCCTGGTGTCGCTGGCAGCAGTGCCGTTTATACTGCTCAGCTCTTCAAAGCCGAATCTGCGGGAAGCGTGGACGGTGATTGCAGGCCTGATTAAATTTGGGCTGGTGCTGACGCTATTACCGGGCGCCATTGACGGCAATACGGTTGAACTTCACCTGTTTGATCTTGCTCCCGGCCTCCCGCTCGCGCTCAAAGCTGACCCGTTTGGAGTCTATTTTGCGGTGATTGCTTCCGGATTGTGGATTTTCACCTCGTTCTACTCCATCGGGTACATGCGCGGGGCAGGCGAAAAGAAACAGACACGATACTTTGCCAGCTTTGCCGTCTGTCTGTCGGCCACCATCGGAATTGCATTTTCCGCCAACCTGCTTACCTTCATTGTTTTTTATGAAATGCTGACGCTCGCCACCTATCCACTTGTGATTCACAACGAGAAACGGGAAGCGATCAATGCCGGCCGCAAATATCTTGCCTTTACTCTCACGGCCGGTCTCCTTCTGGTAGCTGCATCAGCAATTATCTATCACTACACCGGCACCATTGAATTTACGCCGGGCGGTGTGTTTGGTGATATGGAGCTGCCTCGCAATACTATGCTTGTTGTCTTTATTTTGTTTCTAGGAGCCGTGGGAGTAAAAGCCGGCATCATGCCGATCCACGGATGGCTGCCCGCCGCAATGGCTGCTCCCACTCCGGTGAGTGCCCTGCTTCATGCTGTAGCTGTGGTTAAATCAGGTGTTTTTGCGGTTACCCGGATGGTTGGTTTTATTTTCGGTACAGACGTGATGGCTGCTTACGGTCTCAATGATATTTTAATCGTTCTGGCTGGTACAACGATTATTTTGGCATCTTTAATCGCATTTGCCCAGGACAATCTGAAGCGGCGGCTTGCCTATTCCACGGTTGGGCATCTTTCGTATATTGTGCTGGGGATTGCATTGCTGACTCCACTCGGAATGACGGGCGGGATCATGCACATTGCCGCACACGCCACCATGAAAATCACGCTCTTTTTCTGTGCCGGGGCGATTTATGTGAATCTGCACCGAACAGAGATCAGTAACCTGAACGGTATCGCCAAGGTGATGCCGTGGACAATGGGCGCATTTGCCGTCGGATCGATGGGTCTGGCCGGAATTCCTCCGATCAATGGATTTTTCAGCAAGTGGCACCTGATTCTGGGCTCGTTTGAAGGCGATATGATCATTCCGGCCCTTGTACTGATCGTCAGCGGCCTGTTGAACGTCGGCTACTTCTTCCCTATCCTCTATCGAGCTTATTTCAAAAAAGGGGAAGGCCTTGAAAAATATGGCGAGGCATCACCATTTATGGTGGTCCCCATCGTTATTACAGCCACGCTATCAGTGCTCTTTGGACTTTTCCCGAATCTCTTTTTTAACTTCTTTGATATCGCCCTGCTAGTCAGCGAATCGCTATTTAACGGAGGCACACCATGAACTGGAACAGAGCAGTCTGGACGGTTATTGCCGTTATCATATTAATCACGCTTGGACTGGAGTTCACATATCTGTCTGATTACGACAGCCATTGGTGGAACCATATCCCGGCGTTTTATGCGATCTATGGATTTTTATGCTGCCTGGCAATCATCTACTTTGCCAAGTTTTTAGCCAAGAACATTGTAAACCGCGACATCCACTACTATGATTGAGTTTCTGACCATACCGGGAGTGATCTTGATTATCGGGGCTCTGCTTCTGCCCCTGCTGCCGAAAAACATACGCGGATCTGTCTTTCTGCTGTTTCCACTGGCGGCACTGTATGTTGTATTTACCACAGCTGACGGCTATTCCTATGGCATCGAGTTCTTTTCCTACCAGGTTCAGCTGATGGAGGTGGACAAGCTGAGCCGAGTCTTTGGCATCATCTTTTCCATCACGGCATTTGTGGCGGGTGTTTACGCGCTGCATATGAAAGAACTGGGGCAGCAGGTCAACGCGCTGGTTTATGCCGGAAGTGCACTTGGCGTCACCTTTGCGGGTGATCTATTGACGCTGATTATTTTCTGGGAGCTGATGGCTGTGAGCTCAACCTGGCTGATCTGGGCTCGTCGCACAAAAGAGTCGGACGGTGCGGGGATGCGATACCTGATATACCACGTTCTGGGTGGCGGACTTTTACTTGGCGGAATTATCTGGCATTACGCTGACACGGGCTCTCTCGCAGTAGAAACCATTGCACAAAACTATACCTTCGCAAACGTATTGATGCTTGTAGGCGTGTGCGTTAACGCCGCCGTGATTCCACTTCACACCTGGCTTGCCGATGCCTATCCCAAAGCGACCATCACCGGTGCCGTATTTATGAGCGCTTTTACAACAAAGTCAGCCGTGTATGTACTTATACGTGTCTTTCCGGGCTGGGATGTGCTAATATGGTTTGGAGCCGCCATGGCGATTTACGGCGTGGTTTACGCGGTCATCTGTAAAGATATACGCGAGATTCTGGCCTATCACATTATCAGTCAGGTCGGCTTTATGGTATGCGGCATTGGTATTGGAACTCATCTGGCGCTGAATGGGGCCACTGCGCATGCTTACAGCCACATTCTCTACAAATCTCTGCTTTTCATGGGAACCGGGGCCGTTCTGTATGCGACGGGATCAAGCAGGCTTGTGAACCTGGGAGGGCTCTTCAAAAAAATGCCCTATACCTTCGGTCTTTATATGGTTGGCGCACTCTCCATTTCCGGGCTGCCGCTGTTTAACGGCTACATTAGCAAGAGTATGACGATCAGTGCCGCCGGATACGCTCATATTGAGGGTGCCCAGCTCATGCTGCTGCTGGCTTCTGTCGGTACATTTTTGAGTGTAGGCTTGAAACTCCCATGGTTTACCTGGTTTGATAAAAAAGAGAATGATATAACCGTCAGGAAACTTCCCTGGAACATGTATGTGGCGATGGGATTAGCGGCATTTGCCTGTATTTTTTATGGCATCTAC
>Ga0102925_1001980_pt1 | contig 11322 bp, 6 predicted proteins | sample SalPonR1_A_D1_MG_FD_78216 | JGI IMG/M metagenome (GOLD analysis project Ga0102925, IMG submission 78216) | Salt pond soil microbial communities from South San Francisco under conditions of wetland restoration - Salt Pond MetaG R1_A_D1_MG | ecosystem: Environmental > Aquatic > Marine > Intertidal... | reverse complement strand
TCATATGTTCTCGATTGAGAAGAAAAATCACATTTACCTATTTAAATGACGAGTTTAAAAAGCTCTATGTTAATTCAGTTCAAGGTTGTGAAGGGCTTGCCGAATACAGAGTTTATGCTAAAATGAAAATTGCTGTTGAAGATGAAGATGAATTAGTTGATGACCTCGAAGAAGGTATGGTTGAAATTGAAGGTCAAGAAATTGAAGAATCAGAATCAGAAACTGAGATTGAAAACATCAAAGTGACAGCAGTTAGCTTCACCACAATGTTGGCTAGTTACGCAAAAACATACGCATATATAAGAAACCGAAAGTTTTCTAACCAGAAAATAAATAATTCCATTTTCGATTTACAGCGTATAAAATCCGTGCCTACCTACACATTTTTACTCGAGCTATTTTCACGGGATAATATTTCTGATTCAGATAGATTGGCGATTCTTAAAATGATTGCGGTGTTCATGTTGAGAAGACATATCTGCTCTCGCCGAACAGGAGTATTAGATGACATATTTTCGGATTTGGTCAATAAGCTGGAGGAAGAAAACATCATAACTGCTGTAAAGGATCGCCTAATTAAAGATATGCCGGGTGATGAAGAATTTCAAATCAACTTCATTAAAGCGGATTACAAAAGAAGTATCAACAGAGCTAAATACGTGATGGAACAGTTTGAGTATAACCTTCACGAAACGCAAGGTGAATTTACGATAAACTCAGGTGCGGAAGTACATCTTGAGCATATTATTCCTAAAAAAATTACCACAAAAAAATCAAAAAGAGAATTTGGAGATTGGGAAGTTTACTTGGGGGAAGGTGCTAAACTGGTTCATGGTGAATACGTGAATAGGATTGGAAATTTCACTTTGCTTGGGCAAAAACTAAACATTGTAGCTTCTAATAATCCGTTTGAAGACAAGCTCGCTCAGTATAAAAAATCGTCTTTAAAAATCACCAAAGAAATTGCTGACGAGTACGATGAGTTCAAATTCGATCAGGTTGTATCAAGATCAAAAGCCTTAGCTAAAAAGGCAATAAATATTTGGAAAATATAATGATAAAGGAATATATACAAAAACACTTTGAGAAGAAACTGGATACTGGTTCTGGTTTGGTGATATACGACCCAAATCTTTTCTTTAAAGATATCGTAACTGATTTAGAAAGTTCAAACATTAAGGTGTTTGATGCATCCCAAAATGTAATAATCGCAAGAGAAAATGCACTAGACTACTGGGTAAATGTGATGCCAAAAAATAAAGAGGCCAAGATTGTTGTGTATGTCCCTTTCAAATCAAAGCAAGATGCAGATGATTTAACATTTGATCCTTTTATCATATTTTCATCCGGTGGTAGAGTCTTCCCAGATGAAGCAGCCGACCAATATAAAAACCTGTGCATTGCTGCTATACCGGGAAAAGAAGCTAAAATTGAAGAGTTTTTTAAGGAAGAGGATTATCCTTCTTTTGATTCTATTGATGCGCTTGAAGGAGGAAATACATATCCAAAACTGAAAAGCGGGTTAAACGCAAGCTCGAGTGCTGAGATTTTGATGGCTATGCTTGTGCCTTCTGAAACCCAACTAAGTTTCCTCAAATTGGATAAAACTTGGACCAAAGACCTCAAGCTATTTTCAAAAAACGTTTTGGGAGTAACGCTTAAAAAGAAAAAGTTTGAATCTGTTTCGGAAGAGTTGTGGAATTTGGTTTTGTACAGTGAGTTTGTTCATGATCTTCCAATTGACCTTCCAAAGCAGTTGAAGGATGTTTCCTCTACCCAGGAAAGTACCAGCCAATTAATTCATGAGGTATGTTCTCAATTGAGAAAACGAAAAGATTTAGAGGAAAGATATGTACAGCAAGCTAAACGAGTGAGCGATGAACTCTCCTTACCTAAACTATTTGCTAAAGAAACCAACCTTGGAAACATTAATACCTTTGCATTTGAGGATACTACTTTTTTTAGTGCATTTAAGGATAAGCTACTTTCAGGTGATTTGAATGCCGCAGAGAGTATTTTAAATCAGTCAACGGATTCCATTTGGAGTACCTATGATGATGAAAGAAGGTCCTCATGGTTAATAGGCCGAAAAGCACTCGCTATAAAACGATTAATACACAAGCTAAGTGATGACGCTAAAAAGCATACCGACATTAATTCAATGGTTGCATGGTATGCTAAGGAAGTATATGAATTGGATACCTTGCATCGTGAACTAGATAAAAATGTAGCAGAACTCATTTCTATCTCTCCACTGTTGAGGGAAGTACATAAGTTTGCCGTTGATGCCTATTTGAATTTTACTGAATCAATGCAGAAATCATTCTTGGATTCCATTGAAGAAGAAGGGTTAATTTCTCTGACAATTCAACGTAATATTGAATTATTCGATAAACGAGTAGAGCCGTTAGTTATGTCAGGAAGGAAGACTGTGTACTTTCTTGCAGATGCACTCCGATATGAACTAGCGAGTCAATTAAAATCGAGATTAGAACGAGCTTCGTTTGATGCTGAATTAGAGCCTTCTTTGGCATTTTCACCTACCGTTACCAAATATGCTATGGCAGCCCTCATGCCAAAAGCAGATACAAATTTGTCCCTCAAATTGAAAGGTGAGAAATTAGAACCTTTCCTTTCAGATGTTGAATCTTCATCTCGTGATGCACGAATGAAATATGCCTTGAACATATTAGGAGACAAGGCTTCATGGGCATGGGAAAAGGATGTGCTTTCTGACAAATATGAAAAATCAGATTTGTTGTTTATCACAACAACAGAAATTGATCAAGCTGGTGAAAGCTCTCCCGACAATGCTCAATTGCTGATCGAGCAAGCGCTAATGAAAATTCTAAAAGTATCGAGTAAATTGCGAGATGAAGGCTATGAAGAATTTGTGTTAGCCGCAGATCATGGATTTGTATTAATTGATGAATTCAAAGCGGGTAATAAGAGTGAAAAACCAGTTGGAGAATGGTCATTGAAAAAGTCTAGATGCGTAGCAGGAAAGGGGGGAAGCAATTCAGATCATCTAGAATTAAGTGCTTCAGATTTAGGTGTGAACTCAGAAGTGGATCAATTCCTCTTCTTGAAAAATTACGCAACTTATGAGAGAGGAAAACAGTTCTTTCATGAGGGGATATCATTGCAAGAAATCATTACGCCTTGCTTAACATACCGTCCTCAGAAAAGTAAGGCTAAGGAAGAAATTCAGGTCAATCTGACCTATAAAGGGAAAACTACGGGAGTAATTACAACTTTGCGGCCATCATTAGAGTTAGCAACTTTTGCTCAGTCACTTTTCGGTGATCTAATTGATATACAAATAGAAGCTGTAAGCGGAGAGAAAATTGTAGGTCAACCAGCGCCCTCAGAATATGTTAATCCAACTACAGGCTATATTGAAATTAGACAAGCAACATCAATTAAATTTTCACTAGCAATGGATGAAGACTTTGAGGGTGATTTTATTGTTTATGCGAAATCACCGGCATCAGGTCTTATTCTATCAGAGCTAAAATTATCAACTGATTACTTATAAAATATGGACATATTAGACAAAAAATTAAATGAGTTTTACCCTGGGAAAGTTGTTCGTAAAGACTTGGTTCATGACATCAAAAAGGCTGCAAATGTACCTTCTTTTGTTTTAGAATTTTTGTTAGCTAAGTATTGCGCCACTGATGACCCACATGAAATAGTTGCTGGAAAAAAAGCAGTTTTAGAAGTAGTCGAGAAGAATTATGTAAGACCAGATGAGGCAAACAAGGCGCAATCAACTGTTGAGCAAAAAGGTCGGCATAAATTTATTGATAGAGTACATGTTAAGTACAAAGAAAGAGAAAAAAGGCACTGGGCTGAAATGGAAAATTTTGGCTCAAATAGAATTGCTATCAATGAAAAATTTTATAAGGATAATGAAAAGCTTTTAGAAGGAGGCGTCTGGGCAGAAGTTACTGTTGGATATAATGAAGTTGAGGAGGATAATTATGCTTTTTATATAGAAGACTTAAAACCTATTCAACTCTCTCGCTTTGATTTTAATAAGTTTCTTGAAGCACGTAGAAACTTCACTACAGATGAATGGGTTGATGTTGTTCTAAGAAGCGTGGGTATCAATCCAGAAATCATAGACAATTTGCCCTCAGAATACAAGGGAAGAGTTCCAGAGGGAAAAAGACTAAAGCTTCACTTTTTAGCGCGTTTGATGCCCTTGGTTCAAGCCAATTATAATTTCATTGAGTTAGGACCAAGAGGAACAGGTAAATCCCATTTTTACAGTGAGTTCTCACCGTATTGTACTTTGATTAGTGGTGGAAAAGCGAGTACTGCAACCTTGCTATATAACAATGCACGGAAAAAAGTTGGGTTAGTTGGCTATTGGGATACGATCGGTTTTGATGAAGTGGGAAACCTTAAGATTAAGGATACCGATACTATCCAGATTATGAAGGACTATATGGCTAAGGGCAGATTTAGCCGTGGTAGAGAAGTTATAGCAAATGCTAGTTTTGCATTTGTAGGCAATATTGATCATTCTATTGAACAAATAGTCCGCTCTTCCGACCACTCACTTTTTTTGACACTACCTAAATCTTTTGATTTTGCAATTCAGGATCGTTTTTTCTATTACTTACCGGGCTGGGAAATCCCCAAAATGGATCCTCGATGGTATGCTAGCAACTATGGACTCATAACAGATTATTTTGCAGAAGCATTTCACTTCATGTTCAAAAACAATAGTGTGTACAGTGATATACTTTCAAAAAAAATGAAATTGGGCCCTAAAGTTGAGGGTCGGGATGATTTAGCTATTCAGAAAACTACAATGGCCTTGCTAAAGATAATTCATCCTGATGCTAATCCGACTGATGAAGAATTTGAAGAAATTCTAGCATATGCTATCGAAGGGCGAAGAAGAGTGAAAGAACAGATGAACAAAATGAAAGTGGATGATGAGTTTGCCGGTGTAGATTTATCATACTTCTCCAATGATGGTAAAGAGGTTGTTGTTTATTGTCTCGAGAGCAAAAGCGTTCTTAAGGGTCAGCCTTCAAAGTTAGATCATGCTTCCAGCTCAGGATTAACTGATGACAACTCAGCGGACACTGTAGCTTCGACTGATTCAGGAGTATTTCATTCTGAAGACGTCAGCAAGGGTAAGGAACCAATTGAAAAGTATCTAAAAGTGCATTATGGAGATATTGGATATAGCTACGAAGAAGTATTCAAGGATTATTTAATTGGAGTAAAAGAGGTGATAATCCAAGATCCATACATCCGACAAAAACATCAAATTTCAAACTTTCTAAAACTAGCAGAACTTCTCGTAAAAATTGGGGATTGTAAGAAAATTCACCTTATTACATCTTCAGATGATGAAGAACAAAAAAAAGAAAATAGATACTATTTCGAGAAAATAGCAGATAGTCTATTTGAAAATGAAATTGAATTCACTTTCGAGTTTTCAAATACCATTCACGATCGACAAATCGAAACTTCCAATGGTTGGAGAATTGTTATGGGAAGAGGATTAGATTATTTTCAATCTCTTGGTGGAAATTATTTTCAAATTGGCGTTAATGACCAAAGTTTGAGGCCTTGTTTGGAGTGTGGGTTTGATTTTATTCGAATTAAATAAGATGGGGGACTAGAATTGTACTTGATTCAAGTGTTTCGCAATTTGATTGATTATTTGACCCGAATATATGTGACATAAAGAATACTGCGAAGAAAAGAAAAAAGCACAAATCCAAAAGAAAGAAAAAGGGTAATAGAAGTAGGGTGCAATCAATTGTAGAGCGCAAGACAAATGATGAGATATTTGCAGAACTCATTAGTAAACTGTCAAGTAAGGCCATAGCAGAATTATCTGAAGTAGTTGATGTAAAAGAGAGTGTTTTGGAAGGTGCCTTAAACAAAATGGGTGTTGATACAAAAGATGATATTGAATTGCAAGCCATAGAGAGTGAGAGTGCTAAAGAGTATTTAGTAAAACTATATAAGATGCATTTAGCAAATCAACGTAAGGGGAAAGCACATCGTACAAATTGGAGGGTAGCTATAAAGCCTTCATCGAATGACTTGGAAACTGAATATGAAAAAATGCAAACAATAAAAATTATTAAGGTGATATCTACTGGAGTACGGAATTGAGATTTATCAGTTTTAGTATTATTAAAAAATACTGGTCAAAAAAGGATAATACTAATAGCTTGATAGCCTGATTGATAATGAGTAATGAAGGGTTATATTTAGTTAGATTTTGATCTTTTTGAGATTGATTTTTTAAAGTACGACGCACTACATTATCACCATTATTATTCCAGGTTAATGCTTCCTGAGTGATTGTTTAAGGCATTAACTTCATTTTATCGGAATCTCCGATATCCATTCCGGTAGAACCGCTGGATCCATCTCCTCTGGTTCCTCCATCGGGTGTGCCACCGCTAGATAGTTCTCCCTCGTTAATTCCAGGTTGAAGGTTTTGCACATCTGAATAGCCCCATTTTTGGACGGATATGTCCGGGTTCCACGAAGGTTTTTTAGAGTCATAACGTCTGAGGATGTGTTGTGTTGGTCCTTTTCTTTTCCCATTTTTAACTATTTCAACAATTTAAGAGTCAATTGCATTAATCAAAAATAACGTATTGAGTGGATATACAAAATTTTGACAAGGCTATACTACTATCTGCAAAAGCCTGTAGTATATTAGCTAGTATTCAAATAATGCCCGAACAGTTTAAAAGATGATTCTTTAATAAGCTCACGAACAAGTGTTTTATACGCCGGAGGTACCAGAAACGAGTCATGGATTGTGAGAATAGGACAATCAGGTTTCTTATTAATTATTTCAGAACCGACTATATCTAGTATAAATCAGGCTTCCAACCTTTGTGTGAACATAGCAAAAGGGCACTCCCAATCCCCTTTCCTCTGTAGGCTGCCCTTCTTTAGAATTATTCTTTACATTCCGTTGATATAAAGTATAGCTATTCTACACTATGCAGCTCTTTGATTGGTGTTTTTCCTGGATTCGACCTTTACCTTAATCCGAAATCCAAACAGCCGTTGTGACTCATCTTCAAAGACTTTTCTAACTAAGTTTACGTATTTATGTGTAGTATAAATCGCATCATGAATGGGAAGTATCGGACAGTTCGGTGCTTCTCTCTTGAGAGTAGCACATACATTATCTAAGACAAACCAAGCTTCAACCGACATGAAAAACATGGCAAAGGGACATCTCAGGTCATTTTTACCTCTTTTCATCTTGCCCTTACCTTTAGAAGTTTTATAATAACCTTCATTGAGCTTAAGAATGGTATCATAAGGCACTTTGAACTCACGCTCAAACATTTTAGCCTTGCAGCCATGATATTTTGTGGGAGAGTTGAGAATCTTCATGAGAGCTGTTTTTGCTTTATCTCTCTGGTTTTTGGGTACACTATCAGCAGAACCTATTTTGAACCAAATCCTAGCCATATATTCATAGATGTCACCATTAAGAATTTCTTTGATATACTTGTGAACGCTCGGAGGCCAATCTGTAGAGCTTCTGAGGAGATTATTTCTCTGAGCTGATTCAGATAGTCTCTTTGGGTTCGATTGAATCAATAGCTCTAATAATTTTGGGGTATTTTCAACAAGTTCATGATGAAAGAGTAAGATGCTGAGGGTTGGTATAGAGCTTTTGATATCAATACCTATTAAATGCTCACCATTCAGTGTGATTTGACGCCTTATCGTTTTAGAAACATTTGTAAAGTTCGTATAGAGTCTCCCATTCTTATCCGTTTTATAGGTCCAATTCTCAGGTTGAGAAAGCAGTCTTTCGGTATTAATAATTTGGCTTACAGCCCTATTTTCATCTCCTTCGTACAATTCCAGTATAGAGTCTCTACTGGGCCCTTTAAGCTGACTTTGCCACTTTAGAAGGTGTGAATATTTCTTCTTTACTCCTTTCTCCTGGTTAAACGACCTTACGCTTTTAATGACCTTGCTCTCTTCTATAGCATACTCTCTTTTTTTTCCCTCTACTAATAATGGGTTTATGGAGTATTTTCTGCAATAACCACTACCGCCCATATTTGAATGCTTTTTCTTAAGGCTAAGAATATTTTTAGACTCAAAATGCCTTAGGTAGTCCTTATAGTTATAAACAGCTTTTTCTAATAGTTGACTGCATAGGTTAACAGAATCAGTATCAATATCCTTCTCTCTATTTTTGTCTAACTGGTTGAAAATAATATGTAATAAATAAGCCGCTCTATCAAGAATTTTATCCTTTGTAGTAGGTTTCTTTGCGTTACGCATTAAAACTGAGTCCTGCATTAAGTTCTCCAAATTCATCTCTGGTATTAATATTTCAAATTTATTCATGGTTAAGCTCTTTTTAATAGGTTTTCTAAATCTTGAATTTTAAATCGAGTGGCACTTCCTAGTTTATATTTAGGAAGCATCCCGTACCTGACGAGGTTGTCTATAGTACTTTCAGATACAGATAGGTATCCTGCTGCCTCTTTTTTAGTCAATGGGCGATGGACTATTCTCATCTCTCCTCGTCGGTCTTTACTGGCTTCTTTCATAATTGTATCGTTTTAATTAAAAATCTACAGTTACAAACCGCTTTACACGCTAGAAGTGCATGATTATAGCCAGTACATTGAGTCGCTACATTGGGCTACATTGAGAAATGAGTAGAAGCCTTTATTTATGGGAGAGATATTGAAAAACAGGGGGTCTAGAAGATTTTTTATTTAAAATTAATCCGATGACAAACCAGAACTTGGGTTACTGAGGACCAAAAGTAATAGCCTGGATATGCTCTGCAGCAAATAGATAGTGCGTAAATTGGGATTAGTCTAGACCCTTAAAGAGTTGGTAATCTATTTTTTTTTCTTTAAATACTTCGAACTCTCTATTTAGCTTTATTAACTGTGCTTGTGCTTCATTAAATTTAGCAGTATCTGTAATGGAGTTTTTTATGTACTGTTTTATATAGGCAATAGCATACTCTAACTGTTTGACTCTGTCATCGAACTTGTGTAGAGCAATGTCAACTTCTTTAGCAGTTTTAGCGTAAAAGTTTAATGAGAAGTGTGGTTTGTTCCAATACTTTTTAAGGGTATCAGTTTTTACCGGTTTTGCTTTTGTTATTGGATGTATTATTTCTTTCAAACAATCGCAAACAATCTTGGGAATCTCGTTGCCACATACAGTAGATTCTTCATTTCCAGTATATATGGCCAAGAAGGCAACTCTGGAGTGATTTTTAGTCATTGAGTTATTTAGCGCATTACACCAAAGAATATAAAGTAAACATATAGCGTTCATTCCGACATGATTTATCTTAATAGGTATAGTCTTACGAACATTATTTAAAGTTCTGATTACATCGCTTTGTGACCTGAATTTTGTAGAATAAAAACTTATAATACTATTAATAAATGTTGTCAGAATTTTTAGGTATTCCCTTTCATATAGGATCTCAATTTCTTCCTCTATAGGATCTGAAAGGGGTAAATATTCATCATTTATGTTTGTTCCTCCATTATTTTTTCTATAAGCCTTTTTATAGTCTGAAATAAGCTCTTCTCCATGTATATCTATTCCCTCATCGACAAATAGTATTTCATTCAGAACCTTATTCTCCTTTATTTTCTCCAAAAGCGACTTAGCGTAATAGTCAGCTTGTGCTTTGGCTTCAGAAAGGTTTGAATATTTCTTCATTTCAGCTTTAAACAGATACAATTCTGCCTTTAAAGCTGTCTCCACGCATTCTAGTATAGGTTTGCGACCTTTGTCTAAGCCCATAAGCTTCCTTCTCTTAGGGGTGATTCTTTCCCAAAACCTGCTCTCGTTTAGGATAAAGTCATCGCCATAAAACGCTAAAACTTCAAAGTATAAAGGCGGTTTTTCGTTAACTTCCCTAAACGGTGTGAATAGAAAATAGTCTCTTTCCTCAACTATTTTGGTGAACTCAGTGGCTATGTCCTCTAACGTTTCGTCATATTCATGAAAGGTAGAGCCAACTAAATAAAAATATTTTTTTAACAGGAATCCATAGTTGTCGGCAAAGACTGAAAGCAGACTCGTATAGTTAGGAGTGTTGATGACAGAGTTAAGCTCCTTTTTACTTATTTGATTTCCATAAATTTGTATTAGGTAATCAATCCTATCAGAGCTTAGTTTTGTTGCCCTACTAATACCAAAATGAAGCTTTAAAATTAAGGGTAAGTTCTCTAGCTTGACTTTGGGAAACGACACTTGTAGATCACGAATCTGTGCGTAAAACTTTGCCCTTAGAAATTCTTTTTTTTCGCTGCCTATTTCTTTACTCTCAAGCTCTAAAGTAAGGGCTATTTTATCTAATGGTTCCATAAGCCACAATTTAAAGAGTTTCTTAAAAGTCTAGTGTTCTTCTATATACCCAAGTCTATCTTTTCTCTAGCAGTTGATGTATGCTTTATATAATTAGAGAAGGTCTTCAGGTCTTTATGGCCAGTATAGTGCATTATATCATAAGGCGGTATACCTTTTGCAGCAGCTAAGGTTGCAAATGTTCTTCTGGCCGTATGCGTTGTTATAAGCTTATAAACTTTCACTCTTCTAGTGCTACTTTTTACACTTGACTCTTCGTGAACAAGTACTTCTCGCTCTAGGCCTGCTTTTCTGCCGATATCCTTAATTGTTCTATTAATATATGCCTCAGAAAATGATGGTAGCTGCCCATCATATTTTTCTATAACCTGCTCAACGGTTTCTGGTAGAGGAAAGGAAATTTTAGTTTTAGTTTTCTTCTGATATATCTCTAAGTATTTTTTACCGCTATTCATCACAACAGAATCCGAGGTAATGTTTTTGTAGTCACTTATTCTTTGACCCGTGTAGACGCCAATAATAAAAATGTCACGTATGATATCCTCACTCCCACTAAGATTAGCCTCCTTTATCATTCTTACCTCTTCTGCTTCTAGTGCAATGTGTTTTCTTTTTGGTTTAGATCTTTGTACCCTCCACGATTTGCTTTCATAGGCTCTACTGAAACTTATTTCATTATCCCGACACCAATTGAGAAAACGAATCAATCTTCTTTGATGCTTCTGTGCATTAGAAAAAGCGTATCCCATATCCTTCTGTAAGAAGGTGGTAAATTTTGTGAGAACATCTAGTGTAAGGTCATTTAATTCTAAGTTTTTTAGAGGGAATCCAGATAGTTCAAAATTGTTTAATAGCTGTTTATAACTACCTATAGATACATCTTTGATATTACTATTGATTTCTAGTTGTCGAATAAACTTTTCCAGTAAGTCTTTTATTTTT
>Ga0102925_1001979_pt1 | contig 11324 bp, 8 predicted proteins | sample SalPonR1_A_D1_MG_FD_78216 | JGI IMG/M metagenome (GOLD analysis project Ga0102925, IMG submission 78216) | Salt pond soil microbial communities from South San Francisco under conditions of wetland restoration - Salt Pond MetaG R1_A_D1_MG | ecosystem: Environmental > Aquatic > Marine > Intertidal... | reverse complement strand
GCCCCGTAGCTCCGGTGCGTTGGCAGGGCGCGCCGTGGGCGGTACCCTGAGCGGTCTTCCCTCCCGTTTGCACCGAGGTGGCCATGGCCAAATTGGAAGACCTGGTGGGCAACACCCCTGTATGCGAGCTGCGGCGCATTCGCCCGGACAACCCCGATGTGCGCTTGCTGGTCAAGCTCGAAGGCAACAACCCGGCGGGTTCCGTCAAAGACCGTCCGGCGTTGTCCATGATCCTGCGGGCGGAGGAACGCGGTGAACTGACACCGGGCGCCCGCATCATCGAGCCCACCTCTGGCAACACCGGCATCGCCCTGGCCATGGTAGCCGCCGTGCGCGGTTACGAACTCACCCTGGTCATGCCGGAAAATGCCAGCGAAGAGCGCAAGATGCTCATGCGCGCCTACGGCGCCCACCTGGAGCTGACGCCCGCGGAGCAGAGCATGGAGGGCACCATCGACCGCGCCCGCGAACTGCTGGACGCGGACCCGGCGGCGCGCATGCTCGATCAGTTCTCCAACCCGGACAATCCCCGCGCCCATTACGAGACCACCGGCCCGGAGATCTGGCGGGACACGGCCGGCGAGGTGACCCATTTCATCTCCTCCATGGGCACCACCGGCACCATCATGGGTTGTTCCCGCTATTTCAAGGAAGTAGCGCCTTCCGTTCAAGTGGTGGGCGCCCAGCCCCGGGAAGGCTCGCGCATCCCCGGCATCCGCCGCTGGCCGGAGGCCTATCTGCCCCGGATCTATGAGCCCGAACGGGTGGACCGCATCATCGATGTGGAGCAGACCGACGCCGAGAACATGGCGCGCTGTCTGGCCCGGCAGGAAGGCCTGTTCCTGGGGCTGTCCGCGGCAGGGGCCGTGGTCGCCATGCAGCAAGTCGCCGCGGAGATCGACGCCGGCACCATCGTCTGCATTGCCCCGGACCGCGGCGACCGCTACCTGAGCACCGGACTGTACGCGTCGTGAACGTCCTGGTCTTCGACATCGAGACCGTGCCCGATATCGACGGCGGGCGCCGCCTCTACGGCCTGGACGGCCTGTCCGACGCCGATACCATCCAGGCCATGCAGGCCCTGCGCCGGCAGCAGACCGGCGGCCGCGAGTTCATGCGCCACCACCTGCACCGAGTGGTGGCCATCTCCGTGGTGTTCCGTCACCCCCGCCTGGAAGAGGGCATCAAGGTGTGGTCCCTGGGCGAGGCGGATTCCACTGAAGGGGAGTTGCTGCAGCATTTCTACGACGGCCTCGAGCGCTACAGCCCCACACTGGTGTCCTGGAACGGCTCCGGCTTCGACCTCCCGGTGATGCATTACCGCTCGCTGCTGCACGGCGTGGTGGCGCCGCGCTACTGGGAAGAGGGCGAGGGCGACCGCGAATTCCGCTTCAACAACTACCTGAACCGCTTCCACAAGCGCCACACCGACCTCATGGATGTACTGGCGGGCTACCAGGGCAACGCCGCGGCGCCGCTGGATGAGATGGCAACCCTGCTAGGCCTACCCGGCAAGATGGGCATGGACGGCAGCAAGGTGGCCGATGCCTGGCTGGCCGGAGACATGGACGTCATCCGCAACTATTGCGAAACCGACGTGCTCAACACCTACGGCGTCTACCTCCATTGGCTGGTCAATAGCGGGCGGCTGGCGCCGGCGGAACTGGCGGAAGAGAAGCGCCTGCTGGCGGCCCATCTCGACGACCCCGAACGCCCCCACCTGCAAGAATTCCGCAACGCTTGGACCGGAACCGATGACTGAGGCTGAAATCGCCGACCTCCCCGAAATCACCATCGACGACCTGGACCACGACGGCCGCGGCGTCGGGCGCGTGGATGACAAGGTGGTGTTCGTGGACGGCGCCTTGCCCGGCGAGCGGGTGCGCTTCCAGTACACCAAAGGCGGGCGCCAATACGACCAGGGAAAGCTGGCGGAAGTGCTGGTGCCCAGCCCGGACCGGGTGGAGCCGGCTTGCCCGGTGTTCGGTCTGTGCGGCGGCTGCAGCCTGCAGCATCTGGCCCCGGCGGCGCAGGTGCAGGCCAAGGAACACCACCTGCGCGACAACATGCAGCGCACGGCGGGGCTGGCACCGGAGCAGTGGCTGGCGCCCATCGACGGCCCGCACTGGGGTTACCGCGCCAAGGCCCGGCTGAGCGTGCGCCAGGTGCGCAACAAGGGCCAGTTGGTGGGCTTCCGCGAGCGGGCCAGCAGCTACGTCACCGTCATGGACGCCTGCCCGGTGCTGGACCCGCGCCTGGATGCGCTGATCCAGCCGCTCAAGGAGCTGGTGGCCGGGCTCAGCCGGCCTGACCGAGTGCCGCAAGCCGAGGTGGCGGCCTCCGAGGGCGATGCCTGCGTGGTCATCCGCCACCTTACCGAGCTGACCGACGCCGACCGCCAGCGCCTGGCCGACTTCCAGGCCGAGCAGGGCATCGTGGTGGAGACCCAGTCCAAGGGCCCGGAGACGGCCGGGCCCCTGGACCCGGCGCGGCCGGCAGACCTGTTCTACCAGCTCCCGGAATTCGACCTGACCCTGCGCTTTCGCAGCACGGATTTCGTGCAGGTCAACCAGGAGGTGAATCGCCAGCTGGTCAGCCGCGCCATGGCCCTGCTCGGCCCTGCGGAGGGCGATGAGGTACTCGATTTGTTCTGCGGGCTGGGCAATTTCTCCCTGGCCGCCGCGGCCCGCGGTGCCCAGGTCTACGGTCTGGAAGGGGAGCAAGCCCTGGTGGAGCGGGCGGCGGCCAATGCCCACGACAACGGTTTGAGTGGCCAAACGGCCTTCACCGCCGCAGATCTCACCGAGACGCCGCTCACGGAGATTGCCCGGGCTCGCAGTGCCGACAAGGTCTTGCTCGATCCGCCGCGACCCGGGGCGGTGGAGGCCTGCAAGCAACTGGTAGAACTGGGGCCGGAGCGGATCGTCTACATCTCCTGCAATCCGGCCACCCTGGCGCGGGATGCCGCCGTGCTGGCCAACGGCGGCTATCGCCTGGCCAGCGCCGGTATTGCCAATATGTTCCCGCACACCGCCCACGTGGAATCCGTGGCCTGCTTCGAACGCGGCGAAACGGGGAAACCCCATGGCTGACGAGCCCATCGCAAACTTCCAGGAATTGCTCAACCGCTTCGACGCCCTGGTGGCGGCGGCGGAGACGGGACCGATCGAGCCGGAAGTGGTGGATTATCTCCGGCAGACGCGCACCCGCCTCCTCCATGTGCGCAGCCGCAGCCTCGACGGCGAAAGCCGCGTCTCGCCGCGGCACCCGGAAACCGGTAGCGGCCGGCTGGTGGTAGAGGAGAAGGCCTTTCCGGTGACCATCATCGACGGCTCGGAGGCCGGCTTCGGCGTGTTGTCCCCGGTGCGCGTGGACCCGGACACGGCGGTTCGGCTGGATCTGGACGGCGACCGGGACACGGAGATGTTCGAGGCCCTGGTTACCTACTGTGCGCAAAAGGGGGAACACTACCACTTGGGGCTGGATATCTTTTCCTCCCTGCATATCGGGTAGCCCAACGGAGGGATCCCCTTGGCGCGGACACGGCCGAAGAGCCTGGCTCACGAGGTCACCGAATGCGGCTTGGTGAGCGAAGAGGCACTGGAGCAAGCCCGAGAGCAAAGCCACCAGGACGGTACACCGCTGGACCAGGCCCTGGTCGCCAGCGGGGCCGTGGACGAAGCGGCGCTCCTCGACTTCATCGCCGAGCACTACCAAGTGCCGCTGGTGGACCTGGATGATGTCCCCCTCGATCACAGCCTGATCGACCTCCTTCCCGAGAAGACAGCCCGCCATTACCTGGCCCTGCCGCTGTACAAGAAGGGACACACCATCACCGTGGCCATGGCCGAGGCATGGGATGTGGCCCGAGTGGACGAGGTGCGCTTCTCCATCGGCCGCTCCATCCGGCCCGTTCTAGCCTCCCGGACCGCCCTGCGCGAAAAATTGGATGATCTGTTCGTCAACTCCACCCCGGACGTGGCGGACAGCGGTGACGACGGCGACGACGCCTACGACTTCCTCCAGGACGCGCTGAGCGAGGTGGAGGGCGACCTCGCCGCTCCCCCGGAACAGGAAGCCGACTCCGCCCAGAAGCTGCTGCAGGAGAGCTCGGCGTCACCCATCGTCAAGATCGTCAACGATGTGCTGATCCGGGCCGTGCACAAGGGCGCCTCCGACATCCACATCGAACCCCAGGAAAGCACGGTGATCGTGCGTTTCCGGCTGGACGGCGCGCTGCGCGAGATCATGCAGCTGCCGGTGAAAGCGAAAAACGCCATCGTCTCCCGGGTGAAAGTGCTGTCCGGCATGGACATCTCGGTGAGCCGCAAGCCCCAGGACGGGCGCATCAAGCTGCACTATCGCGACAACCCGCTGGACCTGCGCGTCTCCACCCTGCCGACCTATTGGGGCGAGAAGGTGGTCATGCGCCTGCTGGACCAGAGCGGCGTGGGCCTGGAGCTGGACAAGCTGGGCTTTTTGGCCGGCGAACGTGAACAGCTCGAAGCCATCATGCAGCAGCCGCAGGGCATGCTGCTGGTCACCGGGCCCACCGGTTCAGGCAAGACCACGACACTGTATTCGGTGCTGTCCGCCATCAACCAAGTGGATGTGAACATCATCACCGTGGAAGACCCGGTGGAGTACCAGCTCGCCCGGATCAACCAGGTGCCGGTGAACCCCAAGGCGGGCATGACCTTCGCCTCCGGCCTGCGCGCCATCCTTCGCCAGGACCCCAACGTCATCATGGTGGGGGAGATCCGCGACCAGGAAACGGCCGAGATCGCCCTGGAATCGGCGGAAACCGGCCACATGGTGTTCTCCACCCTGCACACCACCTCCGCCGCCGGTGCGGTGACCCGCTTCCTGGATATGAACATCCCCGCCTACTTGTTGGCCTCCAGCCTGTCCGGGGTGCTGGCCCAGCGCCTGCTGCGGCGCAATTGCCCGGATTGCAGCGAACCGGTGGAGGTCGGGGAGGGCCTGCGCACCAAATACAATATCCCGCGGGACGTGGTGTTCCACGAGGGCAAGGGCTGCCCGACCTGCGACGGCCAGGGCACCAAGGGGCGCATGGGGGCCTACGAGCTGCTGCTGGCTGATCGCGACATCCAGGCCGGCATCCATGAAGGCGCCGCCGAATCAGCCCTGATCGACCGGGCCCGCAGCAACGGCATGCACCTCATGTTCGAGGACGGGCTGATCAAGGCCATGCGCGGGGAGGTACCGTTGACGGAGGTCCTGCGCAGCATCGAATTGCCGCCGGGGGTGGAGATCGATGCCGTCCGCTTGTGGGAGGAGGCCGATCTGCGCTGGGAAGAGCGCGGCACCGGCAAGCGGCCCGGCGCCGCCGCGACGGCGGAGACAGAGGCGGCCGGCACGGCCCTGGTCGTGGCGGAGGCCGACACCACCAGCCGCTTGGTGGCCATGGTCCTGGAAGGCGAGGGCATGGCGGTCCAGACCGCCGCCTCGGGGCGCGAGGCCCTGGACCAGATGTACCAGCATCCGCCGCAACTGGTCATCGCCGAGGTGGACATCCCCGACCTCGACGGCATCGCCCTGGCCGAGAGCATGCGGCGCGAGCCGCACCTCCAAGGCATCCCTTTGATGCTTCTCGCCGCCGACGACGACTGCAAGCGGGAAAATCGGGCCCTCGAGGCCGGCGCCGACGAATACCTGGCCCGCCCCCTGGACCCCGAGCGATTTCTCGCCCGGTCCCGCCGCTTGCGGCGCATCTACCGCCACTTAGGCAGCGACGGCGAGGGCCCGCCCCTGAGCGCCGTGCGCGCAGGGTAAGCCCGCCAAAGCCGTCGTCGGCGAGTCGTCTGCGTAGGTTCACATTTCTGCAATCTCAGGGCCCCGAAATAGCGCCGGCCGCGACGCCAGCACGGTTGCCTTATTGCGTCGTTGTCCCGTGCCTTTACACTTAAAGTACGATTTAAGCGTTTCTCCTTCGTATCCAAGGAACTCCTTAGCCCGTATGCCGCGTCCGTCGATGCCCAGCCTGGATTCCCTCCGCCCGATGCTCGCCCCGCAGCGCGCCATCCGCGCCGGGGAGGTCGTGCTGGTGGTGGCGCTGGCCGCGGCGCTGGCGGATCTGACCTGGGAACTCGTGCCTCAACCGCAAGGCGCCGCGGGCCTCGCCAGCGAATCCGCGCAGAGCGCCGGCGCCACTGCGGCCGCGTCCGATACCGGTGCCTCCGGTAGCAGCCGGGCCCTGCCGGGCCCGGTCGAGGCCTTGTTCGGCACCGTGCCGTCGCCGGCGGAACAGGGTAAGGCGGTCAGCGAGCCCGTGCGCGAGACCGAACTCAATCTGACGCTGAAAGGCATCCTGGCCCACCGCGGCGGCGGCAAGCAGCTCGCCCTCATCGCCAAGGGCGACGGCGACGAGACGGTCTACGGTGTCGGCGACACCGTGCCGGGCGGCGCCGAGATTGTCCGCATCGAGAGTCGCCGGGTGATCCTGCGCCGCAACGGCGTCACCGAAGCCCTGAATCTGGAAGTGCAGGAGCTGGAAGGCGGCAGCGCCGGCCGCGTCGCCAACGGCGGGGGAGGCGGGGGCATCCGCCGCACCGGCGAGCACCAGCGCGAGGTTGCCCGCAGCACCGTCCGCCGCAAGCTGGAAAACCTGCCCACCCTGCTCCAGCAGGCCAAGGCGGTGCCGCACAGCGAAAACGGCCGCAAAGCGGGCTTCCGCATCGTCAACATCCAGGGGGGCAGCGTCTTCGAGGATCTGGGGCTGAAAGAGGGCGACATCATCCAAGGGGTCAACGGCAAGCAGATCCGCACGCCTTCCCAGGCCTTGAAGGCCTACCGCGAGCTCAAAAGCGCCAGCAATTTCAAGGTGCGCCTGAAGCGCAACGGGCAGCCGGTTACCCTCAACTACGATGTCAAATAACCGGTTCCGGCCATGAACCACGGTCAAAAGGGGCAACCTTTGCCACGCCTGCTATTCACCGCGGCCCTGTTGGTGGGCCTGCTGGGCCACATCCCGGCCGCCGGCGCGCAGGAAGTGAATTTCGACTTTGAAAACGCCGACTTGCGCGCGGTCATTCAAGCGGTGGCGAAATTCACCGGACGCAACTTCCTGGTGGACCCGCGGGTCAAGGGCAAGGTGACCGTAGTCGCCCCGGCGCCGCTGGCGGAGGAAGAGGCCTACAAGGTCTTTCAGTCCGTCCTGGAGGTAAACGGGTATGTCACCGTTGCCGCCGACGGCGCCACCAAGATCGTGCCGCAGGAGGAAGGCAAGCACCGCGCCGTGACCGTGGGCGAGGGCAAGGACGGCGGCGACGAGATGGTGACCCGGGTGGTGCGCCTGGAGCATGTCTCCGCTCAGCGCATGGTGCCCATCCTGCGGCCGCTGGTGCCGCCCTACGGCCACTTGGTGGCCTACCCCGATACGGCCTCGCTCATCATCACCGATCGCGCCGCCAACCTGGACCGCTTGGTGGGCATTATTCAGCGCCTGGACCGGGCGACCCAGGACGGCGAGGTGGAGGTGGTGCCGCTGGCCCACGCCTCGGCCAAGGAGCTGGCCAATATGCTCGGCCGGCTCTATGGCGGTGGCAAGGGCGGCAAGAAGGAGGGCCAGGTGGCGGTACTGGCCGATGATCGTACCAACAGCCTGATCCTCAAGGCCGACGCCGCCACCCGCAAGGAGGTCAAAGCCCTGGCCAAGGACCTGGACGCCCCCACCGGCACCGGCGGCAATACCCATGTGATCTACCTGGAAAACGCCGATGCCGAGGAATTGGTGGAGGTGCTGCAAACCACCGTCCAGGGTGAAGGCGAAGGGGAGGCCCAGGAAAAGCGAACCGAGGTCACCATCAAGGCGGACCCGCAGACCAACGCCCTGGTGGTGCGCGCCTCCAAATCGGATTACCAGACCATCCAGCAGGTGGTGGACAAGCTCGACGTCCGCCGGCTGCAGGTCTATGTGGAGGGCCTGATCGCTGAGGTCTCCACGGATACGGCCCAGGAATTCGGCATCCAGTGGCAGGCGGCCAACGGCCTGCGCGGTGACAACCGCGGCGTGGTCGGAACCAGCAGCTTTTCCGTGGGCGACAACATCCAGAGCGCCTCCAGCAATCCCTTGGGCGTGGGCGCCGGCCTTTCCGTGGGCTATGTGGACGGCACCATCTCTTTGCCGGGGGACGGCGGCGAGGTGTTCAACCTCGCCGGCCTGGTGCGTGCCCTGGAGTCCGAGAACGATTCCAACGTCCTGTCCACACCCAACCTGCTCACCATGGACAACGAGGAAGCGGAGATCGTGGTGGGCCAGAATGTGCCGTTCGTCACGGGCTCCTACAGCAGCACCGATTCCGGCACCTCGGTCAACAACCCGTTCCAGACCATCGAGCGCAAGGATGTGGGCCTGACCCTGCGCATCACGCCCCAGATCACCGAGGGCAGCGCCATCAAGCTCAATATCTACCAGGAGGTCTCCAGCGTCTCCCAGAAGGGCGAGGCGCAGGACATCGTGACCAACAAGCGCTCGCTGGAGACCACCGTGGTGGCGGAAAATCAGCGCATCCTGGTGCTGGGCGGTCTCATCCAGGAAGACAACCAGAACAATGTGCAATCGGTCCCTGTTCTCAGCCGCATTCCCTTGCTGGGCAACCTGTTCCGCTACAAGAAGCAGAGCGTGGCCAAGACCAACCTCATGGTCTTCCTGCGCCCGCGCATCATTCGCGGGCCGTCGGACATGGCGGGCCCCACGCGGGAGAAATACAGCTACATCGAGGATCTGCGCCAGGCCCAAGGGATGAAGCCCGAGGAAAAGGACTCCCCGGCCCAGACCGAATGGGAGCGGATCGGTCCCGACGGCGAGGGCGCGGCGCAAGACGGCGAGGCGGCGCCGTGAGCATCCCTCCGCCGGCGACGGTGGCCGCCGAGGAATGGCGGGAGGCCCTGGAAGCCCAGGGCGGCGACCCGGCCGCCGCCGCGCGCGTACTGGTGGAACGCGGGGTGCTGACCCCGGGGCAGTGGGCCGCGGAGCGGGCGCGTCAGTTGGGATGGGCCTACGACGCCGACCCGGACCCTGGCCGGCTGGACCCCGAAGAGGCCGCCCGCTTGGGCTTCGGGCAAGCGCGCCGCATGGGCGCCTTGCCCGTGCGCCGGGAGGAGGGCCGGAGCCTGGTCTGGCTGCGGCCCGATGTCACCTGGGCCACCCTGCTGGAGCTGCAAGCCGAGCTGGGCGCGGATTTTCAGGCGGTGATCGTTCCGGACGAGCCGTTCAACCGCGCCCTCCAGCGCGCTTTCGAGCGCAGCGGCGCCGCTGCGGACGCCGTGGAGGACATGGGCGAGGCGGTGGACCTGGAGGCGGCCTCCGCGGATCTGCCGGAATCGGCGGACCTGCTGGACAGCCAGGACGACGCTCCCATTATCCGCCTACTCAACGCGGTGATGACCCAGGCCATCGAGGAGGGCGCCTCCGACGTCCATATCGAGCCCTACGAGTCGCGGGTGGTGGTGCGCTACCGGGTAGACGGCGTGCTGCGCGACCTGGTGGAGCCGCCGCGGGCCTTGTCCGGGCGCATCGCCGCCCGCGTCAAGGTCATGGCCCGCATGAACATCGCCGAGCGCCGCGTGCCCCAGGACGGCCGCATCAGCCTGCGCCTGGCCGGGCGCACCGTGGATGTGCGCGTCTCCACCTTGCCCACGCAGTACGGCGAGCGCGTGGTCATGCGTATCCTGGAGAAGGAGCAGGGACCGCTGTCCCTGGAACAGATCGGCATGCCCACCGACATCCAGCGGCAGTTCGAGGAGCTGATCCAGGCCCCCTTCGGCATCTTCCTGGTCACCGGTCCCACGGGCTCGGGCAAAACCACCACCCTGTATGCCGCGCTGCAACAGGTCCGCCAGCCCGAGGTCAACATCATCACCGTGGAAGACCCGGTGGAGTACGATCTGGAGGGCGTGGGCCAGATCCCGGTGAACCCCAAGACCGGCATGACCTTCGCCCGCGGCCTGCGGGCCATCCTGCGCCAGGACCCCGACGTCATCATGGTGGGCGAGATCCGCGACCTGGAGACCGCCGAGGTCTCGGTGCAGGCCAGCCTGACCGGCCACCGGGTGTTCTCAACCCTGCACACCAACGACGCCGTGGGCAGCATCACCCGCTTGGTGGACATGGGGGTGGAGCCCTACTTGGTGGCCTCGTCCCTGCTCGGCGCCATGGCCCAGCGCCTGGTGCGCCGGCTGTGCCCGCAGTGCCGCTATGCGCAGGAGGCGGACGAGGCCGAGCGCCGCATCCTCGGCGTCGCCCCCGGCGAAGAGGCGGTGCTCTACCATCCCGCGGGCTGCGAGGCCTGCGGCCACACCGGCTACCGCGGCCGTACCGGCATCTACGAGCTACTCACCGTGAACGACGACCTGCGCCACCACATCCACGATAACCGGGGCGAACAGGTATTGCGCCAGAGCGCCCGCGACGGCGGCATGCGCACCCTGCGCGAGGACGGCCTGCGCAAGGTCCGCGCCGGAGAAACCAGCCTGGAGGAGGTCCTCCGGGTGTCGCAGGCGTAGCCCATGGCTGCCTACGAATACCGCGCCATGGATGCCAGCGGGCGCGCCAAGAAAGGCGTGCTCACCGGCGACTCCGCCCGCCAGATCCGCTCCCAGTTGCGCGGCCAGGGGCTGTACCCGGTGGATGTGCAACCCGTGGCCGAACGCAGCGGGGCCAAGGGCGGCGGCCTGTTCCAGAAGCGGGTGTCCACCGCCAATCTGGCGCTGATGACCCGCCAGCTGGCCACGCTGGTGCGCGCGGGCATGCCCCTGGAGGAAGCCCTGCGCGCCCTGGGCGAGCAGGTCAACGGCCGACGACTGCAATCGGTGGTGGCCGGGGTGCGCTCCCAGATCACCGAGGGTGCCAGCCTCACCGAGGCCCTGGGCCAATTCCCCGGCACCTTCCCCGAGCTCTACCGGGTGATGGTGGAGGCCGGCGAGGCCTCGGGGCGGCTGGAGGAGGTCCTCGACCGCTTGGCCGACTACACCGAACAACGCCAGGCCATGCGCCAGAAACTGGGCGTGGCCATGATCTATCCCATCCTGGTGACCCTGGTGGCCTTGACCGTGGTGGTCGCGTTGCTGACCTACGTGGTGCCGGAGGTGGTGCGTGTCTTCGAGACCACCGGCCAGACGCTGCCCGTGCTGACCCGGGCCCTGATCGCCGCCAGCGACTTCCTGCGGGCCAATGGCTTCCTCCTTGGGCTGGCCCTGGCCGGCCTGGCGGCCCTGTTCGGTTACGCCCTGCGCCGGCCGCGCATTCGCTACCGCTGGGACCGCATGCTGCTGAACCTGCCGTTCCTCGGCAAGCTCACTCG